>UINC01000547.1_pt1 | contig 14066 bp, 13 predicted proteins | sample 5385821 | NCBI WGS metagenome assembly UINC01 (sample SAMEA4666929, study PRJEB26691) | marine metagenome | isolation source: Pacific Ocean | place: Pacific Ocean | collected 2011-10-13 | reverse complement strand
ACGATGACAGTCGGCGCGAGGCGCCGGTGTGATCGAGCAACTCGAGGTCTGGGGCGCTGGTGCCGGGATCGAGGAGTTTCGACCGCTTGTCTCCAGGTCCGGCTACCCACGTCTCGAGCCACTCCTTCTCGGCGGCTTCGGTGAGTCTCTCGGTGGCTTCCATACCTAATCTAGGCGGATTTGTATTCAATAAAGATTTAGGCAGAGAAATAACATCTGTCTCACCCACGACATGACTCAATCAGATTTCCTTGGGTCGGAGGACTTCCTCCACCTTCCAGCCACCGTCTGACTCGACGAGCAACGCGGCCGCTGCCGTGGGCATGATGTGCCATTGGCCACTCAGGTGGTTGATGAGCATCTCAGAGCCCGGATTGTGCCCCAAGATCATGGTGGTCCCCTCGCCGAGCATGTCCTGCAGCTCGTGCATGAGGTCGTGCACACCGGCATGGTATATTCCAGGTCTGACCTCAGTCGGAACTTCGCCAAACTGGTGCGACATCCCATCCAGAGTCTCTCTGGTCCGCGTCGCGCTGCTGACGAGGATGAGCGCAGGGGTCCAGTCGCGCTCGGCCAGCGCGTCGGCCATGCGAGGCGCGTCGCGTTGGCCTCGTGGGTTCAGCGGGCGGTCGTGGTCGCGAAGCCTAGGGTGGTCCCAACTGCTCTTCGCGTGTCGCATGACGATGAGTCTACGAGCCACATTCACTCCTCCTCTGCATTCCCGAACGAAGGGGAGCGCTTCTCCTTGAAGGCAGTGACGCCCTCCACGAAGTCCGGCGTCTGGGACGAGGCCACCATGAGTGACTGCTCGAACTGGAGCTGGGTCTCGAAGAAGGTCGAGGTGGCTGCGTCCAGCAGCTGCTTGGTGCCCCTTCGGCTGTTTACCGACCATCTCCCCCAGTCCCTAGCTACCTCGATTGCCCTGGGCACTAGGTCGGCCTCGTCGACGACCTCGTCCACTGCGCCTCTCTCGAGCGCCTGCTCGCCGGACCACACCTCTCCTTCGAAGAAGAACCGCTTTGCCGCCTGATGGCCTACCAAGCGTGGCAGCAGCCATGTCGTGCCTCCGTCGGGAGACAGGCCGAGAGCGAAGAAGGCGGCGGCGATCTTCGCCTCGGGAACGCACACCCGGTAGTCGGCGGACAGCGCGAGCCCCAACCCACCGCCAGCAGTGGCACCGTTGATCGCGCACACGAACACGCTGTCCGATCCCTTGATCCTGAGTAGGAGGGGGTGGAGGTGGTCGGTCATCTCCTTGACCATATCCCCGATGGTCTCGTTCTCGATGCCCTCCGAGAAGTCGTCGATGTTACCCCCAGCCGAGAAGAACTGGCCTGACCCAGTCAGCACCACACCTACGCATGAGGGGTCTGCCATCAACTGGTCCAGTGTGGCTATCAGCGGGCGAATGTTCTGGGGGGAGAAGGTGTTCGAAGAGGCCTTGGGAGAGAGGGTTACCACTGCTACCCCGCCGTCGACCCGCTCTGAGGACAGGGGCATGGCGGGCGAGGAGGGCGGGCGCTCTTGAAGTGCATGAATCTCATAAGACGGCGCACGGTGGGGCACTCGTGCACGACCGCGAGCAACTCTACATCGGCGGCTCGTGGGTCCGACCCAACGGGAAAGGCTCGATCGAGGTAGTCAACCCGGCCACTGAGGAGCGCATCGGTTCAGTGCCCGTAGGTGATGCCAGCGACGTCGATGCTGCGGTAGCTGCAGCACAGGAGGCGTTTCCGGACTGGTCAAAGGCTTCGATCGAGGAGCGCGCCGGGCTGTTGAACCAACTGTCCGCGGCAATCAAGGAGCGGGGGGAAGAGCTCGCACAGCTCATCACCGCCGAGGTGGGGACGCCGATAGAGTACTCGCGCATGGCCATGGTGGGAACGCCGCGGGTCGTCTCGCGCTCCTATGCCAAGATCCTAGACGGCTTCGTGTGGGAGGAGGAGGTTCGCAACTCGCTCGTAGTCAAGGAGGCCATCGGCGTGGTCGCGATGATCACCCCCTGGAACTTCCCACTCCACCAGATCATTGGCAAGGTAGCACCGGCGCTCGCCGCCGGGTGCACGATGGTTCTCAAACCATCCAAGGAGGCTCCGCTCAACGCCTTCGTCCTGGCTGACGTGCTCCATGACATCGGGCTGCCCGCGGGCGTGTTCAACCTCGTCTCCGGCCACGGCCGCCAGATAGGCGAGACGATGTCTGGTCATCCGGGAGTCGACATGGTGAGCTTCACAGGCTCCACCAGTGCGGGAGTGCGCGTCACCGAGCTCGCCGCGCCGACCGTGAAGCGCGTCACGCTCGAACTCGGTGGCAAGAGCGCGAACATCGTGCTCGACGACGCGGACATCCAGCGGGCTGCCAGCTCGGCCATCTACGCCTGCTTCGGCAACTCCGGCCAGGAGTGCTCAGCGCTGACTAGGCTGCTAATCCCCGAGGACAAGAGGGAAGAGGTCATCGAGGTCATCGCATCGAAGATCGGCCGGTACTCAGTGGGAGATCCGCTCGACGAGGCTAACCACTGCGGGCCTCTGGTGTCCAAGAGGCAGCAAGAGAGCGTGTCGGACTACATCGCCAAGGGAATCGACGAGGGGGCGACGCTAGTCGCCGGCGGAGAGGGGATGCCCGAGGGCACGGATCGGGGATTCTACGTCAAGCCGACCGTGTTCGCGGATGTCACTCCCGAAATGACGATCTTTCGCGAGGAAATCTTCGGCCCTGTCCTCTCGATTACCACGTACTCGACGGAAGAGGAGGCGGTCTCCCTCGCCAACGACTCCGAATACGGTCTCTCTGGCGGCGTTTGGTCGGGCGACGAGGCGCGGGCTGTTCGAGTTGCACGTCGGATGCGCACCGGTCAGGTCAGCATCAATGGCGGCGCGTTCAACGTGTCCGCTCCCTTCGGGGGCTACAAGCGCTCTGGGCTCGGTCGCGAGCTGGGGGTCCATGGACTCGAGGAGTACCTCGAGATCAAGTCGATTCAACGCTGAGGCGTTCGCATGGGCAGGCCTAGGCTCCTGATCATAACCGGCACGAGCGGCGTAGGTAAGTCCACTCTGACCTCCAAGGTGGCATCTTCGCTCGGCTTCTGCAAGGTGGCGGCGACCGACACCGTCCGAGAGGTGCTTCGCACCCAGTTCGACGCCGATCAGGAGCCGGCGCTGCATCGCTCGTCCTTCGAGCCCGCTGGCAGCGGCGCCATCGCGGACTGGCATGCCACGGTCGCGGTCCTGTCAGAGGGGGTGTCGGCGATAATCGGCAGGGCACTCGGGAAGGAGGGGGATCTCCTGCTGGAAGGCGTGCACGTCATCCCCGGCTCCGAAGTCATGGAGGCTTGGAGGGCAGCGGGCGGCACTGCTTGTGGGGTGGTTCTGAACGTACCCGATGAGGAGGGACACGTGGAGATGATCCTGCGGCGCGAGCATCACAACGGCAGGGCAGCGTCCCACTACCTAGGCAACCTCGACCGAATCCGAGCCATCCAAGACGAGATGGTCAGCAACGCCGAGGCCTCTGGCTGGATCGTGTTCGACGTGACCGCCGACGAGGATCCGATTGGGCGAATTGAGGGCGGGCTAGTCTAACGGCCGACCCATTCGGCCTCGGAGCGCTCGAGGAAGGCGCTCACACCGACTTCCTTGTCCTCCGTGTCGAACAGCGCCACGAACTCCGAGCGCTCCATCAGGACGCCCTCGGTGAATGGCAGGTCCAGAGCGGCGCGCACTGCTCGCTTGGCTACCCTGATGGTGTAGGGTGACTTCTTCGCCATCGACTCGGCAATCGCCATCGTGGCAGTCTCGAGATCCTCCGTGCCAACCACCTTGTTGACGAGCCCGATGGCAAGCGCTTCCTGGGCCGAAACCATGTCCCCGGTGAGTACCATCTCCATCGCCTTGCCGTAGCCGACCAGACGGCATAGCCTCTGGGTCCCGCCTCCGCCCGGAATGAGCCCTAGGTTGATTTCGGGCTGTCCGAAGGTCGCCCTCTCGGAGGCGATCCTGATGTCGCAGGATAGCGCGAGCTCGGTGCCGCCACCAAGTGCGAAACCATCAACCATGGCGATGGTCGGTTTGGAGAGGTTCCATATCGCCTCCCATGCGTTGTCCTCGAAGAACGGACGCACGTCGTCCGAGGTCTTGCCGACGAACTCCGAGATGTCGGCCCCCGCTGCGAATGCAGCCGGCTTCTGGCGCTTCCCCTCGGGTGGATCTGGGGGTGGTGCGCCTCGGACGACCACACAGCGCACGTCGTCATCGGCCTCGACGCGCGCGCACTGGGCCTTGATCGCCTGATGGGACTGCAAATTGAGGGCGTTGAGCTTCTCCGGGCGATTCAGGGTCCACACTGAGACCGAGCCACCAACGGGGCTCGATCCCCCTATGGGGACGTCTTCGACGAGGAGGACCTCATCGCCCATGCGATGGCGAGCATCGCCTTTCGCTTCAACGTATCACAGGGCTATTCGTCCGGGCGGACCGGTGGTGGTAGGTTCGGCGTACCGGATGGGGGCGGTGGTGGTGGGGGCATGTCTGGGGCTGGGGGTGAGGGAGGCATGGGCGAGTCTGGAGGGGGCATAGGGAGGGTCGGCTCCGGTAACTCTGGTTCGGGCGTCCCTCCGGGTCGGTGTGGTACGTCTAGGGACACCCTGACCTTGACGACCCTGGTGGCATCGATTCTTACGTAGGAGATTCCCTGCGGTATGCTCGGATCGGGTTCCTCGGGCTCCGTGAGCACGGTGAGGCCGTGATTTGGGTTCTCCAGTAGCCCAGAGATGTCCTCGCCGTCCTCGACCCCGGTCCACTTGCTCACCTCCGAAGCGACACGGCGGGCGAGCTCGATCCTACGTTCACGGTGGATCCTATCACGAATCTCGCCCCTCTTTACTCGCCTATGCGCTAGGTAGTTCTCGACTTCGGATTCCATCTGGGACTCTGGGTCCGAGGTGGCGATGTACACCTTGGCCAACCCGGACGCGCTGTCACTCATCTGGGGCCCGCTATCTTCGAGCTCGATGGCCGCTGCCGGCGTGGGCATGGGAATCGGTGGGGGCAGGTGGGGTGCCTGCACGGGTTCAGTCTCCTGCCGGCCCCTGCTTCTCCTGAGCTTCCCCTCTCTGCGCTGACCCGCCCCCTCCTCCGCAAGAACAGGTGGTGGAAGCTCGATGGCTCCGACCATGTCGACCTGGGGCGCCTTTCCAGCACTGACGGCATCGGGCAACGGGACAGACTGTCTGCTTGTGAATAGCAACAAGGAGACTAGGAGGAGCAGAACGACGGCGCCTGCGATTTGCACCAGCAGACCCTCGCTAGCGATGAAAACGTAGTAAATCGGGATGGCGGCGATGATCAAGGCAATCAGGAGGGGGCGGGAGGTCGGGGCCATGCTACATCACGTCACGAAAGAGCGCGTCTATTCACTTTGACGGGGATTTGAGGAGTTCAGACAGCCCCTTCAGGGCCCGTCCGCGATGAGAGAGGGCGGATTTCTCTAATGCTGACATCTGGCCGCACGTGCGGCCATCCCCCTCCTCAGGGATGAAGATTGGGTCGTACCCGAAGCCTTGCTCGCCCATTCCCTCATCGGCGATTCGGCCGCGGCACACGCCGGTGGCCCGAAACGTCCTGCTACCGAGATCGATAATGGCGACGGCGCGATACTCGGCTCCGCGATCATAGCTCTCATCGAGCAGACTCAGCACTCCATCCAAGCCGATCGAGCTCTCGATGTATGAGGAATACGCTCCCGGAAAGCCATCGAGCGCGTCGATGAACAGACCCGAGTCCTCGACTAGGATGGCTGAGCCATCGAGCGGAGTGCCTTCGACCATCGAGCGGGCCTGCTCGATCTTGGCCATAGCGACAGCCTCCAGACCGTCGGCCTGGGGTTCTACGAACTTAGGAGGCTCTCCGTTCACGACGAGGGGGGATACCCTGTGACCGAGGGGCTCGAGCAAAGCTGCCGCTTCGGTGACCTTGTGCTCGTTGCCGGTCGCGAATAGGATTCTCATCCAACCACCTACCCGTGGTACCTCACTCTGCCAGTGATCTTCTGGAAGCGTCCGATCACCTGATTGGCGGGCTCTACGTCGGGTGGTGCATTGTCGCCCTCTAGGTAACCACGCACGACGGCATCAACGGCGCCCCCCACGACCGAGTGGCTGGCAGTCAGGCACTCGTTGAGGACCTGGATATCCAACCCGAGGTGCTCGAGCTCGGGCGATTGCCGCGCTAGGCCGAAGTCGATGAGGTGCAACTGCCCGTCCTCGGAGACCATCACGTTGTGCGTAGTCAGGTCCCCGTGTGAGACCCCGGCCTCATGCAGGCTCCTGATTATGGAGCCTAGACGCTCGAGGCTTTCGACATCGGACGTTCCGTCCTTCAGGGAATCGTACAGGGGCCGTCCTTCGATCCTAGACATCAGAATCCACGCTGCCTCCTGATCTACGTCCATCAACGACGGGGCTGGGAAGCCAAGCCCTTGCAACCTACCGAGAATTCGGACCTCGGCTGTGAGTCTCTGGCGCGTTAGCCTTCTATCGAGGTCAGGATGCCTGTAACCCCGGGCTCGTCTGGTCTTCAGCACTGCCGGCTTGCCCAACCACGAGCCCTCTGTGACCGTTGCCTCGGCTCCCTCGTGCAAAACCCCCTGGGGGATCCACATGGGAATCGCCTCGACCGCCATGCAACCCCGAGGCTAGGTGACTTGAAAGCGGTTGCACATATGATTGTCCGGTCGGCATGTTCATCGACACGCCCGTAGGCTACTAGACACATGCTCCACGATGAGGAATAACGTGGACGGTCTTCGCTTGACGCCATCGAACAATGATTGGAAATAGTAGAGAGCTCACGTGGCGTTGATTCTGGAAGGATAAGGCATGTCCATGACCGTGACAGGTACCGTGCTCTCGCCGATCAACATCAAGCAGTGGGTCGAGGAGCACGCTGATGAGTTCAAGCCACCGGTGAGCAACAAGTACCTCTACCTTGGCAAGGACTTCTTCGTCATGGTCATTGGCGGGCCCAACGCCCGCAACGACTTCCACAAGAGCGACTCCGAGGAGTACTTCTACCAGTTCAAGGGTGACATCTGCGTCCAGACAATCGAAGATGAGGAGATCGTCAACCACGTCATCCGGGAGGGAGAGAGCTTCTTCATTCCGCCCAACGTGCCACATGCGCCCCAGCGCCCACCTGACACCATCGGTATCGTCGTGGAGCGGAATCGTCATGCCGGCGAAACCGAGCACCAACAGTTCTACTGCCCCAACTGCCATCAGTTGGCCTGGGACGAGGAGTTTGACTGCAATGACATCGTCGACCACTTCAGCGCGTCCATGGAGGCATTCTGGGCCGATGAGGAACGGGCCACCTGTCCCAACTGCAATACCCGCATCATGAAGCCAGCACCTGTTGCCAGGATTGAGACGGAACCCGAAGTCCGGATCATTCGCCAGAGAGGGCAATCCGGAAGTGACTGAGCATGCTCAAGATTGACATGCACACTCACATCATTCCTCGCGACTGGCCCGACCTGCATGAACGATATGGATACGGGGAGTGGATCCAGTTGCGGCACCATGAGCCGGGCAAGGCTGAGATGCATTCAGGCGGCACGGTTTTTCGTATCATCGAGGAAAACTGCTGGGATGCCCAGGCCCGCCTGCAGGACATGGAGAAGACGGGGGTCGACGTGCAGGTCATCTGTACTATTCCCGTGCTCTTCTCCTACTGGGCAGAGCCCAAGGACACGCTCGACTTCTCGCGGATCCTCAACGATGACATCGCCCGGACCGTGAACAAACATCCAGACCGCTTCATCGGCCTTGGTACAGTTCCCATGCAAGATACGGACATGGCCATCGGGGAACTTGAACGCTGCGTGAAGGACCTGGGCTTTCCCGGCATCCAGATCGGATCCAACATCAACGAACGCAACCTTGACGACGAAGCCTTCTACCCGATCTTCGAGGCTGCGCAGGACCTCGATGCCTGCGTCTTCGTCCATCCCTGGAAGATGCTCGGACAGAACCGGACGAGGGATCACTGGCTGACCTGGTTGGTGGGCATGCCTGCCGAAACGGCCCTTGCCATCTGCTCGCTGGCCATGGGTGGCGTGCTCGAGCGACTCCCGAATCTACGCGTGAGCTTCGCCCATGGCGGGGGCAGCTTCCCCCTGACCGTCGACCGGATTGTTCACGGCTTCCAGGCCCGCCCCGACCTGTGCCAGACCATGACGAAGACGCCTCCAAGCGAGATGCTCAAGCGCATCTATGTTGATTCAGCCCTCCATGGCGAGGAGGCGCTTCGATATGTCATCAGCCGCTTCGGTTCCGATCGCGTCTACTTGGGTTCCGACTACCCCTTCCCGCTGGGGGAAGCCCCCTCGGGCTCCATCATCGAGGGCATGGACGATCTCGACCAAGCCACGCAGCAGAGGCTTCTCTCTGGAACTGCCCTTGAGTTCTTGGGAATGTCCGAAGCCGACCTGGGGAGCTTTTCGCCCAAGCAGGCAACCAAAGCATGACGTTGCAGGCTAGCAGGGAATCAGCCTTCCTTCCTGGAGGCGGACTGATGCGCCCAAACGAACAGCATGGGCACCAGCATCACGACTGACGCCTGCAGGAGCAGGGACGAGTACGGCTCTATGGCCTCGCCGAAGGAGTGGACGATTACCTCCACGGTGCCATCCTCGTTGTGTGCCACCCAAGCCACGCCATCGACCAGCACCTGGGGCTGTGTCTGATCGACGTCCTCGTCGTGAGTCAGTTGGATCAAAGCCCCCTCGACCAAGTCTGAGACGTAAACGTCGTTGTTCCTCGCGAACTCGTCAGGGGATGCCGAAGGGTCGTCCCTCGTGACCTGTAGGAATGCCACGCGGCCATTTGAGATGCTGGGAGAGGATGAGTCCCACCGGGGGTTCGACAGCAGGGTCTGGTTGATGGAGAGCGTGTCGATCAGCACGGTCCTGTTCACCGGACCCACGTCGACCACAGCAACTACCCAGTGGGAATCCATTGCCAAGTCGATCACTGTGGAGTTGTTGTGGTCAATAACCAGGCCCGAGTCCGCCAGCGACTGCTCGATTCTCTCCTCCGCCCTCGAATCGAGGGGGATGCTGATGGTCAGCTGCGAGTCGATGGAGGTGATGTTGACCACCGGGCCCGCTCCAGTTGGCTCGGACCACGCGATGAGTGAGCCGGAGGAGGCGATGACCGTGGAGTTGATCCTGCCCATGGGCATCTCGATCTCCTGTGGCGAGCTGTCTATCAGACGCAGACCGTCTTCAGTGAGGAAGACGATTAGCGTCTCACCGCTCTGGTCAGTTCCCAGAGCGAGGTCGATGATAGGCAAGTCGGAATCCTCGCTGAAGGCGGGGTAAAGCACACCCACACCATCGTCGTGTTCGAAGTAGTCAAGCCTATGCTCCCCATAAACGACGAAACTCGGCCCAGAGGCGATGACTTGGGGTGTCTGAGCCCAATACTCTCCCCCGACCGACCGGTTGCTCTGCGAAGTGATGTTCCATATTGTGATGGACACGCTCCCATCGGCAGCCTCTTCGACGCCGACGAGCCACTCCCCTGAGCCTGAAGCGGAGGTCGGTGACTCGGCCTCGTCGATCGTAAAGTTCTGGTGGGTGGCATCCCAGAGGAGGACGGAGCCGGTTAGCACGATCAGTGCTGTGATGAAGGCCCCGGTCTGCTCCCTGCCAGGCTCCCTGAACGGGTCGAGCAGGGAGGATGCGGAGCGCAGGGTCCGGCTAATCGAAGTCCCAGGGTCATCGAGGATCCTCGCGAGTCGCCGGGTGAATAGCCTCTCGTCTGCGATGCGCCAGATCGGCTCATGGGTCCTCGCAGTCATGTTGACTGCCATGATGCCAATCGCCATGCCGCCGATGATGTCCACAATCCAGTGGATTCCAAGGTAGAGGATCGAGAACGCCGTGAGTATGATGAAGAGAACTAGGAACATACGATATCTGCTCCACCTCCCGTCCTCGTCCCATCGATGCATGGACAGCCAAATCGCGAAGGGCAGGCCGATGTGGAGGCTCGGCATCCCGTTGGTGAAGGGGTCAATGCGGTTGAACCAGTTGTGGATCTCGGGCGTCAGGTCGTAGGCGATGGTTTCCATCGCTGGGATGTAGTCGCCGGCGACCCTGACGTTGAAGAACAGGAAGAAGGGAATTGCGAGGAGGTAGACCCAGAACATCGAGAGCGATACGCGATCGGCCATGTGCCTGTCATCGAAGTAGATTGGGTAGAGGAAGGAGGCGAAGGTCGCTGTCATGAACCCCATCACGTAGAAGTGCGTCAGCGCGACGTCGAGGAAGTCGTTTCTCAGGCCCTCCTGGACCCACAGTACGATGTCCCCCTCTATCGCATAGGCCAGTGCGGTCATGTCAAGTTGCGTGTTGGCCATGATCACGCGATCCAAGCCATCGAGCACGTCCTTCCAAAGATAGACTGAGAAGACCACTAGCATGTGCGCCCAGTATCGTCTGAACATGTCAATGAAGCCGTCCAAACTGACTTTGGCATAGGGCGGCTTGAAAATCGGAATCATCGCGATGCTGATCAGAATCGCGCCCGTCACCCAAGTGATGTAGATCCCGGTATCTGCTGCCATTCTAGACATCTCGGGATGCGGCTATGACATCAAATCGACCCATGTCGGCTACGCGGTCATGTGATTCTTAGTGATGGACCCGAGCCTCCCTCTAGCTCCTCGGTGATACGGGCCACGATGGAATCGAAGGCCTGGGCCGTCTCCCCGTCGGGCTCAGAGACGATTCTGTGAACACCATCGTCGCCACCCCTGACTATACCAGGGTCGAAGGGAAGGGAGCCTAGGAAGGGGACATCGAGATCGTTCGCGGATGCTTCTCCCCCGCCCGACTTGAAGACGTCGAGGGTTAGGGCCCAGTTGCCCTCGCCATCCGTCTCGCACTCGAGCGGAATACCGCTCGGCCCCATAACCGAGACGCGGGTGTTGGCCTCCGCGGTCCCTCGGATGGTGTAGCCGCTCATGTTCTCGATCACACCGAGGACGGGGACCGAGATGGTCTTGGCGAAGTTGATCGACTTGCGGCTGTCGAGCAGCGCGATCTCCTGTGGAGTCGTTACGATGACGACGCCGTCGATCCCAGGCAGGCTCTGGCTGACGGTCAGCGGCTCGTCGCTGGTGCCTGGTGGAAAGTCGATGATCAGGGCGTCTAGCTCCCCCCAAGCCACGTCGCCGATGAACTGCTGGATGGCCCCGAGCTTGATCGGTCCGCGCCAGATCACCGGCTTGTCAGGGTCCTCGATTAGGAAGGCCATCGAGATTACCTCAAGGCCGTGCGGGCCGATGGCAGGGAAGATCTGGCCGTCCTCGACGTTGAGATCGGCATTCTCGAGGCCGAGCATCTTGGGGACGTTCGGACCGGTGATGTCGATGTCCATCAGACCCACCTTCTTGCCCTGACGGGCGAGCGACAGCGCGAGCCCGGTGGCGACGGTGGACTTGCCGACCCCGCCCTTGCCTGAGAGCACCATCACCTTGTGCTTTATTCCCTCGTCCATCTTGGTGATGCGCATCTTTCGCTGCATCTGCTGGTACGCCTGCTCCATCTGAGAGTGTTGCTCGTGCGAGGCATCTGCCTCTGGTGGCTGCTGGCTGCCGCCCGCGGGATGGTGGGATACAGGTGAATCTGCCATCGTTCGGAGGGCATCGTCGGACGTACTTCAAACCTGTTCTGCTGCCCCGACGACACTCTCTGTGGAATCTACCTTGGTGTGGTTCATTACGCACGGCACTTTCCTCTCAACGTGCGACTGCTGTTTGTGTGCGTAGGCAACACCTGCCGAAGCCAGATGGCCGAGGCGCTCGCCAGGGACCTTGGTCACGAGGCAGTGTCCGCTGGAACTAATGCCAGTGGCAATGTCAATGTCGCTGAGTATGCCATGGAGGTGCTGAGAGAGCTTGATGTCGATGTCTCGGGACAAAATCCGAAGTCCGTCGACTCGATTGACACCACGGGATTCGACAGGATCATCAGCATGGGATGCGGGGTTGAGTGCCCGACCCTACCAATAGATGTAGACTGGGGACTGGATGACCCAGTCGGTGAGGGGATTGAAGTCTACAGGGAGACCCGTGATAGGATACTCGAGCACCTCACAGGGCTATCCTGAGGTCCGACGCTTAGAAAAGCCGCTCTGGTTTCCAGCGGGCTACGCGAGTGTAGTGTAGCGGTTATCACCCCACGTTGCCAACGTGGGAACCCGGGTTCAAATCCCGGCACTCGCACCACTGCGCGACGCTCATTCTAGTTTCGAGTTGCGCATAGCGTAGACGAAGGCACCGACTCCGAGCACTAGCATGAGGCCCAGAGACGCGATGATCAGATCGGTCGAGTGCTCGGTGACCCAGTTGCTGCCGTCGCCGCCAGAGGAGGCCTTCTCGAGAGTAATCATGTGGTTCCGCTCGCCGGATGGGGTCATGGAAAGGTAACCATCGGTGGCTCGAATCAGAATCGGCATCTCCCCCTCGCCCAGGGTTGACCTAGCGCTGAACTCGAGAGTGTAGATACCATCGCCAGCAACGCGGTCCGGTCCGGTCCCGTCATCGGACAGCAGCATCCATGACTCGGACTGGCCTATGGGGGCCAGCCTGCCGATCTTCGCCTGTGCTGAGGAGACACCATCGTAATCCTGGATGGTGACCTCGAAGGTGTGGTTAATCGAGGCGCCCGACAGTGGTACTTTGACGGTTTCAACCGCAATCTGGTTACGCACAAGGGTGAGGTTCGAAATGCGAGGCGAGTCGTTCTCTATCTCGAGTCGCTTGGCTGCCTGTCCATAGGAGCCCGGGCCCGTCTGGACGCTGATCGTTGAGACTGATGCGCCCTCCCTGTCGGTGATGAGTATGGGGATGTTCTGCTTGCCCGGGGCCATGCTATGCGGAACGGTGAAGGTCCCGAGCCACGACTCGCCAATGTTCGTCAGTGGAGTCACTTCCCCTCCAACGCTCATCAGGTCTACGGCGGCCGACTCGACTCCGTGACCGTCCTCCGCTGTGACGGAGACCTCGACCTGCTCACCACGTAGGGTGGTCTCGGGTGAGAATTCGATGGACGTCATCCGCGGAGGAGCGTTGGTGACCAGAAGACTGGCATCGATGTTGACCGTGACCCAGGCGTCCTGCATCGTCACCGTCACTGGGATCTCGCCGAACTGCAGGCCATCGTGGGTAATGCGAGCAGTCCAGACGCTGTCGTGGATGACTTGGTCACCTAGGAGGCCCGAGTCAGAGAGCTCAATAGTTCCCAGGCCGATTCCCGAGAGGTCGACGTTCACAGCGATGATGTCCGTATCGACATCGTCGACGATGACCTCGAGGTGAGCCACGCCCCCCTCGGTCGTCAGGATGCCCCCACTGAACCTGACCGAGGACTGGGGGTCGGAGGCGAAAGCCGGGGCGGTGTTCTCATCGAGGGTGATGATAGCGGGGTAGAGGACTCGGTCGATGGTCTGATGCTCGATGAAGGAGATGCCGTCGTCTGAGCCAGAATCGCCCAGTTCGACTTCCACCCAGCGGTTCACCTCGCTGAGGAGGCCAGCGAGCGCGCCCTCGTTGATCACGCTTCCAGAGGCTAGACTGATATCGCCGAAAACGCCGTGCCAATCGGCGACGGTGACGTTGTGGCCATCGACCTCCTGTTCGCTGTAACCGGTGACGGTGACATCCAGAGCCATCGCTCTGTTGCCCACCAGCGAGAAGCTGTCCCCGACCAAGAGGATCATGGGGCAGATTCCGGTCTCCCGGGAAATGTGATTCGAAAAGATGGAGGAGGACTCGGGAGCCTCGGCCTGGCGGATGATGGGGGAATTCTCAGGGAACTCGTCCTCGACCGAACCGTTGTCCTCGATGTAGGTGTAGCGTATGGTACGATTCTCCCAGTCCTCCTGGGGGACGGTGTATTCGTAAGTCAGGTTGTGCTCGGCTTCGAACTCCTGCTCTATTGGCCCGAAGGGCGTGGCCGAGACGTTGAACCAGAACTCATTCTGAATCTTGTCCGCCTCG
>UINC01000542.1_pt1 | contig 14081 bp, 14 predicted proteins | sample 5385821 | NCBI WGS metagenome assembly UINC01 (sample SAMEA4666929, study PRJEB26691) | marine metagenome | isolation source: Pacific Ocean | place: Pacific Ocean | collected 2011-10-13 | reverse complement strand
CCAACCACTTGTTTTTAATTCTGATACTTTGCTGGACACTTCATCAAGAATGTCCTTGGCAATTGCCTTGCCGTCCAATATGTTTGCACTCATGATTTTACTAATGCTATCTTGTGGTTAAAAAAGAAGTTCTTTTCATTTTTAATTATTTTCCAAATTTTCGGTACAGATTTGAAATAATCACAAATAAGTGATTTATGTCTAGGAGTGTCAGCAATTAATATAAAACCTGCTTTGGAGATTGCATTACTGGATTTTTCAAGAACCACATTGCGTATTTCGTCATTCTGTAACATATGAAGCGCCCTGTCAATAACTACGATATTTTACAGATCAGGCGCTTCATAATTCGTAATATCAGCAATAACTCCATCAACAGCTAATTTTTCACTTTCCGCTTCTTCCAGCATTTGTTCAATACCGGTTTGAGCCGTATCCACTCCTAAAACCGAATGTCCTTTGCGGGCAATGAACAAGGCATCTCGTCCTTGTCCGCAACCCAAATGAACAACAGTAGCACATTCATCATCATAATTCTCAAAAAACTCAACTATTTCCGGAAACGGCTCGCCGCAAACATTGCGACTATTTTGGTATTCTTTCTCGTAATTTATCATAAACTAGCCCCGCATGATCTCACCTTTGGGATCAAAAAGCGGTTCTGTCTGCAAAGTAGCCGGATAGCGTTCTCCAAGAATTTCCACAAACCAGCCTTGTTTTTCGTCAGCAATTTCCTTCGGCACATAACCCATCGCTACTGAAACTCCTGAATTGTGAGCAAAGCCTCCGGAAGTTACCCAGCCTTTGACCTCGTTTCCGAACCAAATCGGTTCATCGCCAATCACATCAGCATCTTTCGCTTCGACAACAAAGGTGCATAAACGCAAAATTCCGCCGTCCGATTTTTCCTGAATGGCGGCGTCTTTGCCGATAAAGTCCGCATCTTTATTCAGAGCTACAAAGGGGCTTAAACCGGCTTCAAGCGGCCCGTAAAGCGGACGATATTCTGTGGCCCATGAACCATAGTTTTTTTCCAAACGCAAAGCATTCAACGCCCGAAGACCGAATAAACGGATGCCGAATTCTTCGCCTTCCCGGAGTAACAGTTCCAGCACATATTGTTGAACATCTGCTTCCATCCACAATTCAAAACCCAAATCTCCGGTGTAACTCACACGCCCCACCAAACAGGAAACCATCCCGATATTCATTTCATGGATGTCCATAAAACGAAAGGCATCTCGGGAAACATCTTCATCCGTAATTTTGGCAAGCAATTCACGGGACTTTGCCCCGGCAATCGATAGTCCGAGAATGTCAGCTCTGTGCGGAATAACCTCCAAATTTGCGGATTCCGGAAGATGTTGTTCAAACCATCGTAAATGATATTCCTCCGCAATTCCGGAACCAGCAATAAAAAATTCGTCATCGTCAAGATTCGCCAAAGTAAAATCACCAATCAATTTTCCGTTTTCGTTGAGCATTGGTGCCAGAGTCATGCGGCCGGGTTTTGGAATTCGGCAAGCCAGAATTTGATCCAGCCAATCAGAGGCTCCGGAACCAACTACGGTATATTTAGCAAATCCGGAAATCTCCAGCACACCGACACCTTCACGCACTGCTCGAACTTCCTCAGCAACGTGTTCAAAATCGGTGGAACGCCGCCATGAAAATTTGTCTGTTACGCCTTTTGGGGCAAACCAGAGAGGAACTTCCAAACCAAACGAACTCCCCATTTGCGCTCCTTCGGATAGCATTTTGTCATAAACCGGAGTTGTCCGGAGCGGTCGTCCGGCGGGCAGTTCTTCGTTCGGAAAACGAATCGAAAAGCGGCGGGAATAGTTTTCCTGCACTTTGGTATTGGTGTAGGAAAGCGTGGCCCAATCTCCAAAACGGCTGACATCCATGCCCCAAACATCAAAACCGGGATCGCCCTCAATCATCCAATTTGCGAGTGCCAAACCGACTCCGCCGCCTTGACTGAATCCAGCCATCACCGCACAGGCACACCAAAATCCCGGAAGTCCCCGAACCGGTCCGATCAGTGGATTCCCATCCGGCGCAAAAGTGAAGGGTCCGTTGATTACTTTTTTAATTCCGGCATTCTCAAAAGCCGGAAAATGCTCAAAACCAACTTCCAGAGAAGGAGCAATCCGCTCTAAATCCGGAGGCAATAAGTCCTGTCCGAAGTCCCACGGAGTTACTTTGGGCGACCATGGTTTGCAGGCTTTTTCATAAGTTCCCATCAGCATTCCTTGTTGCTCCTGACGCAAATAAATTTCGCCGTCAAAATCGATTACCGCCGGAAGTTCCAGTTCATTTTCCTGATTAAAGGCCATCACTTCCGGCATATCCTCAGTCAAAAAATACATGTGTTCCATCGCCAAAACCGGCAACTCCAAACCAACCATACGCCCGACTTCCCGCGCCCAAAGCCCTCCGGCATTAACAACATGTTCGGCGTGGATTTCCTCAACCCGCACCGGACGTTCCGGTTCTCTGGAATCTCCATTTTCCAAAATCACCCGCCAACCGCCTTTTGGATGGATTTGAAGATCGGTAACTCGTACATTTTGATAAAATTCACCACCCTGTTTTTTTGCGGCTTTGGCATAAGCCCAAGTTGTTCCGTAAGGGTCTAAGTGGCCTTCAATTGAATCGTGTAAGGCTCCCACAAAATGCTCCGGATTGATGAGCGGCATGATTTTCTGTGCTTCTTTGGGACTGATGATTTCAGTCTCCAAGCCGAGGTAACGCCCTCTCGCGTGAATGATTTTGAGCCATTCAAAGCGTTCCTTAGTCGCCGCCAACATAATTCCGCCCGTCACATGTTTCCCGATATCTTGTCCGGATATTTCTTGAATTTCCTGATACAGATCAATCGTATATTGTTGCAGTTTGGCAACATTCGGGTCACCGTTGATGGTGTGCATTCCGCCTGCGGCGTGCCATGTGGAGCCGGATGTCAATTCCGAGCGTTCCAACAAAACTGCGTCTTTCCAGCCTAATTTGGTCAAGTGATATAAAACACTGCATCCGACCACGCCGCCGCCGATGACAACTACTTGTGTGTGTGATTTCATTAATACTTTAACATAGTGAATTTACGGGATTGTGCTTCCAGAAATATACTTTTGTTTTATCAAAAATAAAAGTAAATTATATAAAAATTACTGGTAAGATTTTATATGAAGGCAGTCAATGGTTTGGATTAACTCAATGTATTTGACGCAGTGATCCAAGGAAACTAGAACAGTTTGTCATTCATCTCCTTATATAAACATGTCGTCTGGTTGGTCCTGTGACACAACAAATGTGGAATTATTTTTTGCAAATAGCCCCTGAATAGCCGGTTGTTTCCGGTTTCAGGCTATTCTCCTCTGATTGAACAAACAATGAGGACAGTTCGTGGACTGTAGATTCCCAGTGAAAGTACTGTGTATGTACTTTGCATGTATGTGCTGTAAATGAGTATCTCATAAACTCTACCCTGGGGGCAGAGGTCATAAACTTCGTATTTTTTTTCACCTACTAAACCCCAAAACCAATAATTTTCTTCATGGGTTACAGTAGTTTTTGAAGGAAATTCTGTAGGATAGCGTACCTGAACTTGGCATCCTCCAATGAATAGAGCGAAAATTAAAATCAGACAGTAATAACGGAGCATAGTACTAATTTTGGAAAAATATTGTCTTGCCTTGCGTTTCAAAAATTTCGAATTTACAATCTTAGTTTAGACTTTGAAAAAGTGTAATCCAGTAAAGTTTTACCAGAATAAAGAAATTTAGCTGAAAAGCATCCGGGTTCCAGAATTTTGGGCGTAAACAGCCGGTCGCCTTCCCATGAGGCAAGTTCAGTCAGGTTGTCTTTGGGAATCCATTCAAGTTGACCCTCCGGACAATCTTCTGTTAGAGTACCAGAATAGCAGTTTGAGTAAAAAACAAAAACATGCCACTCATCACCAAAAGGTGAGTCGCCCTGATCAGGAAAAGAAAGTACTGCTTTTAGTTCCGGATCTTCAATTTTCAGTCCGGTTTCTTCCAGCATTTCACGGACTGCAGTTTCAAACGGAGCTTCATTAGGTTCAACTTTCCCTCCGGGAGCTAACCAGAGGCCCTTATGTTCGTCTTCTTTTTCACGATGAATCATCAGAACATGTTCATCATTATTTTCAAGATAAACCAGAACACCTAATTTCACAACTTTACTCCAAAAATTTATGCCTCAGTCGAAAAAAGAATTAAATGCGATTCTGAAACGCATTTCAGTTGAACAAGACAAACGACTGAACCCGGAAGAAGATGAAAAAACAGTGGTGTTGCCGTACGAATTGGGTTTTCAGGCTCCAATTATTCGCGGTCGTATGCCGGGACTGGAAGCAGTTTATGACCGTTTTGCTAGAATTTATGCTCAAACTTTTTCACATCATGTGAGACGTCCGGTTACTATGACACGGCGTGCTACGGAGTTAGTCAGTTTTCGCGATTATCTTGCTGCCATTTCTACTCCGGCTTCACTGACAGTTTTTGGCATGAATCCGCTTCATGGACACGCCCTGTTTGTTTTTGAACATCATCTGGTGTACATACTGATTGATATGCTTTTCGGAGGAAACGGCTGGTTTGAAAATCCACCTCCAAAACGTGAGCTTACCGGTATCGAAATTAAAATGCTGACCAAAGTCGTCCACAGTGCTCTTGAAGATCTAGGTAAAGCCTGGAAGAGATTGACTCCGCTGGAACCTTATTTTGACCGCATGGAAGTCAATTCTAAATTTACAGCTATTGTTCCTCCGGATGAGGTTGTGGCAAGTACTACTTTCGATGTAGAAATCAACCGTGTCCCTTACACAATGAGCCTTTGTCTGCCTTATTCAATGCTTGACCCAGTACGTACCCAACTTGAGGCAGGAAAAACAAGCTATGATGAAGAGGTCAATGCAGTTAATGTAAGTCGTCTTGAAGAAAATTTGCTTAATTCAAAAGTTGGTGTAAAGGTTGACCTGGGGGAAGCCCGCATGTCCCTTCGGAGTTTTCTAACTTTGAAAGAGGGTGATAGAATTCTCTTAAATCAGGATCAAAATAAACCGCTTAAAGTCCTGGTACAGGACAAGCTGAAATATTTGGCTACTCAGGGTGCCTACAAAGGGAAAAATGCAGTTCAAATAACCAAGCTAATAGAGCCTCTTCCACGCTTTAGTGACTTACTGGATCAACCAGCAAAAGATACTGCGGAAGATTCATGATATATCTAAACTGTTACTGATTGACTCGACTGCGCAAATCTTTGCCTGTCCGGAACACTGGAAGTTGCTTTGGTTTGACCTCCACAGTTTCTCCTGTCTTAGGATTCCTTCCAATATATCCTTTATATTTTTTCAGTGTAAAAGAACCAAATCCGCGGATTTCTACTTTATCACCGGCACTTAGTGCAGCTTTGATACGGTCAAAAAAGATACGAACCATTTTGTCCGTTAATTTTGGATTGTATCCTGTTTTAGCCGCTAACTCTTCTATTAATTCTGATTTGTTCATAACTCATGGTATTTAAGGTTAGTTGATTAAAATCTGAAAACTCTTGGATTTCAATCGGATTCTTCTTTGAAAAAAACTTGATGATGTAAAGTTAGGGTAAAATGAAAAAATATCAAGTGATTTAGTAAATTATTTTTATATTGATTGAATTTGCAGTTCACGACGATAATGGTCGAAGAGAGTTGATTTAGAAAGCATACCTAAAAATTGATCACCCTCTACTACAGGTAATGACCAGGCTTTAGAGGTTTCAAACTTGTCTAATGCAGCACTGATTGGCTCATTTAGGCTGATTAAGGGCAGATTACGCATTACTGATCCCATTGTCACTAAATCATAAAGACTTCTGTCAAAAAGATGAGGACGGATGTCATCAAGAAAAACAACTCCCACACATTTATTTTCTTTATTCAGAACAGGAAAATAGTTTCGACGTGCCTTCTTGAATTCCTCAATAAAATTTCTCAAAAGCAGATCTTCACGAATAGTTATGAAATCCTTGTCCAAAATATCTCCAATATTCAGATGATGCAGCAAGTAACGATCAGTTCCACGCTTGATCAAACTACCCTGTTTAATCAAATCCTGGGTATAGACTGAACCGATCTCGAAAAATGAACTTACAACCATTGCACTGCTTGCAGTTAACATCAGCGGCAAAATCATTGAATAACCTCGAGTTACTTCCATAACAAGGAAAATCCCCGTCAGTGGTCCGTGCATGACACCTGCAACCATTCCTGCCATACCTGCTAGAGCAAAAGCAGCATCTTCAGCAACCCCGTCCAGTGGGAGTGAATGCATGATCATTCCAAAAGCCAAACCCACACCACTGCCAATCACAAGGCTGGGCGCAAAAACTCCTCCGATGCCGCCACTACCGAGTGTCATCCCGCAGGCAAGAAATTTGAGCAGTACAAAAAGCAGAACAAAAGCAAGTTCCGGACGTATTGAATCAGTCAGAAAGACTTGAGTAGCTGAGTATCCTTCTGACAACACTTCAGGCATAAAAAAACCTAATGTTCCTACAAACAGCCCACCAATTGCGGCACGTATCCAATGATGAAGAGAGACTTTTGTAAAAAATTTTTCCCATAACAACAAACTTCGGGCAAACAATATGGAGATGACTCCTGTCAAGGCCCCAAGTACAAAGCAGGCAAGTAACGAGGTGAGGGAAAAACCAGCTATTTCCTGAAAGAAAGCAATCTTATTTCCAGTTATCCAGCGACTGAGTTCTGTTGCAGAAACAGCTGCAATGATCGTGGGTAAAATAGTTAAATACGTCCATTCTCCTATAATTATTTCTAATGAAAAAATAAGACCTGTAAGTGGGGCATTGAAAATTCCTGCAACTGCACCTGCTGCTCCGTAACCAACAAGAAGTTTTTTGTGACGCTCATTCATGTTAAGCCAGCGTCCCAGTGTTGAACCCAGTGCTGCACCAATACTCACTATTGGACCTTCCAAACCGGTTGAACCTCCACTACCTACTGTCAGAAAGCTTCCGAAAAATCGCGAGAAAATCATGCGTCTCCTGAGACCTTCTGATCCCATTGCTATGGCCTTTATTACATCTGACACTCCATGTCCTGCAGAGTCATGCATGAGAGATCGCACCAAAAATACAGCAATTCCGGCTCCCAGAGCAGGAAAAAATATGACTCGCCAACCTAAGTCTAAGTCGCTTATGAAGAGTCTTAGAGAATGTACGCTCCAGTTAAGTCCGACGGCAAGAACTCCGCAACCCAGACCGATTGCCAATGCTGCAGTCATCATCACCACAGCTTCCCTGGCAGAAACAGCCTGGTAACGTGAAAGTAGATCGGTGTCAGATCCAGCCAAACCGCGCGAAAGGAATTTGTTAAGCTTTCTCTGCCAGTGTTTTTTGAAATTGTTCAACTAGATTATCTAATGAAGGTGAATTGTTGAGAAAGTCAATCATCTGCGATTGACTTAGAATACGGGCAAGTTGAGAAAGAAGTTGAAGATGGTGAAAAGAATCAACACTCAAAAGTACAAATACAACAAAAACAGGTAATCCGTCTGGTGCCATAAAATCCAATGAGTTTTCCAAAAAAAATGTACCTACCATGGATTTATTTATTTGTTTACCTAGTGGTGTTTTACAATGCGGAATCGCAATTCCGTTACCAATTCCGGTTGAAGAAAGATGTTCCCTTTGCAAAAGCAATTCGGGTAATGAGTCTCCAATAGGTTGAGGCAAATCCATTTGTACTGAAACTTGCTGAAAAAGTGATTCTATTGAACTTGATGGAACAGCATGAAAAACATTTCCTGCTTTGAGAGCTTCAATCAGGCGTGACTGAGAAACTTGTTCTTTGCTCTTGCGGGATCTTCTTTTGTGTTCTTCAAGGTGTATGTGTTTTGAATCAGCCCAGGAAATTATAGTAGATTGATTAAAGTAATATTTCCCGCGACGAATGATGCAGGGAATATCACCCTGACGTATCCAACGATAAATAGTTGCTTCAGGAACATGCAGCAACTGAACGACATCTGAAACAACCAACCATTTAGACATGTATAATTGAAAGACAAAAATATTTAATGAAAAAGGGTTATAATATTTGGAGTAACCAGTTTAACAGTATTAACTGTCTTTGTGAAGAAGTGGAATCTATATAATTAAATTATTAAGAGTTGAAAATTGGTGCATTATTTATGAAAATCAATTACAATTTCCTAACAAAAAGTTACTTAGAAAGGAATTCAAAGGCAATTGAAAGGTTAAATTAATAAAAAAGACACTATTTCAAATCCAATGTCTTGATATTAGCCTAAAAACTTTAGATAAAGACTTCTTGTGGCTGGGGGTGCGCAATTGAAAATTTCGAACCGTGTCAGATCCTAGCGGAAGCAGCACTAAGATTTCGTAGATGTGCCGCATTCCTCAGCCTCTCTTCGTAAATATTGGAACTCCTCTCATGTCTTATGTCGTTCTGGCGCGCAAGTTACGCCCTTCACGTTTTGGCGATCTGATTGGGCAAGAAACTGCAGCCCAGACTTTACGCAATGCAGTTCTTTCAGACAGAGTTGCTCATGCCTTTTTATTTACTGGATCACGAGGAGTTGGAAAAACCAGTGCAGCCAGAATTTTAACAAGGGCTGTCAACTGCTTGAATCCCGACAATGGGGACCCGTGCAATAGATGTGAAAACTGTACTGAAATCAATCAAAACGCATCTGCAGATGTTATCGAGATAGATGCTGCCTCCAACCGTGGAATTGAAAATATTCGTGAGTTGCGTGAAAACGTAAATTATGTACCGGCAAAATGCCGCTACAAAATATATATCATTGATGAGGCGCACATGCTCACTCTCGAGTCTTTTAACGCGCTTCTTAAAACACTGGAAGAACCACCTCCGTATGTGAAATTTATTTTCGCAACCACCGATCCCCATAAAATTCCTCCGACTATTATTTCGCGTTGTCAACGCTATGATTTTTTAAGAATTTCAATAAAAAAAATGGCAGATTTTCTGGAAACAGTTGTCAAGAATGAAAATCTCGAGTTGTCACGCAAGGCTATTGAAATGATCTGCAGGAATTCAGTAGGCGGAATGAGGGATGCATTGACTGCAATTGATCAAATTCTAAGTTTTACGGGAACATCTGCGACTGATCAGAAAGTAGCCCAGATTTTGGGGATACTGGACAGTGAATCCAGGTTTGCATTTATTGAGGCTCTTCTGGAAAAAAAGGATGGTGAGGCCATAAGTTATTTTCAGAAACTTCAAGAACATGGACATGATGTAAATGATGTATTATCTGATTTGTTACAAACCATTAAAACCATCGCACTTGTGCGGACACTTGGGATGAATCAAGCTCTTTTTCAAGATATTCCTGCTGATGATCTGGAAACATTTTCTACTTTAAGCAAAATTGTCAGTGCCGATGAGTTACAACAGATTTTTCATATTCTGTTGGAGTTGGAAGAACAGATGAAGCGTAGTGCACATACTAAGATTTGTTTTGAAATGGCTATTCTCCAGATTGCATCCATTGAGCCTCTTGTCGGCCTTCCTGAGATTATCAGTGAAATACAAAATATACGTAAAAGTAAGTCTGCCGGGAACTCAAATACAGAAAATACAGATTCAGTAATTGAAGGTCCAGCGAAACTCTCAGGGCCGGAAAAAGATAATTCCGGAGAAAATCAGCAGCACTCATTTTTAAAAATGACCGGAGCCCATAAACCATTAACGGACGCAACTGTAATTAAAAACATTTTGAAGTCAGACAAGACGGAGTCAGCGACTGTTGAACCTGCCAAGTTGAATAAAAGTTCTCCTGAACCAAAAATGACTGAAAAGCAGCAATTTGTTACAAATCAAGATAATTATTCTCATGTTGATGAAGAAAAGCCATATGTTGCAGAAACAGAAGTATCCCAGGTAAAAGCTGAACAAACTGAAAATGCAGATAAGGAAATGTCACCGGAAGCTCAGAATAATATTAATCAAAATCAAGAAATTGTAAAACTTGCTGCCAAAAAAAACATTGAAGAAACTTCAATGGAACCTCCGGAAGAATGGTGTAACTTTTCAGAAGAAGTTCAAAAACTGTCATCAAAGCTGGCCAGTTTTGTTCGCAATGCGGTCCCTCATAATTTGACAGGATCACAATTAATACTTTCTTTCAAAAGCGGAAATTATGCATCTATGCTGACTGAAGATAACAGAGAGTTACTGGAAAAAATTGCTTCCGACTGGACTGGCCATTCAGTTCACGTTAGTTGTGAAATTACTCCAACATCTGCATCTCAGCTAACTATAGTAGAACATGAACAAATACTTTTAGAGAGAAAAAATGAACTTAAGCGAAAGAATGCAAGAGCATTTCCGCAGGTCAAAGATATCCTTTCTGTGTTTACAAACAGCAGAGTTACAAATATAGAATTGTCTGATGCATAAAGATAAATTGAACCACAATAATTTAAAATAGATTAAACTTTAAACTAAGGGATAAAATTATGATTGATATGAATGAAATGATGAAAAAGGCTCAGGAACTTTCTGAGACTATGAAACAGCAACAGGAGGAACTTGCCAAACAGATTATTTCTGTTTCTGTTGGTGGAGAGATGGTGAAGATGACTTTCAATGGAAAGCAGGAAGCAATAAGCATTGAAATTGATCCGGAAGTTGTAGATGCAGATGACATTGAGACTCTACAGGATTTAATCCTTTCTGCAGTCAATGAAGGACTCAGACAAAGCCAGCAAAATATGCAGAACTCTCTTGGGCAGCAAATAGGAAAAATGACAGGAGGACTGGATTTATCAAGTATTCTCAATCCAAAATCATAATCAAATATTGTCTGAACGAAAATTCAAACAGCCGGACTATTTTCCAGTTTTAAGTAGGTTTGTAATAGCCAAAGATTTAGCTGTCAGTTTTCAGCTGTCAGCTCAGGTTGAAATATAATAGCAAATAAGCTGACTGCTGAAAGATTTTTTGTTAAATCTATATTGTTGAAATCACAGATAAAAAAGGTTGTTATTATTGCTTATAATTTTGTTATTACACTATTTGTTAATTAAAAATGCGAATCTGGCGTCTGATCGAGGACATTCCCCGTACCGGCAGTTTCAATATGGCAGCAGATCAGGTGCTGTTAGAAAATTATTCTCAGGATGCTAATCCGGTATTTAGAATTTATGACTGGGAATGTACTACTCTTTCACTGGGGCGTAATGAAATATTGGACAATCTAATTGATTTGGATGTATGCGGGAGACTTGAAATCCCAATTGTCCGCCGTTCAACTGGCGGAAAAGCTGTTTTACATGGTTTTGACCTGACTTACTCCATTGTTGGCGGAGTCCTGGATCAGCATTTTCCCGGAGGTGTACTGGACAACTACCGCTATCTGGCAAAAGGATTTTATGCCTTTTTTAAAAAGTTGGGACTTAATCCTGTATTGAAAGCCATAGACCGTCAAAAGAAAAAATCTGACTCGCATATCTGCTTTGCAGATCCTGCTGTATATGAAATATTGGTTGAAGGTAGAAAAATTATTGGCAATGCACAACGTGTAAGAAATTTACGCAGTTCTCATTCATCTTCATGCAGAGTGTTTCTTCAGCATGGTTCTATTCCTCTCAAAGATTCTATACCCCAGATAATCCAAATATTCCCACATGCAGCAGAGGATGATCTGCGTAGAGAAATGCACTCACTTGAAACTGCGGGGGTTTATCCAGGACTTGCCCAAAAAAAATTAAGACAGATGTTTCTGGACTGCCTGCAGGAAACTTTTCAATTAAAATGGAAACGTCAGTTCTGGAGTGTTGAAGAATTGAAAATGATTTCGGAACGTGAAAATTCTTTTCAAAATCTTAATATTAATTAGTGTTGTAATTCTAACGGAGTCACTGACAGCTAAATTCAGCAGAAGTCGTTATAAATTTGGATTATTGACTTCAATTCAAAGACTGGGAACAATTTCAACTGTTATCTGTAACACCATTTTCTTTCATAGTTAAAACTATTTTAATCAAAAGTAAAATCCATGGTGCAGCATGCATTATTAAATCGAACCAATCGATTGGCCTGACAAGGGTTCCCGAAGAAAACATTTTTAATTTTTCCCACACGTGGGGGATAGGGAAAAATGGAGCAAGTCCCAAAGTAAGACAAAACAGGATTATCATCGACCATGGAAGTTTCGCCACTAATTCACTTATAGCCTTCAGCATAGGTGTTTTTAGTTACAAAAGATTGATATCAGGCTTAATTTAAGTATATTAAGCATATGGTATGACAACCTTAAAGGACAGATACATTTTCTTTTTAGAGCCATTTGTACATGAGCAATGCATCCACATAACCAAGTTTTGGATGCAGGAATGCTTTGGTAATTCTTCCGACAGTTTCAAATCCCAATCTGGTCCATAAGCGGATTGCCTGCTCATTACTGACTACTACGAGGTTGAATTGCATTGCTTTGTAGGCCAGCTCTTTGGCTGCTTTTTGTGAGTGTACACACATCATTGTCGCCAATCCTTTCCTTCTGGCATCGGGCGAAACCATATAACCGCAGTTGCAAACATGACTGCCTTGGCCGGGATTATTTGGTTTTAGATAGTAAGTCCCAAAAATGTGCTGCTGTTCAACGCAGACAAAGGTTTTGTGTGGCTGCTCCATCCAAATTTGAAAAGCTTCTTCTTTACTTGTCTCTACGGGATAAGCATAGGTTTCACCTGCAGAAACAATATGCTGAAAAATAATCCAAATCTGTTCAAAGTCCTCTTTTACAGCTTCACGAATTTTCATGAATGTTGTCCGTTTTAACTCAAAAGTGTAAATGCTCGCCAGAGCATCCCTGCAGCCAATAAAATCAGCAGTACACCCATTATTAGGTCTATACGTTTAGCATTGCGCTGCAGCGCTTTTACAAGTCCTCCGGAGGAAGCAAGAAATGCAACAAGACAGTACCAGCTTGTATCAACACCCCCCACAGTTGAGACCATTACCAACTGTTCAGTAAAGTCAGCATCAGGCTGTACGAATTGACTGAAAAGTGCCAATAACCAGACTGCAATTTTAGGATTCAGAAAAGCAATCAAAAAACCTTCACTGAAACCACGGTACCCGGTTATTGTTGATTGTTTTAGTTCCCCATTATCCTGCTCGCCACCAATACCGGAAATAATCATTTTGCTGCCAAGAAATATTAAAAACAATGATCCAATTATTTGGGCTATCAGGAAAAAATTAGGAACTGTCTTTAACAGAGCAACCAGGCCAGTTATCGCAACCACGGAATAGAATGTAATACCCAGACCGTGACCGACTCCACTCATTAAACCCTGAGTCCTACCTCCGGAGATAGTATTTCGTAAAATTACCGCAAGACTTGGGCCGGGTGACATTGCACCCATGACACAGATTAAAGCTAACTGGCTCCATTGTGTAAAATCCATTTGTTTACTCTATATTTTACCGCAAAAATTTGTCATTGAAACATTAAATTCGAAATTACTGGTTAAGTTTTCCGAGTAGTAGACAATTGCCATACAGCACACTGCTTTTAACTGCAGGCTTAAAATCTGTTCTTAACTTAGTCATGTTTTACATCAAATGATGAGGATCTACATCAATCTGAATCAACTCATCACGTCTCGTTGAAGGTGGTGTTTCTAAAACCTGTTTTAACAAACGCAAAATGGGTCGTACATTATCTGCTTTCAGTAAAAGCTGCCAGCGAAAACGGTTGCGCAATTTTTTCATCGGTGCTTCTATCGGTCCAATGACTTGTACTGAATCAATCGGTTTGATCTCACTGGTAAACTGGGCAGTGTTTGAATAGTTTTTGTTAGAAGAAAACTTTTGAATCTTTTCGGCTATTTCCCAAATCAAATTTTCAGCTCGTTTTTCATGAGGACTGCTGCAGACAACCAAAGTCAGTGAATGAAAAGGCGGCATCCGGAGATTCTGACGTCGTTCAAGCTCCAGTTCCCGGAATTGCCTGGTATCGTGTTCTTTTGCACAAAGTAAACTATGGTGCCTGGGA
>UINC01001025.1_pt3 | contig 14093 bp, 16 predicted proteins | sample 5385821 | NCBI WGS metagenome assembly UINC01 (sample SAMEA4666929, study PRJEB26691) | marine metagenome | isolation source: Pacific Ocean | place: Pacific Ocean | collected 2011-10-13 | reverse complement strand
CCATTTAATGGCCCAGTAGAAATTAAGATACGAAATTCCTATTTAACTATCCGTTGGAATGATGCCAGGCAGGTTGATATTGTTGTATGAGAACGCATTTTTTTGATAAAAAGTCAAAAGATTCTACAAATCACCCGTGGGTTGCTTTGCTTGGTAATCCAAATTGTGGGAAAACTGCTATTTTTAATATACTGAGTGGATTGAGTCAAAAAGTATCTAACTACCCTGGAATTACAGTTGAAAAAAAAATCGGAACAGTAAAATTCGGAAAAAAATCATTCAATATTTTAGACCTACCTGGAACCTATAGTTTATCGGCAGAATCATTTGACGAACAAATCGTTTCCGATCAAGTACAAAATTGGGCCAAAGGAGAAAATCCGCCGGCTGCAATCATTTCTGTCGTGGATGCTTCTAATCTTTCAAGAAATTTATATCTAACATCCCAACTGTTAGATCTAGATATTCCTGTTGTAGTCGCCTTAAATATGATTGACCGTATTGATTCCCAGGCTCAAATTGATCAAAATAGTTTGAAAACTCAATTAAGTGTAGCAGCGGTTGTCTCGCTCTCAGCTAAACTGAATCAGGGGTTGGATGATTTAAAAGAGGCAATCGTAACTGTAATTAATTCGGAGGAAAAGACAAACCACCAATCTAATTGGATCAGTCTACCTGTCCAAAATGAACTGAAACCATTCATAGATCAACAATTTGTATCTTCAAAATTTGGAGTGGCACATGCTTTGAGATTGGTATCCAGAAATATCAATCATAATGGGAATGCGGCTCAAGTTGATTCAATACGAAATTCAATATCCAATTTAGGATTTAATCCGCAAACTCTAGAGGCAACACTTAGGTATCGTTGGATTGACGAAATTGTAAAATCCGTACAATCAAGAGCCAAAACATCGATTCGAAAAATATCACGCAGTGAACAATGGGATAAAATACTCACCCATCGCTGGTTTGGGCCAATCATCTTTGTCACCGTTTTATATTTTATTTTCCAATCGATATTCACATGGGCAACAATACCGATGGATTGGATCCAAACCGGTATAGATTGGGTTTCTGCTTTTGTATTAAAGAATATGTTCCCTGGTATGCTAAGGGATGTTTTGGTAGAGGGAATTATCGGTGGCGTAGGTGCTATTGTTATATTCCTTCCTCAGATTTTAATCCTGAGTTTTTTTCTCACTATTATGGAAGATACGGGCTATATGGCTAGGGTCGCCTTTATGCTTGATAAGAGTATGACTAAAATGGGTCTCCATGGTAAATCCATTTTACCTCTTATGAGCGGTTATGCCTGTGCCATACCGGGAATTATGTCTACGAGAACAATCGATAGTTGGAAGGAACGACTGGTAACTATCCTGATATTACCTCTAATGAGTTGTAGTGCCCGGCTTCCTGTTTATACATTGTTAATTAGCGCCTTTATTCCACCTATCACATTAAGTGGATATTTAAACCTGCAGGGATTGACTTTAGTTGTCATGTATTTTTTAGGTACAGCCACTGCTTTAATCCTTGCAAAAGTTTTCAGCAAATTTATCAAAGAAAAAACGTCATCTTCCTTTGTATTGGAATTACCGCCATACCACGTACCGATTCCACGGTCGGTTCTACGCCATGTTCTTATCCGCGGCAAATTATTTTTAATTAATGCGGGTAAAATTATCATGGCTATTTCTATTGTCTTATGGTTTTTGGCCTCATTTCCAAAAGTGGATCAGCCCATTACAGATGTAAACCCAATCCATTATAGTTATGCCGGAAAAATTGGTCATGCCATAGAACCTGTAATTCGACCTTTGGGCTTTGACTGGAAAATTGGTATAGGATTACTAACTTCCTTTGCTGCAAGAGAAGTTATGGTTTCAACCATGGCAACAATATATAATGTAGAAGCTACAGGCGATAATATAGTTAACCTGCGAGAAGCCATGCGGAATAATATTGATGTGGAAACTGGTAAGCCAGCCTATACTCCTTTGGTGGCATTAGCTTTGATGGTTTTTTATGTATTTGCGGCCCAATGTATGGCCACCTTTGCGATTGTTCGCCAAGAAACAAATTCTTGGAAATGGCCTTTATTTATGATTGCCTACCTTACAATTCTCGCCTATTTGGGGGCCTTATTTGTATATCAAGGTGGGTTATTATTAGGTTTTAGTTAATGAATTGGCAAACCATTATTGCAGGCGGTATTGGGATAATTGCTTTCTGGTATATCATTGGTGTTTTTCTTCGGCAACTTAAAAAGCCTGAGGTTGATCCTAAATGTGATGATTGTCCTGTCCCTGACATAATGGATAATAAAAGAGAATCAAAATAACTTTTTCTCCATTATCGGGCTTCCCCACACTTTTTCAATTGTGATGGCCATGGGTCTATGCCGATATTTTCGTAAGTTTATCTATGAAATTTAGAACCGATGAAGTCCATAGTTCCTATATCAAAATTTAAAGAAGGCGATACTGTACAAGGATTTTATCTCTGTGTAGAAAAACATCTTCGGCATACAAGGGCTGGAGACCTTTACCTAGATCTTGTACTTAAGGATCGAACAGGGCAGGTCCAAGGTAAGGTATGGGATAAGGTAGAAAAATTTCACCAAAAATTTTCAAGTGGTGACGCAGTGGCCATTAAGGGTGATGTGGAATTATTCATAGATCGTCCTCAGCTTAATGTAAAACGAATTAATAAAGCCACTGTGCAAAACTATGCACGCTATGGATTTGATCCTGCTCTCGTGATTCCCACAGCTGAGGCTGATCCGAAAGATATGTGGAAAGAAATCAATACAATTATTGGAAAAATGGAAAATCTAAACCTGAAAAAACTGTGCCATAATATCTACTTAGAAAATAAGGAAAAACTGCTTACTCATCCCGCATCGGTATCCATGCATCACAATTATCGCTCGGGCTTATTAGAACATATTCTATCTATGGTTCGTTTGGCAAAGCACTTGTCACCTCATTATCAATTAGATACAGATTTAGTCCTAACAGGTATTCTGTTACATAATATAGGTAAACTGCAAGAAATTGAATCGAATTATGAAGCTTCTTTCTCGGAAAAAGGAAACTTAATTGGACATATAGTTATCGGGCTTGAAATGGTAAGAGAGGCTACCAAAAAAATTAAAAAATTTCCTGAAAATCTCCTATTAAAAGTGGAACATATTATTCTTGCCCATCAAGGTAAATATGAATGGAAAAGTCCGAAGAAACCGGCATTCAAGGAGGCCCTGCTCGTTCACCTTATTGATTTGGTTGATGCCCAAATGAATATTATGGATATGGCCATTAATGATGATCAGGAAGAGGGCCTTTTTACAAACCATCATAATTATTTTCGGATTCCATTATATAAAGGTGAAGATGGAACTAAATAATTTGGTTCGTGCGGCCATTTTTGCTGCTCTTGCCGTTGGAATGGGATTCTCTTTAATGCTTGTACCCAATATTGAACTCATAACGGTTATCGTATTCCTATCGGGTGTAACACTGGGAAAAGGATGGGGAGGTCTGGTAGGTGGCACAGCTATTTTTATTTATTCTGGAATGAATCCAATGGGGTCAGGATTAAGCTTTCCTCCACTATTTTTTATGCAAATTTTTAGTATGATCATTACAGGTTTGGCAGGTGGGATATTTCGCCCCTTATTTTTCAAAAAAAAATTCAACCTATTATCGCTGGTGGCTTTAAGTCTCTTGGGATTTATGCTCACACTTATTTATGATGTATTAACTTTGATAAGCTATCCACTATCAGCAGGATTAGGATTCACAGGCGCGTTAGCTTCCCTGGTACAAGGACTGGGATTTACGGTATTACACGAAGTATCAAATGCCGTTATATTTGTAGTGGCTGTTCCCCGTGTGGTTAAATATATAAAATAATATATGGGAAAAATCATTGTCTATTTGAACCTAATGACAGGTTTAATTGCTCAAAATTCTTATTTAATTCCATTTGACTGGGGCGGCCAGAATGGAATGATTATTACTGATGGCTCTTTATTCTGGAATCAAGCATGGAATTCAGGTATGCTTCTATTTGATGGTACCTATTCTACTTATCCCAATAGATATGGGCCCCATATTACCAGGAAATTTCAACAGTCAGGGATAGGTGTATTACCATCATGGAGTGAATGGCCGGATTCTGATAAGGTTGATACTTATTTTGATTATTACCGCGGTGATTATTTATATGACCAATTGGAAGTTGGCGCCGATTTTGAAAATCCTGGTAGAAAAATAGGTTTCCGGGGGTTTAAGCGCACTCATGGCGGAAATACAGGTCATTACCTTCATCCAAGTGGAGGTTCTTCGCCGATTCACCACTCATATCGGGTCAACTACAAGACAAAAAATGATAATCAAAAATTGGAAGCTTCTGCAGGACGATTTATAACTCGCAGTGGGTTGCCAGACTCAACCACTAACGGTTTGGAAAATGATAATATCTTAAGTGCGGGACTTCGTTACCAACGGTATTTAGGGAATTGGACCATGAATACATATGTCGGCCAGTTTTTTGAACATCGGCTTGTCCACCATTCATCTATGGCTGATTCAAATTACCAGGATATCAATCGAGGCCGTATTAATATTCAATTTGATGTTCCAAGTGGGATTACATTTGGTCTCACACAAGAATATCAGCAAGTGAGTGACAACTTACATAATCGATCATTGAAGTGGACGAAATTGTATTCAGCAAAATCAATAGGAAATCTATCCTTGATGGGGGGCGTGCAAATATTGAATTCAGATGACTCATTTCCATTTCTTTGGGAACTGAATTATCTGAAAACCTTGAGGAAAGGATTCATTCAGGTTACGTCAACCGGTTTCCCGAATCCTAAACATCCGCATTTGGATGATCCTTCAGATAAATCATCTTTTGAATTTTGGAGTCGTTCAGCGATTCGTAGCGGAATATCCCAAGGTGGTATAAGTGTCAATGGACTCTTATCATTTGTTCAAAGAGGAATAGATGCAGATGAGGATGAAAAAATTCTTTTTACTGGCGTCGATATAGAATATAGATTTAAAAAGGGGTGGAAAGTTTATTCAAATGTCATAACTCAATTGGATTCGTCCATTTATGGTGGAGGTATAGGCACGATGATTGTGACGGGTCTTCATGGGAATCTCAATCTGTTTAAAAGATCGATGAAAATCGATGCCCATTTATGGGGAAATGGTACAATGAGTAGATTCTCGTCATTTGGATTTGACCCGATTCGCCATGTTCCATTTAGCAATACAAATTCGGAATGGATACTCCCGGATAAATGGTTGCTTCATTTTGAAGCGAAGGCTAATGTATCCGGTGTTATAATATCTTATAAAATCAATAATATTTTGAACGCAGTTTCAGGTTTTAGCAATGGTTTGAAGGATGATAATATATGGGTACGCCCCAACCATCTATACCCGCCTTTGGGGCGTATGATGCAGTTTGGTATTACTTGGCATTTTAACAACTAGTTTTTTCTTTTCTAACCTATATAAACGGATTCCTCAGCTGAAAAAATATTGTAAATACTATCGAGAAATTTTGATAATTCATCCAGTAAAATAATTTTTAATTTTATCTGCTGATTTTTTTCCCTTTTCATAAACTTATCGATTCTGTGTGAGGGAACAAAGATGTAAATTTCAGGTTATGATTTCACCATCAAAAAATGGATCTATTCTGAATCGTTCTGTCTTGGTTTTGAATACCAATTATGCACCGATGGATATTTGTACAGCTCGCAGGGCGATTTGTTTGTTTTATAATGAAAAGGTAGATATTCTGGAGTCATATAAAGAATCAATACACTCACCATCAGTAACCTTATCTTTGCCAAGTATCGTTAAACTAAAAGATTTTGTACGGCACCATAAAATGGATGTTGTCCTGAGTCGAAAAAATCTGATGATTAGAGATAAATACCAATGTCAATACTGTTCCTCGAAAAAGAATCCACTGACGTTGGATCATGTTTTACCAAAAAATCGAGGTGGGATGGACACTTGGGAAAATCTTGTAACTGCTTGCCAGTCATGTAATCGAAAAAAGAGCAATCGAACACCTGAAGAAGCAAAAATGCTATTGATACGATTACCAAAAAAGCCAAATAAGATTCATTATTTTCAGCAATTTATTCGTGAAAAACAAACAGCTTGGCGCCCATATTTGTTTATGGAATCTTTTTAAATGAAACGTGTATTGAGCGGTATTCAGCCTTCAGGTGAACTACATCTTGGGAATTATTTCGGTATGATGTCTCGGATGATTAAGTACCAGGAAGAGAATGAACTATTTTGTTTTATTGTCAACTATCATGCCATGACGAGTATTCAGGATAAAGAACGACTGGCCAAGAATACCTTGAATGCCGCTATGGATTTTATTGCCCTGGGGCTTGATCCTGATCGGTCCACTTTCTGGATTCAAAGCGATGTGCCTCAAGTTTGTGAGTCTACTTGGCTTTTATCTAATATCGTTAACGTAGGAGTATTGGAACGGGCCACATCTTATAAAGATAAACTGGCGAAAGGACTGACCGCAAATGTGGGACTTTATTCCTATCCAATACTTATGGCCTCTGATATCCTTTTATTTGGTGGAGAAATTGTACCGGTTGGTAATGATCAAAAACAACATTTAGAAATGACACGCGATATAGCCATTAGGTTCAATCAAACTTTTGGTGAAGTATTTATTGTTCCTGAACCGGATATTGAAGAAACCACGCAATTAGTTCCGGGAATCGATGGCCAGAAAATGAGTAAATCTTATGGAAATACGATTCCGATTTTTGGGTTGGAAAAAAATATTCGAAAACAATTTATGTCTATTGTAACAGATTCAAAGGGTATTAATGAACCAAAAGACACGAATACGCCCCTCTTTCAACTTTATAGTCTCTTTCTAGATCAATCTGGGCGAAAAGAATTGAAAGATCGATTTGCAAGTCCTGGTTTAAGTTATGGAGATTTAAAGATAGAATTATTTGAATGTTTCTGGAATCGATTTGAGCCTTTTCGAAAAAAGCGGGATTATCTCGCGAGCCATAAAGATTTTGTGCTCCAAAAGTTAAAGGAAGGGGCTGAAAAATCCAGCACCGTTGCTGATAGATTTCTTAATAAGGCACGTGAAGCAATGGGGTTAAACTATGGTGAAATAAATGTATAAAGTTCAACTAAATCAGTTTGAAGGGCCATTAGATCTTTTATTATATTTTATTAAGCGGGATGAAATCGATATTTATGACATACCTATAGCACAAATTACCGCCGAATATTTGCAAATTATTGAAGACATGAAAGCGCTGAACCTGTCCATGGCAGGCGAATTTATTCTTATGGCCGCTACATTAATGCGTATCAAATCCAAAATGCTAATTCCTCGCCCTGAGTTTGATGAAGAAGGTGAACCAATAGACCCACGGCGAGAATTAATCCAACAACTCTTGGAATACCAACGCTTTAAAGCAGTAACCACTGAATTATCGATGAAATGGCATGAACAAAGCAATCAACACGAGCGATCGTTTGTGCAGGAGGCAGAAGGAGTTGATACTGCCGGTGTTTACCTAAGAAAAGTGAACCTTTTTGATTTAGCCCAATATTTTAAGAAAGCTATGGATCGGATACCGGTTATTAGTGCGTATGAACTTCACCAGGAACCTATCAGATTAGATGATAAAAAGCATTTTATTATGATATCGTTTGATGGAGATGGTACACTTTCTTTCAAGCGTTTGCTGTCAAATTGTCAAAATAAATTGGAAATAATTGTCACTTTTTTAGCCATCCTTGATTTAATCCGATTGTTTAAAATTTTAGTTTATCAGAATGAATTGTTTGATGATTTTGAAATTCATCGACTTGAAAAAAATTAATAATAAACCAAATTGAATGTAGATCGCATCATCGAGGCTTTGTTGTTTGCCAGTCCCGAACCACTAACACAACAAAAAGTCAATCTAATCTTTGAAGAAAATCCACCAAATTTGGAAGCCGTTTCTAAACGGTTATCTGAGTTGTATTTAGCCCAAGGAAATTCATTTAAAATCCAGAGTATAGCCGGTGGATTTCAGCTTAGGACACTGCCTGAATATGATTTGTATGTCCGTCGATTATTAAATAAAACAGGAAAATTACATCTCTCACAAGCGGCTCTAGAGTCTTTAGCTATCGTGGCCTATAAACAGCCCATCAGTAAACCTGAAGTAGAGATGATTCGAGGTGTAGATTGTGCTGGAGTTCTCAAAACGCTTTTAAAAAAATCTCTAATTAAAATTAAAGGAAGAAATGAGAGTCCAGGTCGACCATTAATGTATGGAACGACAGATCAGTTTCTACAGGCATTTGGTTTAAGTCGCATTGCCGAATTACCCAAGCTTAAAGAGGTAGCTGAATTATTAGAGGAACAGCCGGCACTTACCGAACAAATCGATGCGTTTAAATAAATATCTGGCCCGATCGGGGATTGCTTCCAGACGTGAAGCAGATAAACTCATTCAGACTACCAGCGTTACTGTAAATGGCGTTGTAGAAGTGAATCCTGCATACCGTGTGAAAAGCACTGATAAAGTTCGTTATGATAATAAACGAATTAAGCCGGAATCAAATACACGAATCATTTTGTTAAATAAACCTAATGGTTACATCACAACGGTAAAAGATCCATTAAAACGAAAAACAGTGATGGATTTAATAGATAATAATAAAAGGCTGTTTCCGGTGGGTCGATTAGATAAGGATACGACTGGATTGCTTTTATTGACAAATGATGGTGAATTGGCTAATCGATTAATGCACCCTAGAAACCAAATACAACGTATTTATAAAGTTGAAATAGATAAAAAATTCCGATCTTGGGAAATCAAGCGAATGGCGAATAAAGTTTATATTGGCCAAAAGCAGTGGGGTAAGGCAGAAGTGGTCGAACAAAAACAGGTGAAAGGGCGAGTCACTGTATTGCTTCGGCTATATCAGGGACAAAAACGAGAAGTACGGCGATTGATGTACCGCATGAAACGGAAATTATTCAGTTTAGAACGTATCCAGTTTGGCCCTATTGCGCTAGGGAACATATCCCGCGGTAGATGGCGTGATTTAAATGCTAGTGAAATGCAGATTCTTGGTTCTCTTGGTGGCTGAATTTTGGTCTCTTTTACTATCTGTCATATTCATTTGTTATCTATAGATAACACTGTAAATTTCTTGGCTTATTGAGAGTGTAATAAGAGATGATTGTCGCCATAGATGGGCCGGCTGCAGCAGGAAAAAGTACTTCTGCAAAAAAAGTTGCTCGAGAATTGGGCTTTACCCATTTAGATACTGGAGCAATGTATCGTTGTGTCACATTGTCTGTTTTGAGAAATCAGATTACTTTGGACAATGAAAATGCATTAAGCCAATTACTCAACGAGCTTGATATCCGACTCGAAAAATTAGATGACGAATTAGTCGTTTATTTAAATGGAGAGGATGTTTCTGATGAAATCCGAAAAGCTGAAGTGACTTCTTATGTCAGTACCGTTAGTGCGCTTTCCCAAGTCAGGAATGCTTTGGTTCGGATCCAAAGAAATATTGCCAAAAATCAGGATTGTGTAGTAGAAGGCAGGGATATTGGAACGATTGTATTCCCTGATGCCGAATTCAAATTTTTTCTGATCGCAGACGATTTTGTCAGGGCTCGAAGGCGTCAACTGGATTTAATTGCAATTGGAGAAGAGAAATCCATTGCGGTATTGGTTGAAGAAATTCGCCAGCGAGATTTTTTGGATTCTGAACGAAGTAATTCTCCTTTACGTAAAGCAGATGATGCGATCGAAATCGACACATCGAAAATGACATTTGATGAGCAAGTTGCCTTTATGGTCAACAAGGTAAAAAATGATAGTTAGGAAATAAAATTGAAATGAGTGAAACCACACAAGAACCTGTTATTGAACTGGCCGATGAGTCTATGGAATTAGAGGTCGGCTCTGAAGTGAATCAAGATGTGCCAGTTACTTCTAAAGTTGAAGACGAATCTACTGAAATGGAAAGTTTATCTATTAATTACCTAGATGTTGATCTCTTTGATAATATTCGAAAAGTATCTATTGAAGAACTACTTCACTTAGAAGTAACTGAAGAAGTTCCTCAGGAAGAGCAAGATCGTTATTTATCAACCTTTTCTGATATTAGTGAGCGTGAAATCATAACTGGCCGTGTTATTGGGATAAATGAAAAAGAAATCCTTATTGACATCGGATTTAAATCTGAAGGAATTATTAAGCGTGATGAATTTGCCGAAGATGCCCTTCCAGATATAGGTGAAAAACTGGATGTTTATCTCGAACGAATGGAAGATGAGAGCGGAAAAACTGTTCTATCGAAAGAAAAAGCAGATTTTCTGCGCAGGTGGACTAAACTACGTGAGATCCATGAAACCGGGGAAATCATCAGTGGTCGCATTGTTCGTAGAATTAAAGGTGGGATGGTTGTGGACTTGGATGGTGTCCAAGCTTTTTTACCAGGGTCTCAGATTGATGTTCGCCCTGTGAAGGATTTTGATAAATATATCGATACTGATATGGACCTTCGGGTAGTCAAGTTCAATGAATTCCGAAAAAATGTTGTCGTTTCTCATAAAGCGATTTTGGAAGAAAGCCTAGCTGTACAAAGGGACGAATTATTTAGTAAACTGGAAATTGGAAGTATCATGGAAGGCCGCGTGAAGAATATCACAGACTTTGGTGTATTTATTGATCTTGGTGGTATTGATGGGTTACTTCATATCACTGATTTGAGTTGGGGGCGTGTCAATCATCCTTCAGAGTTAATTGGTTTAGATGATAGCCTCACTGTGAAAATAATTGATTTTGATAAAGATAAAAAAAGGGTCTCGTTGGGACTAAAACAATTGACGCCACATCCATGGGAAAATGTTAAAGAAAGTTATCCTGAAGATACAAAAATAAGCGGTAAAATAGTTAGCATGACTAATTATGGAGCATTTGTTGAAATCGAACCTGGCATTGAAGGTTTGATTCATGTATCGGAAATGTCTTGGACACGCCATGTAAAAAACCCGTCGGAAATGTTTTCTCTTGGTGATGAAATTGAAGCGATTGTATTAGCCGTCGATTCGGAAGAACGAAAAATCAGCTTAGGCGCCAAACAGCTTCAAGCTGATCCATGGGATCAGATTGAAGAAAAATATATAGTGGGAACGATTGTCAAAGGTAAAATCATTAACGTAACTCAGTTCGGTGCATTTGTTGAATTAGAAGATGGTATTGACGGTTTGATTCATGTATCTGATCTATCTTGGACGAGAATTATTCGTCATCCAAAAGAAATTATTGATAAAGGGAAGAAAGTTGAAGTTCGAGTGTTGGAAATTTCCCGCGATAACAGACGGATTGCGCTTGGCCTTAAACAAATAAAAGATGATCCTTGGCCTGAATTGGTAAAACAATTTGAAACAGGAAAAGAAGTCGAAGGTGAAGTAGTCCGTGTTTTAGATAAAGGCATTATTTTAATGCTAGATCATAATGTGGAAGGTATTATCCCTTTTAGCCGCCAAACAAAACGTCAGCGGAAAGCACTCTCTTTAAAGTATAAGCCCGGTCAGAAAATTAGCAGTGTTGTCATGGAAGTAAAGCCGGAGGATAAGAAAGTTGTTCTATTTATGGAAGAATTAAGCAATGATCAACTAAGTAAAAAAGATGACGTTCAGGATTATCTTAATAATCAGGAATCTCCGGCTACAGAAAAGATTGAAATTCCGACTGAAGTAAATGAAGAAACTGAAAGCGATATTGAGGCGGCGGAGGAATAACCCGCGTCTTTAAATTTCCCGATCAATTATGGGAAAGGGATTCAATCCTGATAGCCTAAAGTCCTTTCTATCCTGGGAAAAGACTGGAATCCGACTTGGTGCCATTGGCTTAGCCGTGCTGCTCTGGCTGTTTGTTGTCAGCAATAATGAATATTATATGGCGATTGACATGCCAATCGAAGCTCGTAATTTACCTGCCCGCCATGCCTTAAAAGAGGAAGTCCCCTCCTATGCGAAAGTGCGTTTACATGGTACGGGAAGGTCTTTATTCAAAACAATTGTCCTGAAGAATTTTATTCCTAATTTTAAACTCGTTTTAGATTTGGAAAGGATTTCTGAAGAATATGAGTTTATACTGAACGACTATTTTGAACGATATCCTCAAAAAATTGTTATTCCGTCTACATTTGATGTGAATTATGTCGAAGTAATTTATCCCAGTTCTGTTCATATTAGTCTTGATGAGTATAAAGAAAAATTTGTCTCTGTTCACCCTGATATTTTGATTAAACCGGCTCCGGGTTACGCTTTGGTAGGCCCTCCTGTTATTTCACCTGATTCTGTTAAGATTGCTGGTTCTTGGAATATTGTTGAAAATATAACGGAAGTTTTTTCTGAAACGGACACTGTTATTGATGCGAACAATAATATTTCCATCTTATTATCTTTAAAAGTTGCCCGTGGTCAGTTAATTGAATACACGCCCAAAACAGTATCCTTTCAACAAAGCGTTCAGTCTATTAGTGAAAGAATAATTAGTGAAATCCCGGTTCGGATATTAAATCAACGGGAAAATTTACAAGTATTTGTTAGCCCTCAGACTGTGTCTCTCACTGTTGTTGGTGGGATGGATTTTATTGCCAAATTAAAACCTGAAGATATCTTTATTTCGATTGACTTTAACATGTGGAATTCACGAAAGCAATTTTATGATTTAAAAGTCCAGGCACCATCAGATGTAATTGAATGGATGGATCTATCTCCCCAAAGCATTGAACTGGTGGTCACCAAGAGGGCTGGTTGATTGTCCTAGGTATTGAAACGTCATGCGATGAAACTGCAGTAGCTGTTTGCCATGACAAGAAAATAATTTCGAGTCAAATCAGTACACAAACTATTCATCGAAAATATGGTGGCGTTGTCCCTGAAATTGCATCTCGTGAACATGAAAAATTATTGAATCATATGGTTTCGGATACCCTTGAGATTGGGGGAATCTCCAAAAATCAATTAAAAGGTATTGCCGTTACCCAAGGTCCTGGATTAGCTGGAACATTGATTACAGGTGTCTGTTTCGCCAAAGGACTTGCTTTGGGGCTAGGACTTCCAATAATCGGCATTAATCATCTGGAAGCTCATATCTTTGTGAACTTTCTGGCAGACCCTACGTTGAATTTCCCTTTTATCTGTTTGCTTGTTTCCGGGGGACATACCCAATTATGGTACGTTAAAGGTTTAAATCATTATATGTTAATGGGTGAAACTAGAGATGATGCAGTAGGGGAAGCATTTGATAAAGGTGCCCGAATTTTAGGATTAGGCTATCCCGGTGGACCGGAAATTGAAAAATTGGCTGAAAATGGAAATACTAATGCGATCAAATTTCCCCGTGCGTTTATGGGGAAAAACAACATGGAATTTAGTTTCAGCGGATTAAAAACAGCTTTATTATATTATATGAATAATCGAAAAAAAGAAAATTTAAATGACATTGCTGCCAGCTATCAAAGTGCCATTATAGAAGTTTTAACTACTAAGTTATTATGGGCTATGGATAAGACAAATTGTGATCAATGTGTCATTGCGGGCGGTGTGGCTGCAAATAAATCATTACGAAATAGTGTTAAAACACACTTGTATCATAAAAAAGTAATTTTTCCAAATATGGCTCATTGTACTGATAATGCGGTCATGATTGCCTTTTTGGGTGAATTGTATCTTTCAAAAAAAAATACAACTCCTATCGATTTCCCAATTCTTCCAAATTTGAAACTCACTTAAGCCATGGATTTTGAATTCTTATATCAAGCTGATTTAGTTTTATGGGTAATTCTGTTTATAGGTACGGGATTATTTGTTTATTTATATAAGATTATATTTAACGAGAAGTGGCATCAATTTTTAATTAGCTATCGCATCATTATTTTTTTTATTCTAGGTATTTTGTTGTTCAATCCAGTTATAAACTTTTCAGGCGAAAAAGAGAAAAAATTGGATTGGGCTATATTTAT
>UINC01000539.1_pt1 | contig 14101 bp, 10 predicted proteins | sample 5385821 | NCBI WGS metagenome assembly UINC01 (sample SAMEA4666929, study PRJEB26691) | marine metagenome | isolation source: Pacific Ocean | place: Pacific Ocean | collected 2011-10-13 | reverse complement strand
CCCGCATGGAGTGCATCTATGGCCGCGTCGAAAGTTCGATCATTCAGATGCATCAACTTCGGATCATCTTGCTTCCGATAGACTGGTAGACCTCCGAGTGCCCGCAGGGCAGTACCGACAATGAGTTGATCGAAAAGCGGGGCCTTAGCGAGTGGCCTCGATGGCCGACCAGCCGTCTGGAAAACAACGAGTGGATCAATGAGCGCATTAGGGTGATTTGCTGTGATCAGCACTGGACCTTCTGGCAATCCAGGGCCTCGTCGCTCCACATCATAAAAGATCGATACAGCCCACCCAACGAGCTTTGTAATGATTCTGGCCACCACGGTAGAACGTTCCCCTCCCGATTGAGCCCACGGGTACGTCGTCCGCTAAGATGTCGCTTATAGCTCAAATGGGGAAACCCCTAGAGTGATGATCCCTACCGTTCAACCATCAATTCTAGGCCTTCCTAAGAAACCTGAGGACCTGGGTAGTCGATAACTCGAGTATCGAGTTCTGCAACCTGCACTACCAGTGGATAAGTCCCCAAATGGTGCGCACAATGGGTGACAGGAGAAAACTAGGCTGTGGTCCGTCTGGACCTGGTGTGGGACTGCTACCTCCACCCTCAAAACCCAATGCAGTCCACGCGAACGCTGCTGCTGCACCACTGATTACCAGTCCCAACACTACACTTCTACCTGTAGAAAAAGTACGCTCATCTAAGCCTATGATCCCGCTGGTCGCGATTCTCAGAGTATCAACCCGCGTAACTTCCCTAAATGCTCCATACTCTTGGCGATTTGTGACCTCAACCTCAACCGTGTCCCCGAACTCAATAAGAGTTCCTTCAATGGATACAGTTTCAGGAGCCTGATTCGGCCCTTGAGCCGCACTCGTCAACGGGACCTGAACTCGCACCGTTGTGCCCGGCACTGGTTGCTGTACAGGCATATAGGTGTGGCAACCCATGAGTAGCAGTGTACTGGCTGCCAATATGCCTCCACGGAATCGGTCGGCCACCCTCCTCATATGATGATCTCAACTGACCGGGTTACGGGTTGATTAAAGACATAGACGTATCGCCAGGGATTTATACGGAAGATGTCCCCGGATTCGTCCAGTTGTTTTCTGGTATCGACATCAATTCTCACTGAAACATTCATCGTATCCGCAGAGAACGGCGTGGCTTCAAGCAGGAACTGGTTATACCGGGAGATAGAGATCACAGTATCGACAGGCAACGCGATCACAATCGTATCAGATCGGAAGACCTTCACCTCCGTCATTCCAACCTCGTTGACACCGGCGATGAACTCTGTCGACATCATCAGCTGAACCGAAGCTCCAGGATCACCACTCATCTTCAGAAAAAGATTCTCAGGTGATCGATCTTCAAAAATTTCGCAAGCCGTGCTAGTAGCCAATACTAGCAACAGCGTCGGAATTAGATGTGTTTTTCGCATGATGCGAAAGATGGAGGATTAGGGTGAAAAAAGGGAGGCGCACCCACACATAATGTGCGGGTGCGCCCCATGACGCTTCGTTCTCTCTTAGTAGAGAGTGCTCAACCGCCGCAGCCCTGGCCGTTCAAGTGACAGTTGGCCCGGATTTCGATAATCGTGATTGGTAGCATCTCGCCCGGCGTAGAAATCGCGTCAGACTGAGCTTCCCATTTCGGATCTGTGAGGGCAAACCGGTACATATCGGCAAGCCTTAGACCCATGATCATCGTGTTCGCGCGACGTGTGTGTTGCAACATGTCGTTGTTTGAAATCTGACCAGAAAATGCGGTCAGACCATCCATCGCACGAATATGGTTAATGTGCGTGGTGAACGTGGCGGCATCACCACCCGCTAAAGCATTCTCAGCGAGAATGAGATGCATGAGCCGTGTGGATGAGATCGTAAGAGGCGAATAGTAACCACAGTTACCTGCAGCCGATCCACATCCCCAGCTCGTCATCCTCTTCGTCACGGCAGGATCGACGATATTATCGATCGGATCCATCATCGCGACACCAGTTCTGTTGTTATTGGCATCGAGCGTGACCAACTGGGTGGTATACTGGTTTTCCTTACGGTCGTTGATCCACCCCGCCATGCTATTCGACTGCGAGCCTGACGAGTAAACCAAGTCGTAGTTAACGTCCGCGCTGTTGCCACCGGCGGCCGTAATCACGGCTTGCGCGTCAGCTGCTGCCGCGGAGGCATTAACTGTCGTAAACGTACCTGACGCTGTCGGATTGATCACGTCCCAAATCGCCCGGGACTGATGTGCACGAGCGCGCATGGCCTTCGCTGCCAACGCCTTATCTGAGTTCCCGAGGGTTTCAAAGCTACTGATGGCCGTACTCAGATACGCTATTCCCTTGTCGAGTACCGTAGACATGCTCCCTGGCCCGACAGGAGGACCGGACTCGGTCTTATCCGAGAACGCGAAGTCTTCCATAACCTCACCGATGACCGTGTACATGATCCCGGCAAAGTGGTTAGCCCGAGCTAGGTCGTAGCCGAAGCTTGGATCGTCGGCAACATGGCCCGTCAGAATCTTGATGGCCTGGTCAGACATCCAGCGACCACGTCCAACACTCGGGAACGCTCCATCACTAAATTCGTTCTCCGGGTTACCGATGAATCCCTGATCCAATGCTAGCCACGCATCACGTGATCCGATCCAATAGATCTCATCTGATGTGACCAAGTACGGCTGCCAGATTTGTGAAATCGCTGACGACACAAGCGACAGCGAGCCGTTGACGACAGCCGAAGCCGCCGCCGCATTGGAAATAGATTCCTCAACCAGGTTATTTGGGTTATTCACGTCTAGTAGGTCACCGCAGCCCGATAGTGTGAGCGCAGTTACCAGTGTTAAGACGGAAGCTTTTATTCTCTTTGTCATTTCTCTAGCCTCCCGTTAGAACGTGACCCGAGTGGACAAGGTAAACCGCCGTGGAATCGGCAGTCCCCAGCCCTCGGTCGCGTCAAGGAAGTTACAGTTCAAGCCACCGTTACAGCGGCCAGTTACGTTGCCCTCAGGGTCCATACCCGGATAGTTACCAGGCATGTACAGGTATGAGTTCCTGGCCCCGAGGTTGATCGTCGCAGTTGATAGACCCCAACCACTGACGACGTCAGCCGGTACCCGATACGAGAGCGAGAGCTCACGTAGGCGGATGAAGCTGGCCTCATAGATTGCGTTCATCCCACTCATCGGAGCCAACGACTCTACTTGCGTGGCCCACTCAATAGCAGCATCCAGCCGGTCTTGGGCCGATGTTGCCGGGTTGAGCATGGTAGACCATAGGCGAGCCGACTGTGGTGTGTTACGACCGATGAAGGAATTCGAGCGCCTGAACTGGCCAGACAGGTCTTGGGCGTGGTAACCAAGTTTGTACTCTGCCAGTGCGGCGAACTCGAAGTTGCCTGCAAACGCTACGTTGAAACCAAACGAGCCAGCCCAATCTGGTGCTGGCTTACCGAGATAACTCTCGAGTAGTCCCGCCCCACAGTTGTGAGACACGAACTGACCATTCGGAGAATCAAAATCAGAGTTACCGATCGCTAGCGGCTTGAAGCTGCTCGGATCGACTGGCCCGGCGAAGTACTCCAGCGCCGCGGCCTGAGACGGCTCTGTGCATGTACCGTCAATGTTCAGCGGAATCGCTACATCGGCAGTCTTCGCACCGAAGAACGATGCAGGAGCATAGCCCTGCAAGATATAGTTCCTGTAACGAGGATAGGTGTTACCGGTCTTGAGCGGCGGTGCGCCACCCATGTCGGATACCTTCTCGGTCAGGTATGCCCCATTGGCAAATACGTTCAGACTCACGGATTCAGTCTGAATGAGCGAGCCTCGCAGATTCAACTCCATACCCCAGGCGTCCAATGACCCGATGTTCGAGAGCTGTGTCTGCGTGAATCCACCCGTAACGGGATAACGGCGAGCCACGAGGGCATCGGCCACATTCCGCGTCCAGTAGGTCGCGTCCAGCGACCATGTATCGTCAAATAGCCCGACCTCAGTCCCGAACTCCCATTCAGTTGAGACTTCAGGCTTGAGGCCTGCATTACCGAGGTTTGCCGGCTGGACACCAGGTCCTTCCTCGGAAGGCTGAGGTGAGAACGTGGTGAATTTGTCGAACGCGCCAGGCTGTAGGCCAGACTGCCCGACTGCACCACGAAGACGGAACGTGGAGATAAGATCACTGTTCCATTCCAGTCCTTGGCTCGGAATCACTGAGAGTGAAGCCTTCGGATAGAAAGCTGTGCTGAACTCTGAACCGAAAGCCGAGTTCGCATCCCAGCGGCCACCCACTGTGGCAAAGACCCAGTCATTCCAACCGATCTGGTCCTGGATATATCCACCAATCTGTACCACCCGCACCCAAGACTCAAACGAGCCTTCGTTCGCGAGCGCAGATAGTGTTTCAAGTCCCGGACCTGGGAAATCACGTCCGCTACCACCAGCGTACTGATTCTGGCGCAAGAAGCCCTGGCCACCAAACAGAAGAGTGTTCTCGAACGTCATGTCGCCCACATCCATGTTATTGATGTAGGAACCCTTCATGTCCGTCGTAATCTCACGGCTACGGTGCTCCTGGACGTTACGAGATCCGTCGGGCGTTGAGCCACTGAATCCGTCCACATTCCATTTATAAGGACGGAAGTTGAACGTGTCATCGGAAGTGAAGTCCACACCGAACGTACCGTCTAGGCGGAATCCGTCCATCGGTGTGTAGCCCACATTCATGGAACCAGCAAAGTGACTCGAATTCGCAACGTTCAACTGGTACATGTTCTCGCGCGTAGTCGCGAAGGCCGGATTACCATAAAGGTTGCTAGCCGAGGCCTTATGCAACTGCGACATCAGAGCTGAGCTGAACACGCCGTAAATGTTGTTCGAGTTATCAGGCGTGTGATGCTCCATGTCCGAGTACAGGGTCGAGATGCCAATGCGGACCTTAGAACTCGGGATGAGCGTGAAGTTCGAATTGAGCGATACTCGGCGGTTCGTGTCGACTTCAGGCTCGATGCCCGGGACCGGCTCAAAATTCTGAGCCGCGTCGTAACCGCCGTCCTCGTCGGCAAAGCGGCCTGAGATATAATACTGGAACGCTTCAGAACCACCTGACGCTGACGCCGAATAGGTCTGGTTGAACCCAGTCTCAAGCATCGTTGGGACCAAAGGCTCTTCGATTACTTCATAGAGCCCAACGCTTTTACCCCAACGAGAAGAAATCATCGCCTGCTCATCAGCATTACGAGCGAACCCGGCAATATTGTTAATCCGGTTTGTGGGCACCTGGATACCGGTGAAATCCGCCTGAGCAGTGAAGCGCGGTGCTCCTGCGCGTCCTTTTTTAGTGAAGATCTGGATCACACCATTGGATGCCTCGGTGCCATACAGCGTGGCCGCTGCCGCACCCTTCAGTATCTCTATCCGCTCAATTGATTCGGGGGGGATGTCGTCGAGCCGAGAAGGATTACCCTGTCCATTAAAGTTCTGAACAGCAGAGCGATCCACCCGGATCCCATCCACGTACACGATTGGCTCGTTCAGCTGGGATAGCGACGAAGATCCACGAATCCGGATGCGCGCGCCTTCACCAGTGAAGCCGGATGAAGGTAGAGCAACCACACCAGGTTCGCGTCCCGCGATCAACTGTGAGAAGTCCGCGATCGGAGCATTCTCGAGTGTCGCGACATCAAGCGTAGCGATCGTGTTGCCGAGTTTACGTTTCTCAGTGGCGATTCCAGCACCGGTGACCACGATCTCGTCCAGAGTGATCGCAGTTTGGGCCAAACCGATGTCAACCTGAACCGACTGACCGACCCCTACCGTGACTGTTTGTTCGCCAGACCGATAGCCGACCAGTTCAGCAGTCAGCGTATACTCGCCTGCTGGTACGTTTAGAAGTAAGAAACGGCCGGCTGCATTTGTTAAGGCACCGATACCGGTACCTGGAATGTAGACCTGGGCCGCCTCAAGTGGACGCCGTGACGCAGCGTCCGTCACCGTACCGACGAGCGTGCCCGCTGATTGGGCAGCAACGTGGTTCGGTGTCCATCCGATCGCGAGAGCAAGGGCGAATGAGACTGCCCCTGTTAACACGGCGGATGGGAGACGTTTTGACGTAGTAAACGTCATACTTGCCCTCCCGAATGGAGTTTGGACTTTAGAAAGCATAATAAGTGTTAGGAAATGATTTCCCTGCTAAACCTAGCCACCTAATGCGTAAACAGAACCTCTTCTGTTTTACATTAGGTCAGTTTGGAAGCGCAATGATACCAATATGTCAGTTTACGAGCAACGATTTTCAGTGGTATATGACTTGACCGCGTTTCTTTAGAAAGAATGGGACTCTTGCCAATTGCTATGTGATTAGCCGAGCAATGCACTCGATCTCAACATTGCAGAACTTAGGCAGGGCAGCTGCCTGTACTGCTGCACGCGCAGGTCGATGTTCACCGAAGTGCTGTTCATACACTTTGTTCATCGCTGCGAAATCATTCATGTCAGCCAAGAATACCGTGGTTTTGACGACATGTTGAAGTGAGGATCCCGCTGCCTGCAGTACCTCGGAAAGGTTGCTCAAGGCTTGATCTGTCTGCTCGTCTATAGTTCCCCCAACGAGTTCCGCAGTGTCTGGATCAAGCGGTATCTGGCCTGAGCAAAAGACCCAACCATCCACTACGATCGCTTGTGAGTATGGGCCGATCGCTGCAGGCGCGTGATCGGTATGGATTCGTACCAAGTCGCTCATTTATATCTGACTCCTATAAGTGATCTTTGTAGAACATTGTCTAATTCTAATGTGTGTTAAGGGCACTATCCTCAACCCAGAGGCTGCGTCCCCTCGCTTCAAGGTTCAACATCACATGTGTATCTCCATCCTGCGCCAAAAGTGAGTCCTGCAAGTTCACTGACACGCACACATGATTCGGGATGATGCGCACCTGCTCTCCAATTGTTGGTTCCCAATCAGTTCGTGACAGATCGAGAACTCCATGTTCTTCGTTTAGAGCCTTTACCGTGACTTCAGGCCGGTCAAACAGTACGCCAAAGTCACCTTCGGCTGATCTGACTTCCTTGGAGAGCGCTTTCGAACCTGCATCGACAACGGCACCACCATGGACGGCAGTGCTCACTACAGTCGTTAAAACCGTATAAGCCAAGTCATCGTGCGAGGCGACACCCACCTTGAGCGCCTCCAAGTCAAAAAAGATGGACGACCCAGATCGGATTTCAGTAATCCCTCCATAATTATGACTCCGCCAGAGTGTGGGTGTTGAGCCTCCACTGACGATCTCGGGTACCAAACCAGCAGCGCTCAAAGCGATGGTCATCTCTTCAACCAAAGCAGACACCTCTCGCACATGAGCATCTTGCTCAATCTCAGCCATTCTGATCTGCCCTGGATAGAACATAAGCCCCCGGAAATCTACGCCATCCAACTGCTGGGCCAGTCTTGCTAGCTGCACGACCTCTTCAACGCTTTGGACTCCCACACGTCCTAGGCCAACATCACGTTCTATGAGGATCCCGACTCGGCGGCCAGCAGAGGTGGAGGCAGCAGCCAGTGGTTCGAGAACCTGAGCTGAGTCAAGTGCAACCTTTAGATCGAGTTCGCGAGGGAGTTGAGTCAGCCGCTTGAGCTTGGGGGAGCCAACCGGTGGGTACGCGAGTAGCAGGTCTTGAGTGACCGTCGACATGACTTCCGCCTCTCGAAGGGTAGCCACAGTGATCCCGGTGGCTCCCGCATCAATTTGGAGGCGAGCAATTTCCCTGGATTTATGAGTCTTTATGTGCGGGCGCCACTTAAGACCATGCTCCTCAGCATAGGAGGCGATTTTTTGGGCGTTTGACCGAACCCTCTGGAGGTCTACACATCCGATTGGAGTTTCGACTGCTGCTGGATCGACTACGCTCAACCTAGAGCGTCCTCAAGCTTAGATAAAAACTCCTGGTCGGTTTCTCCAACTGGGCCATAACGCATCCAGCGGAGCACTCCGTCTCGATCGATAAGGAACGTAGCCGGAAGACCCAAGACCCGATAAAGCTCCATAGCCCTATTTTCGGGGTCATGGAGGATCGTATAAGTGACCCCATAGTCTTCAACGAAGCGTTCAACTTGTTCCGTTGCCGCACCGGTATCCAAGGAAACTCCTACAAGATGGAGGCCATCTTCCTGATGCTCCTCAAACAACTCTTGGAGAAAAGGAGTCTCCTTTCGACAAGGCGCGCACCAGGTAGCCCAAAGATTGAGGAGGACGACTTCACCCCGAAGAGATGACAAGGATACGCTGTCACCCTCAAGTGTCGCCGCTGTATATCCTGGAATGGGAGCACCGAGTTGTGGCGGACCTGCCGTATCGTCAACTGCACAAGCTGATATTGCGACTACGAGAAACGCCCCACTCACCCACCTAATCTTCATCACTCCTCCAAATAAATCCGTGTAATGCGCACTTGAGCAGGTGACATCGAGACATCGGTCCAAGCCATCACCAGACTTCCATCGGGACTCTGTGCTAATCTAGGGAACCCACTTGCACGGGCAGAAGAGGACGAGGTGAGCGTAACAGCTTCGCTAATAGTTCCATCTGACCGAACCCTGCGCATTCGCACTTCAGCATTCTCTCCACCAGTTCTCTCTAGCCAAGTCACAAGGAAATCTCCATTAGACAGTCCGAGCACATCGACTCGGCCTGCAGGGTTTCCGTCATCCAACTGAACTGGTTTCTCAAAGTTCAGACCATCTGCGTTCGCTAATGCAACCTTCACTCGCGGAACATCCGCAGCCCCAGTAAACCAAGCCACCGCGAGTTGGTCTCCTGCCATCGCGACCGCAGGTCCATTTACAGGACAACCACCGATCTCCCAGCCGTCCTGGTGGACAGAAATCCCTTCTGTCCAGGCACCATCCAAGAATCTTGTAGCATAGATATCTCGAATCTCCTCATCAGTGCGATCCCTGTATACGACCACAGGTCCTGACGGAGTAACCACCGCATCCGTTTGACAGCAATCGCAAACTCGAGCGTCAAGAAGTGTTTCGGGACCAGGTTTGCCCCCAACTTGAATCTGTCGAAAGCGAAGGGTCATCTCACGGGGAGCCGGCTCCCCATCCATTCCCGAAACAAATTTCCGCCCATCGAGCCAAACGACCCCAATTCCAGAACCGGATTCCATCATACTGACGAACCCGTGTTCTGTCGGAGTACCATCCTCATGCGGAGTCCACGGCTCCGACCACGTTCTACCTCCGTCACCAGACTCAGCAACGCGCACTCCATAGTCGTAGCCCCCCTCTGATCCACGTTGTAACCAGTGCGCCCAGAGGCTACCCTGGGGACCCGGCAGAACTGAGGGAAAGTCAGCCCAGTTTACAAAGAAATCATCACCGGCAGCGACTACACCTGGCTTATTCCACTCACCATCTTGAAGCATTGAGAAGCGCAACTCATACATCGTCGGGGTAACCTCTTCTAGCCAACTCAGGTAGACCCCGTCCTCAGAAGAGGACAGGAATGGCTCTCCACTTGGACTAGAAGCGGGAGAGAGCATTTCCTCCAGAGAGACAGACAGCGCCGGCGAGCCAGCATCCTGGCAAGCAAAGACAACAAGGATCAGGGCCGATCCTAGCAGGGATAGTCGTTTGTTCATCGTAGTGCTCACCACTTGAGAAGTACTGGATCCGTGACCACACAGCAGTGGCAAGGATTTTGCTAGTTTTTCAGCTTGAGAACCTAAAGAATCTCGGTGGTGATCATCCAGCCCGTCAACGCATGACGAATTGGTTGTCCGTGGCCGAGGGTTCTGGTGAACACTTCTCTAATCATCTAACGAACCTTTAATTGGTATACTCGGTATGTGAGAGGGTAGCAAACGCACTCGTCCTAGTTGGTAGACTGGGCAGCACCTCAGATGAGGCGGTATATGTTGGGAAAGATGCTCTTATCTAAAATGGCGTTTGACCGAACCAGCGTAATATGGACACTCGGGCTGGCGACCTTGGTTCTTGCCATCATTCCGCCAACGGCTTCGGCACAATACTTCGGTCGTAACAAGGTGCAGTTTGACGATTTCGATTTCGAGATCCTGCGCACAGATCATTTCGACATCCACTACTATCCAGAAGAAACTGAAGCCGTCCTAGATGCCGCAAGAATGGGCGAGCGTTGGTACGAGAGGTTTGCCAGAACCTTCCAGCACGAATTTGAGCGTACCAAACCAATCATCCTATACGCTGACCATCCTGACTTCCAGCAGACAAATACACTTTCGGGGTTCATAGGAGAGGGCACCGGTGGTGTAACTGAATCGCTCAAGAACCGAGTAATCATGCCACTCGCAGGGTCTTATTGGGATACAGACCATGTCCTTGGTCATGAGTTGGTCCACGCATTCCAGTATAACATCGCGCAATCGAGGCGTGGCGGCGGCTTGCAGGGACTATCCACCCTGCCTCTTTGGTTGATTGAAGGGATGGCCGAGTACCTCTCAGTGGGACGGGATGATCCACTAACCGCGATGTGGATTCGTGATGCAATTCGACGTGATGATCTGCCGACGATTGAGCAGATGACACGTGAATCAAGGTTCTTTCCGTATCGATTTGGTCAGGCCCTGTGGGCTTATATCGGTGGCATGTACGGGGATGACACGGTGATCTCGATATACCGACGTGCCTTACGGGCTGGCTTCGAAGGAGCAATCGAGGACGTGCTTGGGCTGTCAACGGATACACTTTCGGTAAGATGGAAGGAGAAGGTAGGGGAAGAATATTTCCCGATTATGGAAGGCCGCAGTGCTCCTTCAGATCAAGGAAACCTGCTTCTTGCTCCAAGCACGGGCTCGGGAAGCGTCAACATTCAGCCCTCGATAAGTCCAGATGGCCGCTATGTAGCCTTCCTTTCCGAGAAAGACATTTTTTCGGTTGACCTCTACATGGCTGATACCCAGACTGGCGAGATCATCAGAAAACTCGCTAGCGCAGAATCAGATCCTCATGTCGAGGCATTACGCTATATCGATTCGTCTGGGACGTGGTCACCAGATTCCGAACAATTTGCATATGTCGTATCCGCGGGCGGCAATAACGAGATGGCTATCGCGGCAACCCGAAACGGTGTTGTCCAACGTCGGATCCAGTTTGAGGAAAGAATCGGTGCGGTAAGTAATCCTGCCTGGTCACCGGATGGGCGCTACATAGCATTCTCGGGAGCAGTCGGAGGTATCACCGATCTTTTTCTTTACGATCTAGAGACTAGTGAGACCATTCAGCTCACCCAAGACAAGTACGCCGACCTGCAACCTTCGTGGTCACCCGATGGACGTACCATCGCCTTTACGAGCGATAGAGGTGCGGCCACGAATTTTGAACTGCTCACATACAACAGTTTCCAACTCGCCATGATCGAGGTAGCGACAGGTGAGGTGAGGACAATCCCTGTATTTGGGAATGTGAAGCATATCAACCCGCAATTCGGAGATAACGGTGAAAGCCTCTACTTCATCTCTGACCAAGATGGCTTTAGTGACGTCTATAAATTGAGCCTTGAGGACGGTCGCATAAGCAGGGTAACCAACCTAGCAACAGGGGTGAGCGGACATACGTATCTGGCACCCGCAATGAGTGTAGCACCAGGAAGCGACTTGATCGCATATACAGTTTTCGACGAACTAGAATTCCATGTCTATACGAAGGAATTGGATGGGGAGTTACCTGAGATTTTGGTCGTTGAAAATGCCGAAGATCAACTAGGCCGTAAGCTCCCCCCAACGATGCCAGACCGCTTCAGCCGTATCGCGACATACCTAGCTGATGCAGAGACCGGGCTGCTGCCGTCCAATACATGGCCAACCTCAGCGGTCGAGCAATATGAGTTGAGCAACGAGTCTGGCCTTACACTCGATTTCGTTGGCCAACCCACTCTTGGCGTTGGAACTGACAACTTCGGCAACTACGTGGGTGGAGGTGCCTCAGCATATTTCAGTGATATGCTAGGAGACAGAGTCCTCGGAGCTGCTGTCATGGCGCAGGGCACCTTTAAGGACATCGGTGGAGAAGTATTCTATACAGACTTGAGTAGCAGATGGAACTGGGGTGTGGGTGTTGGAAGAATCCCCTATCAAATGGGCTATTACACTGTCGGATCTGATGATTCTGGGGATTACTATGGCCTCAACCGCTTCCGGATCTTCACTACTTCTGTGAATGGCCAGCTCGCGTACCCGTTTTCCTCCTCCCAACGCTTCGAAGTCTCCCTGGGCGCTGTCCGCTATAGTTATGACATAGAGCTGGAGAAGTACTACACCAACGCTTTCGGTCAGATTATAGGTTGGGAACGAGAGAGCCTCGACGCTATGACACCTGCCCCGCTGAATATGGCTCAAGCGTCAGTGGCACTTGTAGGTGACAATTCCATCTTCGGATTTGTGTCACCAGTTCGTGGGGGTCGGTACCGCTTCTCGATTGAGCAAACTCAGGGTACCGCAAGCTTCACAACCGTAACAGCTGATTGGCGACGTTACTTCGCCCCAACCAAGAACCTCACCGTCGGAATCCGGACAGTGCACTACGGTCGATATGGGCTCTCGCCTGAAGAGAGTACTTCTGACGGCTTCGGTATGCTTCGGCCTTTATTCCTTGGCTACGAAACATTTATCCGTGGCTACGCCTACGAGAGCTTCAGCGCAAGCGAATGTAGTCCCCCGGGTTCAAATTCTGATGGCTCCTGTATGGCATTTAACCGCCTCCAGGGCCAACAGCTCGCAGTTGCAAACCTTGAGCTCAGAATACCGCTGGTCGGAGTCGAACAGTACGGTTTAATCAATTTCCAGTTTGTGCCTGTCGAGCTCGTGGCATTCGCGGATGCCGGGCTCGCCTGGGACTCGGACAACCCACCGGTACTCGCATTCAGCCGTTCCGGATACGAGCGTGTGCCAGTCTTCTCAACGGGAATTTCCGCGAGGTTTAACGTGCTGGGTTTTCTGATACTCGAAGCGTATTACGCATACCCTTGGCAGCGCCCCCAAAAGAGCTGGCACTGGGGCTTCAATATAGCGCCGGGCTGGTAGTCTCTTCGAGTCGTCCGCTAGAAGATGGACAGATTGATATACTTCGAAGGGTTCTCTTGAAGATCCGCTAGAAATGCCGTTACGCTCTCGGCCGCGCGCGCGAGGCTGTTGTAGAGCTGGTCATCTTGAACAAGTCGTCCGAGAGTCCCCTCACCCCTCTCGATCCGACTTAGGATCGAACGCAGTGATTCAGCTGCATTGTCTAGATTGTCACCAGTGTTCGTGAGCATAGCCATCGCTGAATCTGCCCTGGCGACAGCACGGGCGAGTTCAGGTCCACTCGTAGCATCCTCCAGCCCTTCCGCTGAGCGACTCAGACTTTCGGTGAGTGACCCGAGTGCCTCACGCTGCTCACGAACGCCATCCCCGAATTCAGTGAGCAAGACCTCGAGTTCGCGTGCACTGCCTTGGACCGCTCCAATCGTCTCCGCGTCGAGAAGGGTCTCGATCTGGGTCATTACATCTCCGGCTTGGCCGGAAAGTTCTCCCGCAGAATCCAGGAGATCTACCACCTGCATATTTGCGCTTTGAACTGTATCCCAAGGTTCGTAATATTCGGTTGCTCCGCTGGGATCAATGAGAAGCGTACGCCCACCAAACAGGCCAGCGCTACCGAGCCTCGCAAGTGAGCCGACTGGGATCTCCCACTCACCCTCAATCTCTGCGGTGATCGTGACTCTCTCACCTCGTATTAGTTCAAAGTCGTGGACACGGCCGATGATAATGCCCTTCATGGAAACTGGGTCACCACCACGGACCCCACCCGCGTCTTCCATCGTAGTCACGAGCATATAGCGTCCTCTGAAGGTGGCGGGATCAGTCATCCAATAGAGGACTACGACAAAGGACAATAGACCCATGATCACGAACAGGCCTAGGCGCGCCTGCCTCCCAGTCGCTCTCGGCGGAACCGCTTCGAGTAACTCTGCATCAGTAGGAGTATCCCGCCCCACTCTCACGCTCTCTTTAGACTCAGACATAGGTATCAGTAACCATATCTAAAGCAGCCTCCGCTGCTGCACGATCTACGAA
>UINC01000530.1_pt1 | contig 14125 bp, 11 predicted proteins | sample 5385821 | NCBI WGS metagenome assembly UINC01 (sample SAMEA4666929, study PRJEB26691) | marine metagenome | isolation source: Pacific Ocean | place: Pacific Ocean | collected 2011-10-13 | reverse complement strand
GCAATTTGGCGATTGCCGCGTTTGTTTTTCTGCTCTACTGGTATCGCCGGTCGCTCGGCGTGACGACGGACCGTGAAGGAGCCCTTGTCGCTGGGTGCGGTCTATTGGTGGTCGTTTTCCTTTGTTCGGCGCCGTTGAGCTACGCTCCTGTCGCGCTGGCTGTGCAGCTTCAGATCAATCGGGTCTTCTGGCTGGTTGATTACGTTGGCGTAGTGTTTTTTGCTTGGTTGCTGTTTGAGAGTCCGCTGCGAGCGCGCGCACGGGCTGCGTTGCCTCGAGTGACCCCCCGACGCGCGTTCGTGGTCTTCATTGCGGTGATGGCGATGTGGCGGGGTGGTTACCGAGGGTTCGTTGAGCGTCCGGGGCAGCCTGTGGTCGAGGTCGGGTTTGCCGACACCGATTGGACCGAGCTGATGGGGTGGGCGTCGCGTCAGCCAGTTGGCACCCATTTTTTGGCAGACCCCGGGCATGCTGGTCGCTATGGCACCAGCGTGCGAGTGGCGAGCGGACGGGATGTCTACCTGGAGTTGATCAAAGACAGTGCGCTGGCGATCTACTCGTCAGAGATTGCCGGTCGAGTCGCGCGTCGGGTTGACGACATTGGCGATTTTAGCCAGCTGACCGAGGAACGCGCTGGGGTTCTAGCGCGACAATACGAACTCGACTTTCTCATTACTGAGCGCCGACTCGACTTACCGGTGGCGTACGAGGCTGGCGCCCTCACGGCATAGAGACTCCACGGGACAGAGGCGGGGGAGTCGCGATGAGGAGTACGTTCCGTTGGACGGGTTGGCGGCATCGATGGGCTTAGGCTGCGACCCCGATCTGGTTCCTGTGTTCTAGTTCGCTGAAAAGGCCGCTTCCCGTGTTTACGAAAAGGTTGTCGCGCCCAGCGGAAATCGACCGAGCTAGTAGTCGACCGCGCGCAATGAGGCACGAATGATCTCCCGGTCGTTCCGGTGAACGATGTGCCCGTTGGCGTAGGCCGGGTGCGACCAATTGATGAGCCGCTCTTCGATCCGACCGTGCGGGGTGCGAGATCCGGAACCACCGGTCGGCTCGATCAGCCTGGTGCGATCTAGCTCGATGTATCCGCTCGGCGTGAACTGAGCCAGGATGAGGAAGCCCTCGTCGTTGTTGACGAAGTAGCGGTCGCCGTGACGCACCATGAAGGCCGTGCTCCAACGTGCCTGTGCGGTCATGTCTGGGCTCATCCAGAGGCGCTCACCGGTTTTGGCATCGAGCCCTCGGAGTTCACCGTAGCTGTCGACTCCGTAAACGTAGTCTCCAATGATCAGCGGCGTGGTGACCATTGCGTGGATGGTATCGGTTTGGTTCGGCAGCTCGCTGCGGCTCTGTCCACGCCACAGTTCGGTTGCTGAGGGGCGATCTTGGTTCAGCCGCATCATCAGCGACCCATTGAAAAACTGTGAGACCAGCAAGTAATCCCCGCTGCGGACCGGCGTCGCGACCGTGACTCCCATCGAGACCTCCCAAGGTTGCTCCCAGTAGAGGGCTCCGGTTTCGGGATTCAACGAAGCGAGTGCACGGGGATGCCAGACGATGAGCTGTCGAACTCCTCCGGCTTCGTAGATCACCGGTTGTGCATAACCCATCTCCGCTTCGACCTGGATCGCGCGCCAGATCTCTTCGCCAGTGCGTTTGTCGAACGCCATCACCAGAGCATCAGGTTCCCCGCCTACCACGGTGATCAGTCGTTCGCCGTCAACGAGTGGTGAGCTTACGATGCCCCAGACTGGCACGCTGGTGCCGTATTCGGAGACATAGTCTTTCTCCCAGATGACCGCGCCGGTGTCGACGGCAAAGCAAAAGAGCCGACCGGTTGCACCGAGCACATAAACCCGGTCGCCGTCCACGGTGGGCGTCGAGCGCGGGCCGATGGCGTAACTGATCGAAAGCATTCGGTAAGAGGTGTTCCATTCGTGTGTCCAGAGCACCTCGCCAGTCTGTTCGTCGAGGGCTAGTGCCCGTTCGGTGCCGTCGAGGGTGCGTGAGCCTGCGTCCTCAGCCCAGTCGGTGACGAAGATGCGGCCGTCCGCTACCGCGGGTCCAGAGTAGCCAGCGCGAATTGGGGTGCGCCAGGCAAACTCGAGGTCTTCCGGTAGGTCTTCGACGATGCCGGTTTCGTGCCAGATGGCAAGTCGGTCGAGGCCGCGCCACTGCGGCCAGTCGTCAGCCGAGATGTCGATGGCCGTGGCGGCGGCCAAGATGGCCAGCGCCCCGATGAACGTCAGCGTACGTTGCGTATGCATAGGCCTCCCCCCGAGTCGGCCTCATTTTATTCCTACCCCAGCGTTGTCGGTTCACCGCGTTGGGTCTTGGTGCGATGGGGGTGGCAGGATTGGCGGCGTTCGGTGACGGAGTTGGCGCTGGCAGTATCTGTTCCATCGCACTGTCCCGGGCCTGGGGGGTGGCAACTCCAGATGGACCGGCGTCCCTGTTGCTGCGAGCAACGTTATCCGATCGACGGTGGCTGGGCGTGCGGTGTGAGTTCGAACGCTCGCTGCAGGTAGTTATGCAACTGGCGGAACGCCTGACCGCGGTGGCTGGCCGCAGTCTTCTCCGCTGGGCTCACTTCGGCGAAGACCCGGCCGTATGGCGGGTAGAAAAAGATCGGGTCGTAGCCGAAGCCGCTGGTTCCTCTGGCGGGCAGGCGCAGGCGACCCTCCACGATTCCGGTCGTTTCCCACATCACCCTCGCTGGTGTCACCAAGGCCAGCGCTGCAACGAATCGTGCGGCACTTGAGTCGGTGCCACGATCAGCGAGCATCTGCTCGATGACGGCGAATTTTTCAGGGTACGATTCGCCGTTGAAACGAGCCGACTGGACGCCTGGTTCGCCGTCGAGCGCGTCAATCTCGAGCCCCGAGTCCTCCGCCACGGTCAACTCACCGGTGGCGGCTGCGTAGGCTTGAGCTTTAATTCTGGCGTTCTGTGCGAACGTGGTGCCGGTTTCTTCCGGTTCCGGTAAGTCAGGGTAATCGGCTAGCGTTAGGAGCGTGACCGGCAAATTCTCGAGAATGTCGAAAATCTCACGGAGCTTCCCGCGATTTGTGGTCGCGACCAGCAGCCGTGGCTGCGGCACTAGAGCAGGTCTCCGACCAGTTCGCGTTGCAGTGTGACGAGCTGAGTGATCCCGTGCTCGGCCAGCGCGAGCAGCAGGTCGTGTGACGCGCGGCTGAACGGCTCCCCTTCGGCGGTACCCTGTACCTCGATGAATCGGCCGTCGCCGGTCATCACAACATTCATGTCGACCTCGGCGGTCGAGTCTTCCTCGTAGGCTAGGTCTAGCAGCGGGGTGCCGTTCACGATACCGACGCTCGTGGCCGCGACGTGGTCGCTGATCGGAATTTGCTTGAGTGCACCCCGTTCCTTCAGTGAGTGAAGGGCGAAAACCAATGCTACGAATCCACCACTGATCGATGCCGTGCGGGTGCCCCCATCAGCTTGGATGACGTCGCAGTCGACCCAGACGGTACGTTCGCCCAGTTTCGTGAGGTTCGTTACTGCCCGCAACGACCGGCCAATCAGCCGTTGGATTTCTTGTGTGCGGCCCCCTTGTTTGCCCCGGCTGGCCTCACGCACTGTGCGAGTGGAGGTGGCGCGCGGAAGCATGCCGTACTCGGCTGTCACCCATCCCTTACCTGTGCCGCGCAGGAAGGGAGGAACTTTGTCCTCGACGCTTGCCGTGCAGATCACGCGGGTCCGGCCGGCCTCTATAAGTACCGAGCCCTCGGCGTGCTCGAGATAGTGCGGGGTCAGTGTCGTCGGGCGGAGTTGGTTGGCTTGACGTTCGTTGAGACGAGATGGCTGGGTCATGGCGTTGGTTCCGGCGACGGTGCGTCGGATATCGCTCCTTCCTCGGGGTCAGCAACCCACCTCATATTCAGTTCGAGAGGGCGCTGGAGATCGACGTGTCCCGCTAGAGTATCGACTTCTTGGCCGTTGACGAGTATCTGAACAGCGTTAACCGACGACAGGTTGGCGGTCACGGCGTTGACCACGGCGTACACCGTGAACAGTTCTTCGAGCGAGCCACCCGAGTGGTTGAGAGTGACTTCTTCGCTGAGGTCGACGAACGCTTCACCGCGGTTGGTCAGGTAAAAGGCTCGAAGTTCGGTGCCGGTCGGGATGGGGGACAGCAGCGGTTGTGGTGGGTCGGTGAGCTGTGCCTCAATGATGACCCGCGCTTGTGCTGCCGTTTCAGGTTGCTGTTCAAGGGGTTGTTTGATCCCGACCAGGCGCATGCCGTCGTCTGACACATAAAAGAGGGTGGCTTCGACGGTTTCACCGTCGCTTGGCATGCTTGGCGCTCTCTCGCCCGCGGCTATCGCCACCTCTTCATCCGGATACCAACTCGGCAGTGCGACGAAGAGCAGCCAGATACCGCCGGATGCGAGCATAACCCCGGCCCCGAAAATCAAGTGGTTGGGTTTCACGGCAGGCGTCTCTGGGACGGAGGTCGCTCGGCCGTTGCCGGCGCGGGCGGTCCGACTAACGGCATGCCACGTGCCACTTCTTCCCTATACCGGATGATGCCGCGCAAGAGGCCGTTCACGATGGCGTTCTGGAACGTAGCCGAGGTTAGTTGTGTCTCTTGGTCCGGGTTCGAGATGAATCCCATTTCCACTACGATCGCCGGCATGTTCGCGCCGACGAGCACCCGAAACGGGGCCCGTTGGAGCCCGCGTGGACTCATGGGTAGTCGCAGGCTAAGTTCGTCGGTAACTGTCTCAGCCCAACGTACCGAGTCGTACACATGTTGGAGTTGTGCCATTTCCCAAGGCACGATGTCGAGTGTTCGCGTTCCGCCTCCGACCGTCGGTAACGGTTGGCCGCCGTCTTCGGTTCTTCTGGCTTCTTCGCTGTATTCCGCGAGGCTGAGGTAGAACACTTCGGCGCCGGCGGCCGTTTCGCGAACCGACGCGTTAGTGTGGAGGCTGATGAACAGGTCGGCGCGATTGTTGTTGGCGATCGCGGCGCGTTCGTCGAGTGCCACCGTTGAGTCGGTCGTCCGGGTCAGGATGACCCGCAGGCCCAGTTCGCTCTCGATGCGTGTTTGGAGCCGACGGGCCACGTCCAACGTAACTTCCTTCTCCAGTGTGCCGTTGGGGCCCCGTGTGCCAACATCATCGCCGCCGTGTCCGGGGTCAATCGCGATGGCCCGGATCGTCCGGGGAGGTGCCAGATCGGCCAGTGCTGGTAAATCCGGGTCGACAGCAGGATCGGCGGGCCGCGGGGTAGCTGGGATCGGTGGTGGCGCGGCTCGCACCGTTGTCGGTCTGGGTCGGATGTCGATGACCAACTCGGTGGCGCCGCCTATGGCTGCCTCTGACGTGGCCGAAAAAGATCCGAAGGTATCCCGCAGGTCGACCGCGAGAGCTGGGGGGCTGTCGATGCCGCGGAGCCCGGCTATGAGGTCGTTCGTCGCCAGGTCGGGCAAGACCAGGTCGAGCGCATCAGCCTCAAATTGGACTAGTAACTGGTCTGGCTGCTCTTCTATCACATGTGGGGTAGCCGGAGAGATCATGAGACGAAGGCGCTGTCGAGATTCGGTCCGCTGATACCGGCCGACCACTTGCGGCACCCGGATGTCCCCGAGTACCACCAGCCCTGATCGACGTCGTAGGTCGACGGCCTCGTTGTAGACCAGAGGCAGTGTCCGTCCGATGAAATCGATCGGGACGTACCACGCGCCTTCATATTCCACCGGGGGGGAAGCGAGCGAGACCAGCCGGCCCGATACGGAAACCAGACCCTCATTGACCGTCAGCACAACTACTTGGTCATCGCGCGTCAGAATGAGACGCCCTGGTTGCTGGTCGTCGGCCACCGTGAGACCGAACGCCAGCACGAGTTCGCTGACTGCCACCATCCGCAGTCCGCCGAACGATACCGTCGGTAATGGTTGCCTAGCGTCTCGCGACACGAGTGTGAGCGGCTCATCCGGTGTTTGACCTTGAGCCGGGTTCAGGGCAAGCAGGACGAAGGCCAGGGCAGAGAACAGCCGGTGGGACATTTCGTGAGGGGGCAAGCGGATCTCAGACAAGTATCAGGAGGTTGATTGCCGCTCAGTCACTGCCCGCATGATAGCGTACGACCGTGTGGTCTCTTAGGGCCAGGCGAAGTCCTCGCTGTGTCCGTGGTGGGGCCACGCCGGTCGCATTCTCACAATGTCTCACCCCCTTGACTCACTGAGTGACGTAGCGTTTGGGCACTTGGTGGAACCGATTTGGAACTTTCTTGCCACCAGCCAGGCACCGGTGCCGAGCGACGTCATCTTCGTTTTCGGCAGCCGAGACCTTGCCGTACCCCGGCGGGCCGCCGAACTCTTCAGCGACGGGTTGGCGCCGTGCTTGCTCGTGACCGGAGGCTTCGGGCCGATGACTGAGGGGGTTTTCTCCAAGGCGGAGGCATTGGTGTTTAAGGACGAGTTGGTTCGGCGGGGTGTACCAGACGACGTGATTATTACCGAGGTGAAGGCTGGAAACACCCTAGAGAATGTTCGTTTCGGGATGTCCGCTTTGCAGGCGGCCCGTCGGTCGGCGGACTCGGTTCTGCTCGTGGCCAAGACGTTCGTCATGCGGCGGTGTGTAGCCACTTTCGCGCAGCAATATCCGCAGACCGAGGCTTGCGGTTGTCCCCCAGTTGGGTCCCTGATGGTTCAACGTGACCGCCCACGGGTAGCGTTCGGCGCACGATTGGTGGCTGAACTGGAACGGCTGGATCGCTATGGTGCAGCGCGTGACATCGTGCCTCAGGCGATTCCCGACACGGTGCGAGACGCTGCAGAACAGGTCAAGGCCTGGTTAACGACGACTAGCAATGCTGAACAATCGTGACTGCATTGTGGCAAGAGGTGAGTGTCAGCCATGCGTGACTCCCGTGCGCGTTCGCTAACGGTGCTTCTGTCCTTGTTGTTTGTTGCCAGCGGCTGCGCTGCGCTCATCTATGAGCTGGTCTGGTTCCACGTACTGAGACTGGTTATCGGGTCGTCATCGATTTCGATCGCCGCGCTACTCGTGAGCTTCATGGGAGGCATGGGACTCGGAAATGTGGTGCTACCGCGACTGGTGCCTCAGTCTTGGCACCCACTGCGCGTGTATGCGGGTCTGGAGCTTTTAATTGGAGGCTTAGGTCTTGTCCTTCTGGTCTTGTTGCCTGCTGCCCAGGAGGTGTATCTCTCGGCTGTTGGTTACGGGTTCGGTGGGGTAATGCTGCGTGCCGCTGTGTGCATTGCCTGCTTGTTGCCGCCGACAGTGTTGATGGGGGCGACCCTGCCGGCTGTGGCGAGGTGGGCTGGTGGATCTCGAGTCGGGGTGGCACGCACGGGATTGCTCTATGCCGCGAACACCGTCGGGGCGGTGATGGGCGTCCTGGTCGCCAGTTTTTACTTGTTGCGCCTGTTCGACACGGTCACCGCCACGTTTGTGGCGGTCGGGGTGAACGTGTTCGTGGCGCTGGCGGCGTTTGTCCTGGCCGCACGATGTCCGCAAACGGTTGTTCCCGTTGCGCCAGAGGCGCAGCCGATTGTCACGCGCCCCGCGGTTCTAGCGGTTGCGGGCTTGTCCGGGTTCGCGGCGCTGGGCGCTGAGGTGGTTTGGACGCGCCAGTTGTCGCTGTTGTTTGGTGCGACCGTCTACAACTTTTCCTTAATTCTCGCGGTATTTCTGGCCGGTCTCGGCGCTGGGAGTCTGGTCGGCGCGCGAATCGCACGACATGCCGAGCGCGCAGACCTGGCGCTGGGATGGTGTCAACTCGGACTGTTAGCGGCGATTCCCGCTGGGGCTTACATGATCGGATACCAGATTCCGCTCTGGGAGGTTGGCCCCACGTTTCTGCCGGAGGTGTCGACGTCACGTGGATTGCGGTTCTTGTACGACATTGTCCGATGTTTCGCAGCGATCGGGCCCGCCGCTCTTTTGTGGGGCGCGAGCTTTCCGCTGGCGCTTGCCGCCGCGAACACGGGCGAGTCAGATCCTGGACGCTTGGTGGCGCGGGTGTCGGTCGTCAATACCGCCGGCGCGCTAGTCGGGACCATTCTGTTTAGCCTGGCAGTTGTGCCTGGGGCCGGTACCCACCGAGGACAGCAGCTATTGGTGGCGGTGGCCGCCGTGGCCGCGTTGCTAATGCTCACCGGGGGTGGGCGTCGCCGCGCTGGCGAGTCAGTGTCGCCAGTCGTCGGTGGTCCCCCCGCGGTAGTTTTCGGGGCGGCCGTACTTGTTGTATCGCTGATCGGCGCGTGGGCGGTGCCGCGGACGCCTAACGGGTTGGTTGCTTTGGGTCGGGATGTTGGGGGGTGGGACACCATCGCGGCGTACCACTTCGTCGAGGAAGGGGTGAACGCGTCGGTTGCGGTGACCGACAGCGACGCGGGTTACCGGCAGTTGCACATTAGTGGCAAGGTGGTGGCCTCAACCATGGACCTCGACATGCGCATTCAACGGATGCTAGGCCATGTACCCGCGCTGATTCACGGGGCGCCGCGCAGCGTCTTGATTGTTGGCATGGGAGCCGGGGTCACGGCTGGGTCGTTTGTGACCCATCCCGAGGTGGAACGGATTGTCATTTGCGAGATCGAGCCATCGGTGCTCGACGCGTCGAATCACTTTGCAGTCGAGAACCATGCGGTGTTGTCAGACCCCAGGACCGAGGTGATTTACGACGATGCGCGGCACTTTCTCGCGACGACCGGCGAGCAGTTCGATGTCATCACGTCTGACCCGATTCATCCGTGGGTGCGGGGTGCGGCGAGTCTCTATTCGGTTGAGTATCACGAGCTGGTCAAGGAGCGGTTGAAGCCCGGGGGCGTTGTGGCGCAGTGGGTGCCGCTGTACGAAACTGACGAGGTGTCGGCCAAGAGCCAGATCGCGACGTTCGTTGGATCGTTTCCGAATGCGACGTTGTGGAATAGTGATTTTCTCGACGTTGGGTACGACCTCGTCCTCGTTGGGCAGGCCGGTCGTTCTCGGCTCGATGGAGACCAGATTGCATCGCGGCTTCTGAACGACCAGCGACTTTGGCGGTCATTGGACGAGGTGGGACTCGGGTCGACTGTCGAACTGCTTCAGACCTACGCCGGGCAGGGGCGAGACCTCGAGCCGTGGCTCCGAGACGCTGCGATCAACCGTGACCGAAACCTGCGCCTCCAGTATCTGGCTGGTCTCGCGCTCGACCGACAAGATGCCTACGGTATCTACGAGTCGATTGTTGGATACCGGGAGTACCCGAGTGATTTGTTCCAGGTGTCTCCGGACGACGAAGCGGCGTTGCTGCGCGTGTACTAGGTGAGTACGCCTCGACCGTCGGTTGGCTGACACCAGCCGCCGTGGTTACACGTGAAGCAGGTCGTGGGTGTTGATGGGCAGCTGCTCGTTATGGCAGGAGCGGTGGGTTGGCGCCGTCAGACTCGCCGGGGGCTTCTTCGCCAGCAAAAGCACGAATCGCTTCCAGGATGATTGGGCCGAGGTCTTCGGCCCTGCGGGTGCCAATGCCGTAGCACGCGAGTAACTCGCCCGGTGTGGTGGGACGGCGGCGAGCGAGGTCGCGTAAGGTGTTGTCGTTGAACACGACGTAAGGGGGGACGCCCCGAGCCCGCGCGACCTCAAGGCGACACTGGCGTAACACTTCGAAGAGCTCGCGGTCGACTCCCTGCCAGGTCGCCGGGTCGGTGCCTGTCCGTCGCCGAGTTTGTCCGGGAGCAGGACGAGGTTGTCGGTAGAGTTCGACGTCGGAGTGCCCTTTAAGTGCGGCCACTCCGGCATCGGTCAGTTGCAGCACGGGGTAGGGGCCATCGGTTCGGCGCAGGAACTCCTGCTCAGTCAATTGATCGAGATACCCTCTGAGTTCTGCGACGGGGACCTCGGAGAGCAGCCCAAACGTGCTCAGGTCCTGGTGTCGTTTCGCGGTCACCTGGTCGGTGGACCGTCCTCTGAGTACATCAATGACGTGGCCGACGCCCCAGCTCTGTCCAATGCGCGCCACCGTCGACAGGACCTTCTGACACAGGGTATTCGGGTCGTCGATGCGTTCGAGTTCTTTCAAGCACCAGTCGCAGGCCTCGCACGCGTCGCGTTCGTAACGCTGTCCGAAATATTCTACGAGTACACGATGACGGCAGCGCGTACCACCGGCATAACGTTCCATGTCGCGCAAGAGACGGCGGGCGGTATCAGAGAGCTCACCGCTTTGTTCGAGCATCTGGCGCCACCGGGCAAAGTCGGCACCCGAGTAGAGGAGGACACACTCGGCTTCGAGGCCATCGCGCCCGGCGCGTCCCGATTCCTGCTGGTAATGTTCGACTGAACGCGGGGCACCGGCATGAATGACGTAGCGGATGTTCGACCGGTCGATTCCCATGCCAAAAGCCACGGTGGCGACCATGACATCGGCGCGTTCCGTTAGGAACGCTTCTTGGTGGGTGCGTCGCGTTTTGTCCGGGAGGCCGGCGTGATACGGCAAGGCCCGGTGGCCGAGACCCTCCAGCCAGCTTGAGAGGCTCTCCACCTCTTTGCGCGAGATGCAGTAGATGATGCCTGCCTCACCCTCATGGCGCTCTAGGACGCGTCGGACCTGGTCCTTGAGACCGGTTCGGACCCGTACGCGATAGACCAGATTGGGACGGTCAAACGAGCCGACTAAGACGTCTGGGTCTCGCAGCGCGAGCTGACTGGCAATGTCGTCGCGAACCTGGAGCGTGGCAGTGGCGGTGAATGCGTGGATCGAGATGCCCGGGAAATCGTCGCGCAAGCTGGCTAGGCGTCGATATTCGGGGCGGAACTCGTGCCCCCACTGACTGATGCAGTGCGCCTCATCGACCGCGACGAAGTCGATGCCCCATGCATGTAATCGCGCCCGGAACGATTCACCTCCCTCACCGACCAGTCGCTCCGGAGTGACATAGAGCAACCGGCAACGTTGTTCATCTAAGTCGTGATACACCTGGCGGCGCTCGTCTGCCGTCAGCGAGCTGTTGAGCGCCGCGGCCGAGATCCCGCTGGCAAGGAGCCCATCGACTTGGTCCTTCATCAGTGAGACCAGCGGCGACACGACGAGGCCGAGGCCTGCGTTTTTCCGAACCATCGCCGGCATCTGGAAGCACAGGGACTTGCCGCCACCGGTCGGCAAGACGACCACGCTGTCGCGCCCCTGGAGGTTGGCGTCGATGGCTTCCCGCTGTAGCGGACGGAACGTGCGATACCCCCAGTAGCGCGTCAGCGCCGCTTGCAGGGCGGTGTCGTCTATGGGATCGGGAAGGTTGGACTGAGTCACCGGGGAATCAGGAAACCGAACAGGGGTCGACGTGGGCGTCTCGCATCGTGAGTCTCTACGGCCTCCGTGCCTCACCGGCCGCGTTGTGGTGATGGTTCCACGATGATCGTCGCGCCCTGGCCTGACTGGTTGGCCGGACCAGTTTCGCCAGGGCGTTCGGAGTACCGGAGCCGTGGATTCCTACTGGGCGGGTCCGAGCCCTGCGGCACGCCGCCACGCCGCAATCTGTCCCAGATGGTCCATCTCGTGTGAGGTCATGATGAAGGCGACCATCGCGCCAACCGTTGGAAAGTATCCTCGCATCTTTTCGTCGGGGTGCTCGGCATCGAGCACGGACGCATCCACACCGGGGAGCGCGGCTTTCCAGCAATCGTGCACGCGTTCGAGCTCGGTGAGTAACTCGCTCTTGCTCGGCTGCCCGGTGGCATCATCGCTTGGGGTACCACCAGTCTTGAACACCTCGGCCCATCCCTCCGGCGCGGTCGTGTCGATTCCGATCACTTTACCGACGCTGTGCGCCGTCATGATCAAATGTCCTAGGCTCCAGGTGGGATGATTCACGAGTCCATGCGGCTGGGCGCACATCTGGTCATCGGGGATATCGCCGACGAGTCGCTTGGCGAGTGTGAGTTGGAGGTCGTAAGCGTGTATTACGTGTGTCAGCATCTGATTGTTGTTCTCCTATTACGCCGATAATCGTTGGCGAACCCATGAGGACGCAGCAGCCGAAACGTGACCGCAGAGCAATTATAGAACCCAGACGACTTTGCAGCACGCCAGGGGGGACAGGGACTTGCGGAACCGAGCGTGAGCAAGCACACTGGTAAGCTGATTCGCGTCGTGGAGGTGAATGTGCATCGTATGTTCTTGTTGGCGCCCGCCCTGCTGATCTTCTCGTTTGCGGCCCCGGCGGTTGCCCAGCACCCTGATTTTTCAGGGATGTGGACGCTTGACGCTGACGCCAGCGAGTTCACCGCGCCGGCGTTCAGCGGAGGCCGTGGTGGCGACGATACGGGGCGGCTCTTCATCACCCACGCTGCCAACGGCACCGTGGTCATTGGCGCGGAGACCAACGGTATGAAGGCGTGGTCGTTCACCCCGGGGAAGGAACTCACGATTGCGGTCGGTCGGGATACGACGATGCGGGCGGCTTCTCGCTGGGAGGGTAACCGGTTGGTCGCTGAAGGGACGCAGGGCGATATGACGATGCATGAGGTCATGTCACTGAGTGCCGACGGAACGATCCTCACCATCGACGTCACTACGACGACGTCTACCGGCGAGACGCGCAATCACCTCGTGTATACGATGGAACCACCGGTGGGTCCCTGTAAACAGTGGGCGATGCCCTGCAAGGACTTTCCGCAGGCGAGTCGGTAAGGGGTTGAATTGACGGGGCATCGAACGCCCCTCTCACGCTGACGGATCGAGACCATGGGACACGAAATGCGAGCAACACTTTGCGTGGTGACGCTGGCGGCGGCGTTGATCGGAGCGCCCACGGTCGCTGGGGCACAGGAGGGTGACTGGCGGCAGTGGGGCGGACCGAGGGGCGATTTTACGGCTGCATCAACGGGACTCGCTGAGCGTTGGCCGGAAGCCGGCCCGACCGAACTCTGGAGCCGTCCGCTTGGGACTGGACACACCGCGATTCTGGTGGCCGATGGGCGGTTGTTCACCATGTATCGGGAGTCTCGCGGCGAAGGTGGCGGTGCGCCATGGACGCCACGCGAAAGTGTCATTGCGCTGGACGCGGCCACTGGTGAGACTCAGTGGGAATTCGCCTACGATTCCAAGAATCAGGATTTCGGGCAGGGAGCGGGTCCGCACGCGACGCCGCTACTGGCCGATGGGCGTCTATTCACCATGGGCAGCAACAAAGAACTGCATGTGTTCAATCCGGAGACTGGTGAGTTGCTCTGGTCCAAGAACCTCATTACCGACTTTGGGGCTCCGCCGCTGCTGATCCGCTCAATGATCAAACCGGGGTCAGGGATGAGTCCGATTGCCTACAAGGACACCATCCTCTTGCAGGTAGGGGGGCCGGGGCAGTCGGTGATGGCTCTGCGGCAGAGTGACGGTGAGGTGGTCTGGAAGAGTGGCAGTTTCCTGGTGTCCCATTCAGCGGTCGGCCTGATTTCCGTGGCGGGGCGTCAGCACGCGGTGGTGTTCGCCGGTCAAGGTGTCTTTGGCATGGACCCGGACAATGGGCAGGTACTGTGGGCGCATCCACACGACGCGGGGAACGATTTCAACTTTCAAGTTCCACTCTACGACGAAGACACCGGAGTGCTGTTTTTTTCGTCCGGGTACATTGGTGGCAGCCAGGCGATCCGGCTCGTGCCAGACGGTGACATCGTTCACACGGAGGCACTGTGGGAGGACCCAAGGCTACGGTTCACGTTCCTCAACGTGCTGAAGATCGGTGACTTTGTCTATGGGACCAGTGGTCAAGGTGCGACGGCGATTCTGACCGCAACCCATCTCGAGTCTGGGGAAACCGCTTGGCGCGAGCGGGGATTTAGCCGTGCGAGCATGGTCTACGGTGACGACAAGGCGATTTTGATGGAGGAGGACGGCGACCTGTCGCTTGTCCGGCTGAGCCCGAGCGGCCTGGAGACGTTGGCGACCACACCGCTCTTCCGCACACGCACCTGGACCGTGCCGACGCTGGCGGGGACGACGCTTTACGCGCGCGACCGCGAACGGATCGTGGCCCTGGACCTGGGCGCTCAGTGATCAGATGGCCACGGTTGCAGCGCCGATTGTCGTCTGATTAGAATGTGCTCATGTTTACAGCTGTGCGTCTTGGCGTGTTGTTCCTCACGACCGC
>UINC01000524.1_pt1 | contig 14141 bp, 10 predicted proteins | sample 5385821 | NCBI WGS metagenome assembly UINC01 (sample SAMEA4666929, study PRJEB26691) | marine metagenome | isolation source: Pacific Ocean | place: Pacific Ocean | collected 2011-10-13 | reverse complement strand
GTTTTTTCTGCAATTTCATCTGAGAGCACACGCAACTTTTTCCCTGTCCAGAGTGCTTTGATATATGTTTCTGCCGCACGTTCAAAATAGTAGAGTCGATTAAAAGTGTCCGCCACATTCTCACCGATAATCAACACACCGTGATTGCCCATAATCATTACTTTTATTTCAGGATCATTGAGCAATGAGGCACAGCGCTCACCTTCCTTCTCAAAAGCCATTCCACCATAGCCATCGTCAATCACATATCGCTGAAAAAACAGGGCCGTATTTTGATCAATTGGCAATATATTGCTGTCAGCAAGCGAGCCCAGAACCGTAGAGTAAATCGGATGAACGTGAATTAAACAGCGGGCATGTGGACAATTTCGGTGAATCGATCCGTGCAGTCCCCAGGCAGTCATATCAGGAGCATCAGGATCTTTGAAATCAGGAGGGTCATTGCTGTCCAGCAACAACAAATCACTGGCTTTAATGCGACTGAAATGTTTTTTAGGATTGATCAAAAAACAGGTTCCATCCGCATTGACCGCCAGAGAAAAATGGTTGGCAATCGCTTCATGCATTCCCATCCGAACCGTCCAACGAAAGGCACAGGCCAAATCAATACGTTCATTTTCATAGTTCAAATTAGCTATAGAATCTCCGGGAAATTGTTCTGACATCATAATTTTTGTTTCTCAGATGATGTTGGTTCACCGTTTATTCAAAGCAAGTTTTTGACGTGTTTCTGCGGGACTGAGAACTCGTCCTCCAAGTCGACCGATGATTTCTACTGCTCTTTCTACTAGTTGTCCGTTGCTGGCAAGTACCCCTTTTTCAAGATAGAGATTGTCCTCCAGACCAACCCTCACATTCCCGCCTAAAATCATAGCCTGCGCTACCATCGGCATCTGCATTCTTGAAATTCCAAATCCGGCCCAATGAGCGTTTTCCGGAAGCATATTCCGAAACGCGAGCATATTTTCCGTATTAGCCTCCGCGGTCCACGGTATGCCCATGCAAAGCTGAAACAGCGGCGGTGTGTCAATCAAACCTTCCTTGAGAAGTTGTTTGGCGAACCAGATGTGCCCGAGTTCAAAAACCTCAATCTCCGGTTTGACTCCCCAAGACTGAATTTTTTTCGCCATTTCACGTAGCATTTCCGGAGTGCTGACGTAAGCGCTGTTGGAGTAGTTTTGTGTTCCAACATCAAGGGTGCAGATTTCCGGAAGAAGTTTTTCTACATGCGCAAGGCGTTCTGCGGGGGTCGCCATGTCAGTGCCGGGACCGCCCCTTCCCGGATCTTCAGGATGTGGGACAAAATCGCCACCCATTCCTGCAGTCAGGTTAATGACAACATCCGTTGAACTGGCACGAATGCGCTCCACAACTTCTTCGTACCATTCCAATTTGCGTGCTGCCTCACCAGTTTCAGGATCACGCACGTGAATATGTGCAACCGCGGCACCAGCCTGTGCGGCTTCGATTGCGGCATTGGCTATTTCTTCCGGAGTTTTAGGAAGTCGCGGATGTTTTCCTGCCGCATCTCCTGCACCCGTAACCGCGCAGGTTACAATAACATTGTAATTCATTGATCCCCTTTGTTTGTAATATTAATTTTCACTGTTGAGACACAAAATAACAAAATTTTGAATTAAGATTATTCCTATGTGAACTCTGTGTCGATGTGGTGGCTAAGATATTTATTGCTTAGGAACTTGACTTCAAATTCTGGATTCCATTTCCGGAATAATCTGGAACAGTTAGATTTTGGTGCCCTCGCCAAATTTTTTCAAGCTTTTCGTATAGTTTTTTCCCTAGAGGAGCTGCGCACCGTGCTTCTGTGTCCACATGCAGCAGCATGTGTTCCCCCGTCGCCAGTACATCTCCGGAAGAGGCATGAAGAATTTTATGAACAATCCGGAGTCGTTTTTCGTCGAAACCGAGTAGTTGTGTCTCAACAGTAAGCGGTTCACCGCCTGCGACTTCTAGTAAATGCCGGATGTGGGTTTCAACCGTGTAAACCGATAATCCCTGCGAACGATATGATTCGTCCATACCAACAAAATTCAGCAGCGCGTCAGTGGCATCTCCGAATACCTGGAGATAACGGCTTTCAGTCATATGCCCGTTATAATCCAGCCACTCTGGAAGCACTTCAGCATCAAACAAAGATAAAGGTTTGGAAAAGTCAGGATCACTCGAAACAATTCCGGAATGTGCTTTTTGGTAGAGACGTTCTTCATATTCCTTGAGAAGTGCTCCAGCACCCCAATCATGGAGTTTGAGTCCCTGCATGATGGCCACCAGATTATCATCACGGATGCGTTCTAATTCACGGATGGAATGCATTCCGGACTGCGTGTCGGACTGCGCAACAATTTTCTCAATCAATTCCTCATTCAAGTCCGGAACATCCATAAGTTTCGTCCACGGTAAACTTAAAGTCGGGCCGAATTGTGAAATAAAATGACGCACTCCAGCTTCACCACCGGCCACGCGATAGGTTTCAAACAATCCCATTTGTGCCCAACGCAGACCAAAACCAAAACGAATCGCGTCATCTAATTCTTCCGTGCTTGCCACATCATCCCGAATAAGCCAAAGTCCTTCGCGCCAGACTGCTTCCAGCAACCGGTCGGCTATGAACGCATCAATTTCTTTGCGCAAAATCAAAGGCTTCATACCGACTTCACGATAAAATTCAGCGGCGTTTTGCTTGGCTTCCACGGAAGTTTGTTCACCTCCGCAAATTTCAACAAGGGGTAAAAGATAAACAGGGTTAAAAGGATGACCGACCATGAAGCGTTCCGGATACTTCATTTCGGCTTGCAGTAGGGAAGGTTTTAAACCAGAAGTAGAGGAACAGATCAGTGCGGTTTCAGGAGCATTCTGGTCGATTTCATTTATAATGGAACGCTTCAGCTCGAGACGTTCCGGCGCGCTTTCCTGAACAAACTCTACATCTTGAACTGCCTTTTCAAGGGAATCCAAAAAAACCAGCTTGCCCGGCTTTAATAGCGGAGCCATTGTCAGCTTCGAATAAGCTCGCCTAGCATTGGACAACATCTCATTCAGACTGCGCTCCGCACTGTCAGACGGATCAAAGACGTTCACGTCAATACCGTTCAACAAAAAACGCGCGGCCCATCCTCCGCCGATTACACCTCCTCCGATCAAAGCCGTTTTTTTTATAGGCTTACTCATTGATAAATTTAATTTTCCATTTCTGTCATAAAAATCCCTAATTCTGTATCATTATGCTAAACCCTATAAATTTTTATACGGAATTGCAGAAACTGAGGTAAGGCAACACCAACCATAACAAGCACCGCACCGCTTGACTTGAGCAATGTGATCTCTTCTCCCAGAAAATTTGCGGCAAATATAAACCCAAATGGAATGATCAAGACCAGTAATAAACTAGCCATGCCAACCGGAATGTGGCGCATAGCCTGGTTGTATAGAAAAAATGGAATTGCCATCGAGAATACCAGGAATACCATTGTCATCATTGTTCCTGATGATGCCTGCAGCGGAAGATTTAGATCACCGAAGATCAGTAAATAAACCAATAAAAAAGCTGATGCGGAAACCATCTGGCTTGAAGTAACCAGAATCGTTGGTATATCTGATATCATTATCTTACGTGTCAGCAGTTGGCTTACCGCCATCAAACAAAAAACTGTCAGCAAAAGCACGTTTCCCCAGAGGCTCTCTGCCCCATTAAAATCTTCTCCTATGAAAAATATAGCAAGCCCAAAAACAGCAAGTACGCCACCTATCCAGACTGAGGACTGGAAATCTTCCTTTAATAACAACCGTCCGAGTATCGACTGAGAGAAAGGCATCAAGGCCATTATTAAGACTGTGTTGGAGGCACTCAGCACAGTCAGTGAAGTAACAAAAATCAAAGAAGTTAGTCCCGGATCAATTACTCCCAGCACAAACGGGCGCCAGCCTATCTCCTTTGGTCTGAAGATGTGGCCTGCATATAGAGCTACAGACAACAGGATTAGCGCGGCAAAAACTGCGCGCATAAATACCAGTTGCGGAACGGCGATATCCACAAGCGCAATTTTATTGGCAACAGGATTCAGAGACCATAAAAAACAGGCCATTAGCATGTATGTGTAAGCACGTAATATCATGATAATTCTCTTTGAAAGTATTTAAATTAATTGCTTTTACATGATAATTACAAATTATCTGTACTAATCAATAAAACAATAAAACTAATCAATTGGTAAAAATATATTTTTTCTCTTGATACCTTTAAGTATTTGTTTTACAAGTAATGGATGTTAATTACAATTGATCTTTTTTAATGCTATAGATTAGAAATATTTATGAATAATCTTAATGGGCTTCCTTCACTTAATTTTCTTCACACTTTTGAGTCCGTTGCCCGTCATCTAAGTTTTACCAATGCGGCTAAAGAACTCTTTGTGACACAAGCTGCAGTGAGTCATCAGATCAAAGCTTTGGAAGACTATTTGGGCGTGAAACTTTTTTACCGCGAAAAACGTAAAGTATTTCTTTCAGATGAGGGCCAAAAATTATTACCGTCTGTTGTGAGCGGATTACAGGGAATAGCAGACAGTCTGGAGAATATACGTAATTACGATTCGGAAGACACAATAGTGGTCGGAGTTGGGTCATCTTTTTCCGCCAACTGGCTTGTGCACCGTTTGGGGGCATTTTACCAGAAGTTTCCGGAAGTCAATCTCCATCTCAAAATTTTTAACAATGAATCGGACTTTAGTTCAGGTGGAACTGATATGGCAGTTGTCTGGGGTATAGGAGACTGGCATGGCCTGATGTGTGAAAAATTAATGGTCGTAGAGTTTACACCAGTGTGCAGTCCTGAGTTAATAAAGAAAACACATCCACTGAAAACCCCGGAGGATTTGATTCACTATCCGCTACTGGATGATCCGGATTATGATATTTGGCAGCAATGGTTGGAAGAAGCAGGCATACCCGAGAGAAAATATAAACGCCGCACGGTCATCCGCGATGCCAATGTAGTAATCCACTCAACTTTGGAGGGCCACGGGATTGCACTCTGTGCGGTGGGAATTGTGCAAGAATATTTAGATTCAGGACGACTGATCCGTCCCTTTGATCATTCAATTACCGGAGGAGGTTTTTACTATCTCGTCTATCCTGAAAAGGCATTGCGCAAACCACCTGTGCGTTTGTTCAAAACCTGGCTGGTCCAAGAAGTCCGGAAAGCTGAATCCATGGATCCCTCCCAGGGAACTCTTTAATTATGCAAATCGAATTACAGCAATGGATCGGCCTCAGTCCGATAATGTTACTTTATGCGTTTTTCGCCATCGGAGTGGCGGCTTACATCCGCGGCTACAGCGGTTTTGGTTTTTCCGCTTTGACAGTCACCAGCTTAGTACTGATCTTACCACCCTCAGAAGTAGTGCCCACTGCATACATGCTAGAAGTCGCAGCCAGTATCCACATGCTACCTTTGGTTTGGCGCTCTATAGATTGGAAAATTCTACGCTGGCTGGTTTTTGGAACTGTCATGGGAACGCCTTTTGGTATTATCTTTCTAGAAGTAGTTCCACAGGAAATAATGCGGCTGGTCATATCCGGAATTGTGCTAACTGCCAGTTTATTACTCTGGAAAAACATTCAGTTTAGAAGTTCAGCAAACTGGTATTCGATTCTCGCTGTCGGATTTTTTTCAGGAGTGATCAATGGAGCAGCAGCAATAGGAGGATTACCGGTAGTTTTGTTTTTACTTTCCATTTCAGCGCCCTCCACATTATCACGTGCCACAATGGTTGCCTATCTTTTCATCAGCGGTCTTTACGCACTATTCCTTCCCGGTAGTCAACAGTTGATTTCAACTGAACTTTTCGGACGTACAGTCCTTTTTTTAATTCCTCTGTTGTTTGGAATTTATTTTGGTCACCGCAGTTTCGTTAAAACTACTCCGGAATCCTTCCGTAAATTCGCGCTGAGTTTATTGATCTTATTATCTGCTGCGATCATCTTTCGTTCAGTCCTAATTTAGAGTTTCTATAGTTGCATCCCTGCTTTCCTCTTGACGTTTAAGTTCTATAAGACGCAGAATACACCTTTCAAGTGTTATCAACTGTCAACAATCTCAGAAGGACTGTGACATCATCCGGAAAAACTTTGATTCAGGGAGAACAGCCAGGACCAAGAAAAACATCTTCATAGTTGGACTGGGTGATTTCAATCTCGAAAAATAAGATGAGTCTTTAGCAATCCTCCATTTTTAATATTGAAAAGTACGAGTTTATCGAAATTGTTTATAATTGAGTTATAAGACAACATAAAGAAGTCAAAACTTCACACTTTTAAATTTTACACTCAATGAAAATCAAAACAGAATTCCCTTACAAAACGCGCATAATCCGGCACTGCTGGATCAACATGCCGGATGGATGTCGTCTGTCCGCACGCATATGGCTTCCGGAGAATGCCGAGAAGGAACCGGTTCCTGCAATTATGGAATACATTCCATACCGGAAAAATGACGGGACTGCTTTGCGTGATTCCCTCTATCATCCTTACTTCGCTGGACATGGCTACGCCGCCATACGTGTCGATATGCGTGGAAGCGGGGATTCTGAAGGGGTTATGTTAGATGAGTATTTAGCCCAGGAATTAGATGATGCTGTTTCAGTTATTGACTGGCTCGTACAGCAATCGTGGTGCAACGGTAAAGTAGGTATGATGGGTAAATCGTGGGGAGGTTTTAATTCATTGGAAGTCGCTGCCCTAAAGCCTCCGGCCCTCAAGTCAATTATTACCGTTTGTTCATCAGACGACCGTTACGCTGACGATGTTCATTACAAAGGTGGATGCGTCTTGAGTACCGATATGCTCGGCTGGTCCACTACCATGCTTGCCTGGAATGCTCGCCCACCAGACCCTGCAGTACTTGGAGAAAATTGGCGTGATCTCTGGATGGAGCGATTAGAACAAACTCCATTACTGGTACAAGAATGGATCAGACATCAGCAAAGAGATACTTATTGGAAACACGGTTCTATTTGTGAAGATTATTCAGCTATAGAGTGTGCTGTGTATGCAGTTGGAGGATGGGCGGATCCTTACAGCAATGCAATCCCCCGGATGCTTGCTGGTCTTTCATGTCCAAGAAAAGGATTGATTGGTCCATGGGCTCATGAGTATCCACAACGCGCACTTCCCGGACCACAGATTGGTTTTGCGCAGGAATGTATACGCTGGTGGGATTTCTGGCTCAAAGGTACTGAAACAGGAATTATGGAGGAACCTATGCTGAGGATTTGGATGCCAAAAAGTGTTGCTCCTAAAACATATCATGAATTCCGCCCGGGACGTTGGGTGGGTGAAGCGTTATGGCCGTCCGAAAATTCCGAAGTACAAACTTGGTATTTAAACCGGAACGGCCTCAATCAATCGCTGGAAACTGAAAAAGCTATGCTTTTTCCTACTTCACAGGTTGTCGGATTAAATGCCGGAGTCTGGTTTCCAATGGGAGCAGCTGGAGATTTTCCCGGAGACCAACGTTCAGCAGATTCTGGATCATTGTGTTTTACTTCAGAAGTCTTTGAAGATGGAATGGAAATATTGGGGAATCCTGAAGTCACAGTCAGTCTGAACTGCGATAAGCCCAAAGCACTGCTCGCAGCACGTTTGTGTGATGTGGCACCAGACGGCACGTCACTGCTGGTGAGTTGGGGTTTGCTAAACCTGACACACCGGAATGGTCACGAAAATCCTGAAGAGCTAATTCCTGGAAAAAATTTCAAGGCGAAGGTTCAGCTTAATGCATGCGCCCATGCTCTCAGTCCAGGACACCGCTGGCGGGTTTCACTTTCATCAGCTTATTTTCCCCATGCGTGGCCCAGTCCGGAATTGACAACACTGCAAATCTTTCCAGGGGATGAAACTTTTCTCAACCTGCCGTTCAGAAAATCACGTCCGGAAGACGCACAGCTTACAGATTTTTTAGAGCCGGAATGCTCCCCACCTGTGCCAACTGAAGAGCTCAGGGCTTCCAGTCGCAAACGAACGATTGAACATGAGGTGATTGAAGATAGCATCACTCTTAGCGACAAAGTTGACAACGGACTCTACCAGTTTGTGGAAGATGGACTGGAAACTGAAGATCTCGGTTGCGATACTCTTACCCTCAAGGAAAGCGATCCGCTTTCCTTGAGGGTAAGTTGTGAACGAACTAGTGGGATAGGACGTGACGATTGGCAAACTCGTGTTGAAGCTTCTGGAACTATGACTGCTAGTTTGGAGAATTTTGAGGTGATTTCCAGGTTGGAGGTTTTTGAGGGGGGGCAGCGAATTTTTTACCGTACTTGGGATTTTCAAATACCCAGGGGTTGGGTTTAAAGATTTTATTAAGCTTTCTAATATTATTGTTGACAAATTCACTTGTAAGGGATAGCTTGATTTGTGATTTCATATATTGCATGTTTAGACAATTATTTGTTTTAAACATCATTATTTTAGTTAACGAATTGGACTCGATGTATTTCTAGTATTCCGGCGTCAATTCTTTTTTAAAAGAGGTTCGTATGGATTATAAGATAAATAAAATCAAGGAACAACTAATGTCCGGCAGTATCACGCGTCGCGAATTCGCGCAGCGCTTGATGGTACTGGGGATTGCCGGATCAAGTGCGGGTACATTGCTGACTTGGGCGGATAAAGCACAGGCTGGTGCCAAACGCGGAGGACGTTTGCGTGCAGGAATTGCTCATGGTTCGACCACAGATTCGCTGGATCCGGGAACTTATGAAAACGGTTTCATGAGTAAGATCAATTATGCCATTCAGAACCATCTTGGCGAAGTGGATCATACCGGAAGCATGTCTCCAGAATTGGCAGAAAGCTGGGATCCTCAGAACGGTGCCAAAACCTGGGTCTTTAACCTGCGTAAAGGAGTGGAGTTCCACAATGGCAAGTCACTGGATTCCGACGACGTGATTGCTTCGTTTCAGCACCACATGGGCGAAACTAAGTCACCCGCGAAATCACTGCTCAAACAGGTCAGCAGTATTCGTAAGGATGGGAAGTACACTGTCGTCTTTGAATTGACTGGAGGAAACGCCGATTTTCCTTTTGTTGCTTCTGATTATCACATTGCGATTAAACCCTCAAAAGGCGGCAAGATCGATCCCACAGACGGTATTGGAACCGGTCCTTATGTACTTAATAAACTGGAAATGGGTGTGCGCTTTTTCGGTAAACGCAACCCCAATTATTTCAAAGCTGACCGCGGCTGGTTTAACGAACTGGAGATGCTTTCCATCGTAGATCCTACCGCCAGGAGCAATGCTCTGGCAACCGGTGAAGTCGATGTTATTGACCGTGTTGACTTGAAAACCGCCCACCTGCTTGCACGCAAGAGTGGAATAAAGGTTGAAGAAACGACAGGTACGAAGCACTATACCTTCCCGATGCGCACAGACACTGCGCCCTTTGACAACAACAACGTCCGCCTCGCGCTCAAGCACGCTGTAAACCGTGATGAGATTGTGGAGAAAGTTTTGTTTGGACACGGAGTTGTTGGTAACGATCATCCGATTGCACCTTCAAATCCTTTCCACGCTGCTTCTTTGGAGCAACGTACATACGATCCGGATAAAGCCCGTTTTTACGCGAAAAAAGCCGGTGGTGTCAAGGTTAAACTTTCTGCAGCAGACGCGGCTTTTCCAGGAGCAGTTGATGCAGCCGTGCTTTATAGGGAACATGCTGCTGCTGCCGGAATTGATATTGAAGTTGTGCGTGAACCGAGTGACGGTTACTGGTCAAATGTCTGGATGAAAAAACCCTGGGGGGCGTGTTACTGGGGTGGTCGCCCAACAGAAGACTGGATGTTCTCAACTGCATATATGGGCGGTGCATCATGGAATGACACTTTCTGGAAAAATGACCGTTTCGATAAGCTGCTCATTGAAGCACGTGCCGAAACCAACCAGAATAAACGACGTGAAATGTACTTTGAAATGCAGCAGATTGTACGTGATAAAGGCGGTGTTGTTGTTCCCATGTTTGCTAACTATGTCTTTGGCACAACCGACAAAATCGCTCACGGCACAATGGCCGGAAATTGGGACATGGATGGTGACAAATTCCATGAACGCTGGTGGTACTCCTGATCAAGTGAGAAGCTGTAAGTAACAGGGTGTAAGGCTTTGTAATTATGACCTTACACCTTGCACTTTGGAACTTGAAACTTGACATTCCGGAGACTTAATTGATCAATATCCTCAAGATCGTGGCCCAGAGAATTGCTTTGGGTCTGCTGACCCTCTTTGCCATTTCGCTGTTGATTACTTTTGGAGTGGAACTCCTTCCCGGTGATTTAGCGGAGTCCATCCTCGGACAGGGAGCAACTCCGGAAACGGTGAAAGTTTTCCGCACAGAACTCGGTCTGGACAAGCCGGCGCATTTACGCTACCTAAGTTGGCTGGCCGGCATGGCAACTGGTGACATGGGAGTTTCACTGGCCAATAAGCGTGAAATTTCCGAACTGATCGGACTCCGCCTTTCCAACACCATTTTCCTGGGTGGTTTTGCTGCGACGATCGCAGTACCTTTAGCTTTATTCCTCGGCATCCTTGCTGCACTTTATCGCAACACATTGTATGACCGGGCCGTCAATACCTTCACCCTTACCTCAATTTCTTTTCCAGAATTCTTTGTTGCATACATTCTGATACTCTTTTTCGCTATTAAACTCAGTTGGTTTCCGGGCATCTCAAATGTGAGTAGGGATTTACCACTGGGTGACAAACTATACCGCACCATACTTCCGGCCGCTACCTTGACTCTGGTGGTCGTTGCTCACATGATGCGTATGACACGTGCTGCCATCATAAATTTGTTGTCCAGTCCGTTTATCGAAATGGCGCGTCTCAAGGGAATTCGTCCCATGAAAATTATTATGCGGCACGCTCTTCCAAATGCGCTCGCTCCAATTGTGAATGTGATTGCGTTGAATTTGGCTTACCTGGTTGTTGGTGTGGTGATTGTGGAAGTAGTTTTCGTTTATCCTGGACTTGGACAGTTGATGGTTGACAGCGTTTCCAAACGTGATATTCCGGTTGTGCAGGCCTGTTCGATGATATTTGCAACAGTTTACATTCTGCTAAATTTGTCCGCTGACATAATTTCCATCGTCACTAATCCCCGCCTGCTGCACCCCCGCTGATGTCAAACTTTCTAAAATTATTTTCCTCTGCACCGTGGAGCGCTAAATTTGGAATGCTGACTATTTTGGCATATGCTGTTATTTCTATTTTTGCTCCTTTCATTGCACCTTACGGAGAGACCGAACTTATTGGCAGAGCCTACGAAGTGTGGTCTGACAAGTACCTCCTTGGCACGGACAACCTTGGACGTGACATGCTTTCGCGGCTGATTTACGGCGCACGCAATACCATTGGACTGGCCCTGACAATTACGCTGATAGCTTTTGTTCTTGGCAGTCTGACCGGCATGATTGCCGCGGCACTTGGAGGTTGGGTTGATCAGCTTTTGAGCCGGATTGTTGATGTCCTGATGTCTATTCCCTCGTTGATTTTCGCACTTTTAATCCTTTCCATCTTCGGTACAGCAATGCCCTATTTGATAGGAACCATCGCCATTCTTGACGCTACCCGTGTTTTCCGGCTGGCACGTGCCACTGCCATGAATGTGGCGGTGATGGATTATGTAGAGGTTGCACGGCTCCGCGGAGAAAAACTGGATTGGGTTATCCGCAAAGAAATTTTACCAAATATCACCGCTCCGCTGCTGGCGGAATTTGGACTGCGTTTTTGTTTTGTTTTTCTCTTCATTTCCGCACTCAGTTTCCTCGGCCTTGGTATACAACCACCAACGGCGGATTGGGGTTCAATGGTCAGAGATAACGCGACGCTGATTTCTTTTGACGATATCACACCTCTCCTGCCTGCAGGCGCAATTGCACTTTTGACAGTGGCCACAAATTTCGTAGTAGACTGGATGCTTCATAAATCAAGCGGTCTAAAAGATGTTAACTGAGACAAATAAAATAGATGACGAACAATTGAACAGACCACTTCTGGAAGTGAAAGGTCTACGTATCGAAGGGCTTTCCGAAAAAGGCTGGCAGGAAATCGTACGGGGTGTGGATTTGCAACTCAAGCGTGGAGAAATCCTGGGTTTGATCGGTGAGTCCGGCGCAGGAAAATCAACTATCGGTTTAGCGTCGATGGGTTACGCCCGTGACGGATGTAGAATCACAGATGGAGAAATCATTTTTGATGGAATCGAATTAAGTTCGGCTCCTGAAAATGAAAAGCGGAAACTTCGCGGAACCAGAATTTCTTACGTTGCCCAAAGTGCTGCTGCAGCTTTTAATCCCGCGCATCGACTGCTCGACCAGTTTGCCGAAGGACCGGTAGACCATGGAGTCATGTCCAGGAGGGAAGCAAAAGAAAAAGGCCGTGCCCTATACCGGAGTCTCGACCTGCCTGACCCGGACAACATTGGCGAACGCTGGCCGCATCAGGTTTCCGGAGGTCAGCTTCAACGTATGATGGTCGCCATGGCAATGTCCTGTGGACCGGACTTGATTGTCTTCGATGAACCAACAACCGCATTGGATGTCACAACTCAGATTGAGGTCTTGAAAACGATCAAGGAAATTGTGATTGACCGAAATGTGGCGGCCATTTACATCACTCATGATCTCGCGGTCGTCGCTCAACTCGCAGATCAGTTGATGGTTTTGCGTTACGGAAATCTAGTCGAGGTGAACAGTACCGGACAGATTCTAGAGTCGCCAAAAGAAGATTACACGCGCGCATTACTTGATGCACGTAGTCGCCACGAAAAAACAACGGCGGAAATTAATAATCCGGAATCTCTGCTCAGCATTGATTCCGTTACTGCCGGCTACGGTAAAGGGACGGATGTTTTACAAGAGGTGTCTGTTTCGGTGGAACGCGGAAGAACCGTGGCGGTGGTCGGAGAATCCGGCAGCGGGAAAAGTACGTTGGCGCGTGTTATCACCGGACTGTTGCCGCCGCGTTCCGGAGAAATCAGCTTTCAGGAAGAATTACTTCCACCTGCTCTGGCTCAGCGCACAAAGCAACATCTCCGGAAAGTTCAGATGATATATCAACTTCCGGATGTTGCCCTGAATCCACGTCAACGTGTCCGTGATGTAATTGGACGTCCCTTGAGTTTCTACCTAGGTTTACAAGGAAAGGAATGTGAGAGGCGTACTATCGAACTGCTTGAACAAATTGAACTTTCTGAAACGTACATCGATCGTCTGCCAGACGAACTTTCAGGAGGCGAAAAACAACGCATATGTATTGCCCGCGCACTGGCGGCAAAACCGGAATTAATCATCTGCGATGAAGTAACATCCGCACTCGATACCATAGTAGCCAAGGCTATTTTGGACTTGCTTCAACGACTACAACACGAGCTGCAGTTGACCTATTTGTTCATCAGCCACGACATTGATACCGTAGCCAGTATAGCCGATCAGGTAGTGGTACTTTATGCCGGGAGGGTTGCCGAGCAAGGTTCAAAGTTGGCTGTATTTCAACCTCCATTTCATCCCTACACGAAACTCCTTCTTTCTTCCGTACCGGAAATGAAACTAGACTGGTTGGAGAAAACGCTTTCCACCCGGGAAGCGCAGGCCGGAATTGCCCGTGAAGTGAAAATAACTGAACGCGGCTGTCCTTTCGTGGAACGCTGTCCAGAAGCCATTCCGGATATTTGTGTTAATGACCGCCCCCCTCTGCAAACTCCCTCTTCCGGACACTTATTAGCTTGTCAACACAGTCCACAAGATTTAACTTAACAACAGAATTATTAGCCTTTCTGACTTATGATACCGTTATTAAAGATTCTAAAAATGTGTCATTTCAAATAAAGGGAGACCCTGAATAAGTTACTAAATTAATATTATTAAAATTTTTCTACTGTTAAACAAAATAATTTAAGCAGATTCAATAATAATTATGTTCAACGCAACTTTGAGGGTATTAAGTTATAACATTTATTGGGGTGGACATCAGAAAGATCTTGAAGAAACTATTGAGGTGATCCGTAAATCGGGGGCTGATTTGGTGGGCATTCAGGAAAATGTAAACCGGGAATACGAAGACCAA
>UINC01000408.1_pt2 | contig 14142 bp, 13 predicted proteins | sample 5385821 | NCBI WGS metagenome assembly UINC01 (sample SAMEA4666929, study PRJEB26691) | marine metagenome | isolation source: Pacific Ocean | place: Pacific Ocean | collected 2011-10-13 | reverse complement strand
TTTTTGTACCCAATTTGTACCCAATTTATTTTTGTCCGGTAGGCACGGTTTTAGCGGTTAGTCTCAAAATCGTGCCAGCTGTGGTCTGCTATGCACGCCTATGCACAAAAAACACCTGACTCTTAATCAGTAGGTTCTCCACCGCGATGGCCAGGTCGTCCTGCATATTGGGCAGAACATGGGAATAGGTGTCCAAGGTGATGGCAACTGTGAAGGTGTGTCATCAGGATAAATTTTGCGGTGGTACCATAAACATAACCAAGATTTATTCTCTCGTAATGCGCTAGAGGCGGGAATAGGCGAGACTGCGGATGTATGACACATTGAGCTGCGAGGAAGTACGGCTCATTAAAACTGCAACAGCTTTCGCTGCAGGTGAAATTGAACCTTATGCCACCGATTGGGAACTCAACCGGCGGGTTCCAACCGAGACTTTCAAAGCAGCGGCCGATGCTGGCCTTACCGGACTTCTGGTACCAAAACTGTTAGGTGGCCGAGATGCCAGCCACGTTGCGGTCGCAAAAGTGCTCGAGGAGTTATCCCAGGCTTGTCTTGCTTTTACGTTTGGGCTGTTGGTGCATAACAATCTTGTGAATGTCATCGCTAGGAACGGTAGCCAGAATCAAATAGACAGATATTTACCAGAGATGTTGGCTGGCCAGCGGGTTGGTGCCTTTTGCATCACTGAGCCTGGAACTGGTAGCGATGCGACCGAGATCTCAACCCGGGCGGAAAAGGTCAGCAACGGATGGCGGTTAAACGGCGAGAAAGCATGGGTAACTAACTCAGTATGTGCCGACGTATTTGCGGTGTATGCGCAAACGGACCCCGACAAAGGTTGGCGTGGTATAGCCTGCTTTCTCGTTGATGGGAATGTACAGGGCCTGGAACGAGGGGCTCCCTATACTATGTCTGGCGGGCACGCTATGGGAGTGTCGGGGCTGCGAATAGAGGATATTTTGGTGCCAGAAACAGGTATGTTGTTCGGGCCAGGGAACGGCTTCAAGGCGGCCATGAGAGCAATCAATTTGGCACGTACGTTTGTAGCTGCACTTTGCTGCGGTATCCTCAAAGCCAGCTTGGAGACAGCGTTGACCTACTGTGCCGAAAGACAAGCCTTCGGGAAGCCAATCTTGTCTAACCAGGGTCTGCAATGGGAACTCGCTGACGTTGCGACTGACCTGGAGGCTGCTCGCCTTTTGTTGTATCGGGCAGCTTTTGCTCTGGATAGAGGTGAAGAGTCTATAGCCGAGTCGGCGCACGCCAAGAAGTTCGCTAGTCGCGTGGCGTTCACTGGCATCTCACAGTGCATGCAGGCCATGGGTGCGGCTGGCTTACGCACAGATACGCCACTGTTCCGTCATTTGGCAACCGCGAAGATGACCCATTATATGGATGGGACTACTGAAATTCAGAATGTTGTGATCAGCCGTGAGATTCTTAAGGAGTACGGCATTCGCGCGGAGTAATCGACGACTTATGGGGAAGGCCAGGAAGCTCAAAAAGTGCAATGGGTTCATGGAGTCAGAAACTGGCAAACCCTATCCGTGAGCGGTAGGACGTTCGTCTTCGGCAACGCCGAACTTAGCCTGGAACTTTGGATCGTGATTGCCGGAATATCGGGATTCGACGATTAGGCTTCTTTCCGCTAGTATCCTCCAATCTAGCCAGCGTCGGAGGATACTATGCTTTTTCATGTAACGGCTCAGCATTCCTGGGAATCTTGTGTAGGAAGGATGATGGCGGAGGGTTCGGTTGGCCGGGAGGTCGGAATCGAAGGGGAGAGATGGGTTGAAGGCAACGACGATGTGAAAGTAATAACCGCAGGCGGATACCAAGCGGCGCACAGGTATTATGCGGTGGTAGAAGCCGATGACTACAATTCGGTAGTCTTGCTATTTAATGGATTGATGTGGAGAGGGGACGTAGAGATACTTCCAGTGAATGACATGATTGCCAGAAGAAAGGACGCTGGAAATTGGGGTAAGTAGTCACTTTACAAGTGGTTTGGTCGGTGCTGGCGCAAGAATCGCCTATCAGTTAGTATTCGCCAGTCCTATTTCTAATTCGGAGGACACTATGCTTTTTCATGTGAAAGCCCAACACGACAATGTAACTTGCGAAGGAGCAAGGCGGGCGAAGGGCGAAGATGTAGCACCAACGGTAGAAACCGAGAGATGGCTTGAGGGAAATGATAAGGTGAAGGTGCTGACTGCTTTGGGATATATATCGGAGCATAGGTATTACGCGATAGTAGAGTCAGATAATTACTCTGATGTAAACCTACTTATGCAAGGCCATGTTTTCAATGGCTCGGTTGAAATACTGCCATGCCTCGACATGATGGAGCGGAGGAAAGGCCGGGGAGAATGGGGCAAGTAATCACCTCATGTCGTTCCGGACCTCAGACGACGGAATGATGGACGAGGAGCCGCCCCGCGGGACGTCGCTCCTATTTCTGACGGCTCTGTCGAACGTCATCACTGTGATGTGATTTTGGCGACAATAAAGTAGAGACAAGGTCGTAAAACACACGATAAGAACGATAGCTCGTTCTATAAATTTGGTAGGACTACCGGACTGGGAGCGTTAACCCAATGCTTGATATGAGGCCCGTTACCGACGGCGAGTTTGTTAAGTGGACGCGCGCCGAGGCCCGAGCACACGGCAACCGCTTAGACGACGACCCAGAGATACTGCGGCCTCATTTCGATCTGGACCGTTCCATAGGGGTATTTGAGGGGGAAGAGATAGTCGGTGGCGCTCACTCTCACAAGGTTGAAATGTCCATTCCCGGCGGCTCGGCGACGATCGCGGGGGTAGCCAATATCGCTGTACAGCCGACACACACCCGGCAGGGCGTCATGACCAGGATGATGCATTACCAAATCCATGACCTTCACGAACGAGGTGAGCCTCTGGCGGCCCTGTTTGCCACCGAAAGCATCATCTATGGCAGATTTGGCTATGGCATCGGGTCTCTATACGAACGTTGGACCATAGACCGCCACCACAACGGGTACAGCCAGCCTTACGACAGGCGTGGACGGGTTTTTTTCGTAGACCCAGCCGATATCGTCGAGAACCTGCCTGAGGTTTTCTGGCGCGCCACTGTAGACCGTCCAGGTGTTTTCCAAAGGCCAATCCATCAATGGGAGCGGGATTCTCAAGCCCTCGAACATATGCCGGGTGGCCAAGGCGGTCTTTTCTACATCGCCTACCAAGAGGATGGGAGGGTCGACGGTTATGCGGCCTACCGCATTGTGGGTACGAATCTGTGCGTGAATGAGTTGATGGCGGTGACGAGCGCGGCTAATGCAGCGTTGTGGCGGTTCTGTTTCGACGTTGACCGGATGAGCACCACCGAAGCGCTCAAACGTCCGGTAGACGACCCTCTGCCATGGCTGTTGGCCGACCCCCGAAGACTGCAACGATCGACGCGTGACGGTGTATGGGTGAGGGTAATAGATGTGGCCGCTGCCCTGAATCTCAGGCGGTATATGCACAGTGATCGGTTAGTGCTTGAGGTTAAGGACAACCTTTGTCCTTGGAACGCGGGGCGGTTCGAGCTGGAGGGTTCTTCCGAGGGCGGTGAATGCCGGGCTTCTGATTCTTCGCCAGACTTATTGATCAATATCTCTAACCTGGCCTCGGCTTATATGGGGGCCGTCAGTTTCAGCGCGCTGGCGAAGGCGGGGTTGGTGGACGAGAGGACTCCTAGAGCGCTGCTCCGGGCGGACCGTATGTTCGCCACTCAATATCCCCCTTGGACACCGTGTAACTTCTAGAACGGCGATTTCGTTTTCTAGAGATCATCTGGGAATTGGTAACTGCAAGCCGAAGCGGTGGTCCGGCCTGATCTGTCAGCCGATCACCGAAAGATTCAATGTTATCGATGCAACTAACCCGCAGGTGTAGAAGAAGTAAAGGTCTGAATACGTCCAAGAACGCAGCGCCGAAAAAGTTTACGGCAGGTCAGTTGCTCTATAGAATTGGAGTGATGGGTTCCCCAATATACCGGCTCGATCTCAAAGATCTAGTCTGGCGCGGCGTCTCACTTTCTATAGCCGCGGCAGTCGTTCTGGTTTTTCTAGGCCCGGCAGTAGATCACCACTTTGCCGAACGACAGCATAATCACTCTCATCTATACCTGACCGCCAGCGCTGCAGAACATGGGCATCCAGGATTACATCCCTTCGAGGAACCCCACAGCCATATCGCCACCAACACAAAGGCTGCCGGGCATCACGGCATCATATATCAGACCTCAAATGACGGGCTCGGTGACTCCGGCACGGATTCAGTCAAAGTCTTCATAGACGATTCCGTTCCTCCGCTTCACAGCGGTGATTTCCTACCTAACGCCCAAACGGACAGGGGAAGCGATCTCCGCGAAGCCTTCTTGGCGCCTCTCAAAAGACCACCGAGGGCATAACCACCCACTCATTCCACTGGCCTCAAATTCCAAGAACAAAGTTCGCTAAAGACATTCAATTTCAGGCGAACCATTGGCTCGATGGGCGCCGTCTGGGTGTAGGCTTTTGTTTTTCACTAGGGCGGAATGCCGACCTTAGTCGTTTGGAGAATAAATCACTTGGCGACAAAAATCTGGACGCTTGTAGGCATTGCATTACTGATATCTACGGCTGTAGTTTCGCCGCTTCAAACCCGTCAAGTGTCGGCCAACGGCGCCACTCGGCTCATCGTGAACGACGAGCATGTAGGTCCTTACCTCTTCCGGGTGGGCATCTTGCCGGGCAATCCCAAGGTTGGAAACCTTCACTTGAGCGTATTGATTCAAGCGGCCGAGGGTGATGACATCATTGAAAACGGCCAGATGATCATCCAAGCTACTGGCCCGGAACCAGGAATAATCGCCGGGCCAGTCCTGGCTAAGAACGCACTCCTCAACCCTCAGGTATTCGATGCCGACATAAATTTAACCGCGTTGGGGAACTGGACCATAACTCTTGAAACCGTGAGCGAGTTGGGCGAAGCCACTCTGGAGGTGCCCCTGCAAGTAACAGAGGCCGAGGGATTCAATCTGCTGATAGTGGTTGTGATCGTTGCGGTTGCCCTAGCCATCGCCGCCCTGAGATGGTCACAGATGAACGAGCGTAAACGGCCTATCAAACAATAATTTATGGAGAAATCAATGTACATGAAGAAATCGATACTCACCGCCTTAATCTTGGCGGTGAGTCTGATAGCGATACTTGCCGCGGCAGCGTGTAACGGCAGCGATCCGGAAGCGTTCGACGTGGCGGTTGTCATAGAGTCTGGTTCGATGGACCCAAGAACCATCAAGGTCAAACAGGGCGATATGGTCACCCTCAAGATTCTCGCCGATGATGCGGGCAAGTTCCACCTTCACACTTACGATGTCGAGGCTGACATTCCGGCCGACCAAGAAACCGACTTCCACTTCGTAGCGGAGGCCACCGGCCGGTTCAAGATTACCTACCACCCCAAAGCAGGAGATGGCGAGCACGGTGAAAACGATGTACACGGCGGCATATTCAAATCTGAAGCCATCGCACCAGGAGAATCATTCGTCTTCGAAGTACACGAACATCTAGCGGGTAAGATCGTCCCATTCCACAGTCACCTTAGGCCCGCGCTGAACGGCTCTATAAGCGTTTCACGGGCAGCCGGCCAAACCGGTTCCGTTGCCATTGAGTACACGGATGAAGGCGCTGAACCCCATGAGGTGAGCGTGGATCCCGGCACGGCCATCACCTGGACCAACAATAGCTCCATCCCACAAACCGTGATCAGCGGCCACCATGCCGACATGGCGATGGGTGAGCATAAGATGGATGAGCACGAGGAAGGGGAAGAAATCGAGATAGGCTTGTTGGAGGTCCAGCCAAGGTGACTTTCAGCGTTCACCCGTTTTGCGGTTGAGAACGGAACTTGGAAGGGTGACCGACATGAGTAAATTGAAGATCGTGCTCCCCGCCGCAGCTTTGGCGGGGAGCCTGATGGCCTGGCCTGCCTACGCTCACGGTTTCGGTGAGCGGACAGAATTGCCAGTGCCTCTTGGCTATTTCCTTATCGGCGCAGGGTTTGCGGTAGCCCTGTCCTTCGTCTTCATTAGTGTACTGGTCAAGGTCAGCGCTGAAGCGTCATATTGGCGCTTCAACTTGATCGCCTCAGGCTGGTCCAGGGCGACATTAACTTCCCCTCTAGTCCTAGTGCCGGTCAAGTTACTATCAGTATTCTTGCTTGGCCTGGTGATTGCCACTGGTTTCGGTGGTGAGTCGAGCCCATTGCTAAACTTCAGCCCCACTTTCGTCTGGATAGTCTGGTGGGTGGGGATGGCAATCGCAGTGGCGCTGGTTGGTAACATCTGGGCTTTGACCAACCCGTGGAAGATCCTATTCGCCTGGGCTGAGGGCTTCTACCGACTGATTCGCCCAGGCCGAGACCTATCTTTGAGAAGAGAGTATCCTGCCAAGTACGGAATCTGGCCCGCCTTAGTGTTGTTCGTGCTATTCACCTGGGTCCAAGACTCCTACCCCAAGTCCGATGTTCCCGCCCAGATCGCCGTCATGGCAGTAGTTTACTCAGTGATCACCCTCGGAGGTATGGCCATTTTCGGCAAGCACCAATGGCTTAGGAAGGGAGAAGCATTCAGCGTGGTATTTGGTCTCCTGAGCCAGTTCTCGGTCACGGAGGTGCGCGTGATCGACCGGGATGCTTGCCAGACCTGCTCCACCGAGTGCCAGGATCTAGAAGGCGAATGCGTCGACTGCTACGAGTGCTTCGAGCGAACCAAAACCCGGCAGATCAACCTCCGGCCCTTCGCCATCGGCTTGGGCAGGAACCAACCAGTCACCAATGATGTCCTGGCCTTGGTGGTCTTGATGCTAGCCACGGTGACCTTCGATGGGTTCAGCGCCACTTCGGCCTGGGCTGAGTTCCAGACATTTGTGGTGGACCTTCTTGGATCAGGCGGCGGTGAAATCTTCAACAGCCTGGTGTTGGCCGATACCATAGGAGTGCTCTTGGTGCCGGTGGGCTTCTTCCTCGTCTACCTGTTCTTCTCCAAGCTCATGGCCAGCTTAGTGGACGGCCAGATCAGCGCACTAGAGATAGCCAGAATATTCGGCTATTCTCTCATTCCCATAGCCTTGGCTTACAACATCGCCCACTTCATCACATTGCTGCTGATTCAGGGGCAATTGATCGTCCCCTTGGCCTCTGACCCCTTCGGGTCGGGCTGGGACTTGTTTGGGTCGGTCGATTATTCGTTGAATATCAGCATCATCAATGCCCGGATACTCTGGTTCCTCTCCGTGGCACTGATCGTCTTGGGCCACGTTTTGGCCGTCTACCTAGCGCACCGGGTGGCCATCAGGACCTTCGCAAACCGGGCCATGGTCTTGAGAAGCCAATATCCCATACTAACGCTGATGGTGGTGTACACGGTGATCAGCCTCTGGATCATTGCACAGCCGATAGTGCAGTAAGAATGCGTTAGCGGCTCACTCCGACACTCCTTGACGCTGTCTGCGGCAGTCATTAGAATTGGACGCAGGCTCGTTCTTAGAATTTGACTCACGGTAGGTGCACCATGCGCAGGTTTTTAGTTCCGTTGGTCTTCGTGCTCTTGTTGACCCTCGCCGCGGTTGCGCCCATTAGCGCCAACACTCCGGACGATGCCCCAATCCATTCCGGGCAGGGCTGCAGTTCGGCCTAGCCAAAATCCGTCCATTGGAATCCACGGCTGGATATCCGCAGGTTCTTGATAATCATGGCCCCCCGGTCCTTCTTTGAAGGACCGGGGCCTTTTTTTGGCAGGTGTATTTGGAAGAAGTTCTCAAAATAGTCGCGGTGGTGGCGGCGACCACGATTGGCTTTACCATCGCCGGGGTCGCTGGATTTGGCGGCGGAATGGTAGCCCTCCCGGTCTTGGTCTGGGTGTTTGGCGTACGGGAGGCGATTCCTATATTAGCTTTCTCTCAGGCATTAAGCACCGTATCGAGAGTAGGACTGCACCGGCAGGCGCTGCACTGGCCAGTGGCCCGCTATTTCGTGCTTGGAGCGCTCCCTTTCTCCGTTTTGGGCAGTTTGTTTTTCGTCTCGATAGATACCGCCGTATTGGTCCGCATCTTGGGGGTAATGATGCTCTTATTCGTGGTCTATACACGGCTTCCGATAGGGCGCAACTTCAAGATGCGTTTATGGGGCTTCATACCCGTGGGCGCCGGCACAGGTTTTTGTTCGGCCTTCCTGGGAATCCCTGGGCCATTTTCAGCAGTCTTCTACCTGGCGTACGGCCTGAGCGCAAGCGCGTACATCGGGACGTCCGCTTTGGGGATGGCGATGATCCAGGTACCCAAGTTGATAATCTTCGGGACCAGCGACCTGTTGACCCTACGTGTCTTGTTAATGGGCGTAAGTTTAGGGGCCATCGCCGCAGGATCGGCCTATATCGGCAGGATTATACTCAGGCGAGTTCCGGACCATGTGTTCGCCAAGATCATCACGACGATGCTTTTAATCTCAGGCGTGGTGTTCCTGATCAAGGGATAACACTCCGGTAACTCTCATCCAGGTAACATTCATAATCTGGGTTGATCTAAGGCATTACCTCCGGCTGAGGAATCATGACTTTCACTGCCGTGGCGAATCCGACCACCGAGGAACCGGGCACCAAATGCCGGAGCCGCGACCGAAAGCCGTACACCCCAGAACCTATAGTGGCGACGGTGTGGTGGTGGACCGCCAACGGCCGGACGGCCGGCATGGAGAACCAGTTCTCCACCAAGGCGGCAATCCCGTTACGGTTCCGCTGCCTAGGCAGCAACAGCGCCAAATACCCCAAGCGTTACCGGGTTGATTTGGCCCAAGCACTAGACCCAATGCCAGAGCTCGACAAGAAAGAGATGAAAGCTCTTGGCATTGCGATCTGCGAAGCTTTAAGCCGACAATTGGGAGTGGAAGTGGCGGCATTCTCGGCGGATGTCATCGACACTGTCTTGGACGGAGATTAACCCCCACAAGGATCGCCCTATCAAAAACCCCCGTTCTTCAACTGAAGAACGGGGGTTCTCTTATCTAATGGAACCAGCTTAACTATTTGCCGGCAGCTAGGACACTGGCGAAAAGGTGCATCCTATAATGACATTTGCCAGCACCCAGTCGATCCGCACCAAGAATCCCAGCTCCTTCGCAAATACACCGCTCCGTTCCAAAGCAATAACCACTTGACTCCGGCGTCGCATGCCCACGGCACGCCAACAAGCACCGATAGGGTCACGATGTCGAAGCGAATTGGTTAGTTACGTTAAGTGAGAGTTTTGGCTAGTAGTGAATCGCTCTAGGGATTCCGCCGCCGGCGGCTATGGCGTCACCGTTGATGGAGATGGACTTAGGGGAGGCTAGGAAGGCGATAACGTAGGCGACTTCTTTAGCGTCTACTATGTGTTTGATGGAGTTGCCTTGAGCCATCTGTTGTTCCGCTTCCCCAACGGTGATGCCCTGGACCTTAGCGCGTTCTTCCAGCATGGCAGGGATGCGCTCGGTATAGGTCATCCCGGGGTGCACAGTGGTCACGTTGATGCCCTGGGGGCCCAGTTCATCGGCCAGGTTCTTGCTAAGGGCGGAAACTGACACGTTCCGCATGCTACCCACGGCGTATCCCGCTTGGCGGGCGGCCATGCCGCTGAGGTTGATGATGCGGCCCCAGCCCTGCTCGATCATGTAAGGAGCCACGGCCTGGGCGCAGCGCAGATAGCCCATTACCTTGGTATTCATGTCATCCCAAAAATCATCTTCGGTAATCTCGGCCAGCTTGGGCGTGTAGGCGCCGCCGACGCGGGCGGCCGAGTTCACCAGAATGTCGATCCGGCCCAGATTCTCGGCGGCCTCTTTGACCATGGCCTTGACTGACTCAGGGTCTCCGGTATCGGCGATGATGGTGACAAAGTTCCCTCCGGTCTCTTCCCTAAGTTCACGAGCGCACTCTTCCAGGGCTTCCACGCCACGGGCAACCAGGGCAACTTTCATCCCTTCGAGCCCGAACTCCCGGCCAGTGGCCTTGCCGATGCCGCGGCTCCCGCCAGTGATGATCGCTGTTTTTCCTTTAAGTTCCAGATCCATGAAGATGTTCTCCTAGGTCCGGCCTAGCTTTGAATCAAGGGTGCAGTGTAGGTGTGAAGGTGGAAGTAATCAAGGCCCATCCAAGGTCAAGCCCGTTCCACTGCGTTCTTGATGCACCTCAATTGGCTATTGGCCCGCAGGGTGGGAAACAACCAGAACAAGACGCCGAAAACCGGTTGTGCGATCGACGATCTGAGGACCTCTATGCCCATCATGAGTATGTGGAAAGGGCCAGGCAGATGTGGGTTCTTCTTGACGGCCATCACCAGCACCGTCCCCGAACCTTCGGGGAGCAGCCTGAAGGAGACAAACTCCGAGCCGACGGACAGGCCGTTGTACAGGTTCTTGGTCTCGAAGTCCAAGCTTTGGTTGGACTCGCAGCCAACCACCGTGAGGCTCTTTATCCAGGAAACCTGGTTGGAGGTCACTCCGCCCCGCAGTATGGGGGCTTGGAATGTCTCGATGCGTTCTCTCTGACAGGACGAGCCTTCGACCACCGGCCCCTCGGATATTCCCACGACCGTAAACCCCGAGTGTTCGGCCCACTCTCCATGACTGGAAAGGTCGGTCAGATAGGCGAATACAACTTCCGGGCTGGCCTCGATCAGTGCCCACCGCTTGATTCCGGGTGCGGGGTTTAACATGATAAGCGGGCGCTCTCCATCAGAGCTTTATGGCGCATCGTTGCCCGTGATTGTCACGCTCCAGTCTCCTTAACATCCGACTCCCAACACAGGAACCCCTTCAAGGTTTTCCGCGAACCTCTCCAAACCGCGGTGAATTTTCCGTCCTCTACTATTTCGCTTTGATTATTAACTCGAAGAGGCCCCATCCGTCTGGGTGGGGCCTCTAGCAATCGTATTTTCCCCAAGGGGCTCTGTACGTTTAGTTAAACATTGAACCAAACAGGCTAGCCGCCCCTTCAGAGTCCATCATTTCAGTAAGCGAAGCGGGAGCCTCTATCCCAGCTTCTACTATGGTAAAAGAGAGGGCATCGATTTCATCGAATCCGCTGGCACCAGACCCCATGTAATCAGCTCCTAGCGTGTCCAACGCCTCGTCTAGGTGTTCTGGGCTCATTTCTTGCACCTGGTCCCCATCCATACTCGCGACCATGGTCCCAAGCGTCTCCGATCCCAGTACGCCTAGTTCCGAGGCATCCATAGTAGCAGCCATGGCTGCTACTGAATCGGACTCAAGCTCCAGCAACTGGTTTGGGTCCTCCGAGATAGCGGTCACCATTCCAGCCGCTTGATCAGGACTGAGGTTCGATATCTGTTCGGCGCCCATAGCGCCAGCCATGCCTGCAGCCTGGCCTGCCTCAAGACCCTCTAGATTGTCCCCAGTCAAAGCACCGGCAATAGCACCCGCCGACTCTGCATCGAGGGTCTCCGTGATTGCTTCCGCGTCCATCACCCCTACCATAGACGCTAAACTTTCTTGGTCCATAACCGCAACAGCACTCTCTGCCCCCATAGTGCCCATCATCGCAGCTGCACTATCAGAATCGAGGAGAGCCACATCAGATGCTTCCATATTTCCAACTAGATCAGCCGCTATCTCCGGGGTTATAGCGTCATGGATATGGGATGCGTCCATACTACCCAACATACTAGCCACCATCCCTGCATCTACCGCTGATCCTTTGTTACCGACTTCACCAGGTTCCATAACCGTGATCACGGCCTCTAGCATCACTGAGGCGCTGTCGGCATCCATCGCTTTGGCGTCCTCACCAGTCATCTTCCCAGCAGCGTCGGTCAAGTCTTGATCAGTGAACGCTCCGCCGATCTGCTCAGCGTCCATTGCTCCGAGCATTCCGCCAAGCTGTTCGCCACCCATGCTCTCCAGAGCGGCATCAGCGCCCATCGTCTCTACCATAGCGCCGACCGTATCTGGTGACATCTCTCCAAATGCTTCGCCAGTCATAGCCGTGGCCAGGTCTAAGAGCACATCACCGCCTACGGTCGCCATATCAGCGACACCTAATGATTCGACAACTTCTGCAAGGTTTTCCGCACCCATTTCTATCGCGTTCTCGGTACCCATGGCGACGAGAGCTTCCGCTACGGCAGAGCCACCAAGATCGGACAACTGTTCCCCTTGCATGGCTGAGAACATACCGGCTATCTGCTCTCCGTCCAACTCCATTACTTGATCCGACCCAAGTGTGTCGAACATCGCGCCAGCCTGTTCGCCACCTACATTACTGAAATGCTCAATCGTCATCTTTTCAGTGGACTCAAGCAAAACGTCCGGAGATATGGCGGTTCCGATGTCGGCCGGATCTAACGCTCCAAATAGCCCTCCAAGTTGGTCTCCTGTGAACGCAGCCGCCCCAATATCAGCGGTTAGGGTTCCAAACATCGTTGCTGCTGCACCCGCACCCATCTCTACCATGTCGGCGCCACCCATAGCGGCGGCCGCACCCTCCAGGGTAGCGGCATCTAGTTCACCAAGACCAGCTCCACCCATCACATCGAACATCTCAGCAAGGTTGTCTCCACTCATGGCACCAACGCCGTCTAGACCCATGTTTGCAAAAGCATCCACGAGTCCGTCACTGCCAATTGAAGTCAACTGATCGGGTTCCATAGCCGAGAACATACCGGCTATTTGATCACCACCCATGGCCATGGCCGTACCTGAGCCCATAGCTTCAAACATGCCAAACGCACTATCGCCGCCCATCCCTTGCATATCTGCAAAAGACATCGCATCGGCGGCATCGGCCAGGAAAGCTCCATCCATACTCTCAGCCATCTGTGTGCCATCCATCGCAGAGAACATCCCTGCCAGCTGGTCACCGCCCATATCCAAAACCATGTCGGATCCCATAGTGTCAAACATGCCGAAGGCTGCTGAGGAGTCCATAGTCATAAAGTTTTCACCTGACATACCTCCGGCAATCTCGAACATACTGTCAGCACCTATAGACCCCATCACGTCCGCGCCCATGGTTTCCATCATAGCGGCCAGGCCTTCTCCTCCCATAGCCACAGCGTTCTCAACGCCCATAGTCTGGAAAGCTTCAAAACTCTTTTCGGCGCCCATATCATTGATGTGATGGCTTTCCATAGCAGAGAACATCCCTGCCATCTGTTCACCATCCATGGCCAGGACATTGTCCATCCCCATGGTTTCCATCATCCCAAATGCACTATCTCCGCCCATCATCTGGAAGTCTTCGAATTCCATCTTGTCGGCTGCCTCAACCAAAGTGTCTGAGCCCATGGAAGCCATGTGTTCATGGCCCATGGCACTGAACATGCCTGCTAGCTGTTCGCCACCCATGTCCATAGCCATACCTGAGCCCATAGATTCAAACATGCCTAAAGCACTTTCACTCCCCATTTGAGCGAAATCCTGCCCACTCATACTCCCGGCCAAATCAAAGACCTGGGAGCCTCCAATATCACCGAAGTTACTGTATTCCATCGCCGAAAACATGCCTCCAAGCTGATCACCCTCGAGGCCCTGCGCCGTACTGGCGCCCATCGCTTCGAACATGCCGAAGGCACTGTCAGAATCCATGGCCGCGAAGTTATCTCCACTCATGTTCTCAGCCATATCGAACATTTGATCCCCACCGATGTCGTGGAAATGCCCCGAGTCCATAGCATCGAACATGCCGGCCATACTGTCACCATCCAGAGACATCATGCCTTCTGTCCCCATTGACTCGAAAACGTCGAAGACCATGCTCCCTTCCATTTGACCGATCTGGTCGTGTTCCATCGCATCGAACATACCAGCTAGTTGATCACCCTCAAGGTCCATGACCATATCGGTGCCCATGGTATCGAACATGCCGAAGGCACTATCAGAACCCATGGCTGAGAAGTTATCTCCGCTCATGCTTTCAGCCATCTCGAACATCTGACCACCACCGATGTCATTGAAATGCTCTGGGCCCATAGCATCGAGCATGCCTCCAAGCTGATCACCCTCAAGATCCATGACCATATCGGTGCCCATGGTATCGAACATGCCGAAGGCACTATCAGAACCCATGGCTGAGAAGTTATCTCC
>UINC01000520.1_pt1 | contig 14158 bp, 12 predicted proteins | sample 5385821 | NCBI WGS metagenome assembly UINC01 (sample SAMEA4666929, study PRJEB26691) | marine metagenome | isolation source: Pacific Ocean | place: Pacific Ocean | collected 2011-10-13 | reverse complement strand
TTCCCCTGCGTTCTCATAGGGTTTTAGATAGACTTCCATGTCCCTATCGTTGATATTACCATCTCCTGCCAAGATCCTTTCGACAAAAAAGTTCCTTTGGAGGATCAGTTCTTCGCCTGCGTCTGACCGAAAAGCTTGAAATATATTCCTCGCTATCTCAGGCCAATCATCCCAGCTTTGGATCGGGCCTGTTAGGGCCTCCATATAGACTATGCTTTTAACCCTTGAAGCGTTCAAACTTGTCCAATGAAATCCCAGTGCCGAGCCCCAATCATGCACAACGAACGTCACATTCTTCAACCCTAGTTCTTCGAACAATGTATATAGGTAGTCGGCATGTTCTTTAAATGTGTAGCTTGCAGGACCTGAATTGTCCAGTTTTTCGGAATCCCCCATACCTATAAGATCTGGAGCAATAACTCTTCCTAAATCGGAAACGTAAGGGATGATGTTCCGCCACAAATATGACGACGTTGGATTTCCATGAAGAAACACTATCGGATCCCCATCGCCGCGATCGATATATGCCATGTTTTTCCCAAATATTTTTTTGACCTTTTTGGAATTGGCGATACAAGAATTGTTTGTATTTGACATATTTATGGCCTAAAACTTTTTTATATAATCGGAATTCAAACCCTATCGTCAGGAATTAACAACCACCAGTATGAACCTACAACGCAGTTGTGGTTAGTTTCAAACATCGAAATTCGTATTTTGTATGAACTCACTAGCCACTAGTTTCATGGATTTCACGGCTTCTTCATGGGATAAGTTACCCCACTGGAAGGAAAGTAAAAGGAAATTGGTTCCACTTTCCCTACGGTACTTGCGAAGATATTCCGTGACTTTCTGGACAGAACCAATAATCAGGCGCTCTTGTTTCACGGCGGTTTCAAAATCAACTGTCCAGGGGAGGATCCTCGTTCCGATTTCCCTCTCCACCATAACCCTGGGCCGTCGACTGGATCCTCCGGGTAGAGGTTTCGTGTAATTGGACAGGTGTATGTCATAGGATGCCCTTGCCCGTTCTGTTGCGATTTCATTTGTGTCGGCGATGAAAATTCTCTTGGATACTCCTAATAAAGGATCTTTAGGATAGTGAAAAATGCCGCCATTAAATCTTTGTTTTTCAAGATTTAAGTAGTATGTCTCCACGGTTCGCGGCAGATCCTTAATTGTCCCCTCAGTAATAAGATTAGACCCCATCTGGGCAGCCTTTATTGGGTTTCCTGCGACCCAAAGCGGCGGATATGGCTGCTGAAAAGGTTTCAATTCCATCCACAGGTCCTGATAACAATAATGGTCTCCCTTGAAATTCAAAAAGTCAGACGTTAACCCCTGGAGGATTACCTGTAGTGATTCTCTATAGATAGCATCTGAATCTTCTGGATTCCCTCCCCACATTTCCAGTTCGTCGCCAACTGGAGCACCTCTGCCAAAACCTACATCCAACCTTCCATGGGTCATGTTGTCAAGTATGCAAATCTCCTCGATAGTCCGAATCGGATGGTGAAGGGGAAGAACGTATACCAGAGGGCAAAGTCTAATCCTCTCGGTTGCTGAAGCTAAAGCCCCTAAGTACGGGCCCTGCACGGGAGCTACTGTCAGTGGAGAATGGTGATGCTCGGCCACATGATAAGAATAGAACCCAAGTTCTTCCGCTAGCTTTACAAATGATATTCTCTCACCATATTGAATATTCAGAGGAATATTGGAAAGCCGTTCCACGTGATCGAAGATGCCAATTTTCAATAAATAAATTACCTCGTACGTCCATTATTGGCCAACACTACTTGCGGCCAATGGTCCCTGGCAGTGGCACCGGGCGAAAATCCTCGGTCCTAATCATCCACTCCGCTAGTAAGGAACGCATTTCCGAAACGACTTCTATGTTCTCAGGATCCGAGGCTCTGTTGTTTAGTTCCCAGGGATCGGAGCTGAGATCATACAGTTCGTCCTCGGGATGAGCTCCCGAAGGCGAATTTGAGGCCGTCATTGCGGACATAGGATCTGTAACATACTTCCATTGTTTGGTACGCACCATCTTACGTCGACCTTCCGACTCCCGAGCCCACAGGGTGTCTATTAGAGTTGAATAGCCAAAAGGTCTCGGGAACTTGTCGAGCATGTCAGAGGTAAAGGCTGGTCCCCCTGCACCATATTCCGAATATGAAGCTTGCCTGGGAGCTGCACTGGTCACCGTGGGTAGGGGTTGGCCCTGGAATCCTCTTAAATTTTCGTCAGCGAGACCCTCTTCTTGAAGTTCCAGCAGAAACTTAGGTGCAGAATAGGGGAGCTCATGCTTTTCCTCCCCTTGTCGCGGGTCAAGAAAGTCTGCTATCTCTTGCAATTGAAGCAATGTCGGTAATATGTCCACGGTATTTACCATAGATTGATCAGTAATATCTTGGGGAATATTTCCCCCTGGCCAAGAAACGATTAAGGGGACGCGCACAAGGCTATCGTAAAACACTCCCCCTTTTACGGCCATTCCATGTTCGCCCATAAAATCTCCATGGTCTGACGTGAAAACCACGATGGTGTTTTCCCGCAATCCTAGGGCTTCAAGCTTGTCCAGAATACGTCCTACGCCATCGTCAATAAACCTGACCATAGCCTGATAAGTGGCGACAATCGATTTCCGATCTTCGGCAGAGTCTGATTCTTGGTTGAGGATCTCGTATAGCAAACGATTTCGGCTTGGAGCCGAACCATCGGAGAATTCACCCGACCTCGAAGGAGGTAACGTTACTTGGTTTGGAGGAAACATGTTTCCGTAATAGGTGGGAACCTCGTAAGGTTCGTGTGGATCGGGGTAGGAAACCCAGAGGGCAAAGGGATCTCTAGTTTTGGGGCTAAGATCATCCTCATGTACCACCTGTTCTAGGAATGTCTCTGTTTGCTTTGTGATAGCAGCGGTGCCGTAGCCATCAATTGGATGATCCGTAACGGCATAACTTATGGTGGGGCTTTGGCGAGGCATATTCCTTCTTGTTGAGTGTGATTGGTTTATGAGTTCCGCGGATGTAACCCAAGCCATACCTTTATTCTCCGTAGTTTCACCGGTCTCATTTGAAGTTGGCAAACCCTGGTGTGAAATCTCGCAAATGATATCCATAAGGTCGAGATCTGATTGATCAACAAAACAGTGGTTCTTTCCTATTAATCCAGTAGTGAAGCCTGATTTCTTCCATATCCGGAAGGCGTGGGGTTCATTGGGAGGCATGAAGGTTTCGTTGCGGCGACATCCAGTTGAATGAGGGTATCTAGAAGTCATGATTGACGTCCTGGCAGGGACGCACAATGGGTGGGGTGTAATGGCATGAGTAAACGTCACACCTTCGGACGCCAACCGCTCCAAGGATGGAGTCTCAATTCCAATATCCGAATACATTCTTAATGCTGACCATTTCAATTGATCAGCCATGATGAAAATAACGTTTGGTTTCGCGGGTCTCATCATTACATCCCTTGGCCGTAAATATTGAAGAAATTTTGATCGTACATTCCGCCGAATTCAATCATCTGGCAGAAAACTCGAATAAAAAAAACTCAGGCGGAAATGTTATCGACTGCAGACCCATTTGGCCAAAGCCCTCGGGTTTATGACGGAATCTCATATGTGCCTATAAATTCGTTTAGGCAAATCGCCAAACTCCTATCTTTTGAACGGATAGCAAATTGTAAGGTTTCGGGCACTTCCATCTCATGTATATCCGCCAACATAAGTAGCGGATTTCCGTAATGGTCAACATGCTTGTTTGCGAGGTATTCGTTGCTTACATTACCCTCCCCGAACGCATCTACCTCGTAATTAAGAATTCGGCGGACAATTGCATCCTGAGATGGAACCACAGGGATTATACTGGCCCCCAAAGGCATATATCTCTCGTTTGCATCAATATGGGCTGTAGACTCTGGGGTAACAACAATCTTCTTGCCAATAAAATCTTTAGGATCTCTAAGCCGATCTGAATCAGTTTTGCGGATCAGAAGTGATCGCTTAACCAACATGTAAGACCGGCTCCATACTCCATTTTCTCCGAGATTACGTTCCTTTCGATCCATCATTCCCGCCGCGGCTATATCGCATTCACCGTTACCCGGGGTGTCCCAGAGTCCTTCAAATGCTTTTTTGACAATACGTATGCCGAGTCCCATTTCCTGTGCGAAAAGTTTCAATAACAAGATATCCGAACCAACAATCCTTCCTTGTTTTTCATATGAAAATGGGGCAAATTCCGTGTAGGTGCAAACCGTGAGCGTATTTGGGACTATGGTGTCGATCTTGTAGGGATTTTCGGACATATATCATGGACCCTTTCAGTGTGAGTGATCATAAGTAATCAGTACTATTCAAACATTCAGTATTCCCCGTGATTGATCGAAAGAATCGAGTACAAGCAACTTATCACCGCGTGGCTGACTTACGTAATCATTTATCTTCCTATTGCGTAGGCGTCTCTTCTCGGATCGGCGCCTGCGCATAGGGAGCCATTTTGGTGGTCGACCACAATAGCAGACATGGCTCCCATGCTTGCAGACCAATCGCCGAGGTACTCTACATTGTGTCCTCTACGGGAAAGTTCACGTCCAACTTCCCTTGAGATTCTTCCCTCCAGCTGGATTAACCCCGGATGATATGCATGAGGCCAGAAGGAGTTAGGATAATTCCAAGGCACAAATCTTGGAGCTTCTATCGCCTCCTGTGGGTTCATACCGAATTCAACAATGTTTAGAAAAGTTTGCACCATGGCAGGGCATTGAGCGTCCCCTCCAGGCGTCCCGAACGGCATAAAAAGTTTGCCGTTTTTAAATGCCATAGCAGGGTTTGGGGTAAGTCTTGGCCTTTTCCAGGGTGCTACGGACGAAGGGTGATCTTCATCAAGCCAGCTCTGGGTACCCCGAGATGAAATCATTAATCCTAGACTAGGGACAATTGGAGACCCAAATACAGCGTCACTCGGTGTTGCAGAAAAGGAGTTTCCCCACCTATCAACAACGCAGGTGTAAGAAGTGTCTTGTTCAAGGCTATCCGGATTAGCCGGCGGATTTTGCCTCCTCCTATTCGGGTCCGCAATACCTTCAAATGGCCAAGGGTTCCCTGGATCCGGCATCTCCGTACAAGCACTTTCCATCGCAACCCGTGACCGTTGCATCCTTGTATATTCTGATGACAGAAGACCCTTCATAGGAACGTCAACGAAATCGGGGTCCCCATAGTAATGATGGCGATCTGAGAATGCCAAATTCAAAGTCTGTGACAAGAGGTGAATATAGTCGGCGCTGTTCGGATACATTGACGATATTTCATCTTCCTGCAGCATTTGAAGAACCTGGGCAGTGACAGGCCCCTGCGACCAAGGACCGCAGGTCATTATGTCGAATTCCTTGTATTGTGCAGTGCTTGGCCTTTCAATTTCGACTTGGAACTCTGCCATGTCACTCATTGAGAGTCGCCCACCAAGACTCTTGCTGTAGTTAACCAATTCCTCCGCAATTGCGCCCTTATAAAAATAGTCTCGTGCGGCGCGGATTGCCACCTTTCGGCCAGAGGTTAGGTTCAGGCCTTCAACGTCAATTAACCTTTCAAATGTTCGGGCGAGTTCTGGTTGCACGAGCAAGTCGCCCTCGTCCAGAATATTTCCATTTCTACTGAAGAGATCGAACGTAGATCTCCACTCATCGGACTCTCTATCCACAGAAGTAGACAGCCTTTTTAACACGCTGGATGTAGTGTTGGAAATAGGAAAACCGTCCCGGGCGAGTTCCAGGGCCGGCTGTAGAACCTCCTTGAGAGACAAAGTTCCAAATTTCTCTATGGCCGTGAGCCATGCATCAGGGGCAGAAGGCACGATCGTTCTGTGAATGCCCTTCGGTATATTGCCGCCTAGTTCGTTGGCAAAAAAATCTCGGGATGTGGCTTTCGGCCATCTGCCTAAGCCGCTAATGGTTTTTACTTCAGCACTGTCAGACATGTAAATCATTATCGGCGCCACGCCACCGAAATTTGTTGCATTTGGTAAGGTGACGTTGATGGCAATGCCAGATGCGACCCCAGCGTCAACGGCATTACCCCCTTGTTCCAGGATCCTGTAACCAGCAGCAGCTGCCAGGTAATGGCCTGCTGAGACCATGTGAGTTCTGCCCCTAACTGGAGGCCTGTACGACGACATCTGATTAGTCACTAGAAATCTCTCCTCGCATTCGCTGTGATACTCGCTATGTTACATGGAAGATATGGAAATGATATGACAGCAAGGGCATAAAAAATTACCGACCTGATCCAAAATGAGAATCTTCTGGAAGGAGAACCTGCCCAACGGAGGACAATTGTGTCAGTAAACTTCAGGAAATACTGGCATCTAGTCGGAAGATTGGAAAAGGAATACCTAGTTAAATAGTATCCACTTTACATACCCCACTTATGCCTACTCTTATCCACTGAACCGATAAACGCCTACTTTCAAGACTCGTATAACACCTATTGAACGTTAAACAATTTCCGATAGTGATTTAGATGGATAGGAGTCAACATGGTTTCGTTGCCATAATGGAAAATGTTAACGGAACGCCATGTTTTGAGTCGGGATATCTCCATAGTCCAGGTTCATCTTCCTCCAGACATCCCATGAAATCCCCTCCGGTCGTGAACGGAAACTCGTTTAAGCGATCAATGATAAGCCCTGCATTGGAAATTGCTGTGACGACTTCGCCGATTGAATGTACCCATTCATAAGTAGTCTCGTTGATTGGCTTGTCGGGTGTCGCATAGCTACCCGTTCCGTCGGGCTCGTAGGGAATCACTCCATCGTTGAAATATGGGTGGGCCATTATGACAGTGCCGCCTGCATTCTTTTTCAAGGTCTGCATAATGGGATGAAATTCCACTATGTGAAACCTCCCTCCAGGTTTCACCATGGCCGATGCCTCCTCTGCCCACTTTTTGAGATCAGGAAGGCAACACAAAACACCGTAGGAGGTAAAAACTATGTCGAATTTGTCAGTTATGCACTTTGAAAGATTGTATACGTTGGATTCTATGAAACGTGCATCGATTCTCAAATCTTTAGAGATTTCCTTCGCGGTAGCGATTGAAACTGGCGAAAAAAAGCAACTCCTGTCACCTCTGCCCCCAAACGTGCCCACGATAGGCTTGAGAGACCAAAATGGCACTGCATATGTAGAAGCGATTTCCCGGTCACATCTCCGACCTCATTTAACTCGATCGTATCCAGTCGGCTGTCTCCGGCTATAAAACCTTTTACGTCGTAAAACTCGGAGGTGTAGTGGCCTTCCACCAATGAATCCCAGTAGTGAAGATTGATATCTTTGTATATTCCAAACTCTGTCATTCTGAATCTCCTCCAGTTTTAGTGAAGATCTGATCAGGGAGACGTGCCCTCAGTTTCATTTTCGAACACTTCACAATATTTAGTCAGTTGGTACTCGCTATGTGTCAAAAAAAACCAGCCATCGATTCGAGGTTAAGTCATGTCAGTACGAGCTGCGGAAGAAACTGATTAGAATCGCAGGCCGAAAACCTTGTATCCTATCGAATGGCCGAATCCCTAAGCAGTCAACTTGGACATTCATTTTGTGATAAAAATGCGATATCAAACTCGACGAGGTGATATGCCAATGGATGCAGAAATGATTGTTTACGGAGCGCAAATCCTAACCGGACTGGCCACATTGGTTGTTGCCTTTGTCTTAACGCATCAGCTTAAGCAGCAGCGTTCTGAGGCTCAAAGAGAGTTGGTTCTAGCAATTAATCAGCAAAGGCAAGATCTTCACGTCGCTGTGGCTAATAATCCGGAGCTCTCCGACATAAACTACAGGGGAGGACATGACTTCGGAGATCTAAACAATCAGTCAGAGAGGATAAGGTTTAACAGAATTTTTGCAGCTGAGCTGAGTCTTAGTAACATAGCTCAGGAATATTCCGATCTGCTACATGTCGATCCTGATACTGCCCTGAAGACCAATTTTGCTCTCTTCCCCGGCAGGAGGAAATTTTACAAAGAAAGCTTGATAAGGTTTACTTTGCCCGCCGCATTTGTCGAAAAAGTGGATAGCTATATAAAAGAAATTGAAGATAATGTTGGCGAAGACGGTCAAGATATCACCGTTTTGGATACGGTATCAAAAAACCAGTAGTTGTGGAGGTTAGCCATGCCTGAATTTCTAAGATATCTGCCTGAGAACAATATAGAGATTGGTGCGAAGGTGCCAGATTTTTTACTTGTGAACCAAGAAGATAAATCTATCAGGCTCAAAGATCTTGCGGGCTCTCCTGCCGTACTCTATTTCTACCCAATGGATGGGACAGAGGGATGCACGGAAGAAGCTTGTGACTTTAGAGATATATACGACGATTTCAAGGAATTAGATTGCGCTATCTATGGGATAAGTCCTGATGACAAGACTTCCCATTCTTCATTCTCAGATGAGCACGGGTTACCTTTTCAGCTCTGCGTGGATCCCGATAATGCCATGATCAAGGATTTCGGGGTCTGGGGGGAATATCAACTGGCGGACGAGGAAATTGAGCCTGTAAAAAGTATTGGTTTTCAGCCAGATTCAGAAAACAAAGTGAATATGGTGGTAAGGTCAACTTTCCTTATAGACAAGAATGGGCTTCTTGTGCAGAAATGGATGAAAGTGAGCCTCAGAGGACATGCAAGCAGTGTAAAGGATCAACTACATAAGTCCTTTAAGTTTGATATCGCATTTTAGGCTTTCATGAGCCACTAATCCATTCGTGTGCCACCATTGATGTTTAACGATTGGCCAGTAATGTTGTGAGAGTCATCTGAAGCGAAGAAGGCTACCCCTTTTCCAATGTCTTCGGCCGTTTGTTCCCGCTTCAAAGGGCATCTTTCCTGTATGAATTTCTCAAAGATGTCTCGGCCACTTAAATGGGACATCGCAGGATTCGTTCTCTTATTGCGCTCAGCTATCTGTTCCCACATTGGTGTCCATATAGACCCCGGGCATATTACATTCACATTTATATTGTGCTCAGCCAGCTCTTCTGCCAATGACTGGGTTAGATGAATGACTGCCGCCTTCGAAGCACCATATGCGCTATTCCCGCTTGCACCTCTTCTACCAGCGTGAGAGGCTATGTTTACTATCTTCCCCTCGCGGCGAAGTTTCATCTTCTCCGAAACAGCGTTACACGCTATAACTGTGCCCTTTACATTGACTGTATAGGTTGCGTCCCAGTCTTCCAATCTTGAATAGGATGTATCTTCAAATCCCTGGGACCCGATTACCCCGGCGGCGTTTACCAGTATCTCTATCGCCCCAAACCTAGACTCTATCTCGTTGATTGTCCTATAGAAGTGACTGTCATTGGTGACATCCGACGGGTATGTCTGAACGCTATCTTTGTACGGCAGTAGTGCCTCCGATGTCGATTTCAATCTCCCCTCATTAATGTCGACTAGGGCAACTCGGGCGCCTCTCCTAAGAAGAACCTCCGATATCCCCTTTCCTAGACCGCTTCCAGCACCCGTTACGACCGCCAATTGATTCTTGAACTGCATACTCTTTCTCCCTCGGTGATTATTCATCCATTTGTTGTACTTCTTAAAAACATCAGTATGGGTTATTGTCTTACAGATAGGCTAACGATTATCGGTGAAATCTGATTGGTTCCTTACCAAGAAACATATATATTCAGAGGAGTGAAACAGTGGTAGAAGAAGAAAGAGCGATGTCGCGGTTTTCAACCACGAGCGGTTACGGCTACGACGAAACCATTTCAGCCTTGCAGAAAATGATCCGTAGAGGTAACGAAGTGGAAGCAATGTACTGGGCGATCGAACTGGAGGAGAATTTCAATTCTTCCCTTTGGGATCGCCTTGAGGTAATTTCCCATGAAGACATTGGGATCACATCCATGGATGTGATTATCTTTGTCCGAACATGCAAAGAACAATACCTAGAATTTCGAGGAAAAGGAAGCGGTAGCAGGAGGCTAATGCTTTCCAATGCGATTCTGGCCTTATGCCGAGCGAAGAAAACAAGAGTCGCGGATCATTTCAATATATCCTCTTACAGGCGATTGCCCGAAGAGAGGCGTGAAATTCCCGATGTTGCAAAAGATGTCCACACAAAATTGGGTGAGGCAATGTCTCGTGGTTGGGACCACTTCTTCGAGGAAGGAACAATTCTCAGGGACGGCCTACCCATAGACGCTGACCCATATAGGGAGTCGGCGGTAGATAAGGTAATAAGAGACATCCCACGGGTAGGGGAATACGGTAGCCAATTCAACAGATTGCAAAACTAATTATCGTTTGAATCGTGGGGATTGGGATTGCAATAAATCAAATACTGCACAGATTATCTAAAGTGTGACCGTTGCAACCCTATTTTTCTGGCTTCGCAATTTTTCCAGACAACTTGTCGTATATTTGCCTTAGACCAGTTATAGGCACCCTTGTCACTTTGTATTGACATTGTAGATATTTGCTGCATTGTCATGAAACATGGCTGCCCGCTCGCTTTCAGAAAAACCTTTGGAGTACCTTTTAAATGCGTTGTACAAAACATGATAGGAAAATGAAACCTTATCTACTGGAAAATTGCTTTCGAACATGCTTCTATCTACACCGAAATGATCAATGCAATAATTGAAATATGGAGCTATGCTTTCCGCCAGCTCCTCAGACCCTATCGGTATCTCTCTTTCATGCCAGTCAAAGCCAGTCCTGGGCATACCGATACCGCCCAATTTCAGGACAACATTCGGACATTCTGAAACCTTGGCGATTCCGTCTTTCCATGTTTCGAGTACCTCATCTCTCTTTTCAGCGTATGGACCGTCCATGACCAATCCTCCGATGTGATTCAATACTATTGTTAAGTCAGGAAGGGCTTTGGCAAAGTCCAATAGTTGAGGTAACTGGTGAAAATACAACCACGCCTCAAAAGTCATACCCATGTTGGATAACACTTTGGCGCCAGTCTGGAACTTATCACTAACAAGTTGTCCTTCATATTTATGTAATGCGGTGTTTTCCACTTCCGGGTGAGGATCCCAAGTCACTGAGTGACGAATTCCCATAAACCTTCTACTGGAAGAAGCTAGGGATTCGAGCACTGGGCGCACATTTTCCCCTAGGTTAAGGTTGGCGTGTCCGATAATGGACGCTGCAACTCGACTTTCTCCATATATTCCACTCGCACTAGCAGCGGCTATTCCTTGAACATATTCCACTTCACCTACCGGCCGTTGTTCAACTGGCAAACCAACGCTATACATCGACCGTGCTTCAATGAAAACTGTGGATCTAACATTGTGTCCACTTGTTATGTCGGCCAGCAATTCATCCAGCTGGTAACGGGGATAGCCCCTTTCAACCCTTTGATCCCAAAAATGGTGGTGAGGATCGCAAATAGCTATTTCAGGTTCAATAATTTCTTCCTTCGTTTGATCTAACCATTTATTGGGATTTACTTTCATTACCATCACATCCCCCTCAGAATATTTATGCAGTAACCTAATTCTAAATATTGAATCATGTCCATTTACTTAACTGGCCATGGAGCCGTTACGATCTGGAAGATTATTGAGATTTGAATTGAGCGGAGGCAGAGAGGTGGACATTAAAGCCCGAAGCAAAACATTGGAGGCACATACAAACGTAGACGGATATATATTGTTTAGATGACTTTTGTGGTGACCTAAAGGCAATATTTGAGTCTAGTGCCCACTTTTTGAAACAGGTTAAGCCCTTATAAGTGGCTGTTTCTGGATATTCTCGGGACTACCAAAACTTGAAAAGTGGGCCGCTTGTGACCACTTGCGGCCCACTTACTAGTTCCGGAAATTACCTCTTTATAGCAGACAAGCCATTGCCAACGCCTTCTACAGCCCAGTTTGCCCAGGGCATGGTGAAGAATTTGAATCCCTTATCCACGTAGAAATTGGGATCCATTCCAGGGGGAATGAAATACATCCCCGGGACCACGCCGTGATTCTTGCAAGCAGCAGCAATTGTGTCCAATCCCCTTTGGTAGGTATCGCTCGGATAATCCAATGGCACCTTAAGCTCTATTGAAAGATCTGACGGGCCAACCAAGAGAACATCAATCCCTGGCACACTAAGTATCTCGTCAATGTTATCGATCGCCTGCTGCGTCTCTATCATTGGAACGATCAAAAGATCCCTATTAACGGTATCCAAATAATCTCGATAGTCTTTGGTCTCACCCCATTCGCCCCGAACACCGGCGTTACTTCGGTCACCATCAGGCGAGTATTTACAAGCCCTGACCATGGCAGCGGCCTCTTCTTTGGTGTTGACCATGGGAACGACGATACCTCTTGCACCAATATCTAGGGCGAAACAAATTAGATCTGCACGATTTGCACTTACCCGTACTAGGGGTGCTGCACGTTTACCACGCATTGCCTGGAGGGCCCGATTGTATTCTTTGACCTCCACAGGCGAATGTTGAGTATCAAAAAGTATGAAATCGAAACCGGAATCAGCCAACATGGCTATATTATCCTCAACTACAGACCCCCCCGTTCCCACGACAGTTTTTCCTGACTTCAAAAGCTCTTTTACGGTATTCATTCGATAAAGCCTCTACTTTCATCAATTTACGTTTGAATTCACATTCGCATTGTTGCAAAAAAAACAGAATATATAAAGCGTTGCAATATTAAACCATTAAACGAGAACAGTGTTACATAAGGGGAGATTGGATCTTGCGACTCATTCCGGGGATCTGATTTTGGATGTTACCTGTCTTTTCCGTCAGTCGGACCCTGTAGTAATGGCTATCAGTATGATGAATGAATTCAACAAAGTTGAAACTCTTTGCTTGAGGATATTATTTGGAACACTTTTGTGATCAGTCGTTCAGGGTCAGAGGTAAATGTGCCGTCCACTGAAAATGTATGCTCAGTCACGGTTAATAGTGCATCATATGTGTCGCCAGACAGCTCTAATTCCCCCAGAACGCTGACACACGCATCCAGAAATTGCGCGGGGGTGGTCTTCTCAGTGATATTCGCAGTAACCCTAGAAATCATGTTCTCAACACCAGGATTACTTGTGTCAGTAATATACTTGCTAGCAAAGTTGACTCGATCCACTAGAGATCCACTGGTAATCCACTCTTCTCCTGTGTGCCATCCTTCTACTGATGGTGGATTAGTTAGCTTCTGGCCCATAAAGCCACTGTCCTCCATGACTTGATACACAGTGTTATCTGATCCGTCTATCACGTGAAATTCTGCAGTGCACCGTAATGTATTTACGATGAATTCTGCAGGGCTCTTTATCCTGGTAAATCTTGCTCTCTTAAAGAAATCCGAATTAAACAAAACACGGAGTGTCTCTTTGATCGAGTATTCTGATTCCCGATATGCCTTGGCCAAGGCATCTATTGCATAGGGGTCTTTAGCAGGCACATGTCCCCACTGCGGCACAGGAACCTCATCGGCGACGAAATAATTGTAAAGGTGCCGCGATACAAACTGGGCTGTTGCCTCCTGTTTGCAGATAATTCTTATTATATCCTCTCCGTTGAATCGGCCAGTTTCTCCTAGAAATGTCTTTTCCCCGTTATCGTGGTCATTGTCATCGTATTGGAAATGCCAGAAAATTCTTCCGTACGGCCATATAGAATCCTTCGCTCCCATAAGTGCCATATATTCGGAGTTCTCTATTGTCCAACCAGTAAATGCCCTCGCACATTCTTTGACGTCCTGTTCGGTATAATTACCAACACCCATCGAGAAGAGTTCGAGGATTTCTCTGCCATAATTCTCATTTATCTCATTCTTATGGTTTGTCTGGTTATCCAGCCACACTATCATCGCAGGATCTTTAGACAATTCGACCAGTATTTCGTCAAATTTGCCCAATCCCCTATCTCGGAACATATTGATCTGGTTATTTATAGCTCCAAAATTGTTGATCTTAGGCTCGGCGGTTGCAAAAATACCGTGCCAAAAAAGGGCAATTTTTTCCCGCATGGGCGAATTCGTGGTCAGCATTCTATAGGCCCAGTACATCGGGTTATGAGTAAGCTGGGCGTGAATATTTGGATGCCTCCTGTAGATTAGGTCATCGGCGACGTGATCTACCACACGCGCGTCCAGGAAATGATCCACAAGATCTTC
>UINC01000513.1_pt1 | contig 14192 bp, 10 predicted proteins | sample 5385821 | NCBI WGS metagenome assembly UINC01 (sample SAMEA4666929, study PRJEB26691) | marine metagenome | isolation source: Pacific Ocean | place: Pacific Ocean | collected 2011-10-13 | reverse complement strand
CTGTTATAGGGGATGATATTGAGTTAAAAGAACGGGCTGTTTCCGGTTACGATCAGTTCGAAGGTCACACCCCTCACCGACCGTGGATCGATGCTGTCAAAATTGGCTGCGAAAAGTGTAGTAGCGAAATGACACGTGTTCCCGATGTAGGAAATCCCTGGCTCGACGCAGGAATTGTCACTTTCAGCACACTCAGCTACCGGCATGATCCAGACTACTGGAAAGAATGGTATCCTGCTGACTGGATCAGCGAGAGCTTCCCCGGTCAGTTCAGGAATTGGTTTTATAGCATGCTTGTAATGGGTGCAATCGTTGACAAAAGCCCTTCTTTCAAAAGTAATTTCGGTTATGCCACACTTTTGGCTGAAGATGGTCGAGAAATGCATAAAAGTTGGGGCAATTCCATAGAATTCAATGAAGCTGCCGACAAGATGGGCGTGGATGTTATGCGGTGGATGTATTCAATCCAAAACCCAGAGCAAAACCTGCTTTTCGGTTACGGCACAGCCAAAGAAATTCGCCGCCGCCTCATTACTCTGTGGAATGTCTATTCCTTTTTTGTTACCTATGCCCGCCTAGATGAGTTTGATCCCGCCACGGAGGTGAAACGGGAGGATTTGACCCAGCTTGATCTTTGGATTACATCAAAGATGGATCAGCTTACTCTGCTGGCGGTTGACGCTTTCGACACTTACCGTGCTGACAAATTAATGAAGCGCTTGGATCGTTTTCTGGAAGACCTCTCCAACTGGTATGTCAGGCGGAATCGCCGCCGCTATTGGAAGAGTGAGAACGATAGAGACAAGAACGCCGCCTATTTCACGCTCTATTCAGTGTTAAAGAAACTGATCCTGACTCTTGCACCTGTGGTACCGTTCATTACCGAAAAGATCTATCAGAACCTCATTCGGGAATTGGAGCCGGATGCCCCTGAAAGTATTCATCTTAATAGCTTTCCTTCAGCGAATCTTGAAGATGTGAATGAGAAGTTGATCCATGAAATGGATGGTGTGGTGAAAGTAGTTGAAATGGGCCGCTACGCCAGGAATCGGGCATCTTTGAAAATCCGCCAACCGTTGGAAAAATTACAGTTTGCCACTGATGACAAAAAAGTGGCTGATGCTGTCATGGTGAATCAGGATCAGATCATTGAGGAGTTGAATATCAAGACTGTGGAGCAGGTTGGATCATATTCTGATCTGGTGAAACGTGAGTTGGCCCCGAACTTTGCTACGCTGGGTGAAAAATATGGTGACGGGGTGACTGACGTCACAGATTTGTTGAAAATTTTTTCTTATGATGATTTTGCAAAAGAGATCAGAAATTCTGGTACTATGATATGTTCGAAAAATGGGCAGGATTACGAGTTAACGAGAGAAGATGTGATGGTAAAAGACGAATCACTCGAAGGGAAATCAGCGGTGACTGATGGTGATCTCACTGTGGCGGTAGTTACAGATCTGACTGATGAACTGATCCAAGAAGGTTATGTGAGAGATATGGTCAGGCATGTTCAGAACATGCGTAAGGAAGCTGACTTCAATGTGGAGGATCGAATCACGGTTAACTGCAATGCTAAAAATGGTGTGAGTGAAGCTATTAAAAAGTTTGAAGATTATTTCCGGAATGAAGTTCTTGCAGTAGAACTGACTTTCGGTGATGTAGAGGGTGAGTTGACAAAAGAGATATCCATTGGTGGTGAAAAGATTGTCTTCGGTATCTCTCGGGTAAAAGAATAAATATTCGGAGAAAAACAATGACAGCAAAGAAACTGACAAAGAAGCAATTAGCGGAATATGAGAAGATTGTACTCAAACTGCGTGAAAAAACCATTGAGGATATGGATGCTATCAAGGAAACGTCCATCAATGACAGTGGGAACCTCGATAGTACAGCTCGAGATTCCAATTACGCCTACCACATGGCGGACGTCGGCACTGACTCTCAGGAGCGGGAGAAATCATTCCTCTGGTACACGCGGGAAAACAAATTCATCCGCTATCTGGATGAGGCTCTGGATCGTATCAAGGATGGAACCTTTGGTCTGTGCAAGGTGTGTGGTGAACTGATCCCTCATGCCCGATTGAAGGAAGTTCCCCATACGACACAGTGCGTCAATTGTAAAAACGAAAATCCATCATAATCGTTTGAACCCAGTCGTCTACTCCATTATTGCGGTGGCGGTGGATCAGATCACCAAAGCGATCACCCGCGCCACAATGGACCTTCACGATTCTATCTCCATCCTGGGGGATTTTTTCCGCCTCACATACGTGGAGAATTCAGGTATAGCATTCGGAATAAATTTTCAGGGCGGTACAGTTGTTTTTACATTTCTGGCATCGGTGGCTACTGTGGGGGTGGCGTGGTATCTATGGAAATCTCAGAAGGCGGATTTTATTCACCGCCTGGCCTTGTCCCTGATATTGGGAGGTGCTGTGGGAAATCTCATGGATAGATTTCTTTTCGGCCGGGTAGTGGATTTCTTTCATTTCAGCATTGGACAGTATTCCTGGCCGGTTTTCAATGTGGCCGATTCGTGTGTAACAGTGGGAATGGTGCTATTCCTTTACAGCGGCTATGTCAGTGAAGACGGAAATAGCAAAACCGATGAAAGCACTTAGTATCATTGCTGAAGTGTCCGATATCCGTCTGGACAAATATCTTGCTGAGGAAATTGAACTTATCTCTCGTTCTAGGATAAAAGATTCCATTATCTCCAAGGATGTATTGGTGAACGGAGAGGCTGTAAAACCGAGCTTTAAACTTGCAGGTGGAGAGACTATCCAGGTTGAAATCTCTGATCCTCAGCCCATGGAACTGGAGTCTCAACCGATCCCGCTGGATATTATCCACGAAGATAACGACATTGTGGTTTTGAACAAGCAGGTTGGACTGGTGGTACACCCTGGTGCGGGGAATCGGACAGGGACACTTGTGAACGGACTGATCTATCACTTTGATCAGTTATCATCCGTTTCGGGCAGCCTAAGGCCCGGTATTGTTCACCGCCTTGATAAAGACACTTCCGGTGTCATGGTGGTGGCAAAGAATGACGCCGCCCATGGGAACATCGCTTTGCAGTTCTCTGAGCGAACAGTGGAAAAGACGTATCTTGCTCTCGTTTGGGGTATACCGGAAGAAACGGAAGGGAAGATTGATCTCCCAATCATCCGGCACCCTAAGGACCGTACTCTTTTCACCACCGGTGAAGTTGGTCGGCCGGCCCTGACGGAATTTCGGCTGTTGGAGTCGTTCGAGTGTTTGTCACTCCTTGAACTAACCCCTCGGACAGGCAGGACCCATCAGCTCCGCGTCCATCTATCAGAAATGGGTCACCCCATATTTGGTGATGACAGTTATGGCGGAGGTGAAAAGCGGGCGAAAGGTTTTCTGCCTGAGGTGGCGAAAGAACTTTCCCGTCTGGCCAACATTCTGAACCGGCAGGCGCTTCACGCAATGAGTTTGGTCTTCGACCATCCATCAACAGGGGAAAGAGTGACTTTTGTTGCACCCATGGCAGATGACATTGCAGCGGTGATTCATGAATTGGAGCCAGAAGATGCCTGATAACAAAGTAAATGGCTTCCTGGAATATCTAAAGAAAGAACGAAGCTACTCTCCCCATACCATTAAAGCGTATGAGACTGACCTGATTCAGTTCAGTCGGTTCGTAAAGGAGTATGGTGGAACAGGTTCTTTTGATGTCTCATCAGTGGATAAAAAAACTGTACAGCATTTTGTAGGATCTCTGACGGAAAAGGGTTTGTCGCCTAAATCGACAGGTAGAAAGCTCGCCAGCATAAAGTCGTTTTTCAGGTATCTGCTTAAACACGCTCATGTTGAATCAAATCCAGCTTCAGCTGTCAAGGCGCCGAAGCAACATGCCACGCTACCGAAGTTTTTGCAGAAAGAGGTGCTGGAGCAGGTCCTTTCACATTCTGATAAAGATGACTGGCAGTTGAAGAGGGACAAAACAATCCTTGAACTGCTCTACAGTACCGGTATCCGTCTCAGTGAACTGGTGGCTATTGATATGGGTGATGTCCAAATTGATCAGAAAACAGTGAAAGTTTTTGGGAAAGGGGGCAAAGAGCGGATTGTTCCGTTTGGTGGCAAAGCTGCCGAAGCTCTGGGCTTTTATTTTAAAGAGAGAAATATTCACGTGCAGAAAGATCTGGATGATAATCCTTTATTTATCTCAAAACAGGGGCTCAGGATTTCCCCAAGGACCGTACAATCGAGATTGAAAAAGCTGTTTGATTCAGTAGCGGCCGGGAGTGGTTTTACGCCTCACCTAATGCGGCACACATTTGCCACCCATCTGCTGGATCGTGGAGCTGACATTCGGGCTGTAAAAGAATTGCTCGGCCACGCCAGCCTTTCTTCTACGCAGATTTACACTCATCTCGAGATAGAGAAGATGAAGAAAATCTTTAAGCAGGCGCACCCCCATGCATAACGGTTAAGGAACTGAATATGGATCTCGCATATCTTGGACTGAAATCTGTAGGGGAGATAAAACGGAATCTCCCCTTGAGTGAGTTGGTTGAAATGGCCGTTCAGCGGGGCGAGGGACAGCTTGGGATGAAGGGTGCTCTCATGGTGGACACAGGGAAATACACTGGCCGGTCACCCAACGACCGTTTCGTAGTGGATGAACCAAGCACCAGGGACCACATCTGGTGGGGCGATGTAAACAGACCCGTTTCGGTTGAGGTGTTTGATCATCTTTACGAACAAGTGACCAATTATTACAACTTCAATGACGATGGTCTCGGAGTTCTCATTTTTGACGGTTTTTCCGGGGCTGAGGAGAATACTTCCATGCCTGTTCGGTTCTTGGCCAAGAAAGCGTGGCAAGCAATCTTCGTCAACAATATGTTCATTCGGCCAACCGATGGTCAGCTGACAGATTTTTTACCTCGGTTTACCATCATCAACGCCTCAGCCGTCGTGGACGAAGAGTGGAAGGCTCACGGCCTCAATTCGGAGACATTCATTCTGTTCCATCTCGGACGAGGCATTGCCATTATCGGTGGTACGGAGTACGGTGGAGAGATGAAAAAAGGGATCTTTTCCATCATGAACTTCCGGCTACCGTTGAAAGGAATTCTTACCATGCACTGTGCCGCCAATGTTGATATGGACGGCAGGAATTCAGCCCTCTTTTTCGGTCTTTCCGGTACAGGAAAGACGACGCTTTCTACCGATCCCAACCGTCTTCTCATCGGTGATGACGAGCACGGCTGGTCAGATGACGGCATCTTCAACCTGGAGGGGGGCTGTTATGCCAAGGCCATCAACCTAAGCAAGGAGGCGGAGCCGGGTATCTGGAATGCCATTGGCCATGGTGCCCTTCTTGAGAATGTTGTCTATGACGAGACGTCCGTGAAGGTCGATTTTTCTGATGGGAGTAAAACGGAAAACACCCGTATTTGCTATCCTCTTGACCATATTGAAGCTTCTGTTTATGCTACCGGAAAGCCGAGTATAGCAGGCCATCCAGAGAACATTATTTTTCTCTCCTGCGATGCCTACGGTGTGCTACCACCGGTGGCCCGTCTTAATCCTGAACAGGCAATGTATCATTTCATCAGCGGCTACACCGCCAAAGTGGCCGGTACGGAAAGAGGTGTTACCGAACCTCAGGCCACATTCTCTCCCTGTTTTGGCGGACCGTTTTTAACATTGCATCCTTTGAAATATGCAAAACTCCTGAAAGAAAAGATGGAAGAGTATAAAACGAACGTCTTTCTGGTTAATACAGGATGGAGTGGTGGCACCGCATCATCGGGCGCTTCCAGAATGCCGCTTGGGGAGACGAGGAAAATGATCACAGCCATTCTTTCTGGATCCATTCAGAACAGTTCTTTCGAGAACGAGCCTGTCTTTGGACTTGAGGTTCCAACTGAAATTTCAGGTGTTAATTCAAAAATTCTCATGCCGAGAAATGCCTGGACTGATTGTGGGGAGTACGACCATGTGGCGTCTGAACTGGTGGCCAAGTTCAAAGAGAATTTCGATAAATACAGGAATGATGAAGCATCTTTCGGTGTTGGGGGACCGGTCCTGTAATGCTTTCGGGTTTATTTATAAAGCACTTTATAGAAGGAGGAGATATGGATATTGCATTGATGCACCCCATATTGATGTGACAGATGAACAGAAATCTTATCTGGAAAAGCGGCTCAACAAGGTGGACCGTCTTATTAAGCGGCCCATTTACTGCCGAGTCACCCTGGATAAGGGAAAAAATGATTTTGTTACCGAAATCAACCTTTCTGTTCCGGGGGACACCATCTTCGTAAAAGCACTTTCGAATGATCAAACAAAGTCCATTGATGATGCGGTGGATAAACTTGTCACTCGTGTGGTGAAGTTTAAAGAGACCAGATTCTCAAAAATTTGAACTGACAATCTTTTCTAACAGTACCTCTAATTATTCATGAAAGTAATCATACCAGTTGCAGGACATGGTACGCGCCTCCGCCCTCACACTGACAAAAGGCAAAAATGTCTTCTCCCGGTAGCGGGAAAGCCTGTGATTGATCACATCCTTGAACCGCTCATTGAACAGGGATTTGATGAGATTGTTCTTGTTACAGGATACCTTGAGGAGCAGCTAAAGGCCTACGTCTCCAAATATGATGCTCAATTCACCTTCGTATTACAGCAGGAGCCGCTTGGTCTGGGGCATGCCGTCTTTCAAGGTTTGGAGGAGAGTGACGCACCGGCTTTGATTCAGCTGGGAGATGTCATTTACGATCTTGACTTTAAGCAGTTTTGCAGATCGGATAATCACAGAATTGCAGTGAATGAGGTACCGGATCCTGAACGTTTCGGAATCGTAGAAGTGGAAGGCGATCGGATAGTGAATGTTCTTGAGAAACCGGATAATCCTCCTTCCAATCTGGCCATTATCGGTCTCTACTTTCTATCGAGTCAGCGCCCTTTGTGGAACGTTGTGAAACATCTCATGGATAACGAGATCACCACAAGAGGAGAGATCCAGCTTGCCGATGCTTTACAGTTGATGGTGGAGAACAGCGAAACAGTCACAGCGGAACATATTCCCAAATGGCACGACTGCGGTGTCCCTGAGACGTTTCTGGAAGCGAATAGGGCGCTTCTTAAACCTTCCGGAAAAACTATCGATGGGAGCACCCTTGTTGAACCTGTTTATATTGGTGAAAACTGTGAAATTGTCAATTCCACAGTTGGGCCCAATGTAACAGTCATGGACGGCGCAAAAATCAGCGACTCCCACATTTCGGAGAGTATTGTTTTGTGGAACGCCAATATAAAGGGCCAAACTGTGGAGAATCAGCTGGTTGAAGAGGGTTAGGTGGCATGGACTTTTGTGTTGTTTTTCCTCGAGAAAGTGGAGTAAGTTTGTCTCTCCTTTCCGAGGTAGTCGATTTAAAATGAGGGAGAAAAATAAGTGAAAAGCAGGATTTTTACATCCGAGTCTGTGACAGAAGGTCATCCCGATAAGGTCTGCGACCAGATTTCCGATGCAATTCTTGATGAGATTATTGGGCAGGACCCCGATGCCCGTGTAGCGTGTGAAACGCTTACCACAACCGGACTTGTTCTTGTATCCGGTGAAGTGACCACTGACTGCTATGCTGATGTTCAGAAGGTAGTGAGGAGAACATTGGGAGATATTGGTTACACTGACCCGGAGTATGGCCTTGATTATGAAGATTGCTCAGTGCTGACATCCATTCATGAGCAAAGCCCAGATATTGCTCAAGGTGTCGATTCATCTAAAGACAAAGAGCAAGGAGCCGGCGACCAGGGTTTGATGTTCGGTTATGCCTGTGATGAGACGGATGTTCTTATGCCGTTGCCTATTACATTGGCTCACCGTCTGGCGAAAAGACTGGCTGATGTCAGAAAAGATGGTACACTTCCGTGGTCCCGTCCGGACGGAAAAACACAGGTTTCCATAAGTTATAAAGATGACAAGCCAGTAGGATTGGAAAAAGTCGTAGTTGCTATTCAGCATGATCCCGATGTGGATAATGACGAGATACATTCATCCATTAAGAGCGAGGTTATTGAACCTGTTTGCAAGGATTGGCTTAGCGATGGGACGCAATATTTCATCAATAGCACTGGTGCTTTCGTAAAGGGCGGCCCTGAAGCAGATACGGGACTCACTGGCCGGAAGATTATAGTGGACACTTACGGCGGTTACGGCCGCCACGGCGGCGGTGCTTTTTCCGGAAAAGATCCCTCGAAAGTGGACCGATCTGCGTCCTATATGGCACGCTATATTGCTAAGAATGTGGTTGCTGCCGGTTTGGCTTCGCGATGTGAAGTGCAGCTGGCTTATTCCATTGGTGAGGCGGAGCCTGTATCCATTAATGTGGATACCTTTGGGACCGGTGCTCTGGAGGATCAAAAGCTTGAGGCAATTGTGAGCGATCATTTTCCTGTTAAACCGAAAGAAATCATTGATGTCTTGGATCTAAAGAAACCGATTTATCAACAGACGGCGGCTTACGGCCACTTTGGTAGAGAAGAGGACGGTTTTACATGGGAAAAACTGGATAAAGCTGAACAGTTGAAGCAGTATTTAAACGGGAGAGGATAAAAAAATGTCAGACCATGATGTGAAGGACTTGGGCCTCGCACCTGCCGGGAATAAAAGGATTTTGTGGGCGGACCGAAATATGCCTGTTCTCGCTTCAATCCGAGAGCGTTTTGAGAAGGAGAAACCGTTGGAAGGAACAAGGCTTTCAGCTTGTTTGCATGTAACGGCTGAGACGGCGAACCTCATGAGAACGCTCAATGCAGGTGGTGCCGATACGCTACTTTGTGCGTCCAATCCACTTTCTACGCAGGATGATGTGGCAGCTTCACTGGTGCAAGATTTTGATGTGAAAACTTTCTCCGTAAACGGTGAGGATAATGACACGTACTATGCCCATATCAAAGCGGCTATTGAGCACAGGCCGCAGATCACCTTTGATGATGGTGCTGATCTTGTCAGTATGCTCCATTCTGACTATTCTGATCAGATCCCTGAAGTAAAATGTAGCATGGAGGAAACCACAACGGGTGTTATTAGACTGGAAGCCATGAAGAACGCAGGTGCGCTGAAGATTCCCGTTGTGGCTGTGAACGACGCTGACTCAAAACACCTTTTCGATAATCGCTACGGTACTGGACAGTCCACTGTGGACGGTATCATCCGTGCCACGGATATTTTGCTGGCGGGGAAGACTTTTGTAGTGGGTGGTTACGGAATGTGCGGACGGGGTCTCGCGAACCGTGCCAGAGGCATGGGTGCCCATGTGGTCGTGACTGAAGTAGATCCCCTTCGAGCTCTGGAAGCGGCCATGGACGGTTTTGATGTCATGTCCATGACAGAAGCTGCTGACATAGGTGATATATTTTGTACTGTCACGGGGAATACAACAGTTCTTGAGAAACAGCACTTTGAAAAGATGAAAGACGGTGCTGTTGTCGCCAACTCGGGCCATTTCAACGTCGAGATCGATATCGACTCCCTCAAAGAAATCTCAGGAGAGGTGAATGAAGGTGTCCGTGATTATGTTGATGAGTACATTTTGAAGAATGGTAACAGAGTTTATCTTCTTGGAAAGGGAAGACTTATCAACCTCGTAGCGGCGGAAGGTCACCCTGCTTCGGTCATGGATATGAGTTTTTCAGTGCAAGCTCTCATGGCCGAATACACAGTGAAAAATGATCTTGAAGTTTCAGTTCACAAGGTCCCTAGGGAAATAGATGAACTGGTGGCCGCGTTGAAGCTTGAATCAATGGGCATTGAGATCGATACTCTCAGCGACAAACAGAAGACATATCTGGAATCCTGGGAGGAGGGAACCTAGGCTCTCCCTCAAATTTTCTTCATGAAACGATCCTTACCGATCGTCCCCCTTTTCCTCTCCGCGCTTATTTTAAGCTGCGACTTCCAGAATCCAGCTGATTTTGAGGTTCCCAAGTGGAATATCAATCTCACAATCCCGCTGTTGGATGCTGATTACGCCCTGGCCGGAATAGCAAATGATTCTACTATTCATTCAGATTCCCTTGATAATTCTCTTTCCATAAAATTTGACGGTGAGCTGCCCCGTGACTCCGTGACAGGCGACTTTCTTAAAGTGCCACTCAATATAGACATGACTATCGCTGATAGCATTGCCGCGCCGACACTTGAAGGATCATTCTCACCCATCTCATTGCCTGTTTCGATACCGATCCCAATGGGCCAATACGTACTGAATGGCAAGTATAAGAATCTGGCCGATCCGGGCAATAATATTGTGATCCCTTCTACTAGCGAACAGAAGATTATCGGTTCCGATTGGAATTCTGCGGCCAGTTTAGTTGAAACAATGGCCGGGTCTGTGGATACTACTTTTATGGTCATTGATATCGGCAATATGTTCGATCAGATTCCTTTCATCGATAAAGTACTCGGCGCTGTGGTAGGTGGGTCGGATGGCGACAATACATTCCAGTCAACTGTAATAAATACAGATGTTCCCGTTTCCATGGCATCCACATGGTCCACTATTCTCACCGGTAGCGATACGGTTGCATCACACGATACAACCAATCTCCAGGCGGGGGCCACGTTTCCCAAAACCACTTCCATGGTTGGTAAGCTCCTTGGCAGCGAATTGAGGCTCAAGTACGGCTTCAAGCTTACAAGAGTAGCCGATACAGATACTGTCACTATTCCTGCCAACGCGGATGTGTCCATGTCCATTTCAATCACGATGAAAGTAACGGATGTTGATGAGGCCCGGGTTATTGTTAAGGAATACTCGTTGGCCCCGGAGATGCCTTCTTTTTCTTTTTCCACTTCACAAGAATCGTCGGATGGCTGCCAAGTGAAAGGAGTTTATGGAGGTGAGTTTGAGACGAACATATCGGGGTCGAACATGATCGCCGTCAAGAATGTCTCCAACTCCTTCCCGTTCGATATCGATTTCGGTCTCAACTTCCGCAATTTTATAACTGTTGCTTTAGATACGGTGAAGTTTGCTCAGAAACTAACGAAAAGTGGCTCACCATACAGTGATGATGCTGATCTTGGTGGCGGCCAATTCCAGAATCCTGAAGATCCAAACATGGCTGTTAAAGAAATGGCGGTGGACGTCAAAGCAATGACAGTCGCCGACACCGTTGATGTTTCTCTCTCCGGGGACAGCGAAACTTGGAAGTTTACGGCTGGTATTGAGATAAAACCGCTTCAGTTTTCCTCGTTGGACGCTGATCTGGACTGCCCGTTCCCATCTCAGGCACAGGAGATTAGTGATATACCGCAGGGTTTCACTGGAATGTCATTTGGGGAAGTGTTCCTCAGATTCACCATGTATAATGAGATTCGGTTGCCTTTGAAGCTTAATCTCAACCTTATAGGTATCTCATCCATGGGAGATTCCATGACAATCGTTCTCAATTCAAAAATCGAGAAACCGACCACTACGACGGATAGTGCGAAAACAGTCATGGAGCTTAGCAGTATTGGTACAAAAGTACAGCTTTTCAAGAGTGCTACTGATACTATTCCGGACAGCACTTACACCATTGAAGCAGGTGTGGGTGAAAAGACCATTGTAGATCTTCTTGCCTTCAACCCGAAAGATTTCATCGTCGATGCAACTGCCACAATCGATGGAAGAGGATCAATTGATGTGAATAAGTCCATATGGGGTAATTACCAGTTGGTTGCCCCGTTCCAGGTCCGCATAGCCCCCATGACCTTCATACCCAACAGTTCCACGGTCATTGATGAATGGGAACATGACACTCGGACAAAACTCCGCAATTTTGTAAAGGGTGCCAACCTAACCGCACGAGTGATCAATGGACTACCTATTGGTGGTGATCTTTCCGTTCTGTTTTCTAACAAAGAAATATTTCCGATCGACAGATCTCCCAATACTTTGGCAGCCATGAGGGACAGCCTTAAATGGCCTGCTACAGATTCTCTTTATGTTGTATCGAAGTGTGAGTCGCTGATGAAGCTTGATCCTACTATCTATGTTTCGTCTGTTATCTTCGATAGCTCAGGCTGTGTTGATGGAACTGCTTATCTCGTTAGGGGCGTACCCGGTAAGGCTGACACCGTAATCTCTTATGTGGATACCATGTTCACCATTGAGCTCCCGAGACCGAAAGCTTACTATGCTGACGCAAGCAAGATCGGGCTGCCAATGTCCGTCATGACCCCCGGTGATACGACAGTGACCACCGGCCTCGACAGCCTAAAGATGTATCTCTTAACTGATCTTGGGAAGCATTATGTTCGACCGAGAACTCATTTCAGCGGAACGCTGGATCAGGTTCCAGATGTTGTACAGTTCTCCATGAAAGACACAATCTCCATGAAAGCATTCATGGTGCTCCAACTCCAGAGCGATGGACTGCTCGAGAAAGCGGAGGATGAGTTGGTCATCACGTATCCCAACGGTGGGGAGACCCTCACCTCAAGTGAGCAGATCACCATCAAATGGCGGTCTCTGGGGGCCACACTGCCGGATGAAAATGTGATCGTCTCGACTTCCACCGAAGCTAACCCTGACATTACCTCCTCGGTTTGGACTTCAATCAGCAATGGGGCTATTGCAAATGTTGACTCGATGTTTTGGACCCCTTCTGCAGCGGCGGACACAATGTGGCTGAAAGTCTGCAATGAAGGCGGTAGTATCTGCGACAGAAGTCTGTCCTCTTTCAAAGTGGCGGCGAGCTCAGTTGTGAGTTCTCGTGAAAGATCGGGTAAGGGCAGAAGAAACCGGGACAGAGTTGCAAAGAGGTCGAGGCCATGAAATTGCTTCAAATAACTCTATTACTTCTTCTGGTTCAAACCTTAGGATTGGGGCAGATCAAGCGTGATCCCGTTATGGTTGGGCTCGGTGGTGCTTATACAACCCTGGCAGATGGTGTTTATGCTGTGGGTGTTAACCCAGCGAATCTTGCCTATCAGCATGATAAACCTTTTATGTGGCAGATGGGAACCCTCAATTTTGGTATAGGGAACAATTTCTTTTCGCTGGAAAATACCATGGGTCTAAGTGGAAAAAACCTGGAAGCTGAATCACAGAAGGGTAAATATGAAATATATGATCAAGTAAGAGACGGTTTGAGGTTTTCACAAGATATTCATTTGGCCCTACCCGCTCTTAACTATTCTTCAGGCAATATGGCTATAACCAATGATCTGGTGGCCATAAATGATGTTGTAGCACCCTTTGGTTTATTCAAGTTAATACTGGAAGGCAACCCTATTGGAGAGCCACTGGATTTGGAATACAGCCGAGAAAATATGGTCCTCCTAGAACACGCTTTCTCTTTTGCAGTACCCACTGACAAATTTTCGTGGGGTGTTTCACTTAAGTTTCTTCAGGGGATTGTTTACATGGGCACGGACCCCGATTCCAGTTACACCTTTCTTCAAACAGATACTACAGCGTTTAACCTTAAAGCTCGGTACTTTATGCGGCAAGGTGTGGGGGGGTATGGTACAGCCGTCGATTTCGGTTTTTCTTCCAAAGAAATCAATGGCTGGCGTGTTGGAGCCGCTCTCATCAATGCAGTTGGCTCGATAGAATGGAACCAACCCTCAGCATTGACTGACCTTTTTGGTATTTCAGATACTACTGGATATTTCAAATGGGGAAGAGAAGATTTTACATACGAAGGTGTTGATTTTAAGGAAAATCAGGTGCCTCGGGGGTGGTCGATGGTTCACGAAATAACTGCTGATTCGGTCACTCTGGATAAACTTAGCAATAGCAAATGGGATGAGCTATTCCAGGAAAGAAAGTATATTGTAAAAGATACGTTTGAAAACGGTAATCCACGAAAGTTCAAAATACGTTATCCTGGCCTTTTTCGGTTAGGAGTATCCAAACGGTTTGACCAGGATTTAACAATTGCCGGGGACCTAGTAGCTGGTTTTACTAACAGGCTAGGTGTTCATCAGAAGTGGACACTTTCCACAGGTCTTCAGTTTAACCGGTTCAAGGCTTTCCCCCTCCGTTTGGGTTATATGTATGGCGGGAAATATTTAAAAGAGCTTGGGTTTGGGGCAGGCTTTCACGCCGGGCCCATTATTTATGATTTTGCTTTTTCTTTTCGAAATGGTGTATGGATTCACAGTATGAAAGGGTTTTCTTTTTCCTTCGGTGTGGCCATCACCAGTT
>UINC01000511.1_pt1 | contig 14200 bp, 14 predicted proteins | sample 5385821 | NCBI WGS metagenome assembly UINC01 (sample SAMEA4666929, study PRJEB26691) | marine metagenome | isolation source: Pacific Ocean | place: Pacific Ocean | collected 2011-10-13 | reverse complement strand
CTATAGCTCAGCTGGGAGAGCGCTTGCATGGCATGCAAGAGGTCGGCGGTTCGAGCCCGCCTAGCTCCACCAACTTTTTTTATTTTAGTAAAATTAGTACCTCTTTTATTTATTAAGGGTGTAATCTATCGCAATGACCCTAGAAGATTACCAAATTTTAAATAGAGAAGCCTGGCAGAAATTTGCAGAGGAATATAAAGAACCAGCTGAAAAAGCTTGGAAATCGGCTGATGCTAATTGGGGTATTTGGAGCATACCTGAAAGAAAACTAGAACTGTTACCGAATGATCTCAAAGGAAAGAAGTGCATTGAAATAGGTTGCGGAGCTGGATATGTTTCTTCTTGGATGGCTAGAAGAGGTGCTGAAGTTGTTGGCATTGATCCAACTCCAAACCAGCTTGAAACGGCAAGACGTTTAGAAAAACAATATCAATTAGGAATTGAATTTGTTGAAGGTTTTGGTGAGAAATTACCATTTCCTGATTCTTGTTTTAATTTTGCTATATCTGAATATGGTGCATCTTTATGGGCGAATCCTTATAAATGGATCCCGGAGGCCGCAAGAGTGTTAAAATCAGGATCTCAATTAGTATTCATGACAAACCATGCTTTTGCTATTTGTTGTTTGCCAGATGAAGAGGATGAGAATGCACCTATATCTGAGCAATTACAAAGACCATACCTAGGGCTTTTTAAGAATAAATGGAAATTTTCATCGGACGAAATTGAGTTTCATTTGCCACATGGGGAATGGATCAAACTTCTCCGCGAGAATGGATTTGTCATTGAGCGTCTCTTAGAGCTCGGTGCCTCCCCAGAATCTAGATCTAGGTATCCTTGGGCTGATGTAGAATGGGCTAGTAAATGGCCAACTGAAGAAGTTTGGTGTGTCCGCCTTTCTAACTGATCAAATTATTTTGAAGAGTAGGTGTATAATTGAAAACAGTCATAATTACTATTATTCTAGGCCTTCTTACTTGGCTGATAATGTCATTTTTAGTTTTGAATATTTATTAGGTCAAAACCTAACCTGAAAAAAATATAAGAGTTGATACAAACGTAATCAAAAAAATCAAAATTATAAATAACAAAGATTTCATCTCTAATTCAAGAATGTATCAATTACCACACCTGTAAAACTTAATGGCATACAGAATATCTTGTTTTGTAGCGATACCTTCCTCATATAAAAGATTTAAATTGTTTTGAGCAGCACTGTGCCCTTGTACGGATGCCAATTTATACCATTTTAAAGACTCTTGGTGATCTTGTTCTACTCCATTCCCCAATTTATACATGATTCCGAGATTATATTGTGCATCAGCATCACCCCTTTGAGCAGCTAGTAAAAAATGTTTTACAGCCTTTTCTATATTTTTTTGAACCCCTAAACCTTTTTCATACATATACCCCAACTTATATTGGGCTTTAGCATTGCCATTTAGTGAGGATTGATTAAACCAATATGCAGCCCTTTCAAGATCTTTTTCTACATCTCGACCATTTGCAAAAATCACACCTAAATTATATTGAATGTCAGCATTTTCATTCTTTGCTAATTCTTCCAAATTCCTAATTTGTAAAGGCAATAAATCTTTTTCTGATGCTTCAAGAGGAAGAAAAAAGATAAACAGCAATAAAAACACAACTTGAGAAATGTACGTGTTATTAATCTTTTTTAAGATAAGCGATGACATCTTTTCGATCTTCTTCTTTTCTTAATCCAACAAAAGCCATTTTTCCACCGGGTAAAAACTTTTTGGGTTTTTCCAAATATGCGTCTAAGCTCTCTTCATTCCATATTATACCTGAAGACAATAATGCTTTCGAATATTTATATCCAGTTACTTCTCCCGCAGGCCTTCCTACAACACCCAATAGAGAAGGTCCAATTTTGTTTTTTGTATCTACTGCTGAATGGCAAGCTTTACATTTATTAAATATTTTCTCTCCTTTAATAGGATTCCCTTGAGCGAAACTCATATTCGCAAAAGAAAGAATGACGACAAATATTGTTAAATAATATTTGAAAAACTTCATATTATGACGAAAGGTATACATTTTTTAGTGAAGCGGATTATCCTGATGAGGTATTGCAAAAACTTTTTCGGGCCCACCTGAGTCAAAAAATACCTGTCTGGAAATTTCTGTATAATCTGATTCAAAACTCATGATTCCTATAAATACCAGAATCGCTATAGTGGGTAGAATTAGGGCTGTCACTAAAGCCATTCTTTCCCAAACCATATGCATAAAAATAGCCATAATAAATCCAGCTTTTAAAAACATGAAAAGTAGTATGAGCGTCCATCTGATCAAACCCTGGAATTGCATATAATCAACCATGTAAGACCCCATGCTAAAAACAAATAATAGTAGCCAAACATAAATGTAAACATTAATAGGGTGTTCTTGTCCTTCTTTAGCCATCACTCACCTCACCATAAATAGAAAAATGCGAAAATAAAAACCCAAACAAGGTCAACAAAGTGCCAATAGAGGCCCATTGTTTCTACAATTTCGTATCGACCTTTTTGCGAAGTAAAGAATCCTCTTCTTCCGGAATCATAATCTCCTCTCCACACTTTTCTGGCAGTAATTAGAAGAAAAATAACACCTACAGAAACGTGAAATCCATGGAAACCTGTCACCATAAAAAAGACTGAACCAAATTGTGGGGCTCCAAAAGGATTTGTCCACGGTCTCACTCCTTCCATAATTAATTTTGTCCACTCAAAAGCCTGCATACCAACAAAGGACGCTCCCAAAATAGCGGTAAGAAGAAGAAGTATGGCGGTTTGTTTCCTTTTCTTTTGATAACCACTCCTTACAGCCATAGCCATTGTTCCGCTGCTAGTAATGAGGATGAACGTCATAATTGCTATCAATAACAAAGGTACACTTACACCATATACAGTAAGAGCAAAGACCTCACTTGGGTTAGGCCACGGCACCTTTGTAGACCATCTTGCAGTCATGTATCCGATTAAGAAACAACTAAATATAAAAGTGTCACTTAACAAGAAAATCCACATCATTGCCTTGCCCCATGGAACACCTTTAAATGCTCTTTGGTCGGACCTCCAATCGTGAGTAAGGCCCTTAATTCCTTCAGGTAAGGGTTTGATTGTTGATGTAGTTGTTTCTGTCATATATTTTTCTACTCCGAATATTACAAATTAAGTTGCCAACAAAAGACCAAAAAGAAATATCCACACTATTAAAAGGAAATGCCAATACATTGTTGAAAGACTGATTGTAGATCTTAATTCATTTACCGATATATCCTCATTAAAAGTTTTATAAACGGAAAAACTCCATACAGAAAGACCACCTAGAAGATGAACCATATGCAATCCAGTTAAAAGATAAAAAAAGGCAAATGAAGGATTTGATGATAAAAAATAACCGTAAGAAACAAGAGTCTTCCAAACGACAATTTGTCCGAATAAGAAGATCAAGGTTAGGAGTCCGGCCAGAATGAGATAGATTCTAGCGCCTCTAAAATCGTAATGATTAGAGAAATTTTTTGCTTTTTGAAAAAAAACACTGCTTAAAAAAAGAATAAATGTATTTACCCATAACATAGCTGGTTCAGGAAGTACTCTCCAATCCCCATAAGCCATCCTTCCAATGTACGCTACTAAAAAAAGGCTGAATAAAGTTGCTATTGTGGCAATAAAAACAAAAAAACCTACGCGTGATGCGTCTGAAGAAAGCGATCTTCCCGAATGATCATTATCTATTCTTTCTTGAGAAGGAAGCCATGGCTTTTGCGATAATGTATTAAATAAGCTCAAGTTTCTTCCGCCTTTAATCCTATTCCTTCAAAGCCCTCAGCTAGTTCAACCTCAGAATTGGGAACATTCTGGGGTATGAAATCCTTTTTTGCCCCCGGGACATTGTAATCATAAGGCCATCGGTAAACCAAAGGTTGTTCATCAAAATTACCGTGTCCTGGTGGAACTTCAGGGGTTTGCCATTCAAGCGATCCTGCTTTCCATGGATTTTGACCAGCTGGTTTTCCACTTCGAGCACTCCAAAAAATGTTGATAAAAAATAGTATCTGAGAGAACCCAACTATCAGAGCAGAAACTGTTATAAATGAATTCAAATCGGCAGCTGATTGATTGTAAAGTGACTCAGAATGCCCCATTTCATAATATCTTCGGGGTACACCTAATATTCCTAAATAATGCATTGGAAAATAAATCAAATACGAACCTAAAAAAGTAAACCAAAAATGCAATTTTCCCAATGTTTGATTATACATTTTACCAGTCATTAATGGATACCAATGATAAATTGCTGCAAAAACCACCAGAACTGGAGCTATTCCCATAACCATATGGAAATGTGCCACAACAAAATATGTATCGGAAAGCGGAACATCAACAATGACATTCCCAAGGAAAAGGCCTGTTAGACCTCCATTTAAGAAAGTAACTATAAATCCTATACAAAATAGCATGGGGACATTGAGATTAATGTTTCCACGCCATAAAGTTAGAACCCAGTTATAAAGTTTAATTGCAGTAGGTACAGCAATTATTAATGTTGTCGTAGCAAAGAAAAAACCAAAATAAGGATGCATTCCACTTACGTACATGTGATGTGCCCAAACAATAAAACTTAATGCACCTATAGAAACAATCGCCCAAACCATCATACGATAACCAAATATATTCTTTCTCGAATGAACTGATAATACATCCGATACAATTCCAAAAGCTGGTAAAGCAACAATATAAACTTCTGGATGGCCAAAAAACCAAAATAAGTGTTGAAATAGAATGGGGCTTCCTCCTCCATAACTTAACTTCTCTCCCATCTCAATAAGTGTGGGCATAAAGAAGCTTGTCATTAAAAGCTTATCTAGCAACATCATTACGCAGCTTACCAACAAAGCTGGAAAAGCAAACATAGCCAAAACTGTAGCAGTGAAAATACCCCAAACCGCTAACGGCATTCTCATTAGTGTCATCCCTCGGGTTCTTGCTTGTAAAACTGTTACAATATAATTCAGCCCCCCCATGGTAAATCCTATGATAAAAACAATTAGAGACACCAGCATGAGAATAATGCCACTTTCTTGTCCTGGAGTTCCACCTAGGATCGCCTGAGGCGGATATAGTGTCCAACCAGCGCCTGTAGGCCCTCCTGGTGTAAAAAAACTTATAAATAATAATATTACCGCAAGTAAATAAACCCAATAACTCACCATATTTAAATAAGGGAAAACCATATCTCTTGCTCCAACCATTAATGGGATGAGATAATTGCCAAATCCTCCAAGGAATAAAGCGGTCAGCAAGTAAACTACCATAATCATACCGTGCATCGTTATGAATTGATAATAAGTAGCCTCACTGATTATTGATAAGGAAGGAAATCCTATCTGAATCCTCATAAACCAAGATAAAACAAGTGCAACTAAGCCAATTGCAATGGCAGTACAAGAATATTGAATTGCAATAATTTTTGCATCTTGGGAGAAAACTTTTTTCGTCCACCAGCTCTTAGCATGGTAAAGTTCGACGTCTTCAACCTCTTTTTCAGGAACTATTGCATCAGACATAAAAAACCTCTTTCTTAAAAGTATTAATTCTTAACATAAACAACATTACTGTCCGATTTTGCTGCATTTTGAAATTCCTTGAATGTGCTTTGCTCAGAAATCCACTCTTGATAAGAACTTTCATTATCTATTACAACAAGACCTCTCATTACGTGATGCCCTACTCCACACAATTCTGCACACAGTATCTCAAATTCTCCTTCCCTAGTGGGAGTAAACCAATAATAAGTTATCATTCCGGGAACTAAATCCATTTTTGCACGGAATTGGGGAACATAAAAATCGTGCAGAACATCTATCGATCTTAAAAGCACTTTTACAGGTTTATCTACTAACAAATGTAGATCATCACCTTCCAATAATATATCGTCCTGACCATTAGGATCTTTTGGATTTAAACCAAAAGGATTTTCTGGGTTTATATTTCTTGCGTCTGATGTCCCAAGGATGCCGTCTTCACCTGGTAGTCTAAAACTCCATGACCATTGTTGGCCCATAACCTCGACGGGAATTGCATCATCTGGAGGATTAACATAATCATTCCAAACCATAAGTCCCGGAGCTAATAAAGCTATAACACCAATGGTAGTCAAAACTGTCAATCTCATCTCCAATTTTTTATCCTCGGGTTGATATTCACCCCTACGATCTTCCCTGTATCGATACTTAACTACACAGTAGATCATGAATAAAAGAACTAGAACAAATACGATGCCTGTTAGAAGGAAAGTAAGTTGAACTGTGGCATCAATCCCACCCCAATTAGAGGCGATTGGTGTCCACCACCAGGGACTTAATAGGTGAAAGATTACTGATCCAAGAACCACAAAAAGTAACAAAAAAGCAATCATATAAAATGGCTCCTTATATGACAAATATCAATTCAACTCTGATAAGAAAATTTTGATATTTATTGGCTCACAAAGTACTTATCACATCATTAAAGTCAAGGTAGGACATTCAGCCAAGATGTCGCATTATTGTTGAAATTAATATGGTTATAAGAATTATTTTAGTTGCTTTTTTGTTTATTTGAGGTTTCTTTCTATTAAATAATGATAAAAAAAATTTTTAAAGTAATTGAATTATTTAAGGCTCGAATAAGTCTTACTATCGCCCTATGCGGAATTTCTGGGGTTTTAGTAATGCCAGAACCTCATTTAGGGTATTTTGATTTCACAATCCTGATTATCTCATTGTTCCTTTCATCTGCAAGTGTGAGTGCTTACAACCAATATTATGAGAGGGATATCGACTTAATGATGAGGAGAACTCGTGAGCGACCTTTTGCCACAGGTTTTTTTAAACCAAATTTATTATGGCCAATATTTTTTTTATCAATACTTATTTTTTCTATTCTTTTAGCGGTAAAATTTCTGAATTTTTATTCAGCATTTTATATTTTTCTTGGAGCCTTTTTCTATTGTGTTGTATATACAATTCTGCTTAAAAGGCGAAACATTTCAAATATAGTCGTTGGCGGACTAGCCGGAAGCTTTGCAGTCTTAGCTGGAGCGGCGGCTGTTAATCCTAACCTTTCAGGCTCATCAATAATACTAGCTGTTGTTCTTTTTCTATGGACACCCCCTCATTTTTGGAGCTTAGCTATCGCTATAAAGGAAGATTATAAAAAAGCTGGGATTCCAATGCTACCCAATTTGATAAGTCTTAAAAAATCTTCATGGATAATTTTATCTCACACTGTTCTTCTAGTTATAATTTCTTTTCTGCCTTTCTTCTTCAATATGGGTATCTTGTACTTAATTGGGGCAATTGCAGGAGGGGCTTATTTTATATGGAGAAGTATATTACTTGTATCCAATACGAACAAAAGAAATGCTATGGCTAATTTTTTTGCTTCTTTTGTTCAATTGGGATTATTGCTCGTTGTCTGTATAGTTGAAGGAGTCATAAATTATTTTTAAAAGATTTGTAAATCCTAATAATTTAGCTTAATAAAAATTAAATAATTAATTTATTGATAAACATGAGTAAAACTAAACAAATTACAAAAAACGAAGCCTACGATGCTGTGGAACCTGACGATTTTAGATCGATGATGGAAGTTGATCGTTATGGAAAGCGTTCTAAAGATTTTGACAAGATAATTTCCGCGACACACGATCATTTCTGGGATCCGCTTGATGAAAAGTATTTAGATTTTACTGAATCTTTTGATGTAGAAAAAAATTACATAATGCCAGAAAATTTCCTTCCAGAAATGCAGTGTCCTTCAATATTGAAAATGGATGAAAAATCAAAAATTAAATTAGCAAATGAGAGCACGCGCTGGACCCTTTCCGCAATTTTACATGGAGAACAAGGGGCCTTGAATCTTTCAGCCAGCTTGTGCCACATTTTAGTTGACCCGGGAGCCCAAGAATATGTTGCAAATCAAACTAGGGAGGAAGCTAGACATGTTACGGGATTTTCGAAATACGTTAAGGCAAGATGGGGAAAACCACTTCCAGTAGGGCAGACATTGGGGGATCTTCTATGTGAGCTAGTAGAAGCCCAAGAAGTGTACAAAAAAATCGTGGGAATGCAAATACTTGTGGAAGGATTAGCTATGGGCGCCTTTGCCACACTTTATCAAAATTCAAATGATCCTTTGTTGGTTAAATTATGCCAGCTTGTAATGACGGATGAAGCTTTTCATCATAAATTTGGTAAGATTTGGGCATCAAAAACGATACCTATGTTAGACGAAAAAGAACAAAATATTATCGAAGATTGGGCGGCACATTGTTTTCAAGTACTTTTATTTAATTTAGTGAATCCAGAACAAAAGCACATTATCTATGAAAAATTTGATCTAGACTGGAAAAAGATTTTGGAAGAACTTCATGAAATTATCTCTGACAACAGCAGAAGGAAGGCAATGGAAAATTCTACAAATATTTTTAGAGTTCTTATAAAGACTTTATTAAATGCTGGAATAATAACAGATAGAACAAAAGATTTCTATTCTACTTATGTGAATATCGAAGAACTTAAAAAAGAAGGCGATAGAATGGTAGGCGACGATATTGCAGAGGAAGGTATAAAATACTTAACAGAGCTAAACTTCAAAGATCATAAGAATTCAGTTAAGGCTGTTGCTGCGGAATAAAATTTTTCTTTCAATTATCATATGCCCCAGCTTGCAATAAAGCCTCCTCAATCTTGTTAAATCTTTTTTGTTTTGCCCAGTTAAGGGCTGTTCTTCCCGTTAGATCAGTATCATCCGGGTAAGCACCACCCTCAAGAAGGGCTATAACTGAATTATATTTTCCTGCTCTTGTTGCAATTATTAAAGGAGTTTCTCTGTTCGGCCCTAATTTGCTTGGATCAGAACCATAGTTGATTAAAATCTTTATGAGACTTGGATTATTTTTCATAACTGCAAGTGACAGGGCTGTTCTATTTGAAGGATCTTTTAAATCTGTCCTTGCTCCCTTTTCAAGTAAATAAAAAATCATATCCATCTTGGATCTTTCAACGGATAGCAATAGAGCGGGGACTTCATCAAAATCTCTCTCATTTACTGAAGAACCCGAATTTATGGCACCTATCAAGTCCTCCATCCTTCCAGATTTGACAGCCCTTACTACTAAACCCTCTTTAAATGGACTATTCTTAGATTGGGCTAAAGATGAATTTACAATTCCTATAGATAGGACCATCAAGAAGGACAAAGAAACAGATTTTATAAAAATATTTACAAATTTTTTTCTCATAATGAATTAATTATATAGATTTTCCCTCAAGCATATTATACACATATGCACATGATTCAGAAATATGTATTAATCTTACTTATTGCAAGTTTTGCGGCTATTTCAATTTATTTCTTTCAAAATAAGAATTACCACCAAGATAATCTTTCAACAAAGGTTGAAAATCAAGAGGGAATACCTGGAGGTCACTTCGCGCTTACAACCCATAGTGGAGAGATTTATAATTCTACGTCAGATAAAAACCTTAAGATAATTTATTTTGGTTTTACCTTTTGCCCGGATGTTTGTCCTACTACTCTCATCAATATGGCTAATACATTAGAAGAATTGAAGGAAAATAAAAACGAGATAACTCCATTATTTATCAGTATCGATCCTGAAAGGGATAATTTAGAAATACTATCAGAATACGTCTCCGCCTTTCATCCTAATATTATTGGACTAACAGGATCAGTTGAAGACATTGAAAAGGTGACTGCCGATTGGAAAGTGTACTATAAAAAAGAAGTGAATGAAGATATGCCAGACAATTACACAATCAATCATTTGGACATTATTTTTATAGCTAACAAAAATAACAATTTTGTTGATTTCGTTAGACCAAACACATCTTATAAAGATATAGCAAATAAATTAAGAGAAATACTCAGAAGATAAAAATATTAAATATCTAAATTTACCGCTAGATCCCCTGAAGAAATGCTGTCTTGAATGAACTCTCTTCTTTTTATGACTTCATCGCCCATTAAATCAGCAAAAATTCCACTATTATCAACAGATGAATCAATTTTCACTTTTAATAGCCTCCTTCCATTTGGATCAAGCGTAGTTTCCCATAATTGATCAGCATTCATTTCTCCTAGACCTTTATATCTCTGTATTTGTAGCCCCTTTCTTCCCTCCTCAAAAATCGATTCAATTAAATCAAGAGGTCCATTTATAGGATAACTCTTACCATTTCTCTCAAAAATATTAGATGATCTTTCATCGTTGATAGGAAAATATTTCTTTATATCTTCTGCAAGATTATTTAATCTTCTTGAATCAGAAGAAGAAAATATGCCTTTTCCAAGCGAAAGTGATTCAAAAACACCTCTGATTTTTCTTGTCACGAACAAACCGTTCTCTTGATCATATGAGGATTCCCAATCAGCCTCTAAATCATTGTGCTGTTTCGTAAGTCTCATAGAAATTTCTTTAAGTTTTGATTCTTTCATTTCAATTGGTTGTTGAAATCCTCCGCTTAAACAAGCAGATTCCGCCAATCCATGATTATATTTTGCGGGTAAAGAGTGTAGAATTTTTTTAATTTGCCTACTTTTATTAACTAATGACAAAAGATCATTCGAGGTTAGTACTTCACCACTTATTAAAAGATAAGAAGAATCAATAATTCCACTACTAACAAGATAATTTTCTAAATCTTCGTCATCTTTGAGATAAGTTTCTGAACTTCCTTTCTTGGCCTTATATAATGGAGGTTGGGCAATATACAAACAGCCATCAGAAATTAATGGTCTCATTTGTCTATAAAAGAATGTTAAAAGTAGAGTTCGTATATGGGCGCCATCAACATCCGCATCCGTCATTATAATAACTTTCTTATATCTTAATTTCTCAGATCTAAAACTTTCTTCATCTTCGCCATTCTCAAGATTGCTATTACCAATTCCAGCCCCTAATGCAGCTATCAAAGTTCCTATTTCATTAGAAGATAATACTTTAGATAATCTAGCCTTCTCACAATTAATAATTTTTCCTTTTAAAGGTAAAATAGCCTGAGTAGCTCTATCTCTTCCTTGTTTTGCTGACCCTCCAGCAGATTCACCTTCAACAATAAAGATTTCACATTTCTCTGGATCTTTTTCTTGACAATCAGCAAGTTTTCCTGGTAGCGAAGAAATGTCCAGAACTCCCTTCCTCCTTGTTAAATCCCTGGCTTTTCTTGCAGCCTCACGTGCGGAGGCGGCCTCAACTACCTTTCCAACAACAATCTTTGCTTCAGAGGGATGTTCTTCAAGCCAAGTTGATAGAAAATCATTAATCAAACTTTCAACAACTGGCCTTACCTCTGAAGAAACTAATTTATCTTTTGTCTGACTTGAAAACTTAGGGTCTGCTACCTTTATTGAAAGAATGCACGTTAGTCCTTCCCTAATATCTTCACCAACTAATTGGACGCTTTCCTTTTTTGCAATACCAGATTTGTGGGAATAGGAATTCACAACTCTTGTTAATGCTGATCTTAACCCTGCCAAATGGGTGCCTCCATCTTTTTGAGGGATATTATTAGTAAAACAATTAACGGTTTCATAATAACTGTCATTCCATTGCATAGCCAGATTAACTTCAATATCACCTTTCTTTGAAGAAAAGCTTATTGGTTCTTTCATGATAGATTTTCGCGTCTGATCAATGTGCTTTACATATTCAGTTAACCCTCCCTCATAAAGCAATTCCTTTTTCCATGGCTCTGCTTTTCTATGGTCTTCAAGTTTTATTAAAACTCCTGAATTGAGGAAAGCTAACTCTCTAAGTCTTGTCTCTAAGGTCCTTCTGTTATACTCCGTCATAGTGAAAACTTTTTTTGACGGAAAGAAAGTGATCTCTGTTCCAGTTTCCTTCTTACTATCACCTATAATGTTAAGGGCCTTTTCAGGATCGCCGTCCTTAAAAGACATAAAGTGCTGCTTACCTTCCCTTTTTATGTTCAGTTCCAACCTTTCAGATAGTGCATTTACAACTGATACGCCAACACCGTGTAATCCTCCGGAAATTTTGTAAGAATTTTGATCAAATTTTCCTCCCGCATGCAGTTGGGTCATTATAACTTCCGCAGCAGACACGCCTTCATCTTTGTGAATTTCGGTAGGTATTCCTCTACCATCATCCTTAACTGTTACGGATTCATCAGCATTAAGTATCACTGAAATTTCCTTGCAGTATCCTGCTAGGGCCTCATCAATAGAATTGTCAACCACCTCGTAAACCATATGGTGTAACCCTGATCCATCATCAGTATCACCTATATACATACCTGGTCTTTTACGTACAGCTTCTAATCCCTTTAGGACCTTTATTGATTCTGCGCCATACTCTTCTTTCTTAGTTTCTTTTGGTTTTGTAGCCTTTTTGGCCATAAATATTTCCTTATAAATATATTCAGACTTCCTTGAGTTTACCCATGTTAAGAATAAAAATATCTAAGATATTTTTGAATTCATCAAATAACGTTAAATCGGTGCCAGTCATAATAACTTGTGCGCCAGAATCAAAAATCTTCTTAAAAAGAGATGCTCTTCTAGCTTCATCAAGATGAGCAACTACCTCATCTAAAAGTAAAACAGGATATCTTGACGTTTTATTAGAAACTAATTCTAAATGAGTAATAATTATTGATAATAGTAAACCTTTTTGTTCTCCAGTGGAACTTTTATATGCAGCTATATTTTTATTTTTTTCGAAAACCTCAAGATCACCCCTATGTATTCCTTCATTAGTCCTTTTACTTAAGAAATCTTTCCTTCTATTTCTTCTCAATATTGTGGATACTTCTTTTTCCGCTTTTTCTGGATTCCATAAGGATATCAAATTTTCTACCAAACCATTAATTTTTAGAGACGCCTTAGGCCAAACTGAATCAACTGAACAATCCAAAAGTTTATTCAATTCGTACACTAAATCAATTCGGTTAATTGCTATTGGTATTGACTCTCTTGCCATCTGATATTCAATTTTATCCAACCATTTTTCATCTTGTATATTAGATTTAAAAAATTGGTTTCTTTCTCTCATTAGTTTTTCATATTGCCGTATATGGCTTATATGATTGTGTTTATAAATTGAGCATAATCTATCAATAAATCTTCTCCGGTATGAGGGTGACTCAAGAAAAATCTGGTCCATTGAAGGAGTAAGCCAGTACAAAGAAAAAAATTTGGGTAGGTGGCTTGAACCTGAAACCTTTTTTTCATTTATTTTTACTTCCCTACCAGTTGAACCTTCTCTCATTCCAGTTGAAATATCTATTGTCTCATTATTTGAGATTATTTTTGCTTTTACTCCCCATCCATTCATATTTTTGGTGTTTGATAAATCATTAAGATTAGAATTTTTTAATCCTCTTCCCGGAGAAAGCAAAGAAATAGCCTCAAGGATATTTGTCTTCCCTACCGCGTTTTGACCAACAATAGATAGCGGTTTACCTGATAATAAAAAACTCAAATTTTCATGGGACCTGAAATTTGTTAGCTTTAGAGATCTTATGGAATCAAAGGATTTTTCTTCTTTTGTATAATTTATTTGATGATTTTGGTTCAAACTAATAATAACACTTATAATTAAACTCTCATTGGCATAAGAACATATGTAGCTTCTTCATGCGCTGAGTCCTTTATAAGGGCCGGGGCCCCAGGATCTTCTAGAGTAAAAGTCATATTATCTCCATCAATTTGACTGGCAATATCTAGTAAATATCTTGCGTTGAAACCAACCTCAAGTGAATCAGATTTATATTCAACGAGCATCTTTTCTACAGCAGTACCTGCTTCAGGGTTTACAACAGTTAGGGTTAGTAAATCGCTTTCAATAAAAAACTTTACCGCCTTCGATTTATCCGAAGAAATAGTTGCTACTCGATCAATTGATGAAGAAAATGTTTTAGTTTTCACAGACATAACTTTAGTATTCGTCTTTGGAATTACCCTTTCATAATCGGGAAAAGTACCATCTATTAATTTTGACGTAAGTGTAACATTTTCAACATTGAATTGAATTTTAGTATCTGAAATTTTAAGACTAATGTCCCCCTCGGTATCCTCTATAAGCTTCCTTATTTCACTTATCGTCTTTCTAGGAATAATAATACTTGGCATTTCATCGGCGCCGTTAGGGAGGTCTGATA
>UINC01000503.1_pt1 | contig 14224 bp, 13 predicted proteins | sample 5385821 | NCBI WGS metagenome assembly UINC01 (sample SAMEA4666929, study PRJEB26691) | marine metagenome | isolation source: Pacific Ocean | place: Pacific Ocean | collected 2011-10-13 | reverse complement strand
CCCCGCATCCTGGTGCCGAACTGCACCTCGTCGAGGTCGTGCAGAATGTGCTCGTCCATCGCCTGAGACTACCGCCGGTGACCGCCCCGCTACGTGCACCTCAGTACGCCACCCGGCACCTCCAGGGACCGCCGGATCAGCAGCCGAGAATGCTCCTCAGCACCGAGAGGCCGAAGAAGGCCACGATCGGCGAGAGGTCCAGGGCCATGGCCCCCATGCGCACCGGAGGGAGGAGCCGGCGCAACGGCACGAGGACCGGATCGGTCACCATGTAGAGGAACCCGGCGACGGTCTCCGCCGGGCCGTTCGGCGAAATCGGAAACCAGCTCATGACGACACGCACCACCAGCAGCAGGACGTAGATCTGGATGAGCGAACAGACGATGGTCACAGGTCAGTCGGTGAGGCGCCGACGATCCTCCGCCGACACCTCGACGTCCGATGGAGTCATCAGGTACACCTGATGTGTTATCCGTTCCATCTGGCCCACGCCGCCATAGCAGACGCCGCTGGCGAAATCGATGATCCGTCGGGAGAGGTCGGCATCGACGCCCTGCAGGTTCACGATCACCGGCTGCTTGGCGATGAACCGGTCGGCCATCTCCTGTACGTCGTTGAAGGACGATGGCGAGACGGTCGTGGGCTTGGCCGTCACCGCCGGCTGCAACGGACGGACCGTGCCCGTCGGCTCGGCGGGAAGGGTACGCACCGTCCTGGAACTGGGCGCCCTGGTGTGCAGCGGGCTGACGGTGCCTCCGGTTTCCGCAGCGGCACGGGCCTCCGCGAACTCGGTCGAGGAGAGCGGTCCGCGGAGCGTCGGCTCATCGCCGTAGTCGTCGTAGGCCTCGTCCGGGCCGAGGCCCAACCACATCATGATCTTCTTCATCTGCACCTGCTCATCCGGCGCCGTCGGTCGACCATCGGGTCGAGGACATTACCGATCGTACCGGGCCGACCCCGACCGATGAGTACACCGGGGACCCGCCCCTCAGGAGTCCTGGCATGCCACCCGGTCGCCAAACAGCGCACGACCGATGCGGACCATCGTCGAGCCGTGGTCGATGGCCATCTCCAGGTCGTCCGACATTCCCATGGACCGCTCCTCGAGCCCCAGGTCGTCGGCCAGCCGGGCCACCGTCCGAAACGCCCGCCCGGTTTCGTCGCCGTCTCCGGGCGCTCCGACCGTCATGAGCCCCGCAACCTCGAGGCCGGCGGCGACGGCGCCGGCCGCCAGGGACTCGACCTCGTCCGGTGGGCATCCTCCCCTGCCGGGCATCCCGAGGCAGTCGACCTGCAGGAGGATCCGATCACCGGGTGACCGCCGGGCCACCTCGGCCACCAGGGCCGGTCGGTCGACCGTCTGCCAGAGGGCCACGACTCCGGCCAGGCCACGAACCTTGTTGCGCTGGACGCCGCCGATCATGTGCCAGGCGACCGGGAGGCCGGCGAGCGCCTCGTGCTTGGCAAGGAGTTCCTGTGCGTAGTTCTCGCCCACCGCCACATGGCCGGCAGCGAGGACGGCCTCGACAGCCTCGGGCCCGAAGGCCTTGGTCACCGGCAGGAGCCGTGTCCGACCACCGCTGAGCCTCAGCAGTCGCTCGTCCATGGCCAGGATCCGGTCGACGACCGCCGCCCGGTCAAGCGAGGTGCCGGTCATCGGCCTGCCGGTTCGATCCAGGCCACCATGGCCTGGCGTCGTGACGTGCCGGTGGCCCGGAACGACCAGTACCGCTCGTCGCACGAGGTGCAGCTTCCGTCCACCACGGCAAGCGGGATGCCCAACGCGGCCAGCACGTGTCCCACCCCTGCGGCGAGGTCGAGCGCCGGCCCGGCGTCGGTCGTCCGTGCCCGGACCGTGGGACCCAGGCGCTCGGCCACGTCGTCGAGGTCCCGGTCGCCGAACCCGTAGCAGCAGGCTCCGATGTGGGGGCCGACCACCGCCTCGGTGGGACCGTCGGAGACGGTGGCAAGGACCTCGGCCGTCCGTTCCAGGACCCCGTTCCGCAGGCCCCGCCACCCCGCGTGGGCGATTGCCAAGCCGTCCGTCCCCAGGAGAGCCACCGGAACGCAGTCAGCCACCTGGACGGCGATCGGGGCACCGTTGGCCGTCGTCACCGCGGCATCGGCGGTGCTACCAGCCGCGCCTCCCGGTTCGAGTGCCTCGACCACGACCGTGCCGTGAACCTGGTGGAGCCACGTCCAGGGACCCGGGGCGAGGCCCTGTCGACGATGGGCGAGGATGTCCTCCGGGCCGCCGACGGCCATATCGCCGTCGGCGGCCTCGGACATGACAACCCGGGCCGTCCGGCCCGACGGGAGACTCCGTCGGGCCAGTTCCCGGGCCATCGACCCCTACTTGAGGAAGCTCGGAACGTCGAGGTCGTCGCCGCCCTCGGCGAACACGTCGGTGATGGAGTCGTCGCCCGTCAGCGGGCGGATCGGTGCGGACGCCGGACGGTCACCGTCCCAGCGATCGAACCCGGCGGCGATGACCGTCACCCTGACGTCTGCACCCATCTCGTCGTCGACCACCGCCCCGAAGATGATGTTTGCGTCCGGGTGGGCGACGCCATGGACCACGCCGGCCGCCTCGTTCACCTCGAAGAGGCCGAGGTCCCTTGGACCGGAGATGTTCAGGAGGATGCCCCGTGCTCCCTCGATGGAGGACTCCAGCAGGGCGTTGGAGATGGCCTTGCGCGCGGCGTTCAGCGCCCGGCCCTCGCCTGTGGCCTGTCCCACTCCCATCAGGGCCGATCCGGCGCCCTCCATCACGGACTTCACGTCGGCGAAGTCGGTGTTGATGAGGCCGGGTGTGGTGATCAGCGTGGTGATTCCCTGAACTCCCTGGAGGAGGATCTCGTCCGCCGTCTCGAAGGCACTCAGGAGGGCCGTCTTCTCGTCGGAGACGTCCAGGAGTCGATCGTTGGGCACGATGATCTGGGTGTCGACCACGTCCTTGAGCTGCACGATGCCCTGCTCGGCCTGGATGGAGCGACGCCTGCCCTCGAAGCTGAAGGGGCGGGTCACGACCCCTATGGTCAGGGCCCCCGTGGCCTTTGCGACCTCGGCGACGACCGGGGCACCTCCGGTTCCGGTGCCGCCGCCCTCGCCGGCCGTGATGAAGACCATGTCGGCGCCCTCCAGCACCTCCTCGAACTCGGCCCGGTGGGCCTCTGCCGCCTGGCGGCCGATCTCCGGATCACTGCCCGCTCCAAGGCCCCGGGTGATATCCCGTCCGATGTCCAACTTGACATCGGCATCGCTCATGAGGAGCGCCTGCGCATCGGTGTTGACGGCGATGAACTCGACACCCTTCAGGCCGGCGTCGATCATCCGGTTGACGGCGTTCACGCCGCCGCCGCCGACGCCGACGACCTTGATCACTGCCAGATAGTTCTGTGGGTTACCCACCATCGGTGCCATCTCGATCCCTTGGTCACATGGTCCGGGCCCATCCCGTACCCTAAAGTAGAGATTGAGGGTTACTTCTCCTCAACCCCGATCAGTGGTCAGGAGACTACGAGGCGTGGTCGTAGATCGTCAACCCGGCGCCCGGGCGATCAGGAGCACCGGTACTCGTCGCGGAGCACCACCGGATTGGCGTGGTCCGAGACGTCGATCGACACGATGCACGACAACTCCACCCGGGCCAGCACTGTGGCCAGGGACCGCAGCTCGTCCCGGTAGTCGTCACCCAGTCCCAACTCGGCATCCACCCCTCCGACCAGCTCGGCCCTGATGCCATTGCCTGTCGGGACCAGGGCGACGATCCACGCCCGCAGGTCCGGGGGCACCGCTGACGCCGCATCCAGCAGCGGGTCGATCCCCGTCATGCGGGTACCCGGAACGCCCAGGTGGTCCACCCTCACGGTAGGCAGGCCGGCTTCCGTCGCCGGAACCTCGAGGATCGTCCCCGCACGGTCCAGCAGCCCCCGGCGTCCCTCCAGGTCGACCGCGTTGACGATCGCCTCGCGCTCCACAATCCAGACCCGGACCGTTCCGGGCCAGTCGCGCTCGACGGCCACCTCCGCCACCCAGGCCAGGGAGGCCACCCGGCGTGCCACGGCCTCCGGCGACACGGAGGACAGGGGGGATCCTGCGCTGATCCCGGACACCGCCACGACCAGCGCCGGGTCGAGGTGATCGCCGGCGATGTCGACGAGCACCTCGTCTACGTCCAGGAGTTCGGTCCGGGTCGACGCGTAGGCCCCGGCGAGGACCACGCCACAGGCCAGAAGGGTCCACACCCACCAGAGCCGACGGGCTCCGGATGCCGCCGCCTCGACGTCGGCGTCGGAGGTCATTCCTCGAACCCGACCATCACCGTCTCGGGGACCAGTCGGACTCCATGGACCTCGGCGACCCGGCGTACCACCTCGTCCATGAGGCTCCTCACGTCGTCGGCCGAACCCCCCTCGTCCGCCTGGATGAAGTTGGCGTGACGCTCCGAGACGACCGCCGAGCCGAGTCGACGGCCCCTCAGGCCGGCCGAATCGATCAGGCGGCCGGCCGAGTCTCCCGCTGGGTTGGTGAACACGGAGCCTGAGTTCTGGCCGCCTGGTTGGTTCTCCCTTCGCCATCTCACGATTCCAGCCAGCCGCTCCTCGCCGACGACACGCTCGCCCACCGTGAGGCGCAGCTTCGCCGAGGTCACGACCTCCGACGCACCGATGTCCGACGACCGGTACCCGAGCGCCAGCCCGTCGGCCGGACGCACCCTTACCACCCCGGTGGCCAGGTCGAGCGTCGTCGCCGTAACTAGGACCGAGGACATGTCGGAACCGTGTCCGCCCGCGTTCATCCGTACCGCTCCGCCGATCGAGCCGGGCACCCCTACCGCCCACTCGAAGCCGGCGAGGCCGTCCGCCACGGTCCTCCTCGCCAGGACCGGGAGGCTGGTCGCCCCGCCGGCCGTCACCGACGTCCCGGAGACGTCGACCGACTCGAATCCCGTGCCCAGCTGGACGGCGAGGCCGGCAAAGCCCCGGTCCGCCACCAGCAGGTTCGAACCCCGCCCCACCACCAGAACCTCCACGCCGGCGATCGCCGCGGCCCCGGCGACCGCCTCCAACTCGCCCTCGTCTGCCGGGCGGACGAAGCCGGCGGCCGGACCGCCCACCCGGTAGGTCGTGAGGGCTCCGATCGGATGGTCCCGACGCATGCCGCCGGGAAGGCCGGCTTCGACCAGCGCCGCCTGCAGTGCCGACAACCCGTCCACGTCAACCGACTCCCAGCCTCACCCGGAGCTGGTCGGGCACGGCGGTGAGGTCACCGGCGCCCATGGTCAGGCAGAGGTCCCCGTCCCGGAGCTCCGAAGCCAGGGCGGCCACCAGATCCTCCCGACGGGCCACGTACCGGACGTCCGTCCCTGGTCGGTCGCGCAGGACCGCGTCCACCACGAGGCGGCCCGACACGCCCGGTCGGGGCGCCTCACCCGAGGGGTACACGTCGGTCACGTAGAGCACGTCGGAACCATCGAAGGCTCCACCGAACGACGACCAGAGGGCCTCGGTGCGACTGAACCGGTGCGGCTGGAACACCGCCACGATCCGGGCGAACCCACCGCTCCTGGCGGTTTCCAGCGTCGCCACGACCTCCGTCGGGAGGTGCGCGTAGTCGTCCACGAGGACCACGCCGCCAACCCGGCCCCGGTGCTCGAACCGGCGAGCCACGCCGCCGAAACGCGCCAGCGCACCGGCCACGTCCGGCGGTTCCGCCCCGGCGTGGACGGCGACAGCCGCCGCCGCGGCGGCATTCCGCGCGTTGTGGAGGCCGGGGACCGGCAGGTCCAGGCTGAACGCACCGGTGGTTGGCCCGGCCAGGGTGAACCGGACGCCCTCCCAGGACTCCTGCACGTCGGAGAGCCGCCAGTCGGCCCCGTCGGAGGTGCCCACGGTCCCGGTTCCGTGCCGGGCGGCCAGGGCGGCCCCCTCCTCGTCGTCCACGCCGACCACAACCGGGCCCTCGACAGCTTCGACGAACCGGTCGAAGGCCTCCAGGAGTGCCTCGAAGCCCCCGTGGTGCTCCAGGTGGTCCGGCTCGAGGTTGGTGACCAGCCCGTACCGGGTGGACAACCGGAGGAACGAGCCATCGCTCTCGTCGGCCTCCACCACGAAGATGCTTCCCTCGTCCCAGGCCGCACCCGTCCCGATCTCGTTGACGTCGCCTCCGATGATGAACGACGGACGGAGCCCGGCCTCGCGGAGCACCAGGGCTAGCATGGACGCCGTCGTGGTCTTCCCGTGGGTGCCGGCCACGGCGATCGTGTCGCGCAGGCCGCTGATGGCCCCCAGCACCTCCGCCCGGCTGAGCAGGGGGATCCCACGTTCGATGGCGGCCCGGCACTCGGGGTTGCCATCGGGCACCGCCGTGGACCGGGTCACCAGGTCCGCGCCGCCGACCTGGTCGGCCGCGTGCCCCACCCGCACGTCCACGCCCAGGGCGGCCAGGCGTTCCAGGCCGGAGGATGCCTTCAGGTCGGACCCGCTCACCGTGTGCCCCATGGACACCAGAACTTCGGCGATGGCGCTCATGCCGGCTCCGCCAACACCGACCACGTGTACGTGCGTCGGAGCCGACAGGTCGAGCAGGGGTTCAGGCATCGGGCCCATCCTCACGCCGGGGAGCCGCGTGGTGGGCGATGAGGTCGGCCAGCCGGTCGGCAGCGTCCGGCCGTCCCGCAGCTCGGGCGGCAGCGGCCATGGTCCTCAGGCGCTCGGGATCGGCGAGAAGGGGTCCCAGGAGCTCGGCGAGGGCCGGGCCGTCGAGCTCGTCGTCCGGGAGCAGCAGGGCCCCGCCGGCCTCGACCAGGTGCCGGGCGTTGGCCGTCTGGTGGTCGCCGGGAGCCCCGGGCAGCGGAACCAGGACGGAGGGCACCCCGAGGACCGTGATCTCGGCGATCGATGTGGCGCCAGACCGGCAGAGCACGAGGTCGGCGGCGGCCAACAGCGTCGGCAGGTCGTGTTCGTACTCCACGGCCCTGTACTCGACCTCCGTAGGCACAGCGGTCGCCATCTCGCCGGCCGACCATCCACGGGCGCCCACCACGTGGCTGACCACGAGAGGCCCGCCCGTCCAGCCCTCGACGAAGCCAGCCACGGCCCGGTTGATCCGACGGGCGCCCAGCGAACCACCGAAGACGACGAGGAGGGGACGGCCGTCCAGCCCGAGGCTCCCCCGTCCGGTCCTCCTGCCGCCGGCTTCCAAGCGGATCCGGGCACGTACGGGGTTCCCGGTCAGCTCGGCCCGCGGCAGCGGCGTGCCGGCGAACGAGACGGCGCAGACCCGGGCGAACCGGCCCAGGAGGCGGTTGGCCGCTCCGGGCACCGCGTTCTGCTCGGCGACCAGGAGCGGAACGCGCAGGGCGACGGCCGCCAGCCCGCAGGGGATGCTGGCGTAGCCACCGAGTGAGAGCACGGCCCGGGGCCGGGCCCGCATGAGGAGGAGGAACGCCCTGAGCACGCCGGCGGCCAGGCCCACGAGTGCTCCGACGTTGGCAGGCGTCAGGCGACGCTGGACGCCACGACCACCCAGGACGGTCAGGCCGAATCCGGCCGCGGGAACCAGGTCAACCTCGATCCCCCGTTGACTCCCGACGAGGTGCACCTCCCCGGGTCCTGCGACGACACCCCGTTCGACCAGGGCGTCGGCCACGGCCAATCCGGGCAGGACGTGCCCGGCCGTCCCGCCACCGGCGATCACTATTCCCCCGCGGACCGGCCCGTCGATCCGATCTGCCCGCCTAGCGTTCACCGCGACTGCCGGGCCACGTTCAGGAGGATCCCGAAGGCCGTCAGGGTCAGCACCATCGAGCTCCCGCCGTAGGAGACGAAGGGCAACGGGACTCCCGTGATGGGAAGCACGCCCAGGACGGCACCGATGTTGACGAAGGCCTGGATGAGGATCCACGAGGTGATCCCGGCGGCCAGGAGCTGCCCGAACCGATCGGGTGCACGGAACGCCGTAGAGAGCCCCACCGTTCCCAGGACCAGGTAGGCGAGGATTACGGCCATCGCCATGATGAAGCCCAGTTCCTCGGCCACGATGGCGAAGATGAAGTCGGTCTCGGCGAACGGGAGGAAGCCCCACTTGGCCCGACTGGCACCGAGGCCCATCCCCCACAACCCGCCGTTGGAGATGGCCACGCCGGCCTGGATTGTCTGCCAACCGGTGTTCAGGGGGTCGTTCCACGGATTGAACACGGAGAAGAGGCGGTCCCGGCGATAGCCGGCGCTGAGGCTCATCCCGGCCGCCAGGCCGAGGCCCAGCACGCCCGCCAGAGCGAGGGAGCCCAGGCGCAGGCCGGCGAAGAAGACCATGGAGGCCACGATGGCCGCCATGATCAGCGCCGTGCCCAGGTCAGGCTCGAGGAAGATCAGCCCACCCACGCCGGCCAGCACGACCAGCATCGGCCCGAGCGTCAGGCGGGTGGCGGTCGCCGGTCGTGACGAGAGCAGCGCTGCGCCGTAGACGATCACCGCCAGCTTGGCGAACTCGGACGGCTGGAATGAGACAGTCCCGATGCCGAGCCAACGAGCCGACCCGTTGGCCCGGATGCCGACCCCGGGAACCAGCACCAGCGCCAGGAAACCGATGGCGAGGACCAGGCCGGGACGGGCGAGGTTCCGCAGTCGCCGGTAGTCGATGTGCAGCGTGGTGAACAGGCCCACCAGGCCGATGGCCACCCACAGGACCTGGCGGCGGAGGTGGTGCCAGGCGTCCCCGTAGGTCCGGAGGTCGGACACCGAGGAGGAGGAGAGCACCATCACTATTCCCAGGAGGCCCAGGAGCATGGCGGTCGACCAGAGAACCAGGTAGCGGATCGGTCGTCCGCTGGTCCTCCCGGCCCGCCGCGCGGTCCCGGTGGCAGCCCCGCCGGCCTCGTCCGCCGCCATGCTTCCCCGGTCCCGGCGAGGCTCCGAACGATCCGTTGGAAGTCCCGGCCCCTGTCCGCATAGGAGCCGTACCAGTCGAAGGAGGAGCATCCCGGCGAGAGGAGGACCGTTCCGGTGCCGGCAGCCGATCGTCGGGCCGCCCTGACGGCCTCCTCCATGCTGGAGGCGACGACGACCGGGCAACGGCCGTCGAACGCAGCCGCCACGGCATCGGCTGCCTCCCCGATCGCCACGACGGCGCCGGGCCGGCCGTCGGCCAGCCGGGTGAGGTCCAGTCCCTTGTTGCGACCGCCGGCGATGAGCACAGCTCCGGGGAGACCCGATAGCGCGGTCAGGGCTGCGTGAGGTGTCGTGGCCTTGCTGTCGTCCACGTACCGGACGCCGTCGACCTCTGCCACGAACGACATGCGGTGCTCCAGCCCACCGAAGCCCCGCAGCGAGTCGGCGCAGGCCTCGACCGTGGCACCGCTCCGGACGGCTACGGCACATGCCGCCTGGGCGTTCTCCAGGTCATGGGGCATCGAGCGCGGCAGGGCCGCCACCTCCACGACCGGGCTTCCGTCCAGCAGCAGGAGCCCCGATTCGATGCGACACGCGGCGTCCGGTGTGCCGAACCCGGTCGCCCCGGCGGGCGCCCTGGCGGCCACCACCGGGTCGCCGAGGTTGGCCACCGCATCGGGGGGCGAGGCGATCCCCTCCCAGATCCGGGCCTTGGCATCCTCGTAGGAGGCCAGGTCGGCGTGGACGTCGAGGTGGTCGGGAGCGAAGTTCAACCAGGCCGCGGGCGAGGCGCCGAAGTTGGCTGCGTGGCCCAGCCGGAAGGAGGAGGCCTCCACGACGAACAGGTCGGCCTCGGCGTCGTCGATGGCGGCCACCAGCGGCGTGTCGGTGTTGCCCGACGGCAGGGCACGGAGTCCCGACCGTTCCAGCATGTCGGCGACCAGCGTGACCACGGTCGTCTTTCCGTTGGTCCCGGTCACGGCGCACCGGGGGCGGTCATCCCAGCGTGCGGCCAGGTCGGACTCGTCCAGGACCACGACGCCTGCGGCCTCCGCCGCGGCGAAGAGCGGATGCCCGTCGGGTATGCCGGGAGCGACGACCACCTCGGTCGCCTGGCCCACCAGGCGGGGCCAGTCCCCGGGGGCCGGTGCCTCGACCAACTCGACGGCGAGGCGTTCCGCACAGGCCCGGGCCGCGGCTCCCGGCCGATCATCCACCCCCAGCACCTCCACGTCGCGACGGACCAGGGCATCCATCACCGCCCTTCCGGTCACGCCCAGGCCCAGGACGAGAACTCGGCCGCTCACCGGCCCACCACTCCGGAGGCGATCGAGTCGGCGTAGAAGATCCCGAGCCCGAACGCCGTGCAGAGTCCGGACATGATCCAGAAGCGGATGATCACCGTGGTCTCAGGCCAGCCGCGCAGTTCGAAGTGGTGGTGCAGCGGGGCCATCCGGAACACGCGCCGACCACCCAGCAGCCGGAAGCTGCCGACCTGCAGGATGACCGACACCGTCTCGGCCACGAACAGCCCGGCCACGATGGGCAGCAGCAGGTGGGTGTTGGTGGTCAGGGCCAGCGTGGCCAGGCCTGTGCCGATTGCCAGGGAGCCGGTGTCCCCCATGAAGATCCGGGCCGGGGCCGCGTTCCACCAGAGGAAGCCCAGACAACCACCCGCCATGGCCGCGGCCACCACCGCCAGGTCCAGAGCGTGGGCCACGTCGTAGGTCTCCGGGTAGCGGAACTGCCAGAAGGCCACCACCGTGTAGGCCCCGAAGCAGAACGTGCCGGCGCCGGCCGCCAGGCCGTCCAGTCCGTCGGTGAGGTTGACCGCATTCGCCGACCCGATGATGAGCAGTACGGCCCAGACCGCCCACAGGGTGCTCCCGAGTTCCAGTCCCGGCTGGTCGAAGCGTGTGAAGGAGAGCTGCGTGTGGGTCGGTGCGTGCTCCAGCATCAGGACGGCGAACGTCACGGCGACCCCCAGCAGGCCGAGCATCTTGGCCCGCTTGTTCAGGCCCAGGCTCCGTTCCCGGACGACCTTGATCCAGTCGTCCATCAGGCCTACGGCGCCACCGCCCATGATGGCCAGCATCACGAAGATCCCGCTCCGCGTGTAGATGCCCCGGTAGAGGTCGCTCAGGACGTAGCCCAGAAACGCCCCGCCCACGATGGCCAGGCCGCCCATGGTGGGCGTACCGGCCTTGGTGGCATGCCCTTCGGGACCGTCGTCCCGAATGGGTTGACCTATCCGCAGCCTCGTCAGCCACCAGATGAGGACCCTGGTGCCGGCCATGGCGGAGGCCATGGCGATCGCCGCAGCGAGGAGGAGCCGGATCATCCGGCGACACCTCCGGAGGACATCCGGGCCCACTCCTGGCGGGCCACCGTACGGTCGTCGAACGGCGTGAGACGTCCCGCCGCCTCCTGGACGTCCTCGTGGCCCCTACCGGCTACCAGCACCAGGTCGTCCACTTCCGCCAGGGCCAGTGCACCCGCGATCGCCTGTCGACGGTCGGGTTCGATGAGGGCGGGGACACGATCCATACCGGACAGGATGTCCGCGATCACCCCCCCGGGTGGTTCACCCCTCGGGTTGTCTGACGTCACGACCACCAGGTCGGCACCCGTCTCGGCGACCGCTCCCATCTCCGGACGCTTTCCAGCGTCACGCTCACCCCCGCAACCGAACACGACCAGGACCCGACCCCCGGCCACCTCGCGGGCCGTGGCGAGCGCACCGGACAGGGCATCCGGGGTGTGGGCATAGTCGACGACCAGCGTGGGCCCACCCTCCAGGAGCACCGGCTCGAAGCGCCCGGGTACGGGCGGAGCGCTGGCCAGGCCTTCGACCACACGCTCCTCGACGACGCCGAGGGCTGACGCCAGTTCGGCGGCAACCAGGGCATTGGCGATCGTGAAGCGGCCCCCGGTGGCCACCTCGACGGAACGACCCCGCCACTCGAACCGGACACCGTCGGGCCTCAACGACCCTTCAGCGGGGCCCTGGGTCACCTCGGTCACCGCAAGCCCGGCCTCCGCCGCCCGAACGGCAATTCGGCTACCTGCCGCACCATCGACCACCACGACCGCCCGATCGGCGAAGGATCCGTCGAACAGCCTGGCCTTGGCGGCCTCGTAGTCCTCCATCGAACCGTGGAAGTCCAGGTGGTCCCGACTCAGGTTGGTGAACCCCACCAGGGCGAACCGGGTGCCGTCCACCCGATGTTGGGAGAGCGCATGCGATGACACCTCGACGGCGGCCGTCTCGACGCCTTCCAGTACCCATCGGCCCAGCATCGCCTGCAGGTCGGTGGCCTCCGGGGTGGTCCGCCCGCCGGACAGGGTCCCGTGGGCTGCGGTACGCCGACCGTCGATGGCGAGGATCGAGGTGAGCAGGTGGACGACGCTGGTCTTTCCGTTGGTTCCGGTCACGCCCACGAGCTCGAGCTGGTGCGAAGGCCAGCCATGGGCGGCTGCGGCCATCAGCGCCATGGTGGACCGAACGGACGGGACCACGACGGTCGGCACCGGAAGGTCCAGCGGACGTTCACCGACCACAGCGCAGGCACCGGCCCGCACGGCTGCCGCCGCAAAGTCGTGACCGTCGTGGTAGGCACCCGGAACGCAGCAGAACACGTCTCCCGTCCCGACCTGGCGGGAGTCGTGGGCCACGCCGGCCACCTCTGGGCCGTCCGAATCCGCCGGCATGGCCGGGTCGGCGACCCCGGCGGCCCGGAGCAGGGCGCCGAGCCGCATGTCAGCCGCCGGTCGCAGAGGAGGCGACCACGCCGCCGGATTCCTCGAGCCGCGCCGCTTCGGCAGCCTCACGGAGGAGCGTGTGTCGGGCAGGGGTGAGAGCGATCACACGCCCTTCCTCGTCCAGGCCGACCCGTTCCTCCTCCGAGGGGATCCGGAGCTGCCGTACGGCGAACCGGGCGAACTGGGCGAACACGGGAGCGGCAACCCTCCCGCCGGAGTACGCCTGCCCGGAGGGCTCGTCCACCACCACCAGCACGGCCAGCTGTGGGGCCTCAGCAGGCAGGAATCCTGCGAAGCTGGCCACGTAGGCCCGATCGCCCTTGCTTCCGTAGCCGCCGGTCGGGCTGGGCTTCCAGGCCGTGCCGGTCTTACCGGCAACCCGGTAGCCGGGGACCTGCCCCCTGGTCCCGGTACCGGTGGCCACGACCTGCTCCATCATTGCCACGACCTCGGCAGCCACAGCGGCGGGCACGACTGTCATGGACGGGCCGGGGCGTCGGGGATCGAACATCCCCCCATCGTCCCGCGTTCCGAGGACCAGGGTGGGCGCGGGCCTGATTCCGCCGTTGGCGAGGGCCGCGTAGGCGGTCAACATCTGCAGTGGGGTCGTCGACACTCCCTGTCCGATTGCGATCGTGGGCAGCGAGGTCCCCGACCACTCCCCGACCGCAGGGAGGATGCCCCGGGCCTCGCCGGGGAAGTCCAGGTCGGTGACGGATCCGAGGCCGAACTCGCGGAGTTGTTCGTGGAGCGCCTCGGGCCCGAGCTCCAGGGACCACAGGATGGTCCCCACGTTCGAGGAACGGCGCATGATCTCCGCCACCGTGAACTCCTCGGTCTCGTGGAACGGTGCATCGCTGAAGGTGGCGTCGTGGACGTCCAGGCGCGGTGGCACCTCGCGCACGGTGTGCGGCGCGGCCACCGCCCGGTCCAGGATCGCTGAGAAGGTCAGGGGCTTGATGATCGAACCGGGCTCGTAGGTCCAGGTGACTGACCGGTGCTCGGAGGAGATGTGCATCGTGCCGTCCGAAGAGCGCTTGACGGTCGCCGACGCCAGGATCTCGCCGGTCGCCGGGCGCATGGCGATCAGGACTCCGCCCTGCCCACCGGCGGAGTCCACGCCCTCTAGGAGGAGGCGCTCGGCTTCGAACTGGAGAGCGCGATCCAGGGTGAGCACGAGTGTCCGTCCGTCGCTGGCCGGCTCGACCGAGTACTCGCCGCCGGGGATGGACGCACCCCGCATGCCCACCTCCACGACCTTCTCCCCATCGGTCCCGGACAGGAGGCCGTCGTAGACCAGTTCCATTCCGCTGATCCCGTTGGAGTCGATGTCCGTTCGACCCAGGACCGCCAGTGCGGAGTCCTCACCGGGTCGGACCCGCACCCACTCCTCCTCGACGTAGACGCCGGTGATGTCGAGGGCGAGCGTGGCGGCGGCGACCTCGTCGCTGACCTGGCGGCCCAGGTAGACGAAGCTCCGGTCACTGGAGAGGCGTCGCTCCAAGATCCCGCTGTCGGCTCCCAGCACCTGCGCCAGAGCTCGGGCCGCCCGTGCCGGGTCCTCCACA
>UINC01000500.1_pt1 | contig 14243 bp, 10 predicted proteins | sample 5385821 | NCBI WGS metagenome assembly UINC01 (sample SAMEA4666929, study PRJEB26691) | marine metagenome | isolation source: Pacific Ocean | place: Pacific Ocean | collected 2011-10-13 | reverse complement strand
TATTGCTTTTAGTTAATCTGGGGGAGGACGGAGTTGCTTTTGGCAAGATCTTCCATTAAATCAATTCATTCAGAAGAAGCAATTTATCCTCGGCTGAATTCTCTTATTTGAAGAAAATGACAAAAAGATTTCGCAAACCAACACTATGATAATCGCTTTTAAAAAACTTCCAAGTAAAATCTTTATTTCATGAAAAATATTTCAAATAATGCTGTAATTGTTTCACTTCCGGAGAACAAAATGGAACTGAAAATTTATACCGGCTTGAGTCGATGAAAATATATTCACGTGCATGTACATCAATCCAGGCAAAGTTAGTGTTTGGTAAAGAGAAGTTGAGGTGTGCATAATGACAATTATACAACGCCTGCAAGTGAAGCTGGTGCAGAGGGGGTTCAATAAGCCGCTAACGTGGACTGAATGAACATGCATCAACCATTGTTAAAAAAAACGCGCAGTCACCTAAATTCTGGTGCAGGTTTTAGAAATACCAGTAATATCAACTCAAATATGACCTGCGCGTCCTAAATTATAATGTAAGAAAGATCAACCGAAGGTGTAAACATTAGGCGAATAAATTCAGCATAATGTTTCACTTTATCTAATCGCAGTCTTTGTTCAGCCATGGCTTTGAAGAAACAACACAATGCCAAACAGAGTTTGCGGAGAAAATATAGCTCCCTTCTTTCATTTCTTTCTTGTCTTCGTAATAACCTAATTCGGGACCTGCTTTAGTTCCATCCGTTGTCCCACAACTAACAACCATCCATGTCGCCATCATTATTGAAAATAATAATAGCTTGCTCATCTAACTCCTTTATAATTAGTTAACAATAAGTCAACATTTTCAATCTATCCAGCCAAAGCTGAGTATCCTTGAAGAAAATGTCTATGATGTTCTTGCGAACGTAAAGGCCTGGTCAACCTGAGCTCTAGTCAGATATATTCTGACTATAGGTCCTGCTGTAGCCGTACTTTGGATCGAACTGTTGCAGGTCAATCCTCTGTTTATTAACACATCTACAATATATATGCCACCTTGAAAAAGTAGCTGATATCATTGAGTTAAAAAATAGTTAGTTCTGTGTGTCACTTGTTAAATCTAAGGTTAGCAAACTGAGAAGGGTGGCTTTAAACTGGCTGACTTAAAGGGGGATTGTAATTTAGGGTTGAGGAATAAAATATCTCCAGTAGGAGATCCGGAATAATCTACTAAACATTTAATAAGCCTGCATGAAAGATAAAAACGCTGCTTATAATTTTTTTTATTTAGAACTCGACTTTCTGCTGAGAGACAAACAAAAGCAGAGTTCCAGATAAAATTCAGTTGACCAGTAATAATCTTGCATTTGGCAGCAAAAAAGTAAATTCTATTTGGTAATAAATATATTTTAAATGACAGCAAATGCCAAAAATTATTCCAGCGTATTTAACTTTTATTATCATCTTTTCCATCTCTATTCTGTTTGTAAAAGGGCAAGTTGTATTTTCACAGGAGAATACTCAGGAAACTTCAAATGCATTTCCGCTAACAGAGTCCTCAGCTGACGATGAAGGTGGATTTGAGGATGAGTTTGAGGATGAGTTTGAGGATGAATTTGCTGCTTCTGGACAAGAGGTTTTTGATCCTTTGAGCGGGTATAATCGTGTAATGACAGGATTCAATGACGGCTTTTATATTTTTGTTTTGGATCCCGTTGCACGTGGTTATCGCTGGGTTCTTCCCGACACGGCAAGACGCGGAGTGAAAAATTTTTTTCATAACATTTTGTTTCCACTACGCTTTGCCAATAACGCACTTCAGCTTAAAGCAAAAAATGCCGGAGAGGAATTTCTCAGATTCAGTATTAACAGCACAATTGGAATATTAGGGTTCTGGGATCCAGCCAAAGATTTGTTCGGATTAGAAGCACATGAAGAGGATTTTGGCCAGACTCTTGGTTACTACGGAGTTGGCGGCGGTTTTCATGTCGTTCTGCCTTTTTTAGGGCCGTCTAATTTGCGTGACATGTTCAGCTTGTATCCGGATATGCAGATGGATCCAGTCAATTATGTTGAAAAGCGGCCTTATAACTTTCCCAAACAAGAGGGGGAATATCTGGGTGTTTCCAGACCGACAATACAGGCACTTGAAATGAAATTGTTTAAAACCGTAAATAACGAATCTTTACGGATTGGTCAATATGAAAATCTGAAAAAAGACGCAATTGAACTCTATCCTTTTTTAAGGGATGTCTATGAACAAAACCGAGCTAAACTAATCAGGGAATAATCATGCAAGCTGCTAAAAAAATTATAATCAACATGTTACTCGTCGCTATTTTTTCCTTTTCTTTCGGAACGACTTTCCTTTTTGCGGATGAAGTAAGTGAAATCAGGGAAATGACCAAAGAAAAGGTTGACCACGTCATCATTACGCTCAAGGATGATAAGTTGAATAAAGAAGAAAAAAAAGAAGAAATATTAAAAACAATAGACGGACTTTTTGATTTTAATTTGATGGCCAGATTGAGTTTAGGCAAAAAGTTCTGGAAAAAACTCAGTACTGAAGGTCGGAATGAGTTTACTGAATTGTTCGTGGAGAAGTTGAAGCAATCTTATCTGGACAAACTTGACCTGTATACTGATGAAGAAGTAGTAGTTGATGAAGCAAAACTGATTAAGAAAAAACGAGTGGAAGTTCTGACCTATCTTGTCAGCAAGGACGATAAAATGGAGATGACTTATAAACTATACAAGACAAAGAAAAATGTCTGGATGGTTTATGATGTTGATGTCCTAGGAGTCAGTATAGTGCAGACTTATCGCTCCCAATTTTCGGGTGTTTTGAAGAAAGAGTCATTGGAAAAATTAATTGAACGTCTGCGTTCTTCAGCTGAATTGGGGTCTTGATGCTGAGGCAGTTCTACGAAAAAATTATTCTTAGTTATCCAAAAAGCATATTATTATTATTACTGATTTGTGTTGCAGCACTCGGATATCAGGCACAGTATTTAGAAATTGATGCATCTGCAGAAACTCTGTTGCTTGAAGATGATAAAGATCTCGCATTTACACGCAAAGTAAATGAACGCTATGGAACCAGTGATTTTCTTATCTTAACTTACAGTCCACGTGAAGACCTGCTCTCAGACTCTACCTTAAACTCTTTGCGTAAATTAAGTGCAGAACTGCTTGCATTGGATAGAGTTGAATCAATAGACTCCATTCTCAACGTACCTTTACTGGAGAGTCCTCCCAAGCCCATTAAGGAACTGATAAAAAATGTTCCAACTCTTGAGTCTCCGGATATAGATAAAGTTCTTGCCAAAAAAGAATTTCTCAACAGTCCAATATACAGGGATAATTTGGTTAGTCCGGATTTTAAGACCACGGCATTACTGATAAATCTGTATGACGATCCTTTGTATCGTGAGTTGCTGAAGAAGAGGAATAGTTTAAGAAAAAAAGAAAAAGTAGAATCTTTAAGTGTTGCTGAGCATAAAGAGCTCGATAAGGTGGTGGTAGATTTCAAAGATCATCGTGATAAAATGCGAGGCGTTGAGCACAATAATATTTCTAAAGTTAGGGCTATTGCAGAAAAATACCGTGGAGATGCGAAAATATTTCTTGGAGGCGGAAGTATGATCGCGGACGATCTAGTTACTTTTATCAGGAGTGATCTTAGAATTTTCGGTAGTGCTGTTTTAGTTTTTTTAATGCTCACTCTTTGGATCATTTTCAGGCAGATTCGCTGGATCATTTTGCCACTTATAACATGTACATTTTCTGTGATCATTACCTGCGGATTTTTAGGGTTCTTCGGTTGGGAAGTAACGGTGATTTCCTCAAATTTTATTTCCATACAACTTATCATTACCATGGCAATTACAATCCATTTGATTGTACGTTACCGAGAATTGGCTGGCTTAAATCCAGAAATGAATCAACGTCAGTTGATTTTAGAATCGACTATTTTTATGGCTAGACCTTGTACTTTTGCAGTATTAACGACGGTAGTTGGATTTGCGTCTTTAGTTTTTAGTGGAATATTTCCTGTTATGAATTTTGGCTGGATGATGAGTGCAGGAATTGGAGTGTCTCTTTTTTTGACATTTTTGATTTTTCCGGTACTGCTGATGCAGGTGCCGAAAGCAATGCCGAATACTTCTTTTGAGTCACGCTTTGCACTGACAAAATTTTTTGCAGATATTACTGAAAGACATGGTAAAAGTATTCTTATTATAAGTGTGGCTGCTTTAATTATGAGTATTTTGGGAGCGTTAAAACTGAATGTGGAAAACAGCTTTATTGACTATTTTAGAGAAAATACTGAAATATATCAGGGAATGAAGACGATAGATCAACAACTTGGAGGCACAACATCCCTTGATGTGGTGATAAATCTTGAACAGAGTGAAGATGATTCTCAGATCGCTACAACTGAAGAAAAAACAGAGGTAAAAATAGAAGATGAAGAAGAGTTTGATGCTTTTGAAGATGAATTTGATGAAAGTGCCGGTGAAGCTCAATATTGGTTTACAGCTGAAAAAATGAGAAGGATAGAAGAAGTTCATGACTATCTTGATGGACTGCAGCATACAGGAAAAGTGCTCTCACTTGGGACAATGCTGAAAATAGGTAAAACTCTTAATTCCGGGAAACCACTCGACGATTTTTTGCTAGCGCTTCTTTATAACGAACTACCAGAGCATTTTCGCAAAATAATTATGGATCCTTATGTATCTGTCGAAAACAATGAGGCGCGGTTTTATGTGAGGATAAGGGATTCCGAACCTGATTTACGACGCAATGAACTTTTGAAACAAATTCAGTTTGATCTAAAAGACAAATTGGATATTCCAGAGGAAAAAGGACGTCTCGCAAATGTGCTTGTACTATACAACAATATGCTGCAAAGCCTCTTTAGGTCGCAAATACTTACTTTGGGGGTAGTAATAGTTGCGTTTCTAATCATGTTCATTTTTCTTTTCCGTTCGGTAATGATAGCGTTGATTGCGATTTTTCCGAATGTACTTTCAATAGGAGTGGTACTGGGATTTATGGGTTGGATGGGCATACCTCTGGACATGATGACCATTACAATTGCGGCTATCAGTGTAGGGATTGCAGTAGACAATACCATTCACTACATCCACCGCTTCAGGTTTGAATTCGCCAGGGACCGTGACTATCTGGCGGCTATGCATCGATCACACGAAAGCATAGGCTACGCAATGTATTACACCTCAATCACAATTATCATAGGTTTTTCAATTCTGGTGCTCTCAAAATTTATTCCAAGTATTTATTTTGGTTTACTGACGGGACTGGCGATGCTGATTGCCCTGGTTGCTGCGTTGACGTTGTTACCACAATTGATGATCGTCTTGAAACCTCTGGGTCCTGAAAAACAAAAAGGATGAGGCATTGAGAGTAGTACCTGTACAAATTATCTTTTTGTAATTTATACTGCGCCAGTTACTTCAAGCAGAATTTCTTCAGTGATTTAATCCAAACTCCTTCCCTGATATAAAATTGTTCGGACCTGTTGTTGATATAATTTTACCGATTTTCGGACTGTTAATGGTGGGTTATACTTCTACCGCTTTTGGTTGGTTTGATCAATCGGCTGTCCGTGGACTCACACGGTACGTCTTCGATTTTGCAGTGCCGATGCTATTGCTGCGTACCCTTGCTACCACAAACCTGCCGGATGTCATTCCCTGGGATTATCTTGCTTCTTATTATTTAGGAACGTTGATCGTCTTATTGACTGGGATATGGTCAACACGATTGTTCTGGAAACGGACATTTTCCCAACAGGTGATTAATGCTTTCTCTGGTAGTTTTTCCAATACAGTTCTGCTGGGAATTCCAATTATTTTGCTTGCATTTGGTGAAGAGGCTGTTGTGCCTTTGTTTATCATAATCGGTACACATGGACTCATAATGGTACCGCTTTTCACAATCATGCTTGAAATGGGTAAAAGTGGCAAGGGCCGGCTGATAACCATCATTGCCAGAACTTTGTATGGATTGATAAGTAATCCACTCATTATTGGGCTACTTTCCGGATTAGCGTGTAATTATTTTGAAATATCTTTGTGGAATCCTGTGGATGATATGGCAAAGTTTCTGGGGAACTCTGTTACTCCCTGTGCTTTGTTTGCTCTCGGCGCAACTCTGGCTGGTTTTAGAAAAGACATACCGTGGCAGGAAGTACCATTGATCATTATCATAAAGACCATTGTACACCCTCTCGTTGTCTGGGTAATGGCTACGCTGGTCTTTGGTATTAAAGAAGCAATTTGGATTCAGGTACTGGTAATGTTAGCGGCTCAACCAACCGGCGTTAATCCATTTCTTTTTGCCAGCCGTTATAATGTAGGGCAGTTAGTTGCCAGCAGTGCGGTTTTTATGTCAACTGTTATTTCGATTTTTACTCTCAGCCTACTGCTGGCCTTTTTCCGCTGATACCATCTGTTAAAGAAGATAAAACCGGCTTAAAAAAACTCCAAAATTAACTGGAACTTTATAAAAAATAAGAGAAAATGTTACAAACTGACAATTTCAAAAAAAGGAAATAATGGCATTAGTAGAACTCGAAAAAAAGAACAATGTTTACGTTGTTACCCTTAATGATCCTGCAAGTGGAAACGCCATCAATACAGAGTCGTTGAGCGCTCACCGTATAGTATTAGCTGAGTTGGATATGGTTACAGAAAATTCTGCTGTTGTAGTGACAAGCAGTGATCCGAAATCATGGTGTGTCGGCCTGGACTTTGAGTGGGTTAGTGCTCAATCCGCAGGGCAGTTTGCAAGTTCTTTCAAGGAGCTTGAGGAAGTATTCGGACGCTGGGCCTTGTTAGCGCTGCCGACAGTGGGTTGTGTGACAGGTCACTGCATGGCGGGAGGAGCGGTATTTGCGGCAGCTCTGGACTTTCGGATAATGCGTGAGGACAGAGGGTGGTTTGCTTTTACGGAAATTGACGTTAAAATTCCACTTTCTCCAATTTTATATGAGTTGGCAGATTTACTGCCTAATAAACAGGCGGTGCGTGACCTCCTGCTCACAGGACGACGCATAGGAGGTGCTGACGCGAAAAAAATAGGAGTAGTTGATGAAACTCATTTGCCTGAAGAATTAATGCCGCGTGCACTTGAAATTGCGGAAGAACTTGCTCAAAAAGATCTTAAAACTTACGACGTAATGAAACAAATGATCAAACAGAATCTGGCACGGCAGATTAAAATGGAAATGAAAGGCTGAGATTCTAACTCACTTAAACGATATCAGTTTAAATTATTGCTGATCCTTGAATATTTTAAAAAACTACGAAATATAATGCAGTCGCTGCCGTTGAAGAAAAAACATTATTGGCCCTGTGTTACTAATATCTTACAAGGCTCCCCGTTTAGATCCCACTCCGTACCTTGCGGAGTTTCCTGAAGCTGAAGCTGATCAGCGAGGGTTTCCGTACTCACGAAATCAATGAAATTCTCCAGCGACGTATTCAGTTTTGTGGACGCATGGTAACTGATGTTGATGCGGTCCATCACATTAAGATCCATTTCTTTGCGCATGTTCTGGACTTTGTTTACAAACTCACGTGCAAATCCTTCCTGAATCAAGTTCTCACTCAATTCTGTGTCCAGAGCAACAGTTAAACGGTTATCAGTTTCCACCAGTAAACCTTCTTTTTCCTGCCTTTGCAGGAGAACATCTTCCGGTGCTAATTCTAACGTATCTCCATCAATTATCAATGAAATACTATCACCGTTCTGTAATTTTCTAATGTCGTCAAGATTCAGTTCAGCAATTGCGTTTGCGGCAATTTTCATTTGCTTACCGAGTTTTCTTCCTAAAGTTTTAAAATTGGCCTTTGCGCTCAAATTGACAAGTTCTTCCTCATCAGGTGTGATAACAATTTCCTTTATATTGAGTTCATCAGTAATTAAATCTGCAAGGTTTTCCAAAACGTGTTTTGCCTCCGGATCATGTGTTACCAGAAATATCTTCGGCAGTGGCTGGCGTATTTTTAACTGATGTTTTGCACGCAGAGCACGTCCCATGGTGACGGTAGAAAGCACCAGATCCATTTGCTTTTCCAACTCTATGTCCCTGTAGTCAGCATCTACTTCCGGAAAAATAGCCAGGTGTACGCTTTGGTGGTCTGTATCTTGACGCAGTGCACGGAAGATTCCGTCTGCAATGTATGGAATAAAAGGAGCAATTATTTTGCTGAAATCGAAAAGCACTGTGTAAAGTGTAGCGTATGCTTCATGTTTGTCCTGACCCTGCCCTGCTTTCCAGAAACGTCTCCTGCTGCGTCTGATATACCAATTGGTTAACAAGTCGATGAATCCTACAAAAGGTGCTACTGAACGGTTGAGGTCATATCCGTCCATTTCTTTTTGTACTTCAGCAATCAGTTTTTGTAAACGTGACATAATCCAGCGGTCCATTGGATTATTCTTTTTCAAGGAGAGATTTTCCGAAGTTGGTTCCCAGTCGTCAATTTTTGCGTAGGTGCTGAGAAACGCGAGCGCGTTCCAAAGCGGCAGTAGTTGCTGTCGGGTAGTTTCAATCAGGCCTTTTTCCGAAAAACGCAAATCTTCTCCGCGTACTGCAGGACTGTTGAGCATATAAAGACGGACGGCGTCTGCACCGTACTTATTCAGCATCTCATTTGGATCCGGATAGTTTTTGAGCCGTTTGCTCATTTTCTTTCCGTCTTCCGCCAGAATTAATCCATTTACCACACAGTTTTTGAATGCTGGCGTATCAAACAATGCTGAACCTAAAACCGCGAGCGTGTAAAACCAACCGCGTGTCTGGTCTAAACCTTCACAAATAAAATCTGCAGGAAAATTAGCTTCGAAACGATCCTTATTTTCAAATGGATAATGTTCCTGAGCATAAGGCATGGAACCTGACTCAAACCAGCAGTCCAGAACTTCTGGAACACGTCTAAAAGTTTTGCCATTATGTTCAATGATTAGTGGATCGACAAAATGTTTGTGAAGATCATCTATTTTATTTCCGGTTTTTTCTTCCAGTTCTTTAACACTGCCGATGCACAGGACCTCACCGTCTTCACTTTTCCAAATCGGCAGTGGAGTTCCCCAAAAACGGTTACGGCTGATGGCCCAGTCACGTGCGTTTTCAAGCCATTTCCCAAAACGACCATCGCGAATATGTCCCGGTACCCAATGCACAGTTCTGTTATGTGCAACCATTCTTTTCTTAATCTCTTCAACATTTACAAACCAGGTTGAAATCGGCTTATAAATCAAAGGAGTATCTGTACGCCAGCAAAATGGATAGCTGTGCTGTACTGTTTCATGGCGGAACATTTTTCGTTCTTCTTTAAGACGCTGGATAATTAATTTGTCTGCATCCTTCATATTCTTGCCTGCGATAAATTCCATGTAATCCATGAAATTACCTTCATCATCCACCGGATCAAAAATCGGGATGTTTTCACGTTGAAAAATGCGCACATCATCCTCACCAAAACAGGCCAAATGCACAATGCCTGTTCCGCTGTCATCGTTGACATAATCATCCAACTGCAAAGCCCAGGTGTTGGTCGTGTCAACGTGACTTTTAGCAAAATCAAAGAGCGGTTCATATGTCATTCCCTGCAGTTCAGTGCCTTGCATTTCAGCCAGGACTTCATAATTCCCTTCCTCAAAATATGTATCGATTCTTGATTTTGTTAGAATATATGCATCGCCACTTTTTTTATCTCTGATTTTACAATAGCTGAGTTTCGGACCAGCGCAGAGTCCCATGTTTGAAGGTAAAGTCCACGGAGTGGTTGTCCATGCAAGTAAATATAAGTTTTCCTCGCCCTTGACTTTAAATCGCAAAGTGACGGAAGGATCCTGAATATCTTTGTAATTCAGGTTTGCCTCAAAGTTTGAAAGCGGGGTGGAGACTCTCCATGAATAGGGAACAACCTTTACTCCTTCGTAAATAAGTCTCTTATCCCAAAGCTGTTTAAAAACCCACCAGACTGATTCCATGAAATCGATATCCATGGTTTTGTAATCATTATCGAAATCAACCCAGCGAGCCATACGTTCCACAGTTTCCCGCCACTCACGAGTGTAGCGTAAAACAATAGCACGGCATTCTTCATTAAAATTGCCTTCACCAAATGTTTCGATTTCGTGGCGTCCATTCAGTTTAAGAGCCTGTTCAACCTCATACTCCACCGGTAACCCGTGTGTGTCCCAGCCGAAGCGTCGTTCAACTCTGAAACCACGCATGGTTTTGTAACGTGGAATAACATCTTTGATCGTTCCGGCCAACAGGTGCCCATAATGCGGAAGTCCTGTCGCAAACGGCGGACCGTCATAAAAACTGAAAGCTTTGTCTTCCGGACGTTGATCGATTGATTTTTGAAAAATATTTTCTTTGCGCCAGAATTCAAGAATTTCTTCTTCCATTTGCGGAAATCCGAGTCTGTTGGACACTTCTTTCATAGTCTTGATAAGTTGTTGCTGGATGGTCTAATAAAATTAGTTGGGCGTTTCAGGACGAATGAAAACGCCAACTGTAGTTATGCTCTTGGGATTTCTCGTGAGAAGCGAACGGCAAGGTTGAAATAATCCATGGCTAAAGTACCCAGATCATCATTCTGTTGGGAGACTTTAAGTTCGCAAGTTTTGACCCCTTGTTTTAGCGCACAATAAGTTTGATAAAGAGGTAGCATTTTTAGTAAATCCTGATCATTTGAGACTTCAAGATATTGTTGTACAAATGCGTCAAACAGTTCAGTTTTACCCATACGTGCAAGTTCGACTGTTAAAGACGAGACATCATTTGCTACGTCCAGAACCGCCAACTTCTTTTGAACTTCCTGAGGACTGATAAAATGTACCTTATCTCCATAAACAAAAATATGTTCCGGTAAAAAAGCACCGTGACCCAGGACAATTCGCCCTTTTTTTTGCCGTTTGTTGAAAAGACGCTTATTGTCATTGATGAACTTTTCAAGAGGATGCCGAATCATATCCAATATCGGTTGCGTTAAAGATGCTTCAAAATAACGTTTCAGTTGAAAAAGCATGTCGTCACAGAGTGCGCGAAAAGGTTCCGGTTTACCTGACTCCGCTGCTCTGTCTTTTGCAGGTGATACTGCATGAATCTCAGCAATTCTGGTTGCAATTTTCGAAATATGTTTTATTGTAAGCTTGTCTTTCGCCAAAAGTTGGGAAAGTGACCATTGATCCGCAAGCGCCTCCATTTTTAAGGCATACTCAATTATTTCTCCTTCTGTGCCTCCGATTTTGAGTTCACCATTATGTTCCATGACAGGCAATACTTCTAAAGGCCAGTTTGGATTAAAACGCTGACTGAGACGGCACTCTTCGCGACAAAAAGCTTCTTTAACAGCTAATGTAGCATATTCATTACCCAACTTTTTAATCTTATAAAGCTGGTCATCAGCTTTAAACAAGAATGAAGTTGAAGTCTCACGCAACTTAATTGTCTTCGGAGAATTATGATAAGCTGCAGGTTCTTTGAGCGCCTTTACCAACTCTGTTTGCAATACAGTCATAGTATGTTTTAATTAATGAAAATGCTTTTAACGATATTAAAATAAAAAATAATCAACCATTTCTGTTTGTTGACATTCAACTCACATTCACGAATCGTGCATAAATATCTATTCATGTTTACCTACTTAGTGGGGATCAAGTACGATACAGCAGAATTAAATGTGACGGCAGATAATTTTTATATATTCAGAATGTGCCCCAATTTATGTTTTTTTGTATGCATGTACTTTATATTTCCGGGATTACTCTGAATTTCAAGTGGAATTCTTTCTACAACCTCAAGACCGTGTCCCTGAACTCCGACGATTTTACGCGGATTATTAGTCATTAAGCGCATTCTCCGTACACCGAGCATAAACAGCATTTGCGCACCCATTCCGTAATCACGCAAATCTGCTTTAAAACCTAATTGTTGATTTGCTTCGACAGTATCAGCACCTTTTTCCTGAAGTTTATAAGCGTGAAGTTTATTGATCAATCCAATCCCGCGTCCTTCCTGAGGCAAATAAAGGATTACGCCTTTTCCTTCTGCCTGCACCATTTCCATGGCTGCATGGAGTTGCGGGCCGCAGTCGCAGCGGTAGGAACCAAAAACATCACCTGTCAGACATTCTGAATGTACACGTACCAGAACAGGCTCATCCTCTTCCCATTCCCCTTTTACCAGTGCGACATAGTCGCTGTCGTCCAAAACACTTTGAAAACCGATCACGTTAAAATCACCAAATTTTGAAGGCAGCATTGCTTCCGCTTTTTTGATAACCAATGTTTCGTTACGTTTCCGGTATTCAATGAGGTCTTTAATTGTAATGATCAATAATTTGTGGAGTTCTGCAAATTTCATCAAATCAGGAACACGTGCCATTGTACCGTCCTCATTCATAATTTCGCAAATCACACCACCAGGTAGCTTATTAGCTAATTTTGCGAGATCAACAGCAGCTTCAGTATGTCCTGCCCTACGCAATACTCCGCCCTGACTCGCCAGTAAAGGGAAGATATGTCCGGGGCTGCGGATGTCTTCTCTGCCTGAATCCGGATTAATTGCGGCAGCAATTGTGCGGGCGCGGTCTGCAGCGGAAATACCTGTCGTTACGCCTACAGAAGCTTCAATGCTGATTGTAAAATTGGTGCCCATTGTTGCGTTGTTGTTACTCACCATTAAAGGCAGATTCAACCTGTTAACAGTTTCAGATTCAAGTGGCAGACAGATCAACCCCCTGCCAAATTTCGCCATGAAATTAACTTTTTCTGCAGTTGCAGCTTCAGCCGCGCAAATGAGGTCTCCTTCATTTTCACGGTCCTCATCGTCCACCACGACAATTAATTCACCGTTTGCAATGGCTTTAATCGCCTCCTCAATGGAATTAAATATTTTGTCTGTTTCTGCCATGATTTAATAATTAAAATAAGTTCTTTGAAATATTAATGTGTATTTATGAATTAGTTATAAAAACCTGAAATCTACGCTGCAGCTAAATCAGTAACCCGGAAATGAATAAAAACAAATGCTGTGAAGCTACCTCTTATTTTAATTTTGCTAAAATAAACCAGTCCTCTCCCAGAGGAGTGATCGAGCTGATGTCCAGTTGGCAGGCATCATTCACATTATCTACATTTAAATCTCCACACCATGACAAAGAGTCCTGCCCTCCGATTATTTTTGGTGCCATAAATAATGCAAGGTGATCTACAGATTTGCTTTTAAGAAAGCTCGCATGGATCAGACTTCCTCCTTCCACTAATAAACTCTTCAGTCCGTGCTTTCTCAATTCAGACAGTACCCACAAAATATCCGGAGTTTCCGCAGGTGCTCGAATAATCTTTAATTCAGCCCGTTCCGGCCAGTTCCGTGAAGGTGCCTGATTTCCGGTAATAATTATAACAGGGACACCATCATTTTGAAACACCCTGCTTTGTTCCGGAATACGTGCTTTTGAGTCCAGCACAATCCTGACAGGTGATCGACCTTTTTCAATACCGCGTACAGTCAATTCCGGATCGTCTGTCAGAATTGTGTTGATGCCTACCAAAATAGCATCATTCTCGTGTCTTAATTGATGCGCTTTCCGCCTTGCCACGTCTCCGGTTATCCATTTAGAGTGTCCGGTTCCTGTCGCGATTTTCCCGTCGACTGTGGCAGCTGCTTTGAGAGTGACCGTGATTCCTTTGCTTTGCTTCATCTGCTTCTCAAAATTAAGTCACTTTTTATTTATAAACAAGTGCCATTCTCAATACATCTTCAAGACTTTTCTTTCCTGTAAATTCTATAGATATTAAGCTAAAACAACAAGGGATATGAACAGGATGGCTTCATAGAGCAGGTTTTAGCAGTAATTATTTAATCAGCAACAAAAGCTGCTTTAGAAATTTTCACTAAAAACTTCGATTGAAATTATTACTCACATGAGCAAAACTGCGAGATGTTCATGTCATTACTGCACAACTGTTTTACAGGAACGCAGTTCCTGAGCATCCGCCCATGCATACATCAACTTACCTGTACGTAGCATGTCTTCCGGATTACCAGGATTAAAGTGTCCTCCTTCTACCCAAGTTTCACTTTTTGGATCAGGTGAATTATCCCAAAGAGGAAGATAAGCTTCAGGCGGAACTAAAGGATCTTTTGTTCCATTGATAAAATGAATTGGTGTCCCGGAAATATTCGGTAAATATGTCTCCATTTC
>UINC01000498.1_pt1 | contig 14253 bp, 9 predicted proteins | sample 5385821 | NCBI WGS metagenome assembly UINC01 (sample SAMEA4666929, study PRJEB26691) | marine metagenome | isolation source: Pacific Ocean | place: Pacific Ocean | collected 2011-10-13 | reverse complement strand
AGGTTGCCGCCGTCACGGCCCGCATTTCACGACTAGAAGGCATGGAAGCTCACGCTCGTACTGGAGATGAACGACTGCGGAAATATTTCCCGTCCGAAACCTTTCAAACCACTGGCTGAAATGAACGTCAACCAGTCTTTGGAAAACCTTTTCAGTCTCTCCGGAAAAGTGGCTTTCGTCACTGGCGGAGGTACAGGCATCGGCAGAACAATGTCGCAAATTCTGGCCAAAGTCGGCGCGTCCGTGGTGGTTACTTCACGCCGTGAGGAGTTGCTAATCGAAACCGTCAAAAACATCACGGCACAGAACGGACAGTGTGCTCACGTCACTGCCGACTTGAGTCAAACAGAAAACATTTCCGGATTCGTCGAACAAGCCACAAAACCGTTTGGATTTCCGGACATCCTTGTCAACGCCGCCGGAGTGAATTTTCGGGAACCTGTTGAAAAAATAACTCCGGAAATTTGGGAACAAACACTGGCAATCAATCTTCGGACTCCGTTTTTTTTAGCACAACTTTTGGTTCCGGAAATGCAGCGCAAAAGCTGGGGGCGAATAATTAACTTGGCATCATTGCAATCGCAACGGGCCTTCCCGAACAGTATGCCCTACGGAGCATCCAAAGGTGGAGTGACTCAACTGACACGGGCCATGGCCGAAGCGTGGTCAAATCAAGGTATTTGCTGCAATGCAATTGCCCCCGGTTTCTTCCCAACCGCAATGACCGAACCCATATTCAACGATCCGGAACGTGCTGCACACAATGCGAAACAAACTGCAATCGGCCGTAACGGAGAACTGCGTGACCTCGAAGGCATCACCGTTTTTCTTGCATCTCCGGCTTCTGATTATATCACCGGACAAACCATTTATGTGGACGGTGGATTCACTGCAAAATGAAAATAAGCTCATGAAAGCACTTGTGTACACCGGAACGAACGAGGTTACCTATCGTGAAGAACCTACACCCGAACCTGCCGCAGGGGAGGCTAAAATCCGGATTGAGGCGGTGGGCATTTGCGGTTCAGACATGCATGCCTACCATGGTGAAGATGCCCGCCGAATACCCCCGCTTATTCTTGGACACGAAGCTGCCGGAGTTGTTGTTTCCGGGAATCTATCCGGACAGAGTGTGGTACTGAATCCGCTCATTTGTTGTGCATCCTGTAAGGACTGCGTGTCCGGTCGAAGCAACCTTTGTGCTGACCGCAAACTTATAGGCATGAATTATCAAGGAGCTTTTGCAGAATATATCACTATTCAGGAGCAAAATCTGATTCCTATCCCTGAGGGGATGAGCTTTGTTCACGCAGCACTTACCGAACCAGCGGCAACCTCCTTTCATGCTATTAATCTTGCGCAACGAAGACTACATCGACCGATTTCCGGTGGCCGGGCACTTGTCATTGGCGCAGGTTCTGTTGGTTTACTAGCCGCGCTGATTTTACGTAGCTTTGACTGCAGGGAAATACTGCTTTGTGACACTAACCCTTTGCGGCGGGAAACTGCCTTTAGATCAGGATGCTGCGAGGTCTTCAATCCGGAAGTTGAACCGGCAAACCTGGATAATAGTTTTGAATTGGTTGTAGACGCAGTCGGTATGGAAGCAAGCCGTAGGATGGCAATTCGTGTTGTACGACCAGGTGGAGTGATGATGCACATAGGATTACAGCAGAGTGGAGGGGATTGTGATTTTCGCAAGATCACTCTTTCTGAAATCACAGTTATCGGCACCTACACTTATACTCACGCGGACTTGGAGGAGGCTTTGAAAATCCTCCACTCCGGAGCCTTAGGGGATCTCTCCTGGGTTGAAGAACGTCCTCTTAGCGAAGGAGCTACAGCGTTTTCAGATCTTAACAAAGGTTTCTCTGCTGCTTCGAAGATAGTATTACAACCACTTTTGTAAAAGATTATTAGATAAACAATTTTCTAGTAATTCGATTTGTTTAATTAGAATTGAAGGTTTCGCAAAAAGTCTAAATTCCTCAAATTGTAATTTCGACTGTAGTGAGAAATCTTAAGAATATTAGAGTTGTATCTTATGCAAGATTTCTTGCTTCGCTCGAAATGACACGGTTTTAGTGCTTTTTATGAGGACATCATAATTGACTGTCTCGTAACAAGTCTGAAATCAACACAGTCATTGTCCGTAGGGAACAATCTTAATTATATTTGAGTGATCGCTTATAAAAGATTTTTCATTTCGTTCTAAATAACACGGTTTTAGGATTTTTTATGACTGCATCATAATTTTTCGAAAATTGTTTTTGCTTTTTTGAGATAAATTTTTTTCTGCAAACGAAATAAAATAAACAATACTAAACTAAACAATCAGCCGGTTTCACCGCTCCATGGATACTGGAAGATGAGCAGAATTTCTGGACCCTCATTACCGGTAGAAGCTTCAAAACGGTAAACATTGCCTGAACCTCCGATTAAGCGAACTCCTGTTCCGTATGAAGAACGGTTGATTTTTCCCAACTCTGATTTTTCTTCAGCAACGCTTCCCTGTTCCCAGAAAAAAGTGGCCTGCAGTGCTTCCATAATGTCACTAAAAAAGATCAAATCAACAATATCTTTGCTGGTGTTGAAGTTCCAGCGAAATTCAGTACCGTAAAACTGTGTGTGTGCAGCCTGATACCTTCCATTTGGGTAAGAACGAAGTCTGTCCTGGCCGCCCAAAGGATGGGCAGATCCATTTTTGTTGGCCTTGATTGTGTTTTGTGCTTTTGAAATCTGTGCGGCACATCCGGTTATGGTCGGGTACAAAATGCATGTGTCGGCCTGTGTTTCAGTCAATCCACTGCTAATCAAAATAGATTTCAAGTTCAAGTTACCTTTTGTTTTTACAAAGGCGTCAGAACGAAAATAATGAAATGCCCAGGTGCTGTTTTCTAATATAGGTTGGTAGAAAGTTAATCCGTATGAAAAAATGTTGTATTCCGGAGATCCTGTATCAACTGCTGCTACGAAGTCTGAAGTAGTTTTAAGTCGAAAACCTTCTCGGGGATCTTTCAAGTCATCAGTCCAGTCCAGATGCAGAACTGCTCCATTTCTTTGGCCTTTGAAAACAATGGCGTTTGGTATTGTTTGCGGATTTTCTCCTTTTGAATCCCTGATCTCTATTGTCCGTCCAGTTTGATTTTGCGAGTATAATGAGAATTCTATTCTACGTTCCATTAAGCTCAAAGTTGTTTCCAGTTTGTTGAGAATGTATTTGTCACCCACGAAGATATTAAAATCATCTTTTTCACTTTCCATCCCTCGACTGCCGTACATGTTTAAACCGTATTTTTTGATATTAAGATGTATTCCTGAGAGGTAAAGATATTTTGGTATGACAAATATTTCTTCTACAGAACCGAAGTAACCTTCAGCGTCTCCAGTGATTGCAACCAGATATGCGTCCACATTGGTCTCTAATATGTTTCCGCCATAACCGATTAGCATCCATCCTTTACCCAATCCTGGATAAACATAAGGCGCAGGTACTACCAGATATCCCGGGATCGTTCCAAACTGATCCTGACGCCTGTCTGGACCAAAAGCGAAGACAGACGAAGTACAAAAGAAATATAAAACTGAAAAAGTCAGGAGACGAAAAAGCATGTTTTTCATTGGAGGCTGTTGGTATTATTAATTTTAAAGTATAATTGACGTATGGAATATTATCATTTGCATGAAAAAGATAAACATCTTTGGAGCAGTTTCCTGCAAAAGAGTGAGAACGCAGTTAAATTTTGATTTGGATCTGCGCAGGAGAAAGACAAAAAACCGTTCACTAAATTATCAGCAAACGGTTTTTTGGGTTTTAAGTCGTATATTATTTGGTGCCTAGGGCCGGACTCGAACCGGCACGGTGTTACCACCGAGGGATTTTAAGTCCCTTGCGTCTACCAGTTCCGCCACCCAGGCAGGGGGGAAAAAAGGAACTGGAGGCGACGAGCGGATTTGAACCGCTGTACAAGGTTTTGCAGACCTCTGCCTAACCACTCGGCCACGTCGCCTCTGGTCATCTAAAATTACCGAAATTTGAATGCAAACACAAGTTCAAAACGAGACGATTGAAAATTCGATAGAGCTGGCAAAGCTTTATGGAATTCTGAAATATTTGCCTGATGGTCAGCTCACTCATGCCCCTTTTTCCCTTAGTCCTTATAAAATTTCTGCAGCAGACCTGCAGGAAATGACAGAACTGACTGCACCATTCAGTGAGTTGATGATTAGCATATCTCAGAACTGGGATTTCCTTGAGCATCATTTGGAACCTATCGCCAAAATAGACCCATTTTTACGAATGCTGATGGATTGCAGAACGGATGAAATTACTCAAAGCAAACAGCTTCTTGTGCAACGAAATGATTTCTTTTTGATCAAAGATGAGCACAAAAAAACAGGGCAGGCAGTTGATTCCACTGAATCAAATTTTGCTGAGTCAGCACTTCGTCAAGTTGAACTGAACACGGTCTCTGCCAGTTTTCCGTTTTTAATAACTCAAATATCTCATTTACACCGCTATTTATTCAAACAAAATCAATTACCAGAAATTATTCCAAACAATCCGCTGAGTCCTGTAGTTGATGCCTTTGCAAAGGCAGTGCGAGACTACGGTTCCCCTGACGGGGTGATGCTGCTGATTTCCCAACCTTCAGAGGGCAACCGTTTCGATCAGTTGGGGCTGGAACAGCTTTTATGGGATGAACATAAAATTAGTACTGTCCGGAAAACTTTAGCCGATGTATTCGAAGGCGGATGCCTGCGTCAGGGACACCTAGTTCTGGAAGGAAAAACAGTTGCCCTCAGCTATTACCGTGCCGGCTACACTCCTGATGATTATCGAACAATTGAGGCAGTAAAAGGCCGCCAGCTGATTGAGTCATCATCAACAATTCAGGTACCGGATTTACAGATGCAGCTTGCTGGAATGAAAAAAATTCAGCAGGTCTTGACCAGGCCGGAAATTTTATCTAATTTCACCTCTGCTGAAACGTCAAAGCATTTATTAAAAACATTTGCAGAAATGCACACACTGGACGAAATTATTGAGACACCTGGAGGTGAAATGCAGGCAGCCGAATGGGTCTCCGGCAATCCTGAAAATTATGTTCTCAAACCTCAACGGGAAGGTGGCGGGAATAATTATTTTGGCAGCGAAATTCCAAAAATTCTCAAAACTATCAGGCAGGATGAACAAAATGCTTATATTTTGATGGAAAAAATTCTTGCACAAACTCACTCTGCAGTACTTGTGGTGAACGGACGTGCAGAAAGATTAACCAGTGTGAGTGAGGTTGGAAGATATGGAATTTGTTTTGCTGATAACGGAGTGCTGAAGAGCAACAAGGATGCGGGATACCTGGTCCGTACAAAGGCCGAAAACATCAATGAGGGAGGAGTGTGTGCGGGCTTTGCCTGCTTGAATTCACTTGTTCTGGAAGCTTAAGGCTATCATTAATTTTCAGGATTACATCTAAGTATTAAAACTTCTCAAGATGCGAGTTCAATTGTAGCAAGCAAATCAATTTCTTCAAGCACTTTACCTGTTCCAATAGCAACACTGGTAAGGGGGTCATCTGCAAGAAAAATCGGCAAGCCTACTTCCTGTCGAAGCAAATCATCCATACCTGAAAGTAATGAACCTCCACCTGCCATTACGATTCCGCGGTCAACTATGTCAGCCGCCAGTTCCGGAGGAGTAGATTCCAGGGCATTTCGGATTGTCTTAACTATTTGCGCACAAACATTACTGAGAGCTTCCAGAATTTCTTCTTCACCAAGAACCAGTGTTTTAGGTATACCGGTTACCAAGTCTCGGCCGCGTACTTCATATGATTTCGGTTCTTCTTTAATATAAGCAGTCCCTATGTTGATTTTAATTTCTTCTGCAGTCCGCTCACCAACGAGCAGATTATATTTTTGCTTAATGTATTCGGTAATGCTGTCGTCCATTTTATCACCACCAATCCGAGCAGAATCGCTATAAACAATGCCTGCTAAGGAAATCACAGCAACCTCTGTAGTTCCTCCTCCAATATCAACAATCATGCTGCCTCTGGCTTCTGTCACCGGCAATCCAGCTCCTAGTGCAGCGGCCATTGGTTCTTCAATCAAAAAAACTTCTCTTGCTCCTGCAGATTCAGCAGCTTCTTTGACAGCACGACGTTCAACTTGAGTAATTCCTGAAGGAACGGCAACTACAATACGCGGCTTAAAACGAAAGAAGGAAAATTTGCTTTGCGTCAGCTTGATAAAGTAACGCAGCATTTCCTGGGTAATATCGAAATCTGAAATAACGCCGTCCTTCATTGGCCGGATAGCTGTAATTGAACCTGGAGTACGACCCAGCATTTGTTTGGCTTCCTCCCCAACAGCAAGTACCTGAATCCTTCCACGGCTGTCTTTTTGTACAGCCACCACTGATGGTTCACGAATCACAATCCCACGTTGTTTAGTATAAACCAGGGTATTAGCTGTTCCTAAATCAATCGCTAAATCCTGTGTAAAATAACCGGCAAATTTATTTATCATCGAATATTCCTAGTTTTGTTTTCCAGCATAGTCAACTCACAGTCCATGCATTGGCATTTATAAAAATATTGAAATTCTTTAGTTTATTGACATACAAAATCCTGTGTGCAAAAACAGTATTTTTACGTTTTTTATGCGCCTCAGAAGGTAATACAGAAGTAATGCCAAAACTCAAAGAGACTTGATTTATTTTGTATATCATCAAAAGTATTTTGCATGTATGTTCAGCAAACTACTTTTAAGTTCTTAACCAATTTATTATGCCGGAACTTCTAATATTTTCAGTCCTGTATATGGTTGCAGAAGTTGAGTAAAGCAGCAGTAAACGAAATTCTTCCAAAAGCAGTATCATTGATTTTAATCAAGGAAAGACTAGAAAACAAGAGGAAAAAGGACTTTCTCGACTTAAGTGATCTTTTCTCTGTTGCTCCGGACGTGATCAAAATAATGTAAGCCGTCAGCCGATCCGCATTTCAGGATTCCCTCCTGCAGACATTCGTACTGCACAGAACTTTACTTCAGGAATTTTTCCAAAAGGATCCAGCACAGAAGTAGTAATCAAATTGGCGGCAGCCTCATTGTAAGCGAAGGACATAAAAAGATTTCCCTGTTGAACACCGGGATCCTGCCGGGAATACGTTGATATTTTTCCTCGACGTGATTCAATAGTTACGGCTTCTCCAGGTTCGACTCCCAGCTTTTGCAGGTCATCAGGGTGAACATGGACCACCGGATAAGGTTCAATGGCATTCAAGACAGTTGCACGCCGGGTCATGCTGCCTGTGTGCCAGTGTTCGAGTTGGCGAGAAGTGATGAATACAAACGGGAATTCTTCATCGGGCATTTCATCTGCATGAGTGTATTTTGCCGGAACGAAGCGGGCTTTTTTATTTGCTGTGGGGAAACCTTTTCTAAATACGATTGCTTCTCCGGGATCTCCTTCTTTGTTGCAGGGATATGTCACAGAATGTTCTTTCTGTAAGCGTTTCCAGGTAATACCGGCCATGCTGGGAGTTGCTTTCCTGATTTCAGAAAATATTTCTTCAGGACCATCATAACTCCAATCAACACCAAGTCGTCGCGCCACTTCCTGTATGATCCACCAGTCTTGACGTGCGTTCCCGGGAGGATCGATGGCTTGTCGTCCAAGTTGAACTTGGCGGTTGGAATTTGTGAAGGTGCCGCTCTTTTCCGGAAAAGCGGAAGCAGGAAAAATTACATCCGCAAAACCTGCTGTTTCAGTCAGAAAAATATCCTGCACCACCAAGTGCTCCAGCATTGACAATGCACCACGAGCGTGATTAAGGTTTGGATCAGACATCGCCGGATTTTCACCTTGAACGTACATGCCGCGGACTCCTCCGGAATGCACTGCATCAACAATTTCCACAACCGTTAAACCAGTTTTTGGATTGAGGGAAGTTCCCCAAAAATTCTCAAACCATTTTTTGTTTTCCGGATCTGTAACTGATTTGTAATCCGGAAAGAACATCGGAATCAAGCCCATATCAGATGTTCCCTGCACATTATTTTGTCCTCGCAGTGGATGCAAGCCGGTTCCAGGACGTCCGATCTGACCTGTCATTAGCGACAAAGCAATTAAACATCGAGAATTGTCTGTACCATGAATGTGCTGCGAAATTCCCATGCCCCACAAGATGATAGCTGATTCCGCAGTAGCATAAGTCCGGGCAACTTCACGTAAAGTTTCTTCTGGGATTCCACAAATTGGAGCTACCTTTTCCGGACTGTAATCCGCAACATTGGACTTCAATTTTTCAAAATCAGTAGTGTGTTCTGTGATGTATTTTTCGTCGCATAATTTTTCTTCGATGATGACATGCATCAGGGAATTGAGCAGTGCCACATCGGTATCCGGACGAAACTGAAGGTTGTAAGTTGCATGGCGTGATAACGCAGTACGGCGTGGGTCCAGCAAAATCAACTTTTTACCAGCTTTGACTGCGTTTTTCATAAACGTGGCGGCCACCGGATGATTCCCGATGGGATTTGCTCCAATCAGAAAAATAACTTCAGCATCCGTCACATCTGTGAATGGATTTGAAACTGCTCCGGATCCAATGCCCTCCAGCAAAGCACTTACCGATGAGGCATGACAGAGACGGGTACAGTGATCAATGTTATTGGTTCCAAAACCAGTACGAACTAATTTTTGCAGCAAATATGCTTCTTCGTTACTGCCCTTGGCACAGCCAAAAGCGGCCAATGCATCCGGACCGTTTTCATCCCGGATTTTACTGAAACCATCGGCAGCAAAATCGAGTGCCTCTTCCCAAGTTGCTTCCCTGAAAACTTTTTGCCAGTCCTTAGGCTGGAGTAGTTCCATTGTTTTTGGAGCATCTTTACGACGAATTAACGGCTTTGTAAGACGATCCGGATGATGCACGTAATCGAAACCGTAACGTCCCTTGACGCACAACCTTTCATGATTTGCCGGACCTTCGCGTCCATCGACCCGTAATAGTTTCCCTTCCTTGACATGATAAGTCAGCAAACAACCAACTCCGCAATAAGGGCAAACGGATTCGACCTTTTTGTCTGGGGCCGCCAAGCCTACATCATTTGCCGGCATCAACGCACCAGTCGGACAGGCCTGCACGCATTCTCCGCAGGCGACACAAGTACTGTCACCCATTGGATCGCCGAAGTCGAAAACAATTTCTGCGTGCGATCCCCTATAGGCCATTCCGATCACATCATTTACCTGCACTTCGCGGCAGGCACGCACACAGCGGGTACACTGGATGCAGGTATCCAAATTAACTGACATCGCAGGATGTGAGTTATCAAAAGCCGGTTGGACCCGCCTTGAGAATCGGGGCTTGCTTATACCTAATTTTTCCACCCACTCATCAAGTTCCGAATTTGGTGTGTAAGGCGATTTTCCGGATTCAGGCATATCAGCCAGCAACAGTTCCAGCACCATTTTTTGTGAATGGACTGCACGTTCGCTCTTGCTGTTGACTTTCATACCCTGCTGCGGGTAACGACAGCAGGACGGCGCCAGTACGCGCTCACCTTCAATTTCCACCACACAGGAGCGGCAATTGCCGTCCGTACGGTAACCCTCTTTGTAACACAGTCGAGGAATGTCTGCGACTCCTGCACGATCCGCCGCCTGCAAAATCGTTTCGCCGACCAAAGCCTCAAGCGTTTGTCCGTTAAGTTCAAATGAAATTGTCTCCATTTTACACCTCCTGCGGAAAGTATTTCATTACACAGCGTAACGGATTCGGTGCGGCTTGACCCAAACCGCAAATTGAAGCATCTTCCATTGTCTGCGAGAGTTCTTCTAAAAGGGATTTATTCCAGGTTTTTTGTTCCATCAGTGGAATGGCTTTTGCTGTTCCAACCCTGCAGGGAGTGCATTGTCCACAGGATTCGTGTTCAAAGAATCTCATTGCGTTAAGTGCCAGTTTACGTGCACTATCCTGATCAGAAAAAACAATCACTGCAGCAGAACCGATAAAAGTGCCATGTTCCTGAAGTGTATCGAAATCCAGCGGCAAGTCTCCAAGTGAAGCTGGAAGCATTCCTCCGGAAGCACCTCCGGGGAAATAACCATAAAAGCTGTGTCCGGGCAGCATTCCGCCGCAATATTCGTCAATCAATTCGAGCATCGAAATTCCTGCTGGAGCAAGATGCACTCCCGGTTTTTGCACACGGCCGCTGACCGAAAATGCGCGCAGACCTTTGCGTCCTCTTCTGCCGTGAGAAGAAAATGATTTTGCGCCTTTTTCTACAATATCACGAATCCAGTGCAGAGTTTCCATGTTATGTTCCAGTGTTGGACGGTCAAACAAACCAACTTCAGCAACATACGGCGGACGCAAACGAGGTATCCCGCGCTTGCCCTCAATCGATTCTATCATCGCCGACTCTTCACCGCAAATATATGCACCGGCTCCACGGCGTAAATAGATTTGTGGAAGTATATCCGGAAAAGCAGATTGCAGTTCTTTAATTTCCCGGAGCAGAATTTCATTTGCCGCAGCGTATTCGTCTCGGAGATAAATATAAATTTCATCAATCCCAACGGCCCAGGCTGCAATCAAAGATCCTTCCAGGAAACGGTGCGGATCAGTTTCAAGATAAAAGCGGTCTTTGAATGTTCCCGGTTCTCCTTCATCAATGTTGACTGCCAGCAATCGAGGCCCTGAAAATCTTTTGACAATTTCCCATTTACTTCCTGCAGGAAAACCTGCTCCGCCTAAACCGCGCAGACCAGATTTTTTCAGTTCATCAATCACAGATTCGGCAGTTCGCTTTCCTGAATTGCATTCCTGAAAAAGCTGATATCCACCGGTGTCCCGATATTGCGAAAAACCCACATATTCAGGGATTTCCGGACGAACTTCTTTTTTATTTACTGCATTCTGTACAGATTCAATTGTTGCCAGATCAAGCGGGTTTTTACCAACCACTGCCACAGGCGCATTTTGACAGCGTCCCACACAAGGCACAGGCTGAATCCGGACACCTTCACCTAAAACATTTTTTAGTGATTCCGTGAGTTCTTTTGCTCCGGACATTTCACAGGTCAGTGAATCGCAAATCCTAACCGTCAAAGGTGGTGGAGGTGCATCGTTTTCTTTGATCACGTCAAAATGATGATAAAACGTGGCCACCTCAAAGACTTCTGCATGAGCAAGTTTCATTTCATGAGCAAGTGCCACCAGATGCTTTGCAGATAAATAATGAAATTCGTCCTGAATTAAATGCAGAGCTTCAATCAGCATGTCCTTACGAAGCGGCATGTCCGACAGCAGTTTCTGCACTTCCAGCAGAGCTTCTGAATCGACCAGCCGGCCTTTTTGTTTCCCAAGTTTTTTCTTGTTCATTTCTACAAATTGCTAATTAAAATCCACAAAAAACTGTGCAAGGTCTTCAAAAGTTTCAGCCCGCCGAATGAGACGGCTCTGCCCTTGATGCACCAGTACTTCCGCTGGACGCGGACGGGAATTATACTGTGAACTCATCGAAAATCCATATGCACCAGCATCTAAAAAAGCGAGGCGTTCACCGATAACTGGAGAAGGCAACTTGCGCTCAATTTCATCTCCGGATCTACTAAAAATATCACCGCTTTCGCAAATATATCCAACGACAACAACATCCTCTTCATCACCTGAATATCGACTGGCATTAAGGATTTTGTGATAGGATCCGTACAACGTCGGACGCAGCAGGTGATTGAATCCTGAATCTACTCCCACAAAGCGGTGTTTTGGAGTATCCGTGATGTTTGTGACAGTTGTCAACAAAATTCCAGCAGGTCCTACCAGCAATTTCCCTGGTTCAATTTTCATTGATATTTCTCTGCCGTAACTCTGCCTGAATTCCGTAAAGCGCCTGGTCATTTTTTGACTTAAATCTTTCATATCCAAAGCCTGCTGTTCCGGTCTGTATGGAATTCCAAAACCGCCGCCAAAATCAATGAACTCCAAATCCGGAAATTTTTCAGCCACAGCTAAAATCATTTCCATGGCCTCCAGCATTGGTTCTGCAGAATAAATTCCAGTACCGATGTGAGAATGAACACCGTTCAATGTTAGTTTATATTTTGTTGCCAGTGCAAGTGCAGCATCGATTTGATCGTGATAAATTCCAAATTTTGAATCCGGACCACCGGTGATACAGTGTGCGTGATGACCAGCACCAATTCCAGGGTTGATCCGCACAGATACGCTTGTCTGTGGAAATCGTTGACCAAATTTTTCCAGCAAAACGAGTGAACCCAGATTGACTGAGACCTCCTGCTCCACACAATATTCAATTTCTGCAAGGGAGTTGTTATTACCGGTAAAAATAATTTGCTGCGGCTCAAATCCTGATTCCAGAGCCAAACGCACCTCGAATTCTGATACTGCGTCAATTGACGAACCTTCTTCTCGGAGAATTTTCAATAGTGATGGATTAGAATTTGCTTTCATGGAATAATGTATTTCCAGCAGTCCTTCAGGAAACCCGGATGATAATTGACGGAACTGTGAACGCAAGACTGACTCCTCGTAAACATAGAGTGGTGATCCATATTCCTGCATCAGTGTTTCAACAGATATGTCTTCCAAAAAAAGTGTGTCGTTAGTAATATTCATTGAACAGTTAATTTTTTATCAATTTTAATCCGGCTTTCAAAATTATTGTATTACATTGCATGGACCTGAACTTTCAACCCATTATTCTACCTACTACAAACCAAAAATGCGAATCAAAATTGCCTTACGGCATGTCATAAAATCAGGAACTAAGGTGAACAAGTGAATAGAAAACGTTTTATCAGACTTTTGCTGCTCTGGTTGTCCACATTTTTAATGGGTGGAATAGTTTCAGTACTGATCTATGTACAAATGGCTGTAAATCAGGAAAATATAGTTGGCTCACTGGAAATTGAGCCTCCAGAAGTTGAGGCAGATAGCGAAACGATTGAACCAGTCAGCGAAGAAGCGGGTCCTGAACCAAAGCCAGGAGCAGTAGGAACAGCTGACATTTCAGAAGACGCAGAGTATTCGCATTTAGTAGAGACTTCAAAGCCATTCTGGAATGTTTTTCCTATCAACAAGCCCGGTGTATCAGCAGAGAACTGGCACACTATTCTAGTGCAGAACCGCTTCAAAATTGACTACACCATTACTCCACTTTCCCAGAGGGACTGGCATCTTGTCAGGATTAACAATTCTATACGAGTTCAGTTCCGCTCTGAACTGGCGGCAATAAAAGACATTCTGTACCGCAAAAAACGGGGTAAGTTTTCGGTTCAACTGGTTTCAATTGGAGAAGACCAGTTTCAACTGGCAGTTTCTTTGATGAGTCGACTTCTGCATGCCGGACACTATGCTTATCTTCATCGGACAGATGCAGAATTTGATGGGAAATACTGGTATCGAGTAAGAGTGGGATTTTTTAAAAATCTTGAAGATGCCCGCACTACAGGGAAAAAAATATTTGAAAAATTTAAGGATGAGAAATTGTTTTCTGAAAACTTTATGCCCGTCCAGCCGGGCCCACAAGAACTTTCACGTCCGGTGATTGATCTAAGACAGCCTTTGAACAAGCCGTGGGTTATTGAACTTCCTCTTTACGATGTGCAGAATAAGGCGCTGAAAGATCTTGCTGAATTAAATACAGAAATCGACTTCAGTTATATTTCACAAAAGCTGAAATCTGCTTCATCAGGTAAGCTGGAGTATCGGATACGGATAGGATTTTTTGAAACAAAGAGAGAGGCAGGCGGAATGATTTACAGACTAAAAAAGAAGTTTCCGAAATTAAAAAGAATGAAGCGTGTACATTTATGAAAAGAGCTTCAGTAAGGTTGTTAAGTGGATAGGTCTGTAGAACGACCCATAAATTAATTTATAAAAAGAGGTTCCGTATCAGTTTTCTGCACCGGATTGGTTTTGCTGCCATTCCAGCGAGAGTTGCTGTGCCTCAGCAATTTGAGTACGGGTCATACGTTTTTTAACCTCGTTTTTCATTTCTCTTGCATTTTCGTTGCCCCGTGCTGCAGCCAGGTTAGCCCATTTATAGGCTAAAACAAAATTTTCCAGTATCCCTTCACCTGAGGCATACATAACAGCTAGATTGAGCTGTGCTTTTGTATTCCCCTGCTCGGCAGCTTTTTTATACCAGAATACAGCCTGGGAAGAATCTTCATTTACTCCAGTACCGTATTTATACATAACAGCTAGATTGAGCTGT
>UINC01000495.1_pt1 | contig 14291 bp, 14 predicted proteins | sample 5385821 | NCBI WGS metagenome assembly UINC01 (sample SAMEA4666929, study PRJEB26691) | marine metagenome | isolation source: Pacific Ocean | place: Pacific Ocean | collected 2011-10-13 | reverse complement strand
GCAAATTTAATGTCAAATGTTTCCCTTGCTAAACTAAAGCAACCTATCATTAAAAGCCTTTATAATTATTTTTAAAATTTAGTGATTTTTTTTGTATTAATCTAATATTTAAATAATCTTCTAAAGGGAAGGCATTATTTTTTGTAAGTGAATTAATTTTTTTTATATAATTAGTAGCTTCTGTATTTAGATTTTTACTTATTTTTGAAAAATTTGGATAATCTTTAAAAGCATCTAACCAAATCGTCCTACCCGCAAGATAACCGGAGGCACCATTTTTATATGCTAACTTTAAACAATTAAAAAATGATTTTTTATTCATCCCCGAGGATAGCATTACCCATGGAACATTATTTGTTGCCTCAGATAATTCTTTAAAAGCTTCCAGTGTTGATTTTGAGAACTTACCAATCTCAAGCTTTCTACTGTCGACAGGACTTTCTAATTTAAAAATATCAACTTTGTATTTTTTTTTGGAAAACTCTCTCACACTTTCTATCACATGATTTTGGTTTTTTTGTTGTTGTTCTTTATAATCTTTTGAATATCCAATTTCATTTTTAAAAGGATAAACTAGTAGCTCCAGAAGAAATGGAATATCATATATTTCGCACTGCTTTCCGATAGTTTTAATATATTTTTTTTGATGTTGGATGGATTTTTTATCAGCATCTGGTCGATACCATGCTAGTATTTTCACAGCATCTCCACCAATTTTTTTTATTTTTTCAACCGTCCAATTTTTTATATTTTTTGAATATCTTCCTTTACTTTTTTCAGTAAAAGCATGATCTTCTAATGTAATTATTAATCCATTACATCTACTTGTTGTGATAAGATTAGGTATTGAATAAACAGGATCCATTAATATGGCACTTGAGTGTTGAGATAGATTTACAGAAATTTGTTTTTTAATCTCAACAACATCATCAAAGTCATAAGTTTTTTTTTTACTTTTTATTATATTAAAAATAGGGGGTCTTTGATCAATAGCAAGCATTTCTAAATGATTGTTTTTATTACATAATTTTCTAATATGTACATATTTCCCTGTTTGATGAGATTTCATGTGATTTTTTAATTTATTCTTAATTTATAACATTTTTATTTCTTGTATAACGTTTTACTTTATGTTTTAAAGTTAAAAAAAATGGAGGAAAAATGATAAAATTTTTTGTTAAAGCAATTTCAGTTGCTTTAATTTCAATCTCATTGACATTGATTTCTGCAGTTTCTTTCGCTGCTACCGATGTAAGAATCATGTGGTACGGCGATGGGGATAAAGAAAATGTTCCAATGCAAAGACAAATAGATGCATTCAATGCAGCTAATCCAGATATAAATGTTATTCTTGATGTCGTTCCTTACGAGGCAATTCAGAATACTTTACCTATTCAGTTAGCGGCTGGTGAAGGACCTGATATTGCTAGAGTAACAGATCTTGGTGGATTAAATAAATATTACGCTGATATCACCCCGCATGTTGCTAACCCGCAATATTATGAAGATAGTTTCGGTCCTTTTTTAAAGTGGTACCGCAAGTCTGGTGATACAAGTTCAATTCATGGTTTTCATTCCACAATGACTGTTACAGGTCCTTATGTAAATAAAACTTTATTTGAACAAGCAGGTGTTGAATTACTTGGTCCTGGTGCAACTTGGGCTGAATGGGCAGATGCAGCAAATGCTGTTGCAAGTAAACTAGATATTCCTATTCCTATGGCTTGGGATAGATCTGGTCACCGTGTATCTGGTCCAGCAGTTTCGATGGGTGCAAAATATTTTGATTCAAATGGTGATCCAAAACTAGTTGATGATGGATTAAAAGCTATGACACAAATGCTGTATGACTGGCATCAAGATGGAACTATGTCTAAAGATCTTTGGGGTTCAGTTTCAGGAACAAAATATCATGCTCCTAATGATTGGTGGAATGCAGCTGAAGTTGTATTTATGATGAGTGGCTCTTGGCAAATTGGAAGATTTGCTAATGAGGTTGGAGATGATTTTGACTGGTGGGCTGTTCCTGCTCCATGTGGCCCAGCTGCATGTACTGGAATGCCAGGTGGAAACGCTCTATTAGCTTTTACTGCTAATGATGCTGTAGGAAAAGTAATAGATTATCTTTCAAGTAAAGAACAATTAGGTGCTTTTATTGGAGAAGTTCTAGCAATTCCTGGTCACTTAGACTTGCCTGTTAATTATCAAACAGATGATGCTAATGCTAAGCACGCACTAGAAACTTTTGCTGGTGCAGTACCTACTATTGATCAAGTTGCTTTTGATCTTCAAGCACATGCTGATAACCGTATTATGTTTAACGCCATTATCTCAAGATTAGGTCAAGCTATTGTTGGAGAGATGTCTCTAGAAGAAGCTTGGGTGAAAATGGATGAAGATGTTGAAAAACAACTTAAGGAAAAACACGGCGGTTAATTAACTTTTTAAATAAATATTAAAGCTGCTCAAATTGAGCAGCTTTTTCTTTTAATCAAAATTTAATGAAAAATATAAGAATTAACATTAAAAATTTTTTCATCAGAGTTTTTAATATTCCTTTTGGATTTTTAATGAATGCCATTGATGTTATTATGTGGCCTATACAAAAAATTATTGGTGTTAGAAATATGCCTTATATTTTTTTATTACCTAATTTAATTTTTTTTGGCTTGTTTGTAATAGTCCCACTTGGCGTCAATGTAGCATTTTCTCTGACAGGTGGAGATGAATTACTTTTCTCAAATAGAGAATTTTCAGGCCCTAAACACTATAATGCTTTGTTCTCTTGTGAAAACTATTTAAACGCCAATACTTGTACAGAAGATTTTTTTTGGAGAGGTGTTTATAACACAGTATTTTTTGTTATTTTTCAAGTTGGCTTAATGATTTTTTTTTCACTGCTCACAGCTGTAATTTTAAATAAAAAAATTATTGGAAGAGGTTTTTTTAGATCTGTATTTTTTTTCCCCGTCTTGTTATCTCCTGTTGTTGTTGGATTAATATGGCAATGGATACTATTAAAAAATGGAATACTAAATGCTGTCATTGAAGCAAATGGTGGTGATAAGTTTTCTTTTTTAACCGATCCTGGTTGGGCGATGACTTCAAGTATTTTTGTATCAATTTGGGCGCATATGGGTTTTTACACTTTAATAGTTCTTGCTGGCCTTCAGGCAATTCCTCCTAACTTATATGAGGCTGCTGAGATGGATGGAACAAGCAGAGAAAGAACTTTTTTTAGAATAACTCTCCCACTTTTAATGCCAAATTTACTCGTCGTATTTATACTTGCTTCAATTAAAGGAGTTCAAACATTTGATGAAATATATGTATTAACAGGTGGTGGCCCTGGAACTTCAACATCATTAATTGTTCAATATATATTCACCACTGGTTTTGCATCATCTGGCTCCGTACAAAATTTTGGTCTTGCTGCTGCCGCATCTATGGTTCTAGGAATTGTATTATTGTTCTTAACTTTAATCCAACTGTATTTATCAAGAAGTAAAGAAACTAAACATCAAGAAATATAAAATGACAAATAGTACATCTTTAATAAAAAATATTATTACTCAAAAAAAATATAAAGATAAAATGCATTGGACAGATTATTTTTCATATTTTTATTTATTTTTAGGTGTCTTTTTAATGTTTGGTCCGATCATTTGGTTAGGACTATCTTCAGTAAAAACTAATGCTGGAATTCAAGAGTACCCTCCCACAATTCTTCCTCTCTCACAAATACAATTGGAAGTTGATGGGTATGATAAACCTTTATCACTTTACAATGTTACTTTGGAAGACGGTAGTATTACTCAGCTGGCTGAAATTAAAAGAGTAGGAATTACTTCAAAAATGGTTGATCCAAAAGATAATGAAAAAAAGTATAAAATTCCAATTGATAAAAGAGAAAAAATTAGAGAATTCAGTGTTCAATGGGAAAATTATTTAGATCCTCTTAGAAAATATAACTTTTTACTTTATTTTAAAAATTCCATTTTTGTTACAGTGGTAGCTACAATAATAACTCTTATAATTAATTCTATGGCCGCTTATGCTCTTTCTATTTATGAATTTAGAGGAAAAAATGTAGCACTTGTGTTTGTAATTGGAACGTTATTAATACCTCTTACAATAATTTTAGTTCCAGTCTTTTATGTTATTGCAAATTTTGGAATGATAAATTCATTGTGGGGAGTAATTTTACCTGGGGCAGCCACACCTACAGGTGTATTTTTGTTAAGACAATACATGCTAACTTTACCAAGAGAATTAATTGAAGCAGCAAGAATGGATCATGCTAGCGAGTGGGCAATTTATTGGCGGATTGTCCTACCATTATCGATACCAGCAATTGCAGTGTTAGCAATTTTTTCAATTATGTGGAGATGGAATGATTTCTTATGGCCTCTTATCGTTCTGTCTAAAAGTGAAGTATACACACTACAAATTGCATTAAATGCCTTTCATGGTGAATTAACAAGTCAATGGAATTATGTTTTGGCCATGACAATGCTTACTCTTCTGCCAATTGCTTTGATATTTACTTACCTTCAAAAATTTATAACGACAGGAATAGCTAGTACAGGTATGAAGTAATGGCATCTAAACCTCTTATTTTTTTTGATCCACATCCAAGAAACGCGGAAATGGTATTTACACCTGATGTAGAAAAAGAATTAAATGAAATTTCTAATTTAGTTACCCATTTTGGAAGCAGAGCTTCTGAGGAGCTAGTGGAAGACAATATATCGGATGTTGAAATTATTGTTGGACAAACAAGTATGCCTAAAGAAAGATTGGATAAGGCAAAAAAATTAAAAGCAATAATAAATGTTAAATGTAATTGGGAGCCAAATATAGATTATATAGAAGCGCATAAAAAAGGAATATATGTCTTATCAGCAGCACCCGCTATGGCTCCAGCAGTTGCTGAGGCTTGTGTCGGATACGCTATCTCCTTATCAAGAGGCACTCTGCAAAATTATAATAAATTCCTTAAATCTGAAGAAAAATATGGAATAAAAGGAAACGGTAAGGCATATTCTTTATTCAATTCTGATGTAGGATTTATTGGTTTTGGAAATTTAGCTAAAAGCTTATTACCTCTTTTAAAACCTTTTAATTGTAATGTTTCTGTTTATGACCCCTGGCTATCAAAAGAATATTTGGAGTCCCAAGGTGTGCATGCTGTGTCTTTAGATATTTTATTATCAAAAAATAAATTTATTTTCATACTTGCTGGAGTAACAAGTGAAAATGAAGGTTTTATAAATAAAGAAAAATTAAAACTAATAGAGAAAGATAGTTCAATTATACTTGTTAGTAGGGCGGAGATACTTGATTTTGAGGAATTTATTATGCTAGCTGAACAAAATAATTATAGGGCAGCAGTAGATGTGTTTCCTGAAGAGCCGGTCCCTTTAAATGCATCATTTAGAAAAGAGTCTAATATTTTATTTACCTCTCATGTTGCAGGAGCTATGCATTTTTCCTATAAAAATATTAGAGAAATGATGATGGACGATATAAGGCAAATTTTAAAAGGTATGCCACCTACACGTTTACAAAGAGCTGAGCCACATCAAGCCCTTTTAAGGAGGGACAGATGACTGAAATAATTTTAAAAAATATTTTTAAAAGTTATGATAAAACTGAAGTTATTCATGGAGTAGATTTAAAAGTCGAAAGTGGAAAATTTCTTGTACTTGTTGGCCCATCGGGATGTGGAAAATCTACTCTTCTACGAATTATAGCGGGCTTGGAAAGAATTACATCAGGTGAAATTTTAATAGAAGGAAAAGAGGTTAGTAATATACCAGCTTCAGAGAGAGGTCTGGCAATGGTATTCCAATCATATGCATTGTATCCGCATATGTCCGTTTTTAAAAATATGGCGTTCTCTCTAGAAAACTTAAAAGTTGATAAAAAAACAATTCAAGAAAAGGTTAACAGTGCAGCAAAACTTCTTCAGATTGAAGAGTATTTGCAGCGTAAACCAAAAGCCTTGTCGGGTGGCCAAAGACAAAGAGTGGCAATTGGTCGTGCCATTGTAAGAGATCCAAAAGCATTTTTATTTGATGAACCTCTATCAAATTTAGATGCAGAATTAAGGGTTACAATGAGAAAAGAATTATCAGCATTACATGAAAAAATTGGAGGAACTATGATTTATGTTACTCATGATCAAGTTGAAGCTATGACACTTGCAGATCAGATTGTTGTTCTAAATGAAGGTTATGTTGCTCAAACTGGAGCACCTTTAGATTTATATAATAATCCAAAAGATACTTTTGTGGCGGGATTTATAGGTTCACCAAAGATGAATTTTATGAATATTAAATCTATTAAAAAAGGAAATGAGATAATATTAAACTCAGAATGTTTTAGTATAAAGTGGCAAGAAAACATTGAAGCAGATCAAGATTATACTTTAGGTGTTCGCCCAGAATACATTTATATTTGTGAAAAACAGGATTCTGACTTTGAAGTTACGGTGGATTATTCAGAGCAACTTGGAAGTGAGACATATTTTTACTGTAATGCGGTTGGAATCTCACAATTGATTGTTCACCAAACAGGTCAATATAAAGTTTCAAAAGGAGATAAATTATTTTTACGTTTAGATCGTTCATCTATGCATTTATTTGGAACAAACGGAAAATCGATAAAAAAAAATAAAACCTAATGTCTTTAAAAAAAATAGGAATTGGAGTTGTTGGTACGGGTATGGCAGCAAAACCTCATGCTCTTGCTCTTAATGACCTTAAAGATATTATTGAAGTCAAAGGTGTTTTCTCTAGAAATGAAGAAAAACGTAAATTATTTGCAGAAAATTATAATTTTGCAACCGCAAATACGATTGAAGATATTTCTGAAAATTCAGAAATTGATATGGTAATTATTATTACACCACCAAATCAAAGATTAGAATTAGTTGATAAATTGAGTAGAGCAGGAAAACATATTTTAATGGAAAAACCAATTGAAAGATCTACTGAAAAGGCTGAGAAGATTGTAGATATTTGTCATAAAAATAAAGTAAGTTTAGGTATAGTCTTTCAACACCGTTTTCGAGAGTCTTCTAAAAAGTTAAAACAATTAATTAATGAAAATAAACTAGGCCCAATTTATTCTGTTCAAGTAAATATACCGTGGTGGCGTGATCAATCATATTATGATGAACCAGGAAGAGGAACATATGAAAGAGATGGTGGTGGTGTATTAATCAGTCAAGCTATTCATACTTTAGATTTAATGATTAGTTTAGTTGGTCCTGTTGAAGCAGTTCAAGCTATATCTCAAAGAACCCCATTTCATATAATGGAAGCAGAAGATTTTGTTTCTGGAGCATTTAAATTTAAAAATGGAGCTATAGGCTCTCTTATGGCAAGCACTTCATCATACCCTGGGTATCCAGAGTCAATTATATTAAATTGTGAAAAGGGATCAGCTAAATTAGAGTCTGGAACTTTAATAATCCAATGGCAGAACAATAAAATAGAAGAGTTTGGGGAGACTTCGGGGACTGGAGGAAGTGCTGATCCAATGGCATTTCCATTTGATTGGCATAAAAGTCTAATAAAAAATTTTGCACTTTCTTTGAATGATAATAAATCAACTATTGTTTCAGGTGAGGAAGCATTAAAAGTGCATACTTTAATTGATGCTTTAATTGAATCTTCAAATAAAGGTATATTAGTAAAGATTTGAATTGGAGAGCTATCAATATGAAAAAATTAAAATTAGCTGCTATTGGAACAGAGCATAGACATATTTTTGGTCAACTGAAAGGAATGCTTGATCTTGGTTGCGAATGTATTGGTTGGTGGAACGATGGAGATAATAAAATTACCCAAGATTTTAAAAAAAAATATCCTTCGATAAAAAGAGAAAACGAAAAACAAAATTTGTTATCAAATCCAGAGATAGATCTTGTATTGATTGCTGATATACCAAGTAAAAGAGCAGGTTTAGCTATTGAATGTATGGAGGCTGGAAAAGATGTAATGCTAGATAAGCCTGGGTGTACATCATTGAAACAACTAAAAGAAATTGAAAAAACAGTTAATAATACTAAGAGAATTTTTTCAATAGACTTTTCTGAAAGATTTGAAGTTCCGTGTGTCCAAGCGGCATATGATTTAATTCAAAAAGGAGAGATAGGTAAAGTAGTTCAAACAATAGGTATGGGACCTCATCGTTTAAATTTACCAACCAGACCCAATTGGTTTTTTGATTATGAAAAATATGGTGGAATACTTTGTGATATTGCCTCACATCAAATTGATCAATTTTTATTTTTTACTGGCTCAACTCAAGCTGAAATTATTAGTTCAAGTACTGGAAATTTTGCACATTCAGAATATCCAAAATTTGAAGATTTCGGAGAAATTTTAATCCATGGTGATAAAGGAAGGGGGTATATAAGAGTGGATTGGTATACACCTGACGCACTACCAAATTGGGGTGATGGCAGACTAACCATTTTAGGGACTGAAGGTTATATTGAATTAAGAAAATATGTAGATGTAGTAGGTAAAGAAGGAACTGATCATATTTATTTAGTCAATAAAGATAAATATGAATATATAAATGCGGTTTCAGAGCCTCTAACTTATTTTCAAAGATTAATGAATGATGTTAACGAAAGAACAAGCACTGCTATGGATCAAGACCACTGCTTGAAGGTAATGAAGTTAGCTATTATTGCTCAAATGAATGCAAAAAGAATGGGAAATCTAAAATAATATGAATGTAACAATTGATAATCTTCCGGACAAACTTTTTAATTCAATTAATTCCACACCTATTTTTGATTTACACACTCATTTATTTCCACCAACTCATAAAAGTTATTTTTTATTAGGGTTTAAAAATTTATTAAATTATCATTATTTAATTGCAGAGCTATTAATTGCTTCAAATATTGATTCATCTACATTTTATTCTTATAATGATGATCAAAAAGCTTCTTTAGTTTGGAGCGAGTTATTTGTAAAAAGGACACCAGTATCTGAGGCGTGTGCTGGAGTATTAACAATTCTTAAACAATTAAATATTGAAATAAATAATAAAAGTTTTGCTTTAGTATGTGATGAATATGATCAAAAAATTCACTCCGATAAAAATATATTAGAATTAAGTAACGTATCATCATTAGTGATGACCAATAACCCTTTTGATTTAGATGAGTGGTCTTTATTTAACAATAATGATTGGGACAAAAAAATATATTTTGCTTCACTTAGGTTAGACGATTTGATTTTAGATTATGAAGAGTCATTAAAAAAAGCCAAAGATCAAACATCTGGTAGTGAAGAAAATAATGTAATTGCATATTTAGAGAAATGTTATTTACAATCCAGTCCTGTATATGCAGCAGTTTCAATAAATATAGATACATTTAATATTCTATTAGAAGATTCAACATGGAAAAATATATTACAATGGTCACAAAGTAAAAATCTTCCTCTTTCTTTGATGTTGGGCGTGAAGAGAGCAGTAAATAAAGATTTTGGCTTAGCAGGGGATGGAATAGGTGACATCAACTTGAAAGAGTTAAGCAACCTATGTAATTCTTTTCCAAAAAATAAATTTTTAGTCACTTGTTTGTCTTTAAATGATCAACATGAACTTACTGTTTTAGCCAGAAAACATCCAAACTTAAGAATATTTGGGTTTTGGTGGTTTATGAATCAACCAAGCATAATAAAACAAATATTAAAAATGAGAATTGATATGCTTGGATTTTCATTTATCCCACAACATTCAGATGCAAGGGTTTCAGATCAATTGATTTATAAATGGACTCATTTTAAAAAAATACTCTATCCAGTCTTACTTGAATATTATCAGGGTTTAGTTGATAAAAATTTCCTCATTTCAGAAAAAATAATTCAAAGAGATGTGCACAATTTATTTTCTGCAAATGCTAAAAATTTTTTAGATATTAACTAATAAATTTTAAAAGATTATTATAACTAATTTCTAGGGAGGTAAATGGATCTTTTTCGGTTTGGCAACAATTTCTTACGGTATAAAGAGTAACTGCAATCTCATTTTGTTTCATTATGTGTTTCCAATCATTTGATTTAATTTATTTTCATATTCTTTTTCATTTAATGGTAATGTAATTTCCCTTTCCTCAAGTCCAGATAATAACATTGTATTTATTAATTCAACACTATTGAGCCCTTGATCTCCTGGAACAAGCAATTCTTCCTGACCAAGCAAAAAGTTTGTAAAATTTTGAAGAATTCTATTATGCTCAATGTGCTGTTCTTTTTCAGGTGGAAACTCAAATTTTATTTTTTCTACATTAGGCATATCGAAAAGAGTTTTTGAGTTTTTGATAAAATTAGTTGTTGAATCATTTACTTTATTCCATGTGATTCTGTTATTTTCAAAAACTACTAGTCCAAAATCTGCGGCAATTTCCAAACGATTTACTCCAGGAGCTTCTCCCGTTGTTGTAGTAAATATTCCTTTTAATCCATCTTTATATTTCATAATAGAAGTTACATCATCCTCAACTTCAATATTATGAAAACGACCAAGACGTATATCTGTATACACACTATCAGGCATACCAAATAGCCACTGGCATAAGTCAAGTTGATGGATGCTTTGGTTCATCAATACACCACCACCTTCATCTTTCCAGGTAGCTCTCCAGTCAGAAATATCATAATAATAATCAGTTCTAAACCAGTCAGTGATTGTCCATTGATAACGATGAATATTACCTAGTTGACCTTTTGTGATCATATCTTTTAATTTTATAAATGCAGGATTTGTTCGCTGATTAAGCATTATACCAAATTTTGCATCAAATTTTCTTGAAAAATTTATGAACTCTCTACATTGCCTAGTTGTCACAGCTAGTGGTTTTTCAATAATAACATCAATATTATTTTCCAGAGCTTGTTTTCCTAAACTAATATGTGATCTATGAGGGGTAGAAATAATTGCAACATCTATTATTTTTTTATCAAAAAAATCAGATGTTTTATTATAGAAAGGAATCTCTGGGAAATTTTTTGAAAAAGTTTCATTATTATCGCATATTGCAGCTAAGCTTGCGTTTATTACTTTATTATTTAATAATAAGTTGGCATGATTAGCCCCCATACCATTTATTCCAATAATACCATATTTTATTATCTTACGACTCACAAATGAACATCTATTTTTATTTTAAATTGAAAAAATTAATATATTTATTTTTTTAACTTAATTTACAATGAGATTAAACAAAGAAAATATTGCCTTAATAAAAAATTTTAAAACAAAGCCTAATTATAATGCAAGTGAAAGCAAAAACACAATTATACATTTTGGTGTAGGTAACTTTCACAGAGCCCATCAGGCATTTTTTATACATGAAATTCTAAATTCTAATAAGGATTTATCTATTATTGGTATTAATTTGAGATCAGAAGAAACTAGAAAAATTCTTAAAAAACAAAATTATCTTTACTCTCTTTATGAATGTTCTGAAAAAGAGATAAATGTTCATATACTTAACCCATTTAAAAAACTACTTTTTGGGCAAAAGGATAAAAAAGAGATTTGTAATTTAATTTCAGACAGTTTTAATAAAATCATTACAGTCACAGTAACGGAAAAAGGATATCATTATGATACTATAAAAAAAAGATTAGATTTAAATTCTGATATAAATAATGATTTAGAAAATAAAAAGTTAAAAACTTTAATAGGCCATCTTTCATATGGGTTGATTGAAAGATATAAAAAAAATAAAGAAGAAATTTATATTTTAAGTTGTGATAATTTATCAAGCAATGGAGATATTTTAAAAACTGTTATAGTTGATTTTGTATATAGAATTAATAAAGAGGCAGCTATATGGATTAAAGATAAGGTTATTTTTCCTTCCACAATGGTTGATTGTATTGTGCCTAATACAAAAAATTTGCCAAATACAATTAAAGAAGAATTTGAAGACCAGGCTTTAGTAATATGTGAACCTTATAGAGATTGGTATATTCAAAACAAGGGGGATTTATTAAAAAATTTTTTATCTCATAAACAAATAAAATTTGTTGATAATGTCAAGTTTTATGAGAAAATTAAATTAAAAATTCTTAATTCATCACACTCCGCTCTAGCTTATATTGGTCTTCTATTGGGATACAAATATGTTCATGAGGTAATAAATAACAAACATTGTTATAATTTTATCAATAATTATTTAGAAAAAGAGGTTATTACAACAATTCAAACAGAAGATAATTTTGATTTATATAAATATAAAGAAAATATTTTAAAAAGATTTAAAAATTATTTTCTTAATCATAAACTTGAACAAATTGGAATGGATGGTTCATTAAAAATGCCAATTAGAATTATTGATACGTTTAGAAATAGAAAAAAAGATACTAAATATTCACATACTTTTTTAATTATTGCATGTTGGATATTGTTTTTAAAAAAAGAAAATTTTCAGAAAAATAATTATAAAGTTATAGATCCAATGTTTGAAAATTTTACTCAAATTTTTAATAATGAAAAAAATTTTGTTGAAAAATTAATAGATATTCAAAGTATATTTGATGTTTCTTTAGAAGATAAATTTGAAATTAAAGAACAGGTACAATTTATATTAACCGAAATAGAGAAATTGGGTTTAGACAAATTATTAGTAAAATTTAATGGATAATAAAGTCAATTTTATTAATTTTGTACAGCTTTAATAATACCTCTTAATTCAGATAAACCCATTAGTCTACCTATTGCAGTGTATCCTGGGTTAAATGTATTTTTATTTTGATCATCAAGCAAACAATGTCCGTGATCCGGTCGCATTGGTATGTCAATTTTTTTAAAAGCACTTCTTCTTTTTTCCTCCTTAACAATCATTTTAATTAGTTTTACAAAATCCACATCACCATTTAAATGATTAGACTCATAAAAACTCTTTTTATCTTTTTCAATTTTAACATTTCTTAAATGAATAAAATTTATTTTGTTTTTGAATTTATTAAATATTTTATAAACATTGTTATTAATATTGGAAGCGAGAGAGCCAGCACAAAATGTCATTCCATTTGATTCAGAGTCATATGAATTTAAAATATACTTATAATCCTTTAAAGTTGAAACTATTCTAGGCACACCAAATAAAGGTATTGGAGGATCGTCAGGGTGAATAGCCATCTTAACCCCATTTTCTTCAGCTATAGGTATAATCTCTCTAATAAAGTCACGAAGATTTTCTTTTAAATCTATATTTTTAACATTTTTGTATGCTTCGAGCATTTTTTTAAACTCCCTAATGGAATATTTCGTTTCTGATGCTGGAAGACCTCCCATGATAGAAAATTTCATATTATTTAAATCTCTAGGTTTCATTTTTTTATATAAGATTTCTGCATTTTTTATTTCTCTTGAAGAGTATCTTTTTTCTAAATCTCTTAATTGCAATACAAACCTCTCGAAAATTATAACTTGTAAATAGTTAAATCTAAGAGCTAAGCCTTCGGTTGGTAATTTGAAATCTAATTGTGTTCTTGTCCAATCAACAATTGGCATAAAATTATAACAAATTGTTCTAATGTTATTTTTTGCAATATTAGCAATTGTATCTTTGTAATTGCTAATAAGTTTTTTATAGTTATGATTTCTTAATTTAATATTATTATGAACAGGAATACTTTCTACAACATTCCATTTCAAATTTATATTGTTTGAAGAGTTATATTTATTAATAAAATTAATTCTTTTTTTAACCTCATCTTTTTTCCATTTTTCTCCATAAGGAATTTGATGTAAGGAAGTAACAATATATTCAGCATTTGTTTGTCTTATATCTGATAAACTTACAGGATCATTGGGTCCATACCATCTAAAAGAATTTTGCATGAGAATATAGTTATATCGATTTATAAAATAAGTTAAAATAGTTTTCTTATTTATTGTTTAATTTTTAAATTAAAAATTTATTCAATTAAACTCATAAGAGGATTTTCTAGATTAGTAAGTGTGACATTTGCTTGTTCTGCAAGTCGTTGTATTTTTTGACTACAAGTTATCAGCCTATTCATGTCTTCAATACTGTGAGGTGTTTTATTTTTTTTAACCTTTTCTATTTTTTCGTTAATGGCATTTTGAAAATATTCAACAAAGACAAGAGAGTTGCGTGAAACTTGTGCAAGCTTGGAATATTTCCCTTTAAATTGTTTGCGCATTTCAAATTCTTCTCTAGAATTTTGATGATGCTTTCTTTTTTTGTACTAGCTTTCGTTGGCAGCTTTTTTACGAAGAGT
>UINC01000493.1_pt1 | contig 14293 bp, 13 predicted proteins | sample 5385821 | NCBI WGS metagenome assembly UINC01 (sample SAMEA4666929, study PRJEB26691) | marine metagenome | isolation source: Pacific Ocean | place: Pacific Ocean | collected 2011-10-13 | reverse complement strand
AACCCCATCATCTCCTGTGAGTAACTCCCACTAATTCTTCACAGTCAGACACCCCCCTACTAGCAAATGAGAGTGCACCAAAGACAGTGAAAGCATGGGTTGCAGGATGCTGTGGTCATTCAAGCTGAGCAATTTTGAAAGCAGTATGAGTAAATGAACAATATAAACGGGGAATCAATCTCGCTCACTGATTTCCAAGCAAGAGCTGTGCGGCGCATGATCCTGCGATTCGTCCAAGGGTGAAAGCTGTGAGTAGACCGTTCCCGGAAAGATAACCCCAGACGGCAGGACCAGACACCCCTTGGGCCGCCCCTCCCCCTGCAAAAAGGTTCGGCAATGGCGTACCGTCCTTCTTCAGAACCCGTGCCTCGTCATTGACAGCCAGTCCGCCCTGGGTATGGAAGATGGCACAAGTGACTCGAACCGTATAGTAAGGTGGTTTCAGCATAGGTTTTGTGGTGAAGTCTCGACCAAAGGGATCTTTTTCCGTTCCTGTCTGGAAGCTTTCAACGTTTCTCAGTGTTTCCCTCAGAGCCGTTTCTGAAATCCCGGTTGTCAGGGACAGTTCCTTCACATTTTTTGCACTGTGGATCGCCCCAAGCTTTTCAGCATTTCGATAGTCTTCAAAATTAAGTCCCAGTTGATGCAGTCGCAGGTCGTAAAGGTTCCAAGCAAGGTGCTCTGGCTGTGCAAAGACTGAGACCGATTGTTCGGAGTAGCCCTGATGCTCATTTGAAAAACGTTTTCCTTCAAGGTTAAGTTGGATGCCACCCTCCATCATCAGGGCCCAGGTGATAAGGATACCATGGGGATAAGCCACAGATCCATGACCCTGAAAAGCTCCCATATCACGTAGTTCGGCGCCAAGTAATTCGCCCCAGTAGACGGCTTCGCCTTGACTCCCCAAGTGGCCAAAATAGTTCATGTGCGCAAGTTCGGGAATAAACCGATTCAGCAAATCAGGATTCCCACCGTATCCATTGCATGCAAGGATCATCGCATTGCAACCAATGGTTTCCGTGCTGCCGTCAGTTCGTGATACTCTTGCTCCCTTCACCTTCATTTCTTCATCGACAAACAGATCTGAAACGGTTGCCTCGCAGACCAGAGGTAGTTCATTTTGATGGGATGCCGAATGAAGTTGCTGTAGCAGAGAAGTGCCGGTGTGTTCACGAACAGCATGCATACGCAGTTTCGAATGTCCCGGATAGAGAAAACCCTCTAACAACTCGAACTCGATTCCATGGGAATCTGCTAGCCACTCGAGGGTTGGAGCGGCAGATTTGGTGGTGAGCTGAACCAGATCCCGATTGGCCTTTCCTTTTGCCTTTGCCTGAATGTCTGCGGAAAAGAGCTGAGGAGAGTCCTCAATGCCTTTTTCACGCTGCCAGCGTGAGTCTGCGGCAGGAATGAATCCGGAAGAGAGTGAGGTCGATCCACTGGGCCTTGCGTCACGCTCCAGAATCAACACCTCTGCTCCCTGTTCAGAAGCAGCAAGGGCGGCGGTCAAGCCGCAGGCACCTGCTCCCACAATCAGCAACGGGACTTGAGACCCGAAGACTTGACCTCTGTCATCAAGAATGCTCATTTTGAATTCATAGCCTTAAATACCTTATTGCAAGTAAACAGGGTGGAAACTGTTACCAAGTTGGCCAGGGCGTTCTGTTGCCCTGTTTCTGAAAAAGCTGCAAAGCAGTCGCTTAGTACTGCAGTTATGAAATCCCGGACGTGAGCATCCCTGAATGTTGAGACAACTACACCCTTGAAAACAATGTCTGTAAATATTAAGTCTGAATGCTCGCTCGGTGAAGTACCCACTCAAGCCGGCTCATATTGTGTTGTAGAACATTATCAAACGCAATCAACAAGGTAATTGTTGGTATGAGTCAAGAAAGGAAGCAAGAATTTTAGGCGCCTCATTTGAACGGTGAAAAATAGTGTATCTACCTTTTTAATTTTGTGTTTAACTCATTGCAAGTGGTGATCTGTGAAATGGTAGAAAGGGACTTTATGGTGGCGTCATGAACTTCGTCACTAAACGCAGCGCAACCATCCGAGAGAACGATGTTTTGGAAATCACGTACATGTGCGTCTCGTACAGTTGATGCAACACCTCCATTGGTCACGATGCCTGCGAAAACCAAAGTTTCGAGTCCGGCCTTTCGTAAAATCCACTCCAGACGAGTTTGATAAAAAGCAGAGAAAGCAATTTTTTCGACTGTCAAATCCGCAGGTTGTAAATCTTCAATTAAGGCCTGGCCAAAACTTCCCGGCGCAAAATCGCCCTTACCTAAAAATGGACGCAGTTTTTTTAAGTGTGATGAAATAAACGGTTTTGCTTCCTTGTCTGGAACTAATGTAAATTGAGTCGAGACAATCCAACCTCCTGCGGATCTTATTGTATTAGCCACAGTGACCAAGCGCCCAGGAAGTGCTGAAATGGCAGCGCAGTTTTGTCCGTTTCTGCCGTATGCACCTTCCGGGTGCAGGAAGTCATTTTGCATGTCCACGATCACCAGCCCGGTACGAGAAGGTTCTAAATTCAACATGATTTATTCCTAATTACTTTTAGTTATTAACAGGTTCCCGAAACGGTCAACCTTTCCTCTCAGGCCCGGTTCAATGAAGATTGTGCTATCAGGTTGTTCTAAAATTGCTGGGCCAGGAACAGTCACACCGATGGAGAGAGGTAAACGGTCGTAAATTGCTGTCTCAAGCCAAGCTCCATCAAACCAGACCTGACGAGTATCTGTACGCATGTCTTCCAGTGTTACACCGTCGGCTGGAGCAAGCAATGTCAGATCAAATTTGGGTCTGAGGCCCAGCACAGAAGTTCTTAGATTAAGAATTCTGACAGGTATGCCTTCTAGCGGTTGTCCATAAATGGTTCTATAACTTTCTTCAAAAGCGTCCAGAATCATTTTTACATTGATAGCAATGGAGTACTCGTTAAAATTGACTGGGATACTAACATCAAGGGTATGAGTCTGTCCCTGATAACACATATCCATTGCAAATAAAACTTTTGTACTTTTGAAGGAAACACCTGCATTTTTCAACAAATCTAACCCTTTTCGTGCCAGTGATAACATTACTTGTTCCAGTTTCTTTAGGTCTAAAACGCCTAAAACACCATTAACCGTCTGAACAAAATCATGTCGCATATCAGCAATTACACAACCCAGCGCACTATTGATCCCCGGATACCGTGGAATTATGGCACTCCGCAACCCGACTTCCCTGATCAGTGCACCAACATGCAAGGCCCCACCACCCCCAAAAGGCATCGCCGCAAACTTTTGGGGATCATAGCCACGTTCAATGGAAACCAACCTGATTGCACCAGCCATTTTTGAATTAGCAACCTTGATAATTGCTTCGGCGGCGGTCATGACATCAAGTCCAAGTGGTGCAGCAATCTGTTTTTCAATAGATGCTTTAGCACTGTTCACATCCAGCCGAGATAGCTTACCTCCAATCGGTTTGTCAGCATTGATGCGTCCGAGAACCACATTGGCATCGGTGACGGTTGGGCAGTCGTTGCCTAATCCATAACACACCGGACCTGGAAAAGAACCCGCCGATTCAGGGCCAACCTGTAATAAATTAGTGCTGTCAACTTTAGCAATGGAACCACCACCTGCGCCAATAGTAGTTATTTCAATCATCGGCGTACGGATCGTCATGCCAAAGCCGATATTGGTCTGTGCGCTGAGTGTATTTTTACAGTTTTCAACTAAAGAGACATCAAAACTGGTGCCGCCCATGTCACATGTAATCACGTGCGGAAAATCTGCTTCGCAAGCAATGTAAGCACTTGCAATCACTCCTGCTGCAGGACCTGATAAAGCAGTGCGAATCGGCAAATTTCTAGCGGTGTCCACAGTCATAACTCCACCGTTTGACTGCACGATCAACAATTGCCCCTTGAATCCTTCATCCTTCAAACCGGCTTCTATTTTCGCCAGATAGCTCCCGATAGTTGGTTGGAGGTAGGCATTGAGGGTTGTTGTTGATGTTCTCTCAAATTCACGAATCTCCGGAAGGATGTTTGCTGAAATTTCTACAAATTCATTCGGCCAAATTTCTTTAACGATTTTCAGGGCAATCTGCTCATTTTCCGGATTAGCATAGGAGTTAATAAAGACAATACTGACTGATTCAACCCCGGCAGCAAGTAATTTATGGGCGGCCTGCTTTACTTCTTCCCGATTGACAGTCGTTTGAACAGTACCGTCAGCCAAAGTGCGCTCAGCAACTTCAAGCCGTAAATTACGTGGTACAACAGGTTGAAAACTCCCCCACAAACCCCAAGTTTGCGGGCGGTCTCGGCGCCTCATTTCAAGCACATCACGGAAACCTTCGCTTGTAATTATTCCCGTTTTTGCTCCCTTTCGTTCGTGCAGTGCGTTTGTACCAACGGTGGTGCCATGTACCACCGTCGTGATGTCTGCTACTTGATCAACATTCTTTAAAATTCCTGCTAAGAACCCTTCCTCTTGATTATTTAATGTCGTTTGCACTTTAGCGACTTTACAATCCCCTGTTGTTTCGTCCAGGAAAAAAAAATCAGTAAAAGTTCCACCGACATCGACTCCAACCACATAACTGGAAATATTGTTGTTCATAGTCAGCTTACTTTTCTCAAATTATGGGTTTCCTTTTTATTCAAAGTTCCGTCATCATTGATGGAAACTGCATATTGCCGAACTGCATTTTCACGACTGACATAACCCAGAGATACATCTAAAGCAACGGCATCCGGATCACGTTCGCATGGTGTACCGTAGCCTCCACCACCCGGGGTTTGAAGAAGTAATTTTTGACCTTTTTTGAGTTTGATGTCATTCATTTTTGAGGACAGTAGTGGACTATGTACACCATCATCCTGTTCATATGTGAACTTGTTCAAAGCCCCGGATTCTCCGCCAAGCACTCCGGGAGGAGAAAATTTTCCACGCTCACCAAACAAAAAGACACTAGCGACTTCCTCCAGCAACTCAATTTCGTAAAGCGCTCCAAGTCCGCCGCGATGTCTCCCGGGTCCTCCACTATCCGGACGCAATGCCCATTTTGTAAACTTAACCGGATAGGCTGCTTCGAGGATTTCAGCCGGTGGTATCGTTGCAGTAGATATCGGTGCATTTCCGTGATTTAGTCCATCACCTTCCGGATGTCCTCCGTGCCCTCCACCAAAAAAACTAAACATAACCCAGCGACTACCGTCACGACGGTGTCCAGCCAACGACAGCGCGTTGATTGTTCCATAGGCACAACCATTAACTCGTTCTGGTGCGACATTCGCCATCGTACAAAAAACAACATCAATGATACGGAGTATTGTTTCAGTATAACCACCAACTGGTTTCGGAGCTTTGACATTCAGCAGCGAACCTTCCGGAATAATTATTTCGATGGGTGATAAAACTCCAGAATTAGCAGGGACTTCTGTAAATAAATGCTTGAGCGCAACATACACCGAAGCCACTGCAGTCGAAAGTGCAATATTCACCGGCCCGGCGCACGCTGGTGAAGTGCGTGAAAAATCAAGAATCATGCGGTCAGCTTTGACAGTTAAGTCCAAAGCAATTTTTAGAGGCGTATCGACTATTCCGTCATTATCGAGAAAATCTTCCGCAGAAAAAGTCCCGTCCGGAAGTGCCGAAATATGTTCCCCCATCATTTTTGCGGCACGGGAGTGCATTTCAGACATTACTTCCATGACAGTATTTTCTCCATACTCATCTAATAAAGCTGACATGCGCCGTTCACCAAGTTCAAGGGCGTTAATTTGACCATTAAGATCGCCATATAAACTGCCGGGGAGTCTGGAGTTAGCCTGTAAAATATCAACAATGTCTTGTCTTAACCCGCCCTTAACAAACAATTTCACCGGAGGAATCAACATACCTTCCTGAAAGCATTCGGTGGCCACAGGATTGTAATTTCCTGGAACATTACCACCCACATCGTGCCAGTGACCAACTGAAGCAAGATAACAAAACAATTTATTTTTATGAAAGAACGGCTTGACTAACTTAAAATCAGAGAGGTGAGTTCCTCCGTCATAAGGATCATTGAAAATGTAAATGTCACCATCTGCTAAATCACCGTCGCGCTGTGCCTTGTCAATCACGGACTTGACCGCAAACGACATGGCTCCGACAAAGACAGGTAAACCGGATTTCCCTTGAATCAAGGTTTCACCAGTCAAAGCATGATAAAGACCATGAGATGCATCATGGGCTTCTGCGATAATTGGATTGAAGGCACTGCGGAACAATGTCGCATCCATTTCATCGGCGATCTGTTCCAATCTTCCGTTGATGACCGCGAGTGTTACAGGATCAATCATTTTCTACCTTAAATGTTCCAGCATCATAACCGGCACCAAGTGCCAGTAATTTTCTGGTTTCTAACAACTCGTTTAAGGAATCAAAATCCAGCATTCCGCACCGGACATTCCGGTTATTGCGAAAAGGAAGGGTCGAGCCGTGTTTCTTGAGACTGGCCAGATAAGTTTGAGCCGTGTGTGCTAAAGCCCGTACCATTCCGCCGGGAAATATAACAATGGAATAACCTATTTTCTGTAATTCAGATGCATTTTTTTGTGGAGTCTTACCGCCTTCAACCATATTTGCTAATAAGGGGATGCGTCCCCCGAAACGCTCAACAACAGAGTGCAACTGTTCTTCGGTTTGTGGTGCTTCTATAAACAGGATGTCAGCACCGGCTTCAACATATCTTTCCCCTCGTTCCAGTGCACTTTCAAAACCTTCGACGGCGATGCTGTCTGTGCGGGCGATTATCAGAGTTTCCGCACTGCGTCTGGCATCAAGTGCAGCTTTGATTTTACCCACCATTTCATCAGTTTCCACCAAAGTTTTACCTGCCAGATGGCCACATCGTTTGGGCAGAGTCTGATCCTCCAATTGTATGGCAGAGGCACCTGATGATTCAAACTGGCGGACAGTCCGGACAACATTCAGAGCATTGCCGAAACCGGTATCGGCATCAACAATAACTGGCAGAGTTGTTCTTTCGGTAATGGCAGATAAGGTGTCAGCCACCTCACTCATACTGACTAAACCAATGTCCGGGCGGCCAAATCGGGTATAGGAAATAGACGCTCCCGAAAGATAAGCCACCTGAAAACCAGCCTGTTCCACAAGGACTGTGCCAAGGGCATCACTGATTCCCGGCACAATTATAATTTCTGCTCCTGATAACAAATTTTTTAAAACAGAAACGTCAGGTGTAACTGGAGAATTATTCATGTTTTTGTTTATATTTGCACTGGATTTTCTAGTTATTCTTGTTCTTTCATCATGATTTCAAGATGTGGAATTAGCCCTCCATGTTTGAGAATATCAAGTAATTGCGGTGGCAATTTTTCACAAGCATAGGATTCGTTTTGAGACCTGTTTTTGATGATACCAACATCAGCATCGATAGAAATATCATCACCCTCTTGAATACTTTTTGCTTGTGCACAAACGACTGCAAGTAAACCAAAATTTATAGCATTTCTAAAAAAGATCCCTCCAAAAGATTGGGCGACTAAAGCACTTACCCCCAGATGTTTGAGTACCTGCACGGCTTGTTCCCGTGAAGAGCCGATTCCAAAATTTTTTCCGGCAACTAACACATCACCTTCCTCTACATTGGCAGAAAAATTTTGCTTTACATCTTCCAGACAGTGACTTGCTAATTCAGTAATTGAGTCCTTCATGAAACGACCCGGAGCTAATTGATCAGTGTCAATATCATCACCAAAAATCCAAGTTCTACTTGTAGAAATTTTGTTCGTCATTTTTTGTTTCAGTTCAGAAAATCACGGGGATCTGCTATGCGTCCCACTATCGCACTTGCAGCAACGGTATATGGCGAACCAAGATAAACCTTTGAAGTTGGATGCCCCATTCGTCCTTTAAAGTTCCGCGCAGTTGAGGAAATACAGACTTCCCCTTCTGCCAGGATTCCGGCACCATAGCCTGCACAAGCACCACATCCTGAGGGCATCAAGATTGCTCCGGATTCTGTCAAAATCTTCAATGTGCCGTCTGTAGCCGCGGCGGCAGTGGTTTGTATTGAAGCGGGAGCAATCAGCAGGCGAATCCCTTTAGCAACAGTATTATTTTTCAGTACACTGGCTGCCATTTGCAAATCTTCCAACTTAGCACCTGTACAAGCTCCTATGTAGGCCTGTTGAATTTGAACTCCAGAAACTTTTTCAATTGTCACAGCGTTGTCAGGACTGTCTGGCATTGCCACATATGGAACAAGATCCGCAACATTCACTTTGTGGGTCGCCGAAAAGTAAGCGTCGTCATCGCTTTGCAGCGCTGAAATGTTGTCAACTTGCACCGGATGTTCAGGCTTTTTTCCTGTTTGCCGAATATAATTGAAAGTTGTCTCGTCAGCGGCAATCAAGCCGGTTTGTGCCCCTAGTTCTGCGGACATGTTTGTCAATGTCATGCGTTCCGACATTGACAGGCGCGAAATTATGTTACCAACAAATTCAACAACTTGATATTCTGCCCCACCCACGCCGAATCGTGAACACAGGTGTAATATAATGTCCTTTGCTGAAACTCCATCTGCAATCCCACCATCAACACCTGGTGTTCCGGTAATTTCTATCCGAATTGTATTTGGAACCTTAACCCATGTTTTGCCGGTGATTAAAATGCTGGCCATATCGGTCGCTCCAACACCGAACATGAAACAGCCAAAAGCGCCCCCGGTAGGTGAATGACTGTCTCCGCCAACAACAAACATACCCGGCAGAAGATGCCCCCGTTCAGGTAATATCACATGGCAAATTCCCTGCTGATCATAAAAATTATCAATCCCGTTTTCAACCGCCCACTTGCGGGTCAAGTTTAAAATGGCGGCACTTTCTGCATCTACTGCCGGAGCATAGTGATCCGAAACTAAGACCACTTTGCTGGTGTCCCAGACCCTGGCATTGAGGCGCTCCAGGATCGGTTTTATTCGACGAGGTCCTCCTGAATCGTGTATCATGGCGAGATCAACAGTGCAGGTAACGATCTCACCAGGACAAACCTTCGTCCGGTTTGCGGCGCGTGCGATGATTTTTTCCGCAAGTGTTTCAGCCATTGCCACTCAAAGCCCCAAATAAGTTTTTTTCAATTCTGGATCATTTATCAAACTGTCAGCATCACCGGACAACACGACACAACCGTTTTCAATGACGTAGGCTCTGGTTGCAATTTCAAGGGACTGCATGACATTTTGTTCAACCAGAAATATTGAGAGCCCACTCTCATTCAAATTTTTAATTAGAGTGAACATTTCATCAACCAACAAGGGAGATAATCCTAGTGAAGGTTCATCTAATATCAACAGACTTGGATCGGCCATCATGGCCCGTCCTACGGCCAACATCTGCTGTTCACCACCGGATAAAGTTCCTGCCATTTGACCGAAGCGTTCTGATAATCTTGGAAAGACACCAACCACCCATTCTATATTTTTTGTGCGTTTGCTCTTTCCTCTGCGATAGCCACCCAGTTCCAGGTTTTCAAAAACAGTCATGTTCGGAAAGATACGGCGTCCTTCAGGAACTTGTATGATTCCTAAATCAATAACTTTTTCCGAACGTAATCCGGTAATGTCAATGTCCTCAAAAAATATTTGTCCGGAAGTGGGTTTATAAAGACCGGAGATATTATTATTTAATGTTGATTTTCCTGCACCGTTACTCCCCAATAGAGCCACAATTTCGCCTGTCCCAATTTCAATATCAATACCGTGCAACACTTGCATTTTTCCATATCCAGCATGGAGATTACGAATTTCAAGCATCAGCTGTTTCTTTCCTGGAACTTACAGTACGGATAGCCGCAATTCTTTCTGCCGCACCATGACCCAAATAGGCTTCAATTACAGCAGGATTGCTCGTAACTTCTCTTGGTTCACCATCAGCAATAATGACGCCTTGATTGAGAACATAGGTATAATCAGAAAGGCTCATTACTGCTTGCATTACATGTTCAATCAAAAAAATGGTCACTCCTGAATCTCTAATTCCATTAATAATATTAACTATTTCTTGGATCTCTGTTGCATTTAAACCGGCCATTACCTCATCCAGCAGCAAAAGTTTAGGTTCTGTAGACAAAGCACGAGCAAGTTCCAAACACTTGCGACCGGCTATGGTCAAAGATCCAGCTGATTGCTTAAGCATTTTTTCCATACCGACAAGCCTTGCAACTTCAGTTGCTTTAGCTAGTGCATCTGCACGTTTGGCTAGCCGTGTATGTGCACCGACAGCAATGTTTTCCTTAACGCTTAAATTTGCAAAAGGTTGAACGACTTGAAATGTCCTGACCAGCCCTTGCCGGCAAATACTGTGTGGACGTTCATTTGTAATATCCTTTCCATCAAAGTAAACCCTACCGCTATCAGGTTTTAAAAAACCTGAAATCAAAGCAAATAAAGTTGTTTTTCCTGCACCGTTAGGGCCGATTAGTGAAACAATTTTGCCTTTCGGGACAACAAGACTTGTTGCAGAAACAGCATTCAAACCACCGAATTTTTTGCAAACTGCATTAACTTCAAGCATTGCGCCCTCTGAAAATTCGCTTCCATAGATCTTCGACCAAACCAGCTAAACCTCGTGGTAAAAATGCGAGTACAAGAACTAGGATCACTCCGAATAAAATTAGATCAACACCTGGACGGTTACCCAAAACATGGCCAATCATTTCCTTTGTTATTTCACCAACTCCGTGAATGAAGAAAGAACCAAGCAAAGGACCAATAACCGTACCAAGTCCACCGACGATTGGTGCAAACAGAGCTTCAACCGATTTGGCAGGACCATAAGCTATCCCGGGTTCGATGAAAAGAAATTTCTGAGTGTAATAAACTCCGGCCATTGCTGTGATTGATGCCGAAAAGCAAATTGCTCCCATCTTTACTCGGAAGGTATTGATACCTAAAGCCTCCGCCGAATCCTCGTTTTCGCGAACAGCAACCAACTGTGCACCGAAACGCGAACGCTCCATCAGCCAGACTGCACAAAATGCAATGAGCATGATAGAAAATATGGTGTAGTAAAAACCGTATGCTTTGAGAAACTCTCCGGCAAAATTAAACTGGAATGTAGAAATCGCCTGATCTGGATTTTGATTCAGTGTCAATTGTACACCATGACCACCTTCGGTAATAGCAGTCAATGAACGTGATAAGACGTGAAAAGCCTCCGCGAATGCCAAGGTTATCAAGGCAAAGTATGAACCACGGAGTCCATAACGAAAGCTTAGGTAACCTACCATGGCCCCAACCAGAGCTGTTCCGGCCAGTGCAAACCACAAGGAAAACCAGGGGCTCAAACCAAATTTGAACTGTAATAAGGCTTGAATGTAGGCTCCTGTACCAAAAAATAAAGCATTGCCAAATGAGTATTGTCCACCATATCCACCAAGAATATTCCAGCCTTGACCGAGTACCGCAACAAACATGGTCATTTCAAGAAAGTCAATCCAGCGACCAGAAGTGATGAACAAAGGAATAAAGGACAACATCACTAAAAACGCACACCAACCAATGAGACGAACACGATTACTCATTTCTCTCTCCTAGCTCGATTTACTACCGAACAATCCCGTCGGACGAAATAAGAGGACGATTATAAAAATCACGGAAATTGTTATCAATCCAAGACTCTCACCCAAATAAAGACGCCCTAACTGTTCTGTAACTCCGATTATCAAACCACCTGCTAAGGCTCCTACAAAACTACCCATGCCTCCCAGCACAACCACCGTAAAAGCGATCAGTACAAACAGATAGCCGATTTGTGGATGTACCGCATAAGTTGGCACCAGCAGAGCGGCAGCAGCCGCAACACAGGCGGTACCGATACCGAAGCTGACAGCAAAAATATGCTCCACATTAATTCCAACCAGACGTGCCCCTTGTCGCTCCTTTGAAACTGCACGGATTGCTTTACCGGTGTCAGTATATGACATGAATAACCATAAGACTAAAGTGATCAGGACAGAGCCAAGGAGCGCTGCTATTTCTGGATAAACGACGTAAGTGACACCAAGATCGAAACCATCGAGGTCGTAGGGAACTCTGACAGAACGGTCAGTAGCTGTGAAGAAGAACAAGGCAGTGTTTTCCATAACAATTGAAACACCCAGCATGACCAGCAGGGTTATTTCATCTTTTCCGTGACCGGCCTTGCCGATTACTGTGCGCTGTAGAGCATAACCAAACAGAAACCCACCCGGAACTACGATGAACATAGCAAGGTAAGGATCAATACCTAAAATATTCCAAAGAAAAAAAACTGCATACATGGCCAGCATGAGCAGGCTTCCATGTGCAAAATTAATGATGTGCAACACACCGTAGATCAGTGTTAAACCTAAGGCCACTAATGCGTAAATTGAACCCAGGAAAACACCGCTAATAGAAGAACCTAAAACAGTCTGCCAGCTATATGACTGGAGGGAGATACCTAGAAAGTCAATTGTCACAGCTATGCTTATTGTTTATTAGGAATGGTATAAAATCGACTGAGGGGATGTACCCCAGTCGATTTTATGTCGCATAAAAGGCTTATGCCGGTCGCGGGAAGAGTGCTTTTGCAGTAGCATATTTTGATGGGGCAATCACCTCAATTTCCTTTCCCAGTACTTGAGTGGCAAGAGGTTGGGCTCCCATATTTTGTCCATTTACCATTTTTGTTTGGCCGTATGGCATAAAATGTCCGGACCAATTACTCGAAGCCATTGCCTCAGTTATCTTCTCCCGATCACTGGAACCGGCACGTTCGATTGCATCAGCTGTGAATTTCATTGCTGTATAGGCTAGAAAGACCTCATAATTGAAGTGTTTACCAGCTGCTTCTGTCTTCTTGCGTGCAGCCATTGAAGCTGAATTATTAGGATCAAACCAATGGTTACAGTCCATTACATATTGTGCTGCATTTGGAAACTCACTCAGGAAGCGATACTGCGACGAAGCCCCACCGAGAACCGAGTAAATACCTTTAGGCTGCAGCTTTTGACGTTGAAGAGTGCGTAGAAACAAAACACCTTCTCCATAATAATGAGATGGAATAATCACATCTGCATCAACTTCTTTGAGTTTAAGAACAATATTGCGGAAGTCTTTATTTGGAGTGGGATGTGACTGTACATCAACAACTTCAATACCTTCCGGCTTCAGGCCTTTAGTCATTATTCCGGCGATACCTGCACCAAAACCGGTAGTATTCTCATGCACAATGGCGACACTTTTTGTTGGACTCCCTGCCGCCCTGTTTATCTCGATAAAACTTTCGACTCCAACCCGAGTAATAATACCAAATCCTGGACCAAATCGAAACGTATTGCTTAGTCCTCGTGAGACAACTTTATCACTAACACCAACATCAACAACATGTGGGATACCATGTTTTGCTGCAGCTTGTGTTGTAGCAAGGCAGATATTAGAAGCATAAGCACCGACAATGGAAGAGACTCCAGCGCCGTTCATTTTTTCTACTTCTGCAGCTCCAATCTCGGCTTTTGATTGGGCATCACCCAAGACTGCTTCCAGCTTAGCACCTCCCATGGACTTGATACCTCCGGCAGAATTAATTTCTTCAAGTGCCATCAATGCGCCAAAGCGGCACTGGCTACCTGAGTACTGTGCCCAGCCTGTTACAGGATGCACGACCCCGATCTTCACAGATTTGGCTGCTTTCACAATGTATGGAAAACTCAAATTTCCTGCTGCAACTACAACCGTTCCTGCAGCTGCAGTTTTGATGAATTCGCGACGTGTTTTTGTGTTAACTATTTTCGACATAGTAACCTTTCTCATTAGAGATTATTGATTGTTTAGAAAGTAGTCCCCAGCTTTAGCTAAAGCTTCTGATCTTTCATAACCGACTGAACCATTACAATCTCATGCAGATAAAAGTTATTGCAATGATAGTGTTCCAATTTTTGTGCATGGATTATCGAAAATAAAATAATCTCCCAGATTGAAAACTTTAAGACAACTATCTTAGGATGTTGATCAATTTTGTCACAGTCACGAATATTGGAATAGTTCATTGTTAATCCATACTTGCAAAGTAGTCAAGCAGAATTATTTATTTAATTAACTAAAAAATATTTACAATCTTCAGAATTTTCTTCAAAACCATAAATAACGATTCTCTTATTGGAGTATAATCCAAGAATGTTTCATATTAAGTCCATGTGAATCCCCCCACTAATTCTTCACAGTCAGACACCCTCCAAGTAAAACCACTACACGC
>UINC01001122.1_pt2 | contig 14301 bp, 11 predicted proteins | sample 5385821 | NCBI WGS metagenome assembly UINC01 (sample SAMEA4666929, study PRJEB26691) | marine metagenome | isolation source: Pacific Ocean | place: Pacific Ocean | collected 2011-10-13 | reverse complement strand
CTTGATGGCGTTGATGTCGACGTCGTGGTCGCCGGGGAACACGTTGATGGCCACCACCGGCGACACGCCGTGGACCTGCATGTTCTCCAACTGCTTGCGGAGGTTGTCGCCACCCTGGTGGACCTCGTCGGGGTTCTCGAAGAGGAGGGCCTCGGGCAGCGGCCTGCCTGCCACGATCTTGTGGTTGCCGGAGTGGGCCTTGAGGCCGCGCACGGTGGCCACGAGAACGGCGGCGTCCGGGGCGATGCCCGAGTAGCGGCACTTGATGTTGAAGAAGCGCTCGGCGCCCATGTCGGCACCGAAGCCCGCTTCGGTGAGGAGGAAGTCGCCGGTGTGGATTCCGATCTGGTCGGCGATGATCGACGAGTTGCCGGTGGCGATGTTGCCGAACGGGCCGCAGTGGACGAGCGCCGGCGTTCCCTCCAGCGTCTGCATGAGGTTGGGCTTGATGGCCTCCTTCAGGATGACCGTCATCGAGCCGGCCACGCCGAGGTCCTCGGCGGTGACAGGGGTGCCCGAGGAGTCGTAGCCGACGACGATGCGGCCCATGCGGGCCCGCAGGTCGGCCAGCGAGGTGCACAGTGCCAGGGCGGCCATGACCTCCGAGGCGGCTGTGATGTCGAAGCCGGTCTCACGGGGAATGCCGTCGAGGCGGCCGCCGAGGCCGACCACGATGTTGCGCAGGGCGCGTTCGTTTATGTCCATGACCCGGCGCCAGGTGATGTTGTGCAGGTCGAGGTCCAGCTCGTTGCCGTGGAACAGGTGGGCGTCGAGCATGGCGGAGCACATGTTGTGGGCCGCCGTGACCGCGTGCATGTCGCCGGTCAGGTGGAGGTTGAACAACTCCATCGGGACGACCTGGCTGTAGCCGCCACCGGCCGCGCCGCCCTTGATGCCAAAGGTCGGCCCCATGGATGGCTGGCGGATGGCGATTGTGGCCTTCCTGCCGATGTGGCTGAAGCCCTGGCCGAGGCCGACCGTGGTGGTGGTCTTGCCCTCGCCCAGCGGGGTGGGGGTGATGGCCGAGACCACGACGTAGCGGGCCTTCGGTCTGTCCGACATCTGCTCGACGGCGCACAGCTTGATCTTGGCTGCGCCCTCGCCGTACGGCTCGAGGCAGTCGGCGGGGATGCCGGCGTCGGCGGCGATGTCGGTCAGCGGGAGCAGGTTGGCGCCGCGGGCGATCTCGAGGTCTGAGGGGAACGACATTGTTCTCTTCTCTGTTCTCTTCTGTTTATCTGAAACGGGTGGTGGCATCCGCCAATGCGGGCGCCCGTGTCTGGAAGTCCGGTCTGTCCAGCGGTCCGGAAGCCTTGGGGAGTGTAGTCAGGCGCGGGGATTGGGTCTACTGTGCGGAAAGAATCACCAATCCCAGTGAATCCACCCCGGGTTCCAGAAGCCCGAGTGAACCCTGCCTGCCTAGCCGAACTCGTCGGGTATGACCTCCTTGCGGCGGGCGATGAAGTCCAGCATCGCCTCGTCGATGGACTCGTCAAGTGGGGGCGCTTCATAGGAGGCCAGCATCTGCTTCCACAGGCCGTTGGCCCGTTGGGCGGCGTCCAGGCTGCCGTCGTCGGCCCACTGTTCGAAGGAGTCGTTGTTGGCCACCTCGGACCGGGCGAACGCCGTCTCGAAGTTGGCCAGCGTGTGGGCGGTACCCAGGAAGTGCCCGCCGGGGCTCACCTCGCTGATGGCGCCCATGGCCTGCCCGTTCTCCGACATGTCCACCCCGTCGACGAACGTGGCGGCCAGGCTGCACTGGTCGGCGTCGATGATGAACTTCTCGTAGCCCATGGTGAGGCCTCCCTCCAGCCATCCAGCCGAGTGGAGCATGAAGTTCACGCCGGCCATGAGCGCCGGGATGAACGTGGCCATGGACTCCGAAGCCGCCTGGGCATCGGCGACCTTGGATGCGCACAGGTTCCCGCCCGAGCGGAACGGTACGCCCAGGCGGCGGGCCAGGGCGGCCACCGTGTACAGCACTAGGGCAGGTTCGGGCGTGCCGAACGTCGGGGCGCCGGTCTGCATGGACATCGAGCTGGCGAACGAGCCGAACACCACCGGTGCTCCGGGGTTCACGAGCTGGACGAACGTCATGCCGGCCAGCGCCTCGGCCAGGGTCTGGGCAGCCACGCCGGCCACCGTCACCGGCGCCATGGCCCCGGCCAGGATGAACGGGCTGATCATGGTGGCCTGGTTGGAGCGGGCATACGCCTCGGCGGCTCCCAGCATGGTGGCGTCCCACGCCATGGGTGACGAGGCGTTGATGAGGCTGGTCATCACCGTGTTCTGCTGGACGAACTCGTCGCCGAAGACGAAGCCCGCGAGGTCGATGGAGTCCTGGGCCCGCTCGGCGGCGGTGACCGATCCCATGAACGGCTTGTCGCTGTACCTGAGGTGCGAATACACCATGTCCAGGTGCCTCTTGGACACCGGGATGTCCACCGGTTCGACGATCGTGCCGCCCGAGTGGTGCAGGCCCGGGCTGAGGTACGCCAACTTCACGAAGTTCCGGAAGTCCTGGATCGTGGCGTATCTACGGCCTTCGTCCAGGCTGCGCGTGAACGGCGATCCGTAGGCAGGGACCAGAACCGTGGCGTCGCCGCCCACCTGCACGCTGCGCGCCGGGTTGCGGGCGTGCTGGGTGTAGACGGCCGGCGCCGAGGCCCGGATGATCTGGCGGCACATGCCCCGGGGGAACCGCACCCGTTCACCGTCGACGTCCGCCCCGGCGTCGGCCAGCAGGGTGAGGGCCGACGGGTAGTCGCGGAAGTCGATGCCGAGCTCGGCGAGAATGGTGTCGGCGTTGTGCTCGATGGTCTCCAACCCCTCGACCGACAGGACCTCGAACGGCTCCATGGTCCGGGTCAGGAACGCGCGGGCCTCGGTCGCGGACTTTGAGCGGAGGGCCTGGCGGCCTGCCCGGCCACCGCTGCGGCGACCTCGTGGTGCATCGCTCATGTGCCGGGTTCCTCTCCAGCCGCGGCGTTGCGGCGTCGTCGTCCGGATCGCTCCGGTCCCGCCGTGGATATGGCGGGCCGCTCGGGGAGCGTGATACGTGTCGACAGCCGGGGGTAGCCGGCTGTCCGGTGGGGGATTGCCATGGCGTCTACGAAGTGCGCCTGGAACGAGGCTTCGAGGGCTGTCTCGATCTTCTCGATGCGGCCCACCACGCCCTGGATCTCGGTCCGGGCGCTTCCCGACAGCAGGGCGATGACGGCACCGGCCCCGGCCGCATTGCCCACGCTGGCCACGCTGTCCGGATCGCAGTCCGGCACCAGGCCCAGCACGGTGGCGTGGACGGTGTCGATGTGGCTGCCGAACGCGCCTGCCAGCCCGATCCGGTCGATCTCGTCGACGCCCAGGTGGTCCATGAGCAGCCGTATGCCCGCGTAGAGGGCGGCCTTGGCGAGCTGTATCGCCCGGATGTCGTTCTGGGTCACGAGGAGTCGCTCGCCGCCGTCGCCCGGGTCGTGGAGGACGTACGAGGACGTCCGCCCGTCGACCTCGATGCGGTCCGAGGGCCTCGTGCCGTCTCCACCTATGACGCCATCGGCGTTCATGAGCCCGGCCAGCCACAGTTCAGCCACCACCTCGATGATCCCCGAGCCGCAGATGCCGGTGACACCTGTGGAGGCCACGGCCTCGGCGAAGCCCTCCTCGTCGGACCAGGCGTCCACGCCGATGACACGGAACCTCGGCTCCCCGGAGGCAGGGTCGATTCTGACCCGCTCGATGGCGCCCGCCGTGGCGCGCTGGCCGGCGCTGATCTGGGCACCCTCGAACGCCGGTCCGGTGGGGCTGGAGGCTGCCAGCACCCGCCCACCGCCAGCCAGCACGATCTCGGCGTTGGTGCCGACGTCCACCACCAGGCTCACGTCGTCGGCCTCGTGCGGCCGGGTTGACAGGATGACCGCGGCGGTGTCGGCTCCGACGTGGCCGGCGATGCACGGCAGCACGTGGACCCGGGCGGATCCGTGGGCGACCAGGCCCAGGTCGCCGGCCGTCAGGTCGAGTGCTCCGTCCACGGCGAGCGCGAACGGCGCCCCGCCCAGCGGGGTGGGGTCGTAGCCCAGGAACAGGTGGTGCATGACCGGGTTGCCGACCAGCACCAACTCGAGCACCTCGTCCCTGGCCGCACCCGCCTGCTCGCAGAGGTTGCCCAGCAGGTCGTCGAGGGCTTCCTGCACGGCACCGGTCAGCGCCACTTCGCCGCCCGGGTTCATCATCACGTAGGAGACCCGGCTCATCAGGTCCTCGCCGAACCGGATCTGGGGGTTCATGGTGCCAGCCGTCGCCAGCACCGTGCCGGTCGCCAGGTCGCAGAGGTGGCCGGCGATGGTCGTGGACCCGACGTCGACGGCCACACCGAGGGCGCGGTCCCGTAGGCCCGGCCAGGCCGCCACCACCTTGCTGTCGTCCCGGATCGCCACGGTGATCGTGCGCTTCCCCTCGGACAGGGCGGCCTGGACCTCGGCCACGATCCGGTCGTCCACGGAGAGGTCGGTGAGGGCCCACTGGTCGGCCAGGGCGTGGAGTAGGCGACGAACCTCGCCGACCGACTCGTCCAACGTCGGCTCCGGCACCTCGACCAGGCGCAGGACGAGCACCGGGTCCAACTCCAGGTCACCGAGGTCGACGTCCTTCCGGATGACCTGGCGGTGGACCTGGCTTTCGGCCGGTACGTCGACCACCAGGTCACCGCACACCATGGCCGCGCAACCGAGGCGATGGGTCCCGGACAGGGGTCGGCGACCCCGATAGGCCTCCTCTACCGCGCCACGGGCCGACACGTGGTCGTCGGCGACGGTGATGCCGTGCTTGGCGAACTCGCCGAAGGTCGGCTCGACCTGGCAACGGCCGCAGATGCCCCGTCCTCCGCACACCGAGTCGAGGTCGACGCCCAGCTTCCTGGCGGCGTCCAGCAGCGTCGTACCGACCGCGACGGTGCCGCGCCGGCCCGACGGCGTGAACACGACCAGGTGTTCGTCCAGGTGTTGGTCTGTCGGGCTCATCGGACGGGACTGAGGCTCTGGGGGCTGGATGGCCCGGGCTCAGGCGGTCACGCGGCGGCGGCCCTCGCGGCGTTCCCGGGCACCGCCGGGGGCGTTGGGGTCCCGGTTGGCCCGGATCCATGCGGCACAGTCGCGGTCCGCTCCGGTCAGCACATCGGCAGTCTGGATGGCCGTTTTCACCTCGGGGTGCAGTGGGCTCATTATGGCCGACGTCATGCCGTGGCTGATCGCCATGGCCAGGAACGTGCCGGTGATGACGTGGCGGTTGGGTAGGCCGAAGCTCACGTTAGAAGCACCGCAGGTGGTGTTGACCTTCAGCTCCTCGCGCAGGCGGCGCACCAGGGTGAACACCTGGCGGCCGGCGGTGCCCATGGCTCCGATCGGCATGACCAACGGGTCGACCACGACGTCGGAGGCCGGGATCCCGTGGTCGGCGGCGCGTTCGACGATCTTCTTCGCAACGGCGAAGCGCACGTCGGGGTCCTCGGAGATGCCGGTGTCGTCGTTGGATATGGCCACTACGGCCGCACCCGCTCTGGCCACGAGCGGAAGGACCCGTTCCAGGACCTCGTCTTCGCCGGTCACCGAGTTGACCAGGGGCTTGCCCTGGTAGACGGCCAGGCCTGCCTCCAGGGCTGAGATGATCGACGAGTCGATGGACAGCGGCACGTCGGTCACGGACTGGACCAGTTGGATGGCCCTGGCCAGCAGGGCCGGCTCGTCGGCCAGCGGGATGCCGGCGTTGACGTCCAGCATGTGGGCGCCGGCCTCGACCTGGGCGATTGCGTCGGCCTCTACCCGGCTGAAGTCGCCGGCCTTCATCTCCTCTGCGAGGAGCTTTCGGCCCGTGGGGTTGATGCGCTCGCCGATCATTACGAAGGGCCTGCCGAAGCCGATGGCCACCTCGCGGGTGGCCGAGCTGAGGATCGTGTCGGTCATTTGTGTGATGGCTCTCTGGTCAGGGACCGTCGACGGTGACGGTTCCGCGGTTGGTTGCTTCAGTCCTCTACGCCACCCGAGCGCACGAGGCGCTCGAGTCGGTCCCCGGGGTAGGACTCGTCGATGCGCGCGATCTCGTCGGCCACTGCTGCGGCCATGTTGGGAGGACACGGCGTGCTGACGCGTCGCCACTGGGCGATGTAGGAGTCGGTGTCCTCCATGCCGGCCACCATCGCCGCGCGGTCGATGGCGTGCTGGAAGCGGGCATCGAGCAGTGCCTTCTCCCGGGTCCGGCCCTGCTGGGCCGTGATCTGGGCGGGGATGTCACGCCAGTAGATGGTGACCAGATGGGCGGCCATGGGCTCAGCGGCCTCCTGTGGGGGTGGGTCCGGCGGACGCTACGGCGGCTACATCAGGCTCCCGACCGGTTCTCTGGTTGCCGTGTCGACCCAGCGCGACGATGCTGGCCTCCAGGTCGCCCAGACCGGTACGTCGCAACTCGAAGTCCAGTTCGAGGCGGGCTGCCGCGGCCCGGGCCCGCTCGACCAGGTCGGGATCATCGGTCTGGGCCAGGTACACCAGGCGGCGGTAGTTGGCGAATACCTGGGATCGCAGTTCCGGGTGGGTGTCCAGCCAGAAGGCCCGGACCACCAGGCGGTCGAAGTGCTTCACCAGGTAGTCGGTGAGGAAGAAGGTGCCCAACTCCTCTGCATGCAGCTCGGCGAACGCTGTCCCGCCTGTCAGGAATTCGTAGCAGTGGTCGCCCGGGAGGCGTTCCACACCGAGTTCGGCGCACACCGCGTCCAGTCGACCGCCGGTGCCACAGTCCCCGTAGCCGACGAAGATCCGCTCGTAGCGGTCGGAAGCGGATCGGACGCGTTCTGCGACGGCATCGGGTATCACGTCCGGGGTGTTGTGGTACGAGGCGGGCAGGCACTCGACGTCGACGTGGTCGAGGCCGTTGACCTCCACCACCTGGAGCAGCTCACGGGCCAGCGCACCACAGGCGACGACGAGGGTGCGACCGCCCGGTGCCGAGCGGGCACCGGAGGGCTCGGTCATGTGCCGAGGGTCAGGCCGCCGCGGCGCGGCGCTCGGCGACCAGTCGGGACGCGGTCTCCGAGGCCACGGCTGCGTCACGGCAGTAGGCGTCGGCGCCGATGGCCTCGCTGAACTCCTCGTTCAGCGGGGCACCGCCCACGATGACCATGTACTCCCCGCGCAGGTTCTTCTCCTCGAGGGTGTCGATGACGACCTTCATGTAGGGCATGGTGGTGGTCAGCAGGGCCGACATCCCGAGGATGTCCGGCTTGTGCTCGTCCAGGGCCCCGAGGAACTCCTCGACGTCGGTGTTGATGCCGAGGTTGATGACCTCGAAGCCCGCACCCTCGAGCATCATGGCAACCAGGTTCTTGCCGATGTCGTGGATGTCGCCCTTGACGGTCCCGATGACCACCTTGCCGATTGGCTCGGCACCGGTCTCGGCCAACAGGGGCCGGAGGATTGCCATGCCGGCCTTCATGGCGTTGGCGGCCAGGAGGACCTCGGGCACGAAGAGGATGCCGTCGCGGAAGTCGATGCCGACGATCCGCATACCCTCGACCAGGGCATCGTTCAGGACCCGGTCGGCCCCCCAGCCGCGCTCGAGGAGGAGGTTCGTACCCTCTACGATCTCGTCGGCCAGGCCGTCGTACAGGTCGTCGTGCATCTGGGCGGTGAGCTCGTCGTCCGGCAGGTCCGCCAGGATGATCTCATCGTCGGTTGTGTTCTCTTCGGCCATGATGCGCTCCGTTGCGGATCGGGGACCACTGTCGTGGTCCGGGTCAGCCAGAGGTGCCCGTGGGGGCGGGTTCGGATCGGCGCCACGATATCCGGGAGGGCCGAATATCGGTTCCCATAATGTGGGATGACCCCATATGATGGGAATTCTACAGGCCAACGATCGGTGTGTCCACACCTCGGGAATCGTTTCCCGCTATGTGGGATGCCTTGACGGACAGGTTGATACAGACCATGCAGACAGTGCAGAGCATCGACCGGGCGTTCCAGATCCTCGACGAGGTGTCTGACGACCCGGCCGGGATCAGTGAGCTCTCCCGGCGGCTGGACCTCCCGACCAGCACCGTGGCCCGCCTGCTTGGCACCCTCGAACGGCTGGGGGCCGTCGAGCGGATGGTGGACGATAACGGTTATCGCATCGGTTGGTCCATCGTGAAGATGGCCGCCAGCATCGACCCCAACCAGAGCCTGTTGGCCGTCGCACAACCACACATGCTCGACCTGGTCGAGTTGCTGGCCGAGGCTGTGGGGCTGTCAATTCCGGCCGGCTACGACGTCCACTACATCGGACAGGTGGACTGTGCCAACCCAGTACAGGTGAGGGACTGGACCGGGGTCAGCCTGCCCATGCACATCGTGCCGTCGGGCATGGTGGTCCTGGCCCACTGGCCCGACGAGGCCGTCGACCGGTATCTGGCCCGGAAGCTCGACAGGTACACGCCCAAGTCGGTGACCAATCCCGACCGTCTCCGCGAGCGCCTGGCCAGGATCCGGGAGGACGACGTGTCGTGGATGGAGGAGGAGTTCTCCGAGGGCATCAACTCGGTCGCCGCCCCGCTCTTCAATGGCGCAGGTGCGGTCGTCGGGGCCCTGCACAGCCATGGACCCAGCTACCGCTTCCCAGACGAGGCGTTACGGGACATCATCGCCGACCGGGTACGGTCGACGGCCTTCGCCATCTCATCGGCGCTCGGCCACGTGGCCTGACCCCGGGCAGGCTCGTCGAACCCGGTCAGGTCCGCCAGGTGTTTCGAAGGGTCTCCAGGCCACCGTCAACCGAGATGGTCTGGCCGTTCACGTAGCGTGCTGCGGGCGAGGCGAGGAAGACGGCCATGGCAGCGATATCCCGTCCCTCCACGAACGTCCGCATCGACACCTGCTTCTCGTAGGCGTCCCGTAACTCGGCCACCGGAACCCCGGTGATCTTGGCCTCGGCCGCGATGACGCGGCGCATGCGGTCCCCGTCGACCGAACCTGGGCACAACGTGTTGACCCGGATGCCGAACTCGCCCAACTCCATGGCCAGGGTGTCAGACAACCCGACGACTGCGTACTTGGATGCGGCGTAGGGGGACCGCATCGGGAAGCCGGTGACCCCGGCCGTCGACGAGGTCAACAGGATCGAGCCGCCACCGGCTTCCCGCAGCAGGGGCACGGCCCGGCGGCAGCACAGGAAGGCGCTCCGCACGTTGACGGCCATCGTCTGGTCCCAGCCCTCGACGTCCAGGTCCTCCACCGGGCCGACCGGGCCGGCGATGCCGACGTTTGCGCACAGCACGTCCAAGCCTCCCATCGCCGTCACCACATCTTCGAACAACCCGTCGACGGCGTCAGCGTCGGACACGTCGAGGGTGGTGAGGCCGCATCCGATTGGGGACTCGCCCTCAGCGTCGGCCACGTGGACCCGGGCGCCATCGTCGAGGAAGGCCTCGGCCATGGCACGTCCGATGCCGGACGCGCCTCCGGTGATCAGAACCCGCTGCTGGTCGGCCACCGCGTGTCCACCTTTCGATCGCGCTCAGAGGACCATCGGTCACTGGAAGCGAGCCATCGGCCGTGCGGAGCGAAACTAGTTGCTGTATACCGCGAGGTTGTCTACGCGGCCGGTGGTAGCCGTCGGGGGTTGGAGCGAGTTGTCGGGGGCCGGCCCTGAGGGACCGTCAGCGGTCACGACTTCGACGACCGGGATTCGTCAGCATCCCGTGGAGCCCGTCGGTAGGATCACGCCGCCCTGCGGCGACCGCCGACGGGCACCGTCCCAACCGCCCCGGTGACGCCTCCACGAGCCGTCCCTGCTGCGTTCCAGGAGAACAATCGAATGAGCGTTTTTCCGACTCGCGCCAACGTCGTCGTGATCGGTGCCGGCATCGTGGGCAGTTGCCTCGTCGGCCATCTGGCCCGTCTTGGCTGGACCGACATGGTCCTGTTGGACAAGGGCCCGCTGCCCAATCCGGGTGGTTCGACCGGCCATGCCTCCAACTTCATCTTCCCGGTGGACCACAACAAGGAGATGGCCCTGCTCGGCGAGCAGAGCGCCAACCAGTTTCGGGACATGCAACTCTCGGTGGACTCCGGCGGCATCGAGGTGGCCCGCACCACCGACCGGATGAAGGAGCTCGACCGTCGGATGACGTCGGCCATGGCATGGGGCATCGAGGCACACCTGCTCACCCCGACCGAGGTGAAGGCCCTGGTGCCGTTCATCAACGAGGAAGTAATCCTGGGCGGCTTCTACTGTCCGACGGTCTCGGTGGTCGACTCGCTCGAGACCGGGACCACCATGCGCCGGGAGGCCGTCGAGACGGCCGGTTGCCAGGTGTTCGCAAACACCGAGGTCCTCGACATTGGGACCGTCGAGGGCGAGGGCGGCGTGACCACCGTGTCGTCGGTCGTCACCGACAGGGGCACCATCGAGGCCGGGTACGTGGTCATCGCCTGTGGAGTCTGGTCCAACCGGATCGCCAACATGGCCGATGCCACCATCCCGCTGGTCCCGACCGTCCACCAGATGGCCGACGTCGGCCCGATGGACATCCTGGCCGAGACCAACAACGAGATCGGCTACCCGATTGTCCGCGACATGGACACCTTCTGCTACGAGCGGCAGTCGGCCGGCTCCATGGAGATCGGCTCATACGGCCACCGGCCGATCCTGCACCACCCTGACGAGATCCCGTCCAATAAGGAGGCTGCGCTCTCGCCGACCGAGATGCCGTTCACGGACGACGACTTCGATCCGCAGATGGAGACGGCCATCGAGTTGATGGACATGTTGGGCGACGCCGAGATCAGGTACGCCATCAACGGCCTCCTATCGATGACCCCGGACACTATGCCGTGCCTCGGCGAGACCCCCGAGGTCCGCAACCTCTGGTCGGCTGCAGCCGTATGGGTCAAGGAGGGGCCGGGCATGGCCCAGGCCGTCGCCGAATGGATGACATACGGCTATCCCCGGGTGATCGACGTCCACGGCGCCGACATCGCCCGTTTCTACGACGAGGAGCGGACCGACGAGCACATCTGGTCGCGTGCAGAGGAGCATTTCAACAAGACCTACGGCATCGTCCACCCTGCCGAGCAGTGGGTGGGGCGCCGCAACCTGCAGGTCGGTCCCTACTTCTCGCGCCAGGAGGACCTGGGTGCCGAATTCTTCCAGGCTCGTACCTGGGAGCGGCCGCAGTGGTACGGCGCCAATGCCGACCTGGTGGAGCGCTATGGGCTCTCCGAGAGGGAGGTCGAGTGGGACAACCGCTGGTGGAGCCCCATCACCGTCGGTGAGCACCTCAACCTGCGTGAGAACTGCGGCGTGGTCGACCTGAGCGCCTTCCAGATCTACGAGCTGGTGGGCCCGGGAGCCGTGGAGTACGCCGATCGCCTAGCGGTTAACAAGGTCGACGTGCCGGTCGGCCGCTCGATCTACACGCCCTGGCTGAACTCCGACGGCGGCTTCCACTCCGACCTCACGATGATGCGCCTCGGCGAGGACCGGGTGCGGATCGTCACCGGCGTCTTCGATGGCGGTCGGGACGAGTTCTGGACGCGCCGACACCTGCCGAACGACGGCTCGGTGACGTTCACGAACATCACGAAGCAGCTGACCACGCTCGGCCTCTGGGGCCCCAACGCCCCGGCCGTGCTCTCGCAGCTGACCAACCAGGACCTGGACCACGAAGGCTCCCCCTACGGCTGGATCGTCGACGCCGAGGTGGCCGGGGTGTCCTGCCAGCTGTTCCGCATCTCGTATGTGGGTGACACCGGCTGGGAGATCTACACCGCCTGGGAGAACGGTCCGGGCCTGTGGGACGCCCTTATGGAGGCCGGCGCCGACCTGGGAATCCGTGCGACCGGTGGCGGGGTCTACGGATCGTCGGGCCGCCTCGAGAAGGGCTACCGCCTGATGGGCGCAGAGTTGGAGAGCGAATACAACCCGTTGGAGGCCGGGCTGGCCCGCCCGAGGGTCAAGGCGACCGACTTCATCGGGAAGGAGGCCTACCTGGCCGCCCGCCAGGCTGGCGATCCCGAAGTACTCATGTGCACCCTCACCGTCGAGGACCAGACCGACGGGGGGGGCCGGCAGCGCCACATGATGGGCGGCAACGAGCCGATCCTGACCGCTGACGGTGGTCGCATCACCGACAGCCACGGCCGCGTCAGCCGGGTCACCTCGGCGGGCTACGGGCCGTCGGTGGGTAGGCACCTGCTGATGTCCTACCTGCCACGGGAGTTGTCCACTCCCGGCACCGACCTCCAGGTCATGTACATGAACGAGCTGTTCCCGGTGAGGGTCGCCGGCACCGCAGCGGTGTTCGATCCGGACGACTCGCGGCTCAAGGGCTGAGCCGGGTTCCTTCCCACAACCCCGAGAGTGGGTTGGTCCCTACTACCCGAAGAGAACGAGCAGAGGTTCTGCCATGAGGATTCTGGTCTGCGTGAAGCGGGTGCCGGCCCCCGGCGCCCGCATAAACGTGACTGCCGACGGCCTCGCGGTCGACTCGGCGCACCTGGGCTTTACCACCAGCCCGCATGAGGAGTGCGCCGTGGAGGAGGCGGTCCAGCTGGTTGAGGAACACGGCGGCGAGGTCGCCGTCATGACGCTCGGTCCGGCCGCAGCCGAGGAGCAGTTGCGCTATGCGGCCAGCGTAGGGGCCCACCAGTTCGTGCTGATTCCGATCAGCGAGGTGGACTGGGATCCGCAGCGCACAGCATCCGCCCTGGCCGGTGCCATCGCCGACGTCGAGTCGGCCGATGGTGCGTTCGACCTGGTCCTATTCGGCAACGAGTCGGCGGACGCCGGCGGCTTCCAGGTCGGGGTGCGGGTGGCGTACGCCCTGGGCCGGCCAGTGGTCAGCGGCATCAAGGGCATCGACATCGCCGCCGGCGTGGCCTCGGCCCGCCGTGAGATCGATGGCGGCTTCGAGGTCTACAACCTGCCCATGCCCGCCGTGCTGGGCGTCAAGGAAGGCATAAACCTGCCGCGCTATCCAACGATGAAGGGTCGTCTGGCTTCCAAGAAGGCCGAGGTGGCTGTGGATGAGCGGTCCGTCGCTCCCGGCGGCCAGGCCAGGATCCGCCTGCACCGTCCCGAGGAGACGGTCAGCGAGACGGTAATCCTCGGCACCGGCCCGGAGGCCGCTCCGGCTGTGGTCGACCTGCTCGAGGAACTGGGGTTGCTCTCATGAGCCTGCTTGTCGTCTGCGACCATGATCGCGGCACCATCACCGAGGCCTCGCTGGAGGCCCTCACCTTCGGGCGCCCCCTGGCAGCCACGGCTGGAATCGAGATGGCCGCCGTGGTGATCGGGAAGGGTGCCGAACGGGCCGCGGCCGACCTCGGAGCCCACGGGGCCTCGACGGTCCACTTGGCCTCCCACAGGCTGCTCACCGACTTCGGGCCCGAGGCCTGGGGCGAGACGGTCGCCCAACTAGTGCGGGCCACCGGCGCCACCGCCGTGCTCGCCTGTGGCACCGATCGGGGCAACGAGGTCGTGGCCCAGGTGGCGGCACGACTCGACGAACCGTTCGTGGCCAACTGCAGGTCCATACGGCCCGGCGCCGCTGACTGGGCCATTACCCGCGTCCAGTGGGGCGGCTCGCTGCTCGAGGACGTCACCCTGTCGGCCGGGGTCTCCCTTGTCACCGTGGCCCACCACGCCGTGGAGGCCACCCCGGCCGAGGTCGCGGCGGCCGGTGTCGTGGTCCCGTTCAGCCCTGACCTGGACGACGCCCTGGCCCACACCATCGTCGTGGATCGGGTGGTCCTGACCAGGGGCATCACGCTGTCAACCGCACCGGTAGTGGTTGGTGGGGGTCGTGGCGTGGGTTCCGCCGAGGCCTTCGGGCCGCTCGAGGAATTGGCCGCCCTGTTGGGTGGGGTCGTCGGGTGCTCGCGTGCGGTTACCAACAACGGCTGGCGTCCCCACAGCGACCAGGTCGGCCAGACCGGCACCCGGATAGCGCCGGAGATCTACATCGCCAACGGAATCTCGGGTGCCATTCAGCACTGGGTGGGGGCCATGGCAGCCAAGAACATCCTGGCCATCAACACGGATCGGGAGGCCAACATGGTCGCCCGCGCCGGCCATGCGGTCATCGGGGACCTGCATCAGGTCATTCCGGCAGTCATCGAGGAGATCCGGAGCAGGAGGGGCTGAGGTGGCGGGAGTTCTGGACGACGTCGACTGACACCCGGTCTCGGGCTCAGTACCGGCGCCGGGTGCCGCCGAGCACGGTGCTGGTGTCTGTCACCGGGACGATGGGGACCCAGCCCCGGACCGAGTTGACCATCCAGA
>UINC01000322.1_pt1 | contig 14326 bp, 14 predicted proteins | sample 5385821 | NCBI WGS metagenome assembly UINC01 (sample SAMEA4666929, study PRJEB26691) | marine metagenome | isolation source: Pacific Ocean | place: Pacific Ocean | collected 2011-10-13 | reverse complement strand
TTACTTTTGCTAAGAGAGGAGTATCAGAAAATGGTTCCCATGTGGCGATGACAGGTTTTACTTTAATAGCAAACCATAGAGCATTTAAACCGGCAATCAGTACTAATAACATCTTAATTTGGAATCCGATATTAATTACGTATCTTGCTGGGTCTCCCAGAAAAAAAAGTGAGCCAGTAATAAAATTTATCAATAAACCTAATGATGCCCAGGGCAGTAATCTTTCTGTTGCAATTATGTTCATCTGTCTCAAAAAACCCATCAATCTTAAATCAATAATAAGCATTCCTCCCAGCAATAATGAAAGACCAATGAAATGTAAAATCTCAGAGAAAGGCCACAACCATCCATGTGAGAGAATCCAGACATTTATCGCGCTGCCTTCGATTAACTGTATTAGAGTTTCAGTCATAATAATTTTCTACTCAATTAGAGATAAGCTACTAATCGTCCACTAAATATTGCAATCGTCCAACACAATAGTGACAAAACCGCGAGGTTACGAGTTGGTTGGTCTTTGATCGCCTTTTTCTCGTTGGTATCCTCACTCTTAAGATATAAACAACGATATAAAAATATTGCAACAATCACACCGACAACAATAGCTGTGATCTTAATTAGGAAGGGTTTACTGGTTACAAAATAAGTTGCCTGAGATGAGAAAAGAGAAAACCCAGAAATAGTATTTATGGCCAGTCCAGCCCAGCTAAGCTGATATAGTGATTTAAAAGTACTTAACTCAATATCTTTTAATAAACCCAAAATTCTTAAATTAAGCATGGTAAAAATACCAACCACGATCGATAGTCCGACGGCATGAAGACTCAACATTATCGGGTATCCCCAAAGGGATTCTCCAACCCAGAGCGCTAAAGCTGATTCCTCAAGAAGTTCGAAAATACCCATTGTTTAATTCCTTACTGTTTGCAAAAAAAATTATTTTTCTTCTCAACGTATATGCAGGCGATAAGCAATTATACCGCCAATAGCCATTGGGATAGAAAAAAATATAAAATTTGCTGACATGGTAAATCCAGCAACGATCAGGTAGCCGGCAACTGCTGGTCCAACAACTGCACCTGTTCGTCCAAGGCCTATGGACCATCCTATACCTGTAGTTCGAATCTCGGTTGGATAAGCTTTAGCAGCTGCTCCATAAAGCCCAGTAAATCCTCCCTGTTGCAAAATACCAATAAGAAAAATCATGGGTAATAATAAACTAAGATTATTTGGGGTCATAGCAAAAATAACCATGCCCAAGGAGGCTAAGATTGAGAGTACAAAAATAATATTAGTTAATTTCCAACGGGTCGAGAGCCAACCCATAAAATAGATACCGATGACTCCTCCTAGATTAAAGAGAAAAAACGCCTGTCTACCGACAACATTTTCATATCCAGAATCTTCTATTAACTTCGGAATCCAGCTCATTAAAAAATAGAGCGTGCTAAAACAAAGGAAAAAAGCTGTCCATAGAGTAAGAGTTGTAGTCCTATTGTCATCTGATAAAAGTTTACGCATATTCTGAAGAAAATTGGTCTTGCTATTTTTATCTTCTGTCGATGATTTTTCAGGAAGTTGATCGAGAGTTGATTTCTTCATTTTTTTAAGAATAACGTTTACTCTCTTTAGCGCATTTTTAGGTCTACTTTCGACAAGATATTTGAGTGACTCAGGGATAAATAACCAAGCTACTATAACCATTGATACCGTAAGAGCACCGCCAAACCAGAACATACCACGCCAACCATACTCGGGTAATATTAATCCTGCGATTACTGCAGTCATCATCGCTCCAAGGGGATAACCCGAAGTAACGACAGCAACTGATAAAGCGCGATATTTCTCGGGACTATATTCTGCTGTGAGGGCTGCTTGAGAGGCAAGCATGGCGCCTGCGCCCATTCCGCTAATGAATCTTAAAATAATAAATTCAGTCAGCGTTGATGCGCTCGCTGTAAGAAGTATAGAAAAACCAACCAGGGCAACACTCAGGATGATCATATTGCGCCTACCGATAATATCTGATACAGGCGCTAACAACATTGCTCCAGCCATCATTCCTGCCAGAGCAAAGCTAAAAATCCAACCCAATAAATCGGGTGTAAGTACCAACTCGCTGGATACCATATTTGCAACTACAGCCATTGCGGTTATATCAAAACCATCCAACATATTGAAAAATAAGCAAAGCCCTATAACCAGAAACTGTTGTCGGCTCATCGATCCTGAATCAATTATTTCATTAATAGACGTCGAACTTTGATGATGAGACATGCACTTACTCCATTTGACTATTTTGTCATTAGATAATTGCGATAACTTACTTTGATTTTGATTCTCGCTCTAAGTATTGCTCCAACCGATGTAATGTCTCCATTGCTGGAAATACCTGCAAAACACTGCCATTTGGTTCTCTTTCTTCACGAATTGCGTTAATAAATTCACGATCTTGTAGCTCAAGACCATTTATTGAAACATCAATATTTGAAAGATCAATTTGATTATCATATCCATCAATAAGATCATCATATCGAGCAATATAGGTTCCATTATCACATATATATCGAAAAAATGTTCCAAGTGGGCCATCATTATTAAATGATAAAGTAAGTGAACACATTGCTCCTGACGGTACCTTTAATAAGAAACTCATGTCCATTGCGATACCCAATTCTAGGTGAACGGGACCCTGCATTGCTTGTATTTCAGAGACAACTTCATTGGTCTGATACTGAAAAAGATCGACGGTATGACAAGCGTGATGCCAGAGAAGATGATCAGTCCAGCTGCGAGGGTTTCCCTCTGCATTAGTATTCGTTCGTCGAAAAAAGAAGGTTTGTACATCAAGATGCTGGAGCTTGAGCTCCCCTTTTTTCATTCTCTGACGAATCCATTGATGTGAGGGATTAAAACGTCTTGTATGACCCGCCATTGCAATAAGTCCAGTTTCTTTCTTTTTTGCAACCACTTTTTCAGCATCTACTAAAGAGTCAGCCATAGGAATTTCTATTTCGACATGTTTACCGGCTTGCATTACTTCTATGGCTTGCGCAGCGTGAATAGGTGTAGGTGTTGCTAAAATTGCAGCTTCAATTCCTGGTTGTGCAAGTCCTTCTTGGAGATCTCGAGTCCAAAATGGGATGTTATATTCATTAGCAAGTAATTTTGTTGAATCAGCTTCGCCGCCGACCAGCACACTAATCTCTACATCTTCAATTTTTCTCAGACTCAAAAGATGTTTTTTTCCAAAAGCACCTTCTCCTACAAGACAAATTTTCATTACTTCCTCCACAAAAATTACTCATCATCTTCTAAAATAATGAGGCCAGCGGCAGTATTGGATGCTGGAACATGATAGTGCCTATAAATTTCACGTACTTTTTTTTCTAACACTCCTCTCATTACTAACCACATCACTAATTCCACTCCTTCTGAGCCAGCTTGCATAATATAATCGTGATGATGGATTTTAGTGAGTTCTTCAGGTTGATTACTAATCCTGTCGAGAAATGAAATATCAAACTCTCTATTAATAATACCTGCTCTTTCACCTTGTAGTTGGTGAGACATACCGCCTGTCCCTATAACAGCAATCTTTTCGTTAGAATCAAATGTATCTATCGCCACACGGATTGCTCTTCCAAGCTTGTAGCAACGTAAACCGGTTGGAGGTGGATATTGGATAACATTCACACAGATAGGAATAACTTTGCATGGCCATTCTTTAGGTTGATCGTACATAATTGATAGCGGTACGGAAAGTCCATGGTCAACCGTCATTTCATTAGCTATTGTCATATCAAATTCTTGAAGAATCAATGATTCTGCTAGATGCCAAGCTAATTCGGGATGACCTTCTATATTCGGTATCTCTCGAGGACCATAACCTTCATCTGATGGCATAAACATATCAGACACACCGATCACAAAAGTTGGTATTAATTCTAATGAAAATTCTGATGCATGATCATTATATATAATAATTACTACATCTGGCTTTGTTTCAGACATCCACTGACGAGCTTTCTTGTATCCATCAAATAAGGGTTTCCAGTATGGTTGGCCAGTTTTACCATTATCGATAGCAGCGCCGATGGATGGTACATGTGAAGTAGCTATACCGCCCACTATCTCATTCATCATTTTCCTCTATGTTCCTATTCATGTGACGAGGATTTCCCATTTCATCCTTACCTCCAGTTACCATAATTTCCTTAAAATCTTCCTCAGAAATATTAGACATTAATCCACTTATTTTCTGCATTGAAAATCCATCAAAAATAGCAATTTTAAAAATATAGTAAATGTTTCCTCCAAGTTGAATCATAGATAGCCAATCTCTATTAATTACTGCCTCTTTTTGTTCAGGCGTCATTGAAAATCTTTCGATATATCCTTGCTCATCATCCCGAAATGCCTCGCGATTAGCTGGAACATTTAACGACATACAAAACATATTTAGATGATAGCCTTTGCGTGAATGTTCCTTAGTAAAAACATAAGTTCCTGGAATGGAATCAAAATTCTTTTTATTACTCGTCATCTGACAACTCATCTTGTGATTCAACATAAACCAACCCGCTATCTTTCAGCCGATCTCGCATATCATATAGGTCAATACTTAGTTCACCATTTTTGAAACGCTCGCGTTTCTTATCTTCCTGATCCACGCGTTTATTAGCTTTTTTTGCTACTTGGGAAGCATCTTTTCTTGAAACAATACAAACACCATCATCATCCGCGATAACCACATCGCCTGGCTCGACTCTTTGACCGCCACAAATGATCGGGATGTTAGCAGACCCGACTCTTTCTTTAACTGTTCCTTGTGCTGATATTACTCGTGACCATACTGGAAAACCCATCTGCGTTAGTTCTTTGACATCACGAATACCTGCATCAATAACCAACCCTTTAATACCACGGGCAATGGATGAAGTTGCCAGTAAATCACCAAACATACCATAAGTACTTTCATCAGTTGTACCAACAACAAGAATATCCCCTGGAAGGCAGAGCTCTATAGCTACATGAATCATCCAATTATCATTCGGATGAGTAAGAACAGTTACAGCACTTCCTGCTATACGAGAATCCTTATAGATTGGCCTAATGTGAGGATCCATTAATCCTTTGCGATTCTGCGATTCATGGCTTGTCGCCACACCAATTTTTTCCAAAATTGAAATATCTGAAATATTGGCTCTTTTTATTTTCTTAACAGCAATTGTTTTCATAAATGCTCAAAATCCAAAATTATAAAGGCGGGCTGGATTATCAACCAGTATTTTTTGTTGGAGAGCTATATCATTAATCATCGATGGAAGGATATCCACTAAATCTCCATCATTTGGAATAATCCCAACATTAGGATGTGGCCAATCTGTACCCCAAAGACATCGATCTGGAGCCGCCCTAGCACATGCTTCACCAAAAGGAATTGCGTCAAAATAAGGTGGGCCTTCAGATGAAATTCTTTCGCAACCAGATATTTTTATCCACAAATTATTGTTTGATCTTAATTTGGCAAGTAATAGTCGAAATGGCTCTTGATTAAGCCCTTCGTTAGCAGAAACCCTCCCCATATGATCTATAACCACAGGAATAGGAATTTCATTTAATAACCCTTCATATTTGATGATATCGGCTGCATCAAAGTGTAATTCCACATGCCAGGGTAAATTGGATACTCTATCAATAATTTGCTTAACTTCTCCAATATTTGGTGCACCGCCAAGATGCTTTACAAAATTGAATCTAATGCCACAAATTCCTTTCTCATGCAAAAAATTAAAATCTTTTTTAGTAAAAGATATATCAGCATTGCATACGCCGCGATAAGAATCTCGATTGGACGCAATGGCATCAATCATTGCGCTATTATCAACTCCATGACAACTAGCTTGTATAATGACAGCGCGTTCAATGCCTAAAATTTTATGTAATTCTTTTAGTTTTTCCTTGGGGGCATCAGGAGGTGTATACCGACGATTAACTGTATAAGGAAATGTTTCGTTTGGACCAAAAACATGACAGTGTGCATCACAAGCTAATTTAGGCATTAAAAAAGCGGGTATATTTGTATTTGGATCAGGCGGAGGTATTGATTTCATAACAAAAATCTATTCTAGTAGGTATTATTAATGATCTAAAGTAATCTAACTTTTATTCTTAATATACATAACAAGCAACAAGAATTACGGAAAAATTATGATCATAGATTGTCACGGACATTATACAACAGCACCCTCTGAGCTTGGTGATTATCGGGAAAATCAGAAAAATGCTCTCTCTAAAAACAAAGAAAATCAAGTTGAAAAGGGAGAAATTAGAATATCTGATGATCAAATTAGAGAAAGTTTAGAAAACAAACAACTTAAATTACAAAAAGAAAGAGGTACTGATCTTACTCTTTTCTCACCGCGTGCCAGTTGGATGGGACATCATATCGGAAATCAAACAACTAGTAAGTACTGGACTGAACATTGTAATGAACTTATTTATAGAATAACCCAATTGTATCCAAAAAATTTCGTAGGGATAGCTCAACTCCCCCAGTCGCCTGGATCTAGTATCAAAGCAAGTGTCTCCGAATTATCTCGTTGTGTTAATGAACTGAATTTTGTCGGATGCAATCTAAGTCCTGATCCATCGGGTGGTTATTGGAATTCCCCCCCACTTGGGGATCGTTACTGGTATCCGATGTATGAAAAAATGATTGAACTAGAAGTGCCCGCAATGATTCATGTGAGCGCCTCATGTAATCCTTGCTTCCATAGTACGGGGTCGCATTATCTCAATGCTGATACAACTGCATTTATGCAGTTAATCACCTCTAATATTATAAAAGATTTTCCAACTATCAAATTTATTATTCCTCATGGAGGTGGCGCTGTTCCCTATCATTGGGGGCGATTCCGTGGCTTAGCAGATATGATGAATTTACAACCATTAAATGAATTAATTGATGAAAATATATTTTTTGACACTTGTGTATATCATCAAGCAGGAATAGATTTATTACTCAATGTTATTCCTAAAAAAAATATTTTGTTTGCTTCAGAAATGATCGGCGCAGTAAGAGGTATAGATCCCCAGACAGGATATTATTTTGATGACACACGCAGATATATTGAAAATAGCAATACGATTGATGGTACCGATCGGCATCAAATATTTGATGAAAACAACCGTCGCGTATTTAGTCGTCTAAGACATTTTTCTTTTGATAGGTAATGAAGCAACTAGAGGAAAAAGAAACAGCAACATAACCCCACTAATTAAATAGAGAAAATAGAAATCTTGTGTCATCTCATAACTCTTTGAGATTAAAAATACGGCAAGCGGACCAATTGAAAATGAAATAATAAATTTAATGCCATAAACCAAGCTCTGGTATTGAGAAGGAGCTATTCGTGCTAGAAGTATATTTTCTGCAGGTAAAATACTCGAATTTACGGCAACTATCATAAAAGCAAAAATAATTAACCAATAGCTAAAAAAATTAGCCAGAAAAAAGAACAAAATTGACTGACCTAAAATACCAGAGACATAAATAAGTTTTTCTGAATAAGAATCTGCAAGAATCCCTCCTGCATAGTTCATTAAACCGCTAATAATATATATAAAAGCAATAATTACTCCGATGTTAAATGTATCCAAACCAAGACTTTCAGTTAGTCTTATATCTATTATCTTAGGTAAGGAAGTTTGTAAAATCTGAAAAACAAACCCTAAAGAAGTGATGCTTACCAACATAATAATAATAATCTTAAAATAGTCACTTTTTTCGGGGTTTTGTGAAAACTTATCAGATTGAACATTCTTTAAAGAAATATGATCTGAAAAAATATGCCAGGAGAGACCTATACCAAATGCAAGAGAAACAACGCCAGGAATGATAAAAGCCATCTGCCAATTGTAATAATCAATAATAAACCCTGAAATAAGCGCGCCTAAACCAATCCCAACACCGCCAAAAATGTTATTAAATCCTAGTGCTCTCCCAGTATCCCGAGAAAAATTAACAACCCACGATATGCCCGCAGGATGATATATGGAACAAAATAATCCCAATAACGATAAATTAATCATCAACGTCATCTTTTGTTCGCTAAGTCCACAAAAAATTGATGCTAACCCCAAACCTATAAACATGGTTGCGATCATTCCTGAACGACTCCAGCGATCGCTAAGCCACCCCGCAGGTATGGAACCTAAACCTACTAATAATGATCCTATAAGCCACAAATTAATTAATTCATCGTAAGAAAACTTCCAGTCATCTTCGATCGCTAAAACAATGAAAAAATAAAATGCAGCAAACATATGCATGAAAAGGTGGCCACTAGCAGCGTAGAATGTTGATAATGTCTTAGTGTTTTTTGACATTTATTTGATTGATAAAATAATTGGAATGCTAATTTATAAGACCTAAAGAAGTAAAAATAGATTAATTAATAATCCTTTTTCCTTGTTTAGGAGTCTCGAATGGAACGCATGACTAAATTCTCAAGCAGTGGAATCTTAAAGTGATTATAATTTAAAGGTACAGCACCACGCGAAGCCGAGCTTCCTGCAAGTTTAGCGGTTTCTTCATTTTTTTCGCTACCTCTAGCTATGCTCTCGGCAACAAGCATACGTTTCGGAATACACTGAACACCTCCACAAGTGATCCGAATATCTTCGATGATATTATTTTTTAGACGCATGGCTAATGCTACATTAGCTAATGCAAAATCCCATGTGTTTCTGTCTGCAACCTTTTCAAAGTAAAAAATTGCTCCTGCCCAAATTTTAGGCAACCTAATTGCGGTAAGTAAATCATCAGGTTGCAGTATGGTCATTCTTTCAATATCTATTTCCGGACCAATAAAAAATTCGCCAGCGGGTATTATGCGTTCTCCCTTCTTATTAACAACAACCATTGTCGCATCCATTGAAACTAGAGTTGGCGCTGTATCAGACGGTGTTACTGCAACACAACGATTCGCTTCAAATAAACAATGTTCTCTATTCATGCCTTCCGGTGTATCTGCGTAACAAGTAGTACCTCCGGCACGATAACAATCAATACCACCTCGGTAATACCAACATCTTGTATCTTGACAAATATTTCCTCCGATTGTTCCTACGTTTCGGATCTGAGGGCTTGCTACACGAGAAGCTGCGGTCGATAAAAGACTGTAATGATTTTTGATAAGAGTATTTTCAGTGATTTCAGTTAATGTTGTCAAAGCACCAATTTCAAGACCATCAGATGTTTCACGAATGCCGCGCATTTCATCAATTTTAGATAGATCTACCACTGATGACGGACGTTTTGCTCTATCTTTAAACCAATCTAGGCTATCTTGGCCTCCTGCCATTTTCCAACTATCTGGCCCAAGCTTATCAAAAAGCTCGAGCGCGCTTGCAATATCTTCTGGTTGATAAAGATCGAAACGTTTCATCATATCTTTCATCGTTTTTTCCTTTAAAAGGTATATACCTGAAGAGGTTGATACGACTGATCTCGATTATTCACTGCATTTATAATCATATCTCGAACAATTGGGGTACGATTAAAATAATGCCCTCCCAATGCATCAGAGATTGCACAAACCAATGCTGCTGCTGCACAGCCCATTACTGGTTCACCCATACCGCGAACACCAACGGGATTTTGAGGATCAGCAATATCCACTGAATCCCACCCCATTTCAGATGGAACATCCAGATATGAAGGAGGTTTAGATTGGTAGAGACCAACATTAGCTGGTAATCCATTTTGAGGGTCGTACACAAGGCGCTCTAAACTAGCAAGTCCAACGCCCATAACAGCACCGCCTTTCACTTGGTTGGATAAACCCATTGGGTGAATAACAGTGCCGCAATCAATGACGCCTTCATACTCAAGAATTTCAAATTTTCCTGTTTCAGTATCGAGTTCGATCGCCATAAAACCAGCTGCTAATGCAGGAGGCGTGGCATTAATATCATAATTATCCTTGGCAACACCAATAAGCCCAGACCCTTTAACGCCCTCAACAGAAGCGCGAGTCATTGGGTTTATATCTTCTGGCATTTCATGCCCATCAAAGCGACCTCCGATTTCAATTGCTTGTTGTGCTGCTTCAGCATAAGTGATTTTTTTCTCTGGGTTCTTTATATCAAAAACTGTTTCATTACCAATCTGATAATTCTCTGGTGAATTCCCTAGAACAATGGCGGCAATCGCTAATAGTTTTTCTTTAGCATCCATAGCAGCAGCATGATTACTGCGAGAAATGGTAAAAGATGTATTACTTCCAAATTGACCAATATTCCAGGGTAAATGTTTACGTGAATCGCCGCGCTCTATAATGCAGTTATCCCAATCATATTTAAGTACCTCGGCCACAACTCTTGATGTCGCTGCATATGAATATGTACCTAAATTACCGACACCAGAATGGATATAAAGCTTGCCATTTGGAGCAATTCGGATCAATCCATCAAAACCTGCAAATCCTGCCGAATGATAGGCCTGCCCTATTCCGACACCAATAACTTTTGACCCATTTTTTTGACCACTTTTTTTGATTTTTTGATCCCATTTAAATTTTTGAGCTCCTTCACTTAATGCTTCTACAATATAAGCACTTGTCACCTTCTTCTTTTTGTCAGCGCCGTATGCCGATTGGTTGGTTGGAGCATTCATTTTCCTAATCTCTAATCGATCAATATTTAATTCTTTGGCAGCCCGATCTAAAAGCGGTCCCATCACCATAGCGATCTGATTCTGACCTGGTCCTCTTTGCGCCCCTCCGGGAGGAGTATTGGTTAATACTGGCACGCCTCGATAATGCATGGCATTGGGCTGATAACACAATGAGACTGCATCCGCAGCACTGTTGTAGTCCGGAAAACCACCATTCGGTCCACAAGATTGAACTATATACAAATCAACAGCTAATAGTTTTCCGTTTCCTTTGAAACCTAGCTTAATACGCCCTTGGAAACCACCTCGATTCGAACCGATAAAATATTCTTCAGTACGACTAATTCTCAGCATAACAGGGCGCTGTATTTTTTTTGACATATAAGCTGGTATTGCCATTGATGAATAGGCTCCACCTTTTGACCCAAATCCACCACCACAGTATTCTGCTATATAAACTAAATTTTCTGGCTCTATACCAATTAGATTTGCTAAGCCAGGGGCAACAAAGCTTTGACTCTGTGATGAACCAAAGACATAGCATTTTCCATTTTCCCAATACGACATTGTACTTCTTGGTTCCATACTATGATGGGCATTACTCGCTGTTATAAATGTTTCATCAAAGACAACTTTAGCTTCAGAGAACTCTTTATCTAGGTCACCATAAGACCAGTCAGCAATCGGTTTACCCGTCATTGGTAATTGATCGTCAGAAGATAAAGCAAAATCTTTTGCGGTCCACTTAAGTACTTGACTAGGAACACCTCGGTTTGCGATATTGCCTTCATCCCTTGCGTTTGGGCCACCTGGATACAAACTTTTTAAAGGGTCAAGAACAAACTCTCTAGGCTCAATATCATAACGAATATTTTCCAGAGCATCTGATGCAGTTGTTTCATCTACAGCTGCAACTGCTAGAATTGGCTCACCAACATAATGTGGATTATTGGTCAGTATCTGTTGAGAAACGCCATTAGCAGCAGGGATATCATCTGCCGTCAAAACACCTAATACTCCTTCCATTGCCAAGGCTTTGCTGGCGTCAATATTTTTTACCTCAGCGTGAGGCATTGGACTTAGCAATAACTTACAAAATACCATACCTTGAACTCTAAAATCTTCAGCATATTTGGCTTTACCTGTAACTTTTCCGTGTATATCAGGAGGAATAAAGTTCTTTCCAATCAATTTATAAGCCATATCAAACTACCTCCGAGGCACGCATTACTGAGTTTAAGTAATGATCATAGGCGCCACAACGACAGAGATTTCCAGATAATGCATGTCGGACCTCATCACGTGTTGGTTTGGAATTTTTTTCTAACAAAGCAACAGCTGACATTATTTGTCCTGGAGTACAAAAACCACACTGCGGACCCAATTCATCAATAAAGGCTTGTTGGACGGGATGCAGATCTCCATTGGAACTTTGCAGACCCTCGACAGTACGAACATTTCTATTTCCAATTGAGTGAGTGAGGATTGAACAAGAATAATGTGTAACATCATCAATAATGACAGTGCAAGCGCCACATTCTCCTCTATCACAACCTAATTTTGTCCCAGTTAGGCCTAATTTATAACGGAGCGTCATAGCGAGGGTTTCATAAGGAAGAACATCAACTCTTCTCACTTGTCCGTTAATAGTAAGTGAAATGAGTCTTTCAATTGATCCTATTGTTGGTTGACTGTCAGAGGAACAACCACCAATACCTGTAACAAACAAACTTGATGATCCAGCAACCGCGCCGGAAGCTATAACCCCTTTTATAAAAGCACGTCGCGAAGCGTGTCTTTTTGAAAATGAAGTATTTTCATCCACAAACATTGTGGAGTCCGAGTTTTCTGGATCATATAAGATCGGATCCTTCACAATAGAACATCGCCCCTGTATTATTTTTCTCGTGCTTAAACTATTTCAATCTCAAGTATCATTTTAATACTTAATACCTTATTGATATTTTGTTAGATTCGCAAAATTTTCTCAAATCAAGTATGTAAAAAAAATAATCAATCGATTCTTGTCTATTGGCGATAAGCAGAACGATCCCAAAATTCTTCAAGTTGACCTTCCAAATAAAGGCCTCGAAAAAATGTGTAAGGATCACAGCCAACTTTAGCAACCACCGGTGTACCAGTATTTCGCTTCATAACTCGTCGAATATAAGGTGTTCTAGTATAATTTTCAGGATCATGTAACCACAAATCTGCATGCAAATACCCGCCCTTACCCAAATAAAAGCGCTCCATGGTATACGCATTAGCCGAAATCGGTTGACCGCGAGTACTTATAAATGCTGGTGTAAGATTAGTAGTTTTAACGACCAATGTTTCTCCAACCCAATGACCTTTTGAAAAACCAAGCGATGAATTCGTTGCAGTATCTGGTAACTCTCGATCATCGAGATAAATTCTTCTCACATAATCAGCTCCATAAATAATTACTACATAATCTTCTGTATTAATAACTTCCATTGTGTAAGGCATACCTGATGCCATTATAAGACCCATCGACCCACATCGACTATTAGGATTATCCATCTCTAGATAGTTATCAATAACTGACTGGCCCTTTGTAGTCATGGCGTAATTGATTTTACGAATAGGCCAAAAACCAGAGGCGCGATTCCAAATTCCACTAAGATCAACAAGAGAAGGTAAAATGTTATCAGATATTTGTTCAGAATTTGATCGACTGCCCGTGAATTCTCCCCCTTGCATCGGATTTCCAAGAAAATCATGAGATCCATTATGACTTACCTTGCCCTCTAACTTTCCTTCATCAGTAATTTTGCCTGAAAATGTACTGATATGCCCTGTATCCCAAGCAGTAGACCAATCGAGATCAAACTCAAAGTAGTTTTTATTAAATCTGACATTGACAGGACCATCATAAACGTATGCTTTTATCTTGCCTGCGTCTTCCTCAAAAGATACATCCACATGTGAGGTTGTTTTTCCACCGGCAAAACCGGTAGTCATAATATCCCAATCGCCCAAAAGTTTTGTATTCTCTATATCAATTGTAATATCAGTAGAAACAAATTCTTGCTTGAGTGCATTTTCAGTAACAACATCCTTACCGGCATCAGAGCTGCCCCTTGAACGCAAGGGCGAAATAACCTTGCCATCTTCGGTTGTTATGGTAGTAATAGACATACGTTTCGAATGATTACGGCCAAGTATGCCAAAAACTTTCACCTTATCTCCTACCTTAAATGTATCTTTCTTCCAACCTATTCTTCCAAGTATCATAAGATTCATGGTTTGCAAATCCCATGTCTCCGTTTCGCCATTATCATTAATAACATCAAGGTAATATCGTGCATGAGGGTTTTTATAAATGACTTCTGTAATAGTTCCTGCAATCAACCCTTCTCTACCAGAATCGTAGTCAGCCGCAAAAGCGTGATGTGCTAGTGCATTATTCGTATATAAAATGAAGAAAAATAGCGTATACACCAATCTGAGCATATGGTTACTCCCGTAGAATCTTTTTCCAATATCAGTGTTTACCCGGTTCCCATCCGAAGTTTCCACCAATCATATCTTTTGCAACTTCCTTAGGTAAATCTTCAAGTTCTGTAGCCATTGTGTCATTCCATCGATTCAAAAATCCAAATAATGAAATGGATGCAA
>UINC01000485.1_pt1 | contig 14330 bp, 12 predicted proteins | sample 5385821 | NCBI WGS metagenome assembly UINC01 (sample SAMEA4666929, study PRJEB26691) | marine metagenome | isolation source: Pacific Ocean | place: Pacific Ocean | collected 2011-10-13 | reverse complement strand
GTATTTGAATTAATTATTTTAATATTAATATTGTCAAGATTTTTCAAATATTTAAATCCTCTTCTATCCGTAGTAATTTCAATGTCATATTCTTCTTTTAAAAAATCTGCCAAACTAAGTGAGGGAAAAATATGCCCCCCTGTGCCTCCAGTAGCTATAATAATTTTTTTATTGTTTTGGCTCATTTAGTTTTTTACTCCCAAAGATGTATAATTTAGTATGACTCCAGCAAGAACTCCGCTGGATAATAAAGATGAACCACCATAACTTAAAAACGGAAGTGTCATTCCAGTTGTTGGTAACAAGTTTGCATTAACACCAACGTGAATAAAGGTTTGAAAAACTAATAATGAACTTAAACCACAAAGAGAAAGCTTATAAAGATTATTTGATGAATTTATAATTTTTTTAACTATCCTGAATGTAATAAAAAGAAAAATTGAAATAACAAATATTGAAACTATTGAACCAAATTCTTCACTTATAACCGCAATGATATAATCGGTGTGTGCTTCGGGTACACTCTCCTTTAATATACCTTCGCCCATGCCCTCCCCTTTAAGACCTCCTTGTTTAATAGCCTCAATAGCTTTTTGAGATTGAGAATTATCTGTTTTGGTTGGATCGAAGAAAGATGTGATTCTCGTAATAATATAACTAAATTTTTCTGGAGCCAGGTATAGTAAAATGAGAAATAGAAAAATAACAAAAATAAAAAGTAAGAAAAGAAATAAAATGTTTACACCTGAAACAAAAATTAAAGAAATCCAAGTACAAATTAATAGAATAGATTGTCCTAGATCTGGTTGTAGAATAAGTAATAAAACAATAGCTGATAACAAGATAAAAGAAATAAAATATGATAAATTCATATTTCTTATCCATTTTAAACCAATAATTTGTGCAACAATCAGAACAAAAAATGGTTTGATAAATTCAATTGGTTGAAAACGTAAACTAAAAAAATTTAACCATCTTTTTGCACCTTTAATTTCAACTCCAACAAAAGGTACAAGCATTAATATTACAAAAAAAATTAAAAAAATTGGTAACAGACTTTTGTTTACTAAATCAGTATTAAGTGCTGATATAAAAATCATTATAGAGAAAGAAATACTTGCATATAAAAGGTGTTTTTGAAAAAAAAAATAGTATTCTTTACTTAATCTTTCATCGGCCAAAAAAGATGTAGAAGAAAAAGAAAAAAAAGATCCAAGAATAAATAATAAAAAAAAACTTACTAAGATTTGCTTATCTACATTTCTCCAATAGTTTTTGATTTTAAAAAAACTAAATTTTGATTTTTCAGAAATACTTTCTTGCATAATTTATAGTTAATTTTTTAAACTGATTTCCTCTTTCTTCAAAATTGTTGAACTGATCATAAGAAGCGCTTGCCGGACTAAGAATAACAAAAATTCCTTCTTTCTTTTTTTGAAGACTAATAAATTTTAATTCTTGATAAATATGTTTCACTGTATTTTTTAAGTTTAATGTCTCTTTATAATCAATCTTGCCCCTTAATTGTTTCTTAAAAAAACTCCTATCTTTTCCAATTATGAAAGCCTTAATAATATTTTTCTTTATACGATTTAAAAAAAATCTATCTCCATCTTTTTTAAGTCCTCCGAGAATCCATATTATGTTTTTATAATTTGTTAAACAGCTTTTAGAGGCTTCGAAACTAGTTGCTTTAGAGTCATTTATAAATGATATTTTATTTTTTTTTAAAAATACTTCCTGTCTATGTGGCAAACCCTGAAACTTCTTCAGTGATGAAAAAAAAAACTTATCAGCAATCTTAAATTTTTTCATCAAGAGATAGATGAATGATAAATTTTCTACATTATTGCTTGATTTTAAATAATTATTTTTAATTTTGTTCTTTATAAATTTCTTAATATTTTTTTTAACAACAAGCAGCGATGCTTTAAATTTTCTTCTTTTGTAAAGATTAACAATTCTTTGATCGTCAAAAACATATGCAAAATCATTTGTGTTCTGGTATGAAAAAATTTTAAATTTAGCGTTAATGTAATTCTTCATTGTTCCATGCCAGTCTAGATGGTCTTTGGATATATTTAACAAAATTGCATAGTTTGGTCTTAGATATTTTGAATATTCCAGTTGAAATGAAGACATTTCAATAACTGCTATAGTATTTCTTTGAAAATTGTAATCTAAGATAGGCTTGCCAATATTTCCTACTGCAACTATGTTATGGCCCGAACTTTCCAAAACTCTTTTAATGATGCTGCAAGTTGTGGATTTTCCATTGGTTCCCGTAACAATTATAGATTTAAAAAATTTCTTTGTTAAAAAAAATAAGTCTATATCTGTAATAACTTTGTTTTGGTTTTTAAGAAGAGTTTTTTTATATTTAGATTTCCTTAAACTAATCCCTGGACTAAGTATGATAAAATCAGCTTCATTAATTTTTTTTTTTAATATTTTGGAGTTTTCCTTTATTTTAAATTTTTTTCGTAAATTGCGGTTATCATCCCATAAAAAAATATTTTTGGTTCTAGATTTTTTTAAAAATTGACAAACTGATTGACCTGTTAAACCAAGTCCATAAATTAAAAAATTTTTACTTTTTAAAATATTTTGTGACAGCATTTTATCTGAGTTTTAAAGTAGCAAGACCAATCAATGCTAGAATTATTGATATAATCCAAAATCTAATAACGACGGTAGATTCTGACCATCCTTTTTTTTCAAAATGGTGGTGAATTGGAGCCATTTTAAAAACTCTTTTTCCTGTAAGTTTAAAAGAAATTACCTGAATAATTACTGACGCCGTTTCTAAAACAAACAGTCCTCCAACAATTGCAAGAACGATTTCATGTTTTGCTATAATTGCTACTGACGCAAGAGAGCCACCTAAAGATAAAGATCCTGTATCGCCCATAAATATTTTAGCCGGCGGTGCGTTGTACCATAAAAAACCTAGACATGAGCCAACAATAGAACCACAGAAAATTGATAGCTCACCAACATTAGATATGTATTGAATTTGGAGATAGTCAGAAAAAATTGTATTTCCAACTACGTAACAAATTAAACTAAAAGATAACGCAACCAACATTACCGGTACAGTGGCTAAGCCATCCAGTCCATCAGTTAAATTTACTGCGTTAGATGATCCAATAATTATAAAAATGCCAAATGGAATAAAAAACAAGCCCATCTGTAAAACAAGATTTTTAAAAAAAGGAAAGTATAAATTTAGGATATTTTCGTGATCAGAAAAATAAATTAAAATTAAAATAGCAACTAAAGCAATTAATAATTGTCCAAAAAGTTTTAATTTAGCATTAATTCCAGAAGAATTTTTAAATTTAATTTTTAAATAATCATCTGCAAAACCCAGCAACCCAAGACTGGTACAGACAAAAAGTACTATCCATATGTAAATATTTTTTAAGTCCGCCCACATGAGAGTAGCAACAATAATTCCAATTAAGATCATTAATCCGCCCATGGTAGGTGTTCCCGTTTTTTTTATAATATGATCAATGGGTCCATCTTGCCTAATTGGTCCGGTTATTTGTTTTTTTGAAAAATATTTTATTAGCGGATTCCCAATTAAAAAAACAATGATTAAAGATGTGACAACTGATAATCCAATCCTAAATGTAATGTATTTAAACACATTTAAAAAAGAAAAGGTATCAACCAAGGAAGTTAAAAAACTATAAAGCATTTTAATTACTCCTTAAAAATCTTTTTGATATTTCATGTAATTTCATAGCATTAGAACCTTTGATCATTAAAAAATCGCCATTTTTTAAAATTTGAGAAATTCTATTATCGAAGGATTTAAAATTCTTAACTATTGCTCCTCTTTTACTTTTTCTCAAAAGTTTATATGTTTCAGTTGCTTTGTCTCCGTAAACAAATGTTTTATCAATATCACTATTGTTTATAAATTTTGAGATTTTTTTGTGGTAAATGTATGAATTTCTGCCTAATTCCAACATATCCCCAAAAAGAAAGTATTTTCTTTTCCCTTTCTTTTGAAGATTTGAAAAATTTTCTATTGCAGATCTTACTGACAAAGGATTTGCATTATAACTTTCATCAATTAAAAAAAACTTTTTATAAAATTTATTTACTTTGTTAATTTTTCCTCTGCCCTCTAAAAAGTTTAAAGTTTTAAAAAAATTATTTATTTTTTTTAGATTTAAATTTAGTTCGCTTAAAACAGCTACGCAGCAAAGTATATTCATTATATAGTTGCGGTTAATATTATTAATTTTAAGTAAAATATTTTTATTATTGACAGATAATTTTAATAATAAATATCCTCTATTTTTTTTAATATTTATAAATCTAACATGCGCTTGTTTTGAATAACCAAAGGATTTTATTTTTATATTATTTTTTTCAGCAATTTTTTTAAAATAATGAAAAAATTTATCATCCCTATTTAAAATAACGACTCCTCCTCTTTGGATGTTATAAATAATTTCACTTTTTGCCTTGGCTATATCTTGAATATTTTTAAAATTTTCTAAATGAGCTTCAGAAATATTGGCTATTATTGCTATATCCGGTTTAACTAATGATGAAAGATTAAAGATTTCTTTAAATTTGCTCATTCCAATTTCAAAAACTCCAAAATCATCCTGAGGTCTAATGTTGCAAACGCTCAAAGGAACTCCGTACTGATTGTTGTATGACTGTGGTGAAAAATAACTATTCGAATATTTTTTCAGTAAATTTCCTAACATAGTTTTTACAGTTGTTTTTCCGGAACTTCCTGTAACAGCTATAAATTTGGCTGAAGATAGATCGCGTTTATTTTGAGCTAAAATTTTTAAAAACTTCATAGTATTTTTCACTTTAATAAAATTTGATTTTTTTTTAATTTTTTTAGATATCACACAATAACTTGCACCACCTTTTATTGCTTCGTTTAAAAAGTTATGACCATCATTTTTCTTTCCTTTAATTGCAACAAATAAATTATTACTTTTAATTTTTTTAGAATTGATTGAAACATTGTTGAAAAAATATTTTTTTTTATCTTTTAGAACTTTTTTTAAAATTGCTCCATTATATTGAAGATTATTTTTTTTCTTATCAAAAGAGTTGTGGATATTAAAATTTTTTACAATTTTTTTATCACTTAAAAAAATTTTTCTTTTACCTAAGTCTTGATAAGCCTCATGTCCTTTTCCAGCAATTAAAATTATTTCATATGGATCTGAGTTTTTTAGAGCAGTATGAATTGCTTTTTTCCTATTTGGTACTTCATTAACTTCAAAACCCCTAAGGCCTTTGATTATATCATTTCTTATTTTTTTTGGATTTTCATTTCTTGGATTATCATCGGTTACATATATTTTATTACAAAGATTTTTTGTAATTTTTCCCATTAATCTTCTTTTTCCTTTATCTCTTTCTCCTCCACAGCCAAAAATAATAGTAATTTTTTTGCGAAAATGTTCTTGTAAAGATAAGATGGCATTTTTTAATGCGTCCGGTGTATGGGCATAATCTAAAAATATTTTTGATTTGTTGGGCAAATTTCTTATTAATTCTAATCTTCCATCTACACTATGAATTTTATTAATTTTTTTAAAAATATTTTTAATATTTAAACCACAAGTTTTACAGGCCAAAATAGCCATTAATAAATTTTTTATTTGAATAGACCCATATAAATTAATTTTTAAATGATAAATTTTTTTATTATATTTAATTTCTAATAATTGAAAGTTTTTGAAAATTTTGTGATTCAAAACTTTAAAAAGATTACCTCTATGTCCAATGGTATAAATTTTTAATTTCTTTTTTTTCTGTATATTTTTAAGTGTACCGTACTGCTTAATATCAGAATCAGTAATTATCGTAGATCTTTTTTTCAAAATATTTTTAAATAGTATTAGTTTTGAATTAAGATAGTTCTTCATGCTTTTATGGTAGTCTAGGTGGTCATGACTTAAATTTGTAAAAATTCCAGTTTTTATATTTAAAAAATTTAATCTACTTTGATGTAATCCGTGACTTGACGCTTCAATTATAGCGTTGTCTATACCGGTTTTCTTCATTTCGTTTAAATCTCTGTTTAAGTTTAATGAATCCAAGGTTGTAAGTTCTCTTTTTTTTAAAGACTTATTTTTTTTAAAACCAAGCGTTCCTAATGCGCCAACCTTTTTTTTTTCCAATAAAAAAATCTGATAAAAAAAATCTGATACAGATGTTTTTCCATTTGTGCCCGTTACAGCAACTATGTTTTTCGGTTTGTTTTTATAATACTTAGTACAAAGTTCAGCTAATTTTTTTCTAGTGTCTTTAACTTTTATTAATATTATATTTTTATATTTTTTTTTTACAGAACCTGAATAAATTACAGCTTTGGCACCTTTGGAAATTGCCTCTTCTATATAATTGTTGGCGTTAAATTTGTTACCCTTAATAGAAATAAATAAATCACCTTTTTTTACGTTTCTGCTATCTAATGATAACCCTCTAATTTTTAGTTTGCCAACATTGGGGCTTAAGTTATTAATCAGATTTTTTAACAACATGGTTGTTATAAAAATCGTTTTTATTTATGGCTAAAATAGGACCAATTTTTTTTATAATTTTGCCAACTGTGTAGACAGAATTCCAACCAGAGTCATTTCTGCGAATTCCCGATATCTTTTTTCCTTTATAATTATAAACAATTTGAGGAGCAGAGTGCGGTTCGTCTATTAAAACCAATAAAATATATTTCGGACTTACTGACGGAAAAACTGAGATAAATGATGTCAATTTTTTATTAGTATATTGTCCGTCAATATTTTTTTTTGCTGTACCAGTTTTGCCAGCAACATAATATCCATCTACTTCAGCCAAAGTGGCTGTTCCTTTATCACTGGTCACAACAGCCCTTAAAATTGAATTGATTTTTTTACTTGTCTCAAATGTAATGATTCTTGTTTTATTCAAATTTGAATTTTTGTCTTTAATCAATGTAGGATTAATAATAAATCCGCCATTTAAAATAGATGCATATGCTGTGGCTGCTTGTAAAGGAGTTGTTGTAATACCGTGTCCATAAGACACTGTTTCAAGCTTACATTTATTCCAGACAAAATGTAAAGGAGATCCGATTTCGTCTAATTCAAAATTTAAAGTATTGAGTAAATTTAAATCTTCTAAAAATTTTTTAAGTTTATTTTTTCCAATTTGTTTTGCAATTTTTATTGTCCCAATATTTGAAGATCTGATAAGAATATCTCTCAGAGTTAAACTGCTTGGGAGCTCATCATGCTCTGTGATAGTATATTTTGAGCATTTAATTTCATTTGGAATATCTTTAATTACAGTATCAGGAGAAAATAATTTATTTTCTAAAGCTAATGTAATTGTAAATGTTTTAAATATCGATCCTAATTCAAAAACTCCTTTCGTAATTTTATTCATAAAATTTTCATCTTTGATTTCTTGACGAACATTTAAATCATAATCTGGCAACGAGATTAAAGACAAAACTTCTCCTGTATCTATATCCATAAGAACACTAGCAGCTCCTTTTGCATTAAAATTAGAAATAGAGTTAAGAAGTTCATCTCTAATAAGATATTGTAAATTAATATCCAGAGATAAATTTAATGGTTTGTCTCCATTAGTTTTCAAATCTTTATTAAAATATTTCTCAACGCCAGAAATTCCATTGTTGTCCAAATCAATTTGTCCGACCACATGACTGAATAAATTTTTATGTGGATATATTCTTGTTTGTGTTTCTTCAAATAACAAGCCTTTTTCTCCTAATGACCACAATTTAAATCTTTCTTCCTCCGTTATATTTTTTTTTAAATAGAAATATTTATTTTTTTTTAAATTTTTATTAATAATTTGAACATCCAGTTTAGGATAAAATAATTTAAGTTTTAAAATAAATCTTTTCTTATCTTTAATTAAATTAGGTCTTATAGCTGCATGATAAACTTTTATATTTCTGGCAATTGGTTCGCCATTTCTATCTACAATATCATTTCTTAGTGGTTTAAAAATTGAATAACTCTGAACTGTTTGTCTTAAAAACGGATCTTTTAGTGAAGTAAGAAAGATTTTAATTGCAAATATAAAGATCAAACAAAAAAAAACAAAAAAAAGCAAATAAACTCTGTCTTCACTAATATTCACTTTGTTCTTTGCAGACTCATTTTTTGAATGATGGTCGTAGTCTTCAAAATAAAAACTGTTTTGATTTAACTTCTTATTTTTTTTTTCTTTTTCCATATTAATTATTCTCTTAAAAAGATTTGGCCTCTTTTAAACTATGCTTTAAAAATTGCTCTGTTGAAAAAAAAATCCTTGAATGATCAAAGCTTAGATATTCCTCCTTACCAAGAGTAGATAGGTATTTTTTCAATTTCTTTGGACTTGAGAGATAAATGTAATCAATTTCGGCATCGCTTAATTGTTTCTCTAAAAATGCGACTTCTTTATTAATTTTTTCTATTTCTTTTTCTAAATTTCTAGTTTTATTTTTAATTAAGGATGTAATAATCATTAAAGTAAAAAAAACAGTAAGCGAAAAAATTAACGATTTTTTAAACATGTTTATTTTCCAATTCTAGATAGTGCAAAAATTTTTCCTTAAATTCATTGGGATAAAAAAAATCATTTTGACTTCGGGTCACAAACCTGAGTTTTGCAGATCTTGATCGATTATTTAAATTTATTTCTTCTTCGCTCGGTTTAATTACTTTGTTTTTATAATTTTCAAAAAGATTTTGTTCTCCGTCTAGATCCGGATAATATCTTGAGCCTTTAGATTTATTTTTTGAATAATTGTTAAAAAAAAATTTAACTATTTTATCCTCAATGGAATGAAAGCTTACAATAATTATTGTTCCGCCTATCTTTAGTAACTTTGTAGCGTTAATTAATCCTTCTATTAACTCCGATATTTCTTTATTCACAAAAATTCTTATAGCTTGAAAAGTTTTTGTTGAGATATTAATTTTTTTTTTAAATTCTCTTTTTTTACTTTTTTTTATTATTGCAACAAGTTCGGGTATAGAGGAAATTAGCTTATTTTTTCTTTCCCTGATTATATTTTTGGCAATACGTAAACTATCTTTTTCCTCGCCAAAAAGTCTGAGAATGTCATTGAGAGTTTTTAAATCGAAATTATTTATGACTTCATAAGCAGATAGGTAATTTAAACCCATGCGCATGTCAGGTTTTTCTTTCGAATTAAAAGAAAAACCTCTACTTAAGTCTGAAATTTGTAATGATGAAATTCCAAGGTCGAAAATTATACAGTCTACTTTAGTATCTTTTTTTATGACTTTATCTAATTCGCTAAATTTTTGATTATAAAATATGAAACGATTTTTATAATTTTTTTTTGTATTGTTTACAAATTCCTCGGTGTGTAAGTCTCTATCCAAAGCGATAACTTTAGTTTTTGGAAAGGATAAAATTGCATTGCTATACCCCCCAGAACCAAATGTACAATCAATAAACTGTCCCCCTTTTTGTGGTACGCAAAGATCTAAAACCTCTTTCAACATTACAGGGTAATGAGGTAAATTTTTTAACGATGAAAGATCTTTCATCTAATTTGAGGTTTTTAAAATTTCTGTTTACGTAAAAAAGCAGGTATTTCAAAATCTTCCTCATCCTCATTTTTAGAAATTTCTTGATCGTTACTTTCTGACGAATTATTAAAACTATCTTCGTCAGAAAATAACTGGGGGTCTGGATCATCGTTATTATTAGTTTCCGTAGCATTATCTTCAGATTTTTCGTCAAAAACTGAAATATCATCTTGAGATTGATCTAAACTATTTTCAAAATAAGAAGCATTGTCCAAAGACAAACCGGAAAACATAGGATCGTTTTTGATAGACTCGTCTTTTATTTCATTTTGTTTGCCCAAAATTAGATCGTTTTTGTTTTCTTCAACTTGGTTGTCTAACTTTAAAGCCGTAGCTCCCTGGATAGAATCAAGATTTGGCATCTCTGGCATATTGTCCTTTTTTGTAAGGTTATCTGAGTATCCAGAATTTCTATTATGAATTCTATGAACCATATTTACAACAGACCTTGGTTCTAGCACTTCACCATCCAAAGCCGTAGCTACAACAGACACTCTCATTTTGCCATCCAAATTATCATCCTTTATTGCTCCAAATATAAGCTCGGCTTCCGGGTCAACTTCTGCTCTTATTTTATTTACGGCCTGATCAACTTCGAACAATTTAATATCTTCTCCTCCTGTTATATTTACAAGCAGTCCTCTAGCACCTTTCAAAGAGTAGTCGTCAATCAAAGGATTGTTTAAAGCCAATTCAGTTGCAGCTAAGGCTCTATTTTCACCTTCTGCTTCACCACTTCCCATCATTGCTTTGCCCATAGAGCTCATAACGGTTTCAACGTCTGCAAAATCCAAATTAATTAATCCAGGTCTAACCATAAGATCCGTTACACTTTGAACGCCACGTTTTAAAACATCGTTTGACAAAGAAAAAGATTGTTCAAAAGTAGTGGTCTCGTTTGCAACTTTAAAAAGATTTTGATTAGGAACAACGATCGATGTATCGAGATGTTTTTTTAATTGCTCCCAACCTTTGAGAGCTCTTCTCATTCGTTTCGGACCTTCGTATGAGAATGGTAAAGTAATAACACCAACGGTTAATATATTTAATTCTTTTGCGGCTCTTGCTATAACAGGTGAAGCGCCAGTTCCTGTTCCTCCGCCCATACCAGCAGTAATAAATACCATATTACTTCCTTGTAAATAAGTGACTATTTCATTCAAAGACTCATCGGCTGCAGCTTGACCAATATCATCCTTCGTTCCGGCACCAAGTCCTTTTGTCAAATTCATGCCGATCTGAATTTTTGCGTCAGCTTTGTTAGCTTTTAAATCTTGAGCATCAGTATTGACTGCAACAAATTCAACGCCTTGCATACCGTCATCAATCATAGCATTTATTGCATTCCCGCCTGCTCCGCCTACTCCCATTACCAAAATTCTAGGCTTTAATTCTTGTAATTCTCCGCCACCGATATTAATTGTCATACACCCTCCTTTTTAAATTTATTGTCCCATTTTAAAGCTGCTCTATTAAGATAAGATTTCTTTCTTGCAATAGATTTAAATTTTTCAAATAATTTTGGATCCCATATTTGAAAAGTTTTTCCCAAACCCACAAAAATAATATTAGATTTAATTTTTGCATGATTTAGCAATTTTTCTGGAAACGATACTCTTCCTTCGCTATCAAAATTAAGATTTACACTTTCTGAAAGCACAGATGTTGCAAAATAATCTCTTTTATCTTCAAAGGGACCTAGAGAGTCTATGCTCTCTGATAGTTTCTCAATTCTGTCCTGGGCACAAGCATCTAAAGCGGTATGATTAAAAGAAGGATAGGTAATAAAACCATTGTACCCCATAGAATTTAAATGAGCTCTAAAACTAGAAGGCACGGACACCCTCCCTTTTTTGTCTAATCTGTTTTCGAAATTTGACAGAAACATGTTCCATTTTTCTCCCTAAAATCTCTCAATCCCCCTATGTTTGGGAATTCATGGGATAGTATGGGTTTATTAAAATGTAGTCAATAGCTATTTATTATAGCAACATTGAAAATATTGGTGATACCGATTGATACAAAACAAGAACACTGAAGGATATGCTAGGCAATCTATAAGCCGGGTTCTGTCATTTAAGATGTCATTTATCTAGATTTAAGTTTGCACTTAAATTCAAGCGACTAACCCTGATGACTAACTAAAGACTGTTTTTTGCTTTCGCGGTGTCATCTCTTTTTAGTCTTGCTCCCGGTGGGGTTTACCATGCGTTTCTTGTTACCAAAAAACCGGTGTGCTCTTACCACACCTTTTCACCCTTGCCTCGATATGGCGGTCTATTCTCTGTGGCACTATCCCTAAGGTCACCCTTGCCAGCCATTAACTGGCACCGTGTCTTTATAGAGCCCGGACTTTCCTCTGCTAATTAAAGCAGCGACAATCCAATTGCCTAGCAGGATCGCTATAAAGCTTATTTAAGAAAAATCAAGATATATTTGATTTTTTGGCTAAAATATCACTAATTTTGAGAGTTTCTTTATCCAAAAAACCATTTACTTTTTTTTGCCTATATCTTCTCTGAAAGTTTTTAATAATTCTATTTTGAGGTCTTTTGTTAAGGTAACGATAACCAATCTTATACAAGTTTTTAAAAAACGCTTTATTATTTTTTGTTTTTAATTGAAAACCATTTTTTATTTTAATTTTTTTAGGATAAATACCAATGTTTTTTGAGGACAAGTATTTCCAAGGAAATTTTTCACCCGGGTCTATTTTTCTTAAGGGCGCAATATCTGAGTGACCAAGAATAAATTGATTTTTTATTCTATATTTTTTTTTTAAATTTCTACAAAGTATAACCAGTCTGTTTATTTGTACTTTGGTGAACTTTTGATATCCATATTTATGCCCCTTGTTTACCAACTCAACTCCAATAGAATTTTTGTTTAAGTTCTTATATTTTCTCCACATCGATTTTCCAGCATGCCATGCGATATGGTTATCCTTAACCAGACTAAAAACCTTCCCCTTCCTGTTGATTAAATAGTGGCAACTAACTTTAGATTTAGGATTAGTGAGCTTTTTAAGGGATTCGCGTTCTGATTGCATTCCCGTATAATGCAGAATAATTGCTGTTATACTTTTGCTACTTCTTTTTTTAAGATCGCGATTAGAAGAATAATATTTTGTAATTTCCATGAAAAAAATATATAGCATAAAAAAATGATGCTTGGACGAATAAAAGTGCTATTTAGTGCAATTGCGTTGATTGTATTGATGTATTCATCTCATACTTTGGCAGGCGAAAAGTATACTGCTAATGAATGTTTTGAAAATTTTAGTAGAGGTACACTTAAATTTAATCAAGGTTTGGATAAAGCAATATTTAAACCTATCGCAAAAGGTTATAGAGCGTTACCTGTACCAATCCGTATGGGTACGAGTAATGTGGTAGGAAATCTACGTTCATTGCTCACTTTATCGAATAATTTACTTCAAGGAGATTTAAGGGGCGCAGGAAACACAGCGGGAAGATTTTTGATAAATTCTACTGTTGGTATTTTAGGTGTTTTTGATCCCGCAACACATATGGGGTTTGCAAAAAAAGGTAAAGAAGACTTTGGTCAAACTCTTGGAGTTTGGGGAGCGGATACCGGTTGTTACTTTGTTTTACCTATACTAGGACCAACCACAACTAGAGATGCTGTAGGTCTTGTAGGCAACGTATTTATTGATCCCGTTTATCAACTAACGCACAATACTGAAACGGACATAATAGTCGGCAACGATAACTTACAAGAACATAATTATTATTATTATAAGGGAACTGATGCTGTAGATTTTAGATCAAAGAATATTGAATCAATCGATAGTTTAGAAAGAAACTCAATAGATTTTTATGCATCAGTTAAAAGTTTATATTTACAGAATAGAGCCCAAAAAATATCTAATTCATTGAAGTCTGATAAAACCCAAGAAGACAGTGATTGGGAAGAAATAGACAACCAATAGTATCCTCAACGTGAAAAGGAAATTTTTATTTTTTATTTCATCTTTTCTAATACTAATTACTTTACAAGTTGAAAGTTTTGCATATAGCACCGATCCCAAGCAATTTATTGCTGAAATCACAAGTGAAGCAAAAGAAATTCTAAACAGTAGTAATTCGAAAAAGATAAAAGAGGAGCAACTATCTGAAATAGCTCTCAAAACTGTAGATATAAAAGGTCTTGCCTATTACACTCTTGGTAGAAAAAGAAAAGAGATAAGTTCGGAAGAATTAAAAAAATATGAAAAGTTATTTGAAGGATATTTTTTAAAAAGTTTTACTTCTAGATTGACTGATTATTCTGATCCAAAAATAGATGTCTTATCAGCTGAAATTGTTAATGAAAAATACACGATTGTCAAAACTTTATTGCTTGCAACAGATAAAAAACCTGAAGTTAGAATTGATTGGAGAGTCTACACAAAAAATCCGGATAAACCGTTAATAAGAGATTTAATAATTGAAGGATTAAGTTTAGCCAGAACTCAGAAAGAGGAATTTGCTTCTATTCTCAGTGCTAATAATGATAACATAAATGCACTATTTGAAAAATTAGAGGAGTTCATTAATCAATAATTTATGATTTGGTATATAGTAATATCTTTGTGGCTTATTGGAATGATGTCAGAATAATTGGTGGGCCCGCCAGGATTCGAACCTGGGACCAATACATTATGAGTGTACTGCTCTAACCAGCTGAGCTACAGGCCCTTTGTTAAGTATTCTC
>UINC01000931.1_pt1 | contig 14331 bp, 9 predicted proteins | sample 5385821 | NCBI WGS metagenome assembly UINC01 (sample SAMEA4666929, study PRJEB26691) | marine metagenome | isolation source: Pacific Ocean | place: Pacific Ocean | collected 2011-10-13 | reverse complement strand
ACACTCTTGCTTTATCAAGGGGAGACTTGTTTCATTCAACTCAATCTCTATCCTTATAGTCCAGGTCATTTAATGGTTGTTCCTAAGCGACATTTACCTTCGTTGACTGCGGCGACAGTGCAAGAGCGGATTGAAATTATTACCTTGACGGCGCTTGCTGAAGTTGCACTAACTGAGGTTTATGCACCACAGGGGTTGAACGTTGGTATTAATCTTGGCAGTGCGGGAGGCGCTGGGGTTGTGGACCACATCCACGTACACGTTGTACCACGCTGGTCTGGTGATACAAATTTCATGACTGTAATTGGTGACACCCGAGTGCTGCCAGAAGAACTCGAACAAACAGCTGCCAAACTGAGGCCTGTTTTCAAGCGTCTGGCTGTATCCGAGAAGAAAAGCTAAATTGTATTGGCGTAACTGATTTCGATTTCGACATTCGAGTGAATGTTTAAAATCTATTCTCCAAGATTTGCTTTGCGATTGTTTGCAACTGCAGATTAGAAGTTCCTTCATAGATTTGGCCGATTTTCGCATCTCTGTACAGTTTCTCAACGGGATAATCTTTTACGTATCCGTAGCCTCCAAAAAGCTGCACAGCAAGCGAGGTAACTTTTTCAGCGACATCTGATGAGAAAAGCTTGCACATCGCCGATTCGGTGAGAAATTTATAGCCGCCGTCTCTTAAACGGGCGGCGTTGTAGACGGTAAGTCGCGCAGCTTCTAACTCAGTTGCAGCTTGGGCAAGTTGAAACTGCACTCCTTGAAAATCTGCAATCGGTTTGCCAAATTGTTTGCGTTCCTTCGTGTAGGCGACAGCATGATCCAATGCACCAGAGGCGAGACCAACCATTTGTGCGCCAATGCCGATCCTGCCGGCGTTTAGAGTTTCAATGGCTACCTTATATCCTTGACCAATTTCACCGAGGAGGTTGCTATTTGGGACGAGACAAGCGTCAAGAATTAATTCGCACGTGCTACTAGCGCGAATACCGAGCTTGTCTTCTTTTACTCCGATACTAAACCCTTCCATATCGCGCTCTACGATGAAGGCTGTAATACCACGATGACCCGATTCGGGTTTTGCGTTGGCGAAAACAACGAAAATGTCTGCCTCGGCCGCATTCGTGATCCATAACTTTCTCCCTGTAAGTTCAAAGGCTCCATCACGGGGAATGCAACGGGTTGTCAATGAAAATGCATCGCTTCCGGAGCTTGATTCTGAGAGCGCATAGGCTCCGACGGTGCTGGAAGTTAATCTCGGTATATAGCGACGTTTCAGGTCTTGATTGCCCCATTGGAGTAGTGCATTAATGACTAATGTGTTGTGCACATCGACAAGGAGTGCAATCGATGGATCGACACGTGAAATTGCTTCAATGGCTAAAATAGTCTGAAAAAAATATCCGCCAGAGCCTTGAAATTCGTCTGTCGCTTCAATGCCCATTATTCCAAGCTTAAACAAATCATCGATGAGAGCTCGAGGAATCGTCTTGGATGTGTCCATCTCTCGTACGAGTGGACGAATACATTCGTCGGCGAAGGAACGCACGCTCGTGCGAAATAAAAGTTCTTCTTCGGTTAACTTGGTCAGCGGACCGGGTGTCTCAGACGCATTATTTGTCACGATGTCTTCTGGGCGGATGTACTTACGACCATGGATTTGATGTCATGGTTTCTAGCTGCATTCACAAAAAAGACGAGACTGCCTTGGTTGTTGCGAAATGTTATCATTAAAACGTGGACGGCATGGTAGGGCAGTTGTGCAGGGCTCAAGTTCAGGCTACCTGGCTCGTCGCATGAATCAGCTCATGTCTCGAATCCTTAACTTCTCTTTGTTTTTTGTCGTTTCAGTCCACTTTGGTATTGGAGAAGCTCACCAGATTCCACCTCCTCCTCCTGAGCAGACCCAGGAAGGTCAAGCTGAACAGCCTGTATTTCGTACAGGGATCAATTTCGTTCGTGTAGACGTAATCGTCACGGACGATGACGATAATCCAGTTACTGATCTAACAATCGAAGATTTTGAAGTGTTCGAGGATGGTGATTTACAGACAGTTGAAACGCTACAGTTTTTTGAGATAAGTGGTACACAAAGCTTATCAGAACCACCTAGGGCGATCCGGAGCGTCTACGATGAGGAGGTCGAAGCGAATCGTCCAGATGTGCGCCTGTTTGCCTTCTTTATGGACGATTATCACGTCAGGCGTGGGGCGGGATTACGTATCATTGAACCGCTCGTGAATTTTATTCGTAACGACTTGTCTCCATCAGATCTTATCGCAGTCATGTACCCGTTGACCCCGTTAACTGACGTGCGCATGACACGTAATCACGAAGCGATTATCAATGCGATAGAGAAATTCAGGGGACGTAAGTACGATCACGAGCCTCGGAATGGCTTTGAGATGCGCTATGCCACTGCATCAGTAGAAGCAGTTGAATTCATTCGTAACGAAGTATCTCTGACAGCATTGCGAGCACTTATGACTCGCTTGGGTGGGCTTCGTGAAGGGCGCAAGTCAGTAATTCTTGTGAGCGAAGGGTATACGAATATGGTACCTCCACAATTGCGTAATCCGATTGCTAGTGAATTTGATAACCCACGTCAACGGAATCCATTCATTAGTTCGGATGACCCACGTGAATCGGCTCGCCGGATGATGGCTGATGTGTCGATCCGGACTGACTTAGAGCGCGTTTTTGATACGGCTAACCGCAATAATACGTCGATTTATGCTCTGGACCCTCGAGGTCTGGCTTCCTTTGAGTTTGATATCGACAGCGGTGTCGGTTTGACAGATGACAGCAATATGCTTCAGTCGACTATGGCTACTCTTCGTGATTTGGCCGAGACTACCGACGGCCGTGCCATCGTTAACCGTAATGATCCGACTGATGGACTTCGTCAGGCAGTGCGGGATTCAAGCGCATACTATCTTCTGGGTTATACGTCGAACGACACTCCAACTGACGGTCGTTTTCACGAGATTCGAGTGCGCGTGAAGAGGCGCGGTCTCGATGTTCGTGCACGCAAAGGGTACTGGGCACTGTCTGAGGAGGATCTTGAGCGACTTGAAGCGCCTACACCAGCCGCAGCACCGTCTGATGTCGACTTGGCCTTGCGGGTCTTAGAAGCACGTCGAAACGCAACTCAGATACAAACTTGGATTGGTACAGCGAAAGGCAACAATGGTTTGTCTCGAATGACCTTCGTCTGGCGTCCAATACCACGCGTTTCTGGACGGGCTCCTGTGGATGTATCTGGTGTTGAGGTTGTCGCGCGTGATGAGGGGGGGACGACCTTCTTCGAAGGCCTAGTGCCTGCTGAAACTGCTATAGCGTCCCAGTCCGACTTGTCTCCAAGTACAGAAAAGCCGGTGCAGCTGCCTATTGTTGCGTTTGACGTTGAACCTGGTTTGTTGAGATTAGATTTATCGATCCAAGGTGCTGATGGCAGAGTGTTAGATAACGATGTTCAGACTTTTACCGTGCCTGATTTTACGGAAATGGCTGTAGCACTCAGTTCGGCCATGGTCTTTCGCGCAAGTAATGCATATGAAATGCGTCAGTTGCGAACACAATCGGATGCTGTGCCGGAGATTGGACGAGAGTTTCGACGCGGCGATCAATTGCTGATCCGATTTGAAACCTATGCTCTGGGTGAAGCAAGTCCGTCTGTAGAAGCTGCGTTGCTCAATCGTGCTGGGGACGTCATGGTTAAACTTCCGGTCGTCTTGACTTCAGCAGGAAGTGACTTTTATGAGCTCGGTTTACCGCTGGCGAATCTCGCTCCCGGGGAGTATCTAGTCGAACTGACAGCCTCGATCGGCTTGGAACCCGTTCGTCAATTGATTGCATTCCGAGTGACTAGTTGAGTGGAAATGCCAGCCTAGTTTTATGCGCCGTCAAATAGTTTCAGTCCGTTAATTTCCTAGTGAAAGTAAAGTGACGGCGCATGATATATTTGTGAGTTTGTAAGTGCCGAGAGACTGTTTATAGGTAGATGCTGACAATATTACTGTGAGGGGGATTGACAGATGGTGGCCAAGGAAACAAAGGCTCATTCACATACCGCGACTAGCTACACTTCTGACGTACTAGCTAGTGTTCTTGAGAGGAATATGGCAGAGCCCGAGTTTCATCAGGCTGTTGAGGAGGTATTCACCTCTCTCGGTCCGGTGCTGGAACGGCGCTCCGATTATCGCAACGCACGCATTCTTGAGCGGATCGTTGAACCCGAACGAGTCATCATGTTTCGAATACCTTGGCAAGACGATCAAGGTGGTATTCATGTCAACCGAGGGTTTCGAATCGAGATGAATAGTGCCATCGGTCCTTATAAAGGAGGTCTTCGATTTCATCCTTCTGTGAATCTAGGCATCCTCAAATTCTTGGCGTTTGAACAAGTCTTCAAGAATGCACTAACAACACTGCCGATGGGGGGAGGCAAAGGAGGATCAGATTTTGATCCCAAGGGTAAGAGCGACTCAGAAGTGATGCGATTTTGTCAAAGCTTTATGACTGAATTGGCTCGTCACATTGGTCCCAACACAGACGTACCAGCTGGTGACATCGGAGTTGGTGGTCGAGAAATCGGCTACATGTTTGGGCAATACAAGCGCCTGCGCAATGAATTCACTGGGGTCATAACTGGTAAAGGCCTCAATTGGGGTGGTTCGCTCATACGGCCTGAAGCGACCGGCTATGGTTCAGTTTATTTTGCTGCAGAGATGTTGGCGACTAAGGGCAAATCACTCGAAGATAAGGTTTGTCTTGTTTCTGGGAGCGGTAATGTTGCGCAATACACGGTTGAAAAATTGATTCAATTAGGTGCGAAGGCGGTAACCCTGTCCGATTCGAGCGGTTATATTTATGACGAGGCTGGGATTGACAAGGAAAAACTTGAATTCGTATTTGATTTGAAGAACGTACGCCGTGGTCGTATCAAGGAATACGCGGATAAATATAAGAATGTAGAATTCACGGCAAGGAATGCTGCACTTGACCACAATCCTTTGTGGAATCACCAGGCGCAGTGTGCATTTCCGAGTGCCACTCAGAACGAGATCAATGAAAAAGATGCGTTGGCGATGCTTAAGAATGGAGTGGAGTTGGTGTCTGAAGGTGCCAACATGCCCGTAACAACCGATGGCATCAAACAATTGCTTGACGCAGGAATTTTTTATGGCCCTGGGAAAGCGGCTAATGCTGGCGGCGTTGCTACTTCGGGGCTGGAGATGACACAAAATGCCCAGCGTTTGGTTTGGACGCGCGAACAGGTCGATGAACGACTTCAGCACATCATGAAAGCAGTTCACAAAGTGTGCTATGAAACCGCGGAGCATTTCGGTACGCCAAACAACTACGTGAGTGGCGCTAACATCGCAGGTTTTGTGAAAGTGGCAGACTCGATGCTGGATCAAGGAATAGTCTAGCTGGCTCTGCCTTGAGCCCAGACGGTGGGACACTGTCTGGGGTTCATAAGTGTGAGGCCCCAACCAGAGTGGCAAATCGGCTGGAGCGTATACGAGGGGTAATTACCGATGCCCGATGTTCGGCCCGATAAGCGATCGCTCGGTTCCGGCAGCCGACTCAGAAGCTTCAAAGATCTCGGACGGTATCGCGTTAACGATATTCTTCTTGTCTCCACACTCTACGATTCCTTCATTCTCTCTGAGGACGGGCAACTCAGTGAGGTGATGCTCGACGAATTTCTCGATCTCGATCTGCACCATACACCTCGATTACGTCGGGTCTCAACCGGTGATCATGCACTTCGCATTGCACGTGATGAGGGTCGGTACAATCTCATCATCAGTTCGATGCATGTCGCTGATATGAGTGCAAAAACGCTTGCTGAAAAAGTGGAAGCAGCTGGCCTTCAAACACCAGTGATTAGTTTGGCCTACGACATACGCGATTTAAGTGATGTCGATGTATCTCAGGTTGGTTCCAAAGTGGATCGAGTGTTTCTTTGGCAGGGCGACGTGCGGATCTTGCTTGCTATCGTGAAGTACGTTGAAGATCGCATGAATGTTGCAAGAGACACTGGTGAGATGGGGGTGCAAGCGATTATTGTCATCGAAGACAACGTTCGTTTTTATTCATCGTTCTTGCCGGTGATCTATACGGAGTTAATGCGTCATTCTCATAGCCTGTTGCCCGATGGAATGAACAGGTCGCATAAGCTCATGCGGATCCAGGCACGACCGAAGATTTTACTGTGTGGTACTTATGAGGAGGCTTGTCGCTACTTTGACGCCTATCAAGATGATGTGCTTGGCGTGATTTCTGATGTCTCATTTCCGAAAGATGGCCAGTTGTTTAAGCGCGCTGGTGTCGAATTCGCCAAGCGCGTGCGTGAATTACAACCTGATGTGCCGATTATGTTGCAGTCTGGATTGCATGATCTGGAAATTGCATCAGAGGCGGCTTCACTTGGTGTTCCGTACGTAATGAAGGATTCACCCACACTCTTGCAAGAGTTACGTGAATTCATGAACGAAGGTTTCGGATTTGGTGACTTTGTTTTTCGGACGCCGGATGGTGCAGTCGTATCAGTTGCGCGTGATTTACGTGAACTTGAAAACCAGTTACACACGGTGCCCCCTGAGAGCGTCGCGTTTCATGGCGAACGTAATCATTTTTCGAGGTGGCTTAAAGCTAGAACTGAATTTGAGCTCGCACACTTCTTACGACCGAGAAGAGTCTCGGATTATGAGACGGTTGAAGGACTTCGTGACACATTGATAGATGCACTCCGCTCGTACCGCCGTCAACAACATCGCGGGGTTGTTGCCGACTTTGAAGCAGAGATGTTCGAGCCAGAAAGTGATTTCAGTAGAATCGGTAGCGGTTCACTTGGAGGAAAAGGTCGCGGTCTGGCGTTCGTGAATTTTATGTTGAGTGACTACGATTTAGAGGCCCGTTTCCCAGAAGTCCAAGTTTCGGTGCCAGCAGCGGTGGTGTTGGCGACAGATATTTTTGATCGCACGCTGGAAGAGAACAACCTGCGGGACTTTGCCCTTGAATCGAAGGATCATCAAGAAGTCGCAAATCGGTTTCGAAAAGCCAGGTTTCCGCGTGATGTGTATCAGCAATTACGCGATCTTCTTAAACTGGCTACCTATCCACTGGCGATACGGTCATCAAGTTTGCTTGAGGACTCGCAATACCAGCCTTTTGCTGGCATCTATCAAACGGTGATGCTGTCAAACGATCAAGAGGATCTTGATGTTCGGGTTGAGCGTTTACTTGCAGCAATTCGTGCTGTCTACCTTTCAATGTTTACTGGAAGAACGAAATCGTATTTGGGTACCTCACCATATCGGCTTGAGGAAGAGAAAATGGCGGTCATTATCCAGAAAGTGACTGGTCTCACGCATGGGAATCGTTTCTACCCGGATATTTCTGGAGTCGCCCGTTCGCACAATTTTTATCCGGTTTCACCAATTAAAGCCAAGGATGGTATTACAGCTGTAGCGCTTGGTCTTGGTGCTACAGTTGTTGACGGAAACGTGTGTTTCAGATTTTGTCCAAAATATCCACAGCACGTGATGCAGTTTTCTTCTGTGGATGACATTCTTCGTAACTCGCAGAGGCATTTTTACGGTTTGGAGCTCGGTGGGGAAGAGGATGCTCCAACGACAGATATCGATACGGAATTCAAATTGAAACAGTTCGGTCTTGAAGTCGCAGAACAAGACGGCAGTCTCCAGTTTTTAGGCTCAACGTATTCCCCTGAAAATAACGCAATTTATGATGGTGTAGCACGGCAAGGAGTTCGGCTTGTAAGTTTTGCTCCTGTTCTGAAGCATGAGATTTTTCCATTGGCCGATATTCTTGAACTGATGTTAGAAATTGGTAGAAGAGCGACTGGTTCACCTGTTGAGATCGAATTTGCAGCTAACGTAAAACGCTCAGAAAGTAGCAAGTCTGAATTTACCTTTCTACAGTTACGGCCCCTTGCTTTGTCACGTGAACTGGTTGATATGAACATCGGCAGCGTCGAGAAAAAAGATTTGATATGTTCAAGTCAAGTTGTTTTGGGTCATGGAAAAGTCGATGACATTTTTGACATAGTAGTCGTGTCTCGAGATACATTCGACAGGGCGAGCACCGGTGAAATCGCAGCCGAAGTAGGACGACTGAATGCGGACCTTGTCCAACAAGGTATCCCTTACGTCTTAATTGGCATTGGACGATGGGGATCACACGAACCTTGGTTGGGGATCCCCGTAACCTGGGATCAGATCGCGGGAGCGAAGGTGATCGTCGAAGCTGGATTTGAGAATTTTAAAATTAGGCCATCCCAAGGTTCTCATTTTTTTCATAATTTAACAGCGTTTAATGTCGGGTACTTTACAGTCAACCCCGAGTCTGGTGAAGGCATCGTTGATTGGCCGTGGCTGTCGGCACAGCCAGCTGTGACCAAGTTGACCTATGTACGTCATCTAAGACTTGATCGACCGATTACGATCAAAATGAATGGAAAGAAGAGCGAAGGTGTCATCCTCAAGCCGTAACCCTAACAAGGTCAAAGGTGGAGGTTCTGCGCAATCGAAAACTCGCACAAGGAGTGCAAAGTCATCAATTATCAGGTCTGACACGACAGACCAACAGTTAGATATGACAGAAAGTGAATCCCCAGCTTGTAAAAAGCAGACGGTGACCAGTTCTGGGCATCCCGTAGCGCCATTCTACGAATCGGACGATCTTTCCGACCTTGATTATCAACGTGATCTAAATGACCCAGGCGAGTTTCCATATACACGTGGGATTCATCCGACCGGTTACCGAGGAAAACTGTGGACGATGCGTCAATTTGCGGGTTTTGGCACACCTGAAGAAACGAACAATCGGTATCATCAATTGATAGCCGCTGGCGGCACCGGTCTTAGCGTTGCATTCGACTTACCAACATTAATGGGTAGAGACCCCGATGATCCCTTATCGGCAGGCGAAATAGGCAAATGTGGTGTGAGCGTAGCGTCTCTTGCTGACATGGAACGTCTCTTCGCTGGTATCAGATTGTCGGACGTCACAACATCCATGACGATCAACTCATCTGCGCCAATGTTACTGGCTATGTACTTAGTGTTGGCCGAGCGGCAGGGTGTCAATTGGCAACAGGTGGCTGGAACGATTCAGAACGATATCTTGAAAGAGTTTATTGCGCAAAAGGAGTACATTTATCCTCCGCGGCCATCGATGCGACTGATCACTGATGTATTTGCATTTTGTGGTGAGCAAGCACCAAAGTGGAACACTATCTCCGTTAGTGGCTACCACATCCGAGAGGCTGGTTCCACGGCAGTCCAGGAACTAGCGTTTACACTGCGTGACGGCATTGAATATGTCCAATATGGTATCGATGCTGGGTTGGACGTTGATACATTCGCACCACGAATGTCGTTCTTTTTTAATGCGCACTCTGATTTTTTTGAAGAAGTTGCTAAGTACCGAGCTGCTCGAAAAATCTGGAGTCATGTTATGCGCAACCGATTCCATGCGAAGGATGCTCGTTCATGGAAATTGCGGTTTCATAGTCAAACAGCTGGAGGATCACTTACTGGTCAGCAAGCGTATAACAATGTCATGCGTACAACATGGCAAGCACTAGCCGCTGTAATGGGTGGAACAAACTCATTGCACACTTGCTCGCTTGATGAAGCTTTGGCTTTGCCGACGTCTGATGCTGCGACACTTGCACTTCGTACACAACAAATCATCGCGCATGAAACTGGTATTACCGAGGTAGCGGATCCATTGGGTGGTTCATACTTGATCGAGACATTGACGCGTGAGATGGAAAACAAAACGAGTTCCTATTTTAAAGCGATCGATGATTGTGGTGGTATGGTGGAAGCAATTGAGCAGGGATATCCCCAACGAGAAATTGCTGAAAGTGCTTACCGAGATCAAAAGCGTGTGGAGTCTGGCGAGCGTGCAGTCGTTGGTGTCACGACCTTTGTAGACGATGGTGATGCTGAAATTCCAACGTTATATATCGATGAGTCGACAGAACAGAAACAGTTAGATCAGTTGCAGCTATTAAAGCGAGAACGCGACAGTGATCGAGTCGCACGCGCCCTTGAGCAGGTGCGTGCAGCTGCGGATGGCACTACGAATATGATGGAGCCCCTGTTGGACGCAGTACGGGTTTATGCGACATTAGGAGAAATGTGTAACGCACTCCGGGATGTGTGGGGTGAGTACGAAGAAACACCGATGATTTAGACATGGGTTGCACATGACAGCATGCTTGCCATCGAGCGCTTGCTCGAGATGGGTAGGCAGTGTGAGAGGATGATGCGAACGATTCGAGTGGTGATTGCTAAGTCTGGACTTGATGGGCACGACAGAGGTGCAAAAGTGATCGCTCGGGCGTTACGGGATTCTGGGATGGAAGTCATCTACACGGGTCTTCGCCAAACGCCTGAACAAATTGTTGAAACGGTGTTACAAGAAGATGCGGACGTTATCGGGTTATCTATTCTCTCAGGTGCACATAATCACGTATGTCCTCGCATTGCAGAACTTTTAAGGATGAAGGGTATGAAGGACGTCCTCATTGTCGTGGGTGGAATTATTCCAGATGTTGACATTCCAAAATTACGTGCGGTTGGAGTTGAGGGTATTTTTCTCCCTGGTAGCCCGATGCAAGACATTGTCAATTTCATTCGAGAACATGTGCGTCCCTCGGCTGTATCTACGTGATACAGGGCGTTACATTTCACGTCTTCTTGACCTGTTTATCACCTATAGGTAGTCTCAAATAAGTATGGCGCGCCGAATTCTATTAACTGATCACCACTTCTCACTAGTGTACGGCAGTCTATTTTCTTATGTCTAAGGCACAGTTATCGAAGACGTTCGAACACGACAAAGTCGATCCAAAGTGGTACGCATACTGGGAATCGGTAAATGCGTTTCGCGCGAATCCTGAAACTACACGTCCCCCATTTAGTATGGTCCTCCCGCCACCTAATGTAACTGGATGGTTACACATTGGTCACGCACTCAATCAGACACTGCCAGATATTATTGCGAGGTGGCAGAGGATGCGTGGCTTTGATGTGTTGTGGTTACCAGGGACTGACCACGCAGGTATCGCGACGCAAAATGTTGTTGAGAAACAATTGGCAGCTGAAGGTACTACTCGGGATGCTCTTGGCCGTGAGGCCTTCGAAGCCCGAGTACGTGCATGGGCAGAGCAGAGCAAAGGGACGATTGTTGGCCAAATGCAACGGTTGGGTTCATCGGTTGACTGGAGTCGTGAACGCTTCACGCTTGATGAGAGCCTTTCGCGAGCGGTTCGCCGAGTGTTTGTTTCATTGTACAAAGAAGGGTTGATTTACCGGGGTAACTACATTGTCAATTGGTGTCCTCGCTGCTCCACAGCCTTGTCAGATTTAGAGGTGGTCCATAAGGAAACGGACGGCAAGTTATACCATGTGCAGTACGCCTTTGTAGACGATGAAGGCGCGCTCACTATTGCTACTACTAGGCCCGAGACGATGCTCGGTGATACCGCAATAGCGGTCAATCCAGAGGACTCTCGTTACCGATCTTTAGTTGGGCGTCGAGTATTCTTGCCAATCATTGGCCGAGAACTGCCAATTGTTGCCGACGAATTTGTTGATCAGGCTTTTGGAACGGGAGCAGTTAAGGTAACGCCCGCTCACGATCACAATGACTTTGCGATTGGGCAGCGGCACAATTTGCAGCAAATCTCTGTGATCGACGAAGCTGGACATCTGACAAAGGAGGCAGGTCCCTATGCAGGACAAGATTGCCTCACCGCACGAAGAGCTTTAGTTGAACGTTTAGAGCAGGAAGGTTTTCTCGTAAAGGTTGAGGATCACCGTCACGCTATCGGACATTGCCAACGCTGCGACACTATTGTTGAGCCTTTAGTATCGAATCAGTGGTTCGTGAGTATCAAGACTTTAGCAGAGCCTGCGATCGACGCTGTCAAGGATGGGCGCATTACCTTCGTCCCAGCAAATTGGGAAAAGACTTACTTTGAGTGGATGGCCAATATTCATGATTGGTGCATCTCGAGGCAATTATGGTGGGGACACCGCATACCAGCCTGGTATTGCGAGGCCTGTGACAAGCTCCTAGTGGAGGAAACTCCCCCAGAACGATGCTCCTGTGGCGGTGCGTTACGTCAGGAAACCGATGTTCTCGACACCTGGTTTAGTTCCGCGCTGTGGCCCTTTAGCACCATGGGATGGCCAGAACGGTCCACCGATCTAGAGCGTTACTATCCAACGACCCTCATGCTCACCGGCCTTGACATCATCTTTTTCTGGGTTGCACGCATGATCATGTTGGGACTGAAGTTTGGCGATGATGTCCCGTTTCGGACGGTGTTTATTTCGTCCCTCGTGCGTGATGAACAAGGGAAAAAAATGAGTAAGTCCAAGGGTAATGTTGTTGATCCCTTGGATTTGATGGACGATATCGGTGCTGATGCTTTGCGATTCACCTTAACGGCGCTTGCGTCACCCGGGATGGACATCGCGCTTTCTGAAGGTCGATTGCGTGGTTCTCGTCAATTTGTAAATAAGATTTGGAATGCTTCTCGTTTTGTTCTGATGTACGTCAATGAGGTCGAGCGACGACCAGTTGTTCCGCAGGCGTCATCCACTGAGTTAGTCCATCGATGGATTTTGCATCGCGTTAATGAATTGGCCGGGGAGGTCAACGACGCCCTTGAAGCATATCGTTTTGACGTGGCAGCTGACCGACTCTATCAATTCTTCTGGCACGATTATGCGGATTGGTATATTGAGCTAGTCAAACCACACCTCAATGGAACTGGCGAAGTGCGTGCTGTAGCGCTCGCGGTGCTTCTCGAAGTACACGACAGAACATTAAGAATGCTGCATCCGGTCGTTCCTTTCATAACTGAGGAGGTATGGCAACAACTGCCACGGCACGCTGATGCTGGACTCACGCCGGACGGTTGCCACCAGTCTATTACTTTGGCTGAGTTTCCTAAGAAACAAGATGCTTGGATTGACAATGAAGCCGCGGACTGTATGGAACTGCTTCAGGAAGTGATTACGACCATTCGAACTGTTCGAGCTGAGTGGGGTGTGCCTAGGGTGCAAAAAATTACAGTTGTTGTGGTTGGTGGGGACTTGGCCACTTTAACTGTCCTCCGCACTCACGAAAGTTATATCACTCAGCTTGCGGGTTTAGAGTCTCTAAAACTTGTCGATAAGCATGACAGAGACCCAGACACGGTTGTACGTATCGTTCGGGACATGCAATTTCATGTACTCCTTGCCGGGATTGTCGATCGCGAGGCCGAGCTTACTCGAGTCCGCAAGGAATTAGCGAAAATTGAAGCTCAGCAAACCGCAAATGATGCGAAGCTCGGCAATCCAAAGTTTAGGGAACGTGCTGATCCAGATATCGTGGCGGAAGCCGTAGCGCGAGCCTCCACTCTGGAGGAGCAGAAAAATAAATTGGTTCGGATTTTGGAGGAACTAACACCTTGATGTCGGATGTTAAATTCGAACCTTTGGTCCCCTTGGATTACCAGGGCCTAGTCCGTCAAGCACTTGATGAGGATCGAGGTGATGGGGATATTACGAGCGAGGGCTGTATTCCGGCCAGCACTCTGGCTAGAGCTCGTATCCTCGTCAAGTCTGAATGTGTCTTGGCTGGTCTCGATGTTGCGATTGATGTGTTTCGACAAGTTGACGCTGCCACGCAAGTGATTCAACATCGGCAGGATGGATGTAAATGTAAAGTCGGTGAGATTGTGGCCGAAGTGACTGGTCTCGGTCTTGCATTGTTAACGGCTGAGCGCACAGCTCTCAATTTTCTGCAGCGCTTATCTGGTATTGCTACACTCACGAGACGATTCGTGGATGCCAGTGGTGGACGGATTGTTGTCTTGGACACTCGAAAAACTACACCGACCTTGCGGACACTTGAAAAGTACGCTGTCCGTATTGGTGGTGGCACCAATCATCGCTTCTGCTTGAATGATAGGGTGTTGATAAAAGATAGCCACGTTGAGCTGGCAGGAGGCATCGAGTCTGCTTTGCAGAACATTCGCTCCCTGAAATCTGATCATTCAGTGGAGATCGAGGTGCAAAACCTTGATCAAGTCGACGTAGCCCTCGCGGCCGGTGTCGATATTTTATTACTCGATAATATGTCGATCGACCAAATCAAAGAAGCTGTTCTACGCAGTCGAGGTCGAGCTGCGGTTGAAATTTCTGGCGGTGTAACATTGGAACGGATGGCAGATTTAGCCGATACTGGAGCGGAATATGTTTCGGTAGGTGCATTAACACATTCTGC
>UINC01000484.1_pt1 | contig 14344 bp, 16 predicted proteins | sample 5385821 | NCBI WGS metagenome assembly UINC01 (sample SAMEA4666929, study PRJEB26691) | marine metagenome | isolation source: Pacific Ocean | place: Pacific Ocean | collected 2011-10-13 | reverse complement strand
TGTTCCAGCCGCACATGCATATGCTCGGCACCTACCAGTGCATCGAGTTTATCTACCCGACCCAGCCCGTCCGAGCGGAAACCGTGAACTGCGCCGGATTCGACTACAACTGGCACATGAACTACAACTATGCCGAAGACACGACACCCCTCATACCGGCGGGCACCATCCTGCATGTGAGCAGTTGGCTCGACAACAGTGCCTCCAACCGAGGAAACGTCGACCCGAGTAACTGGGCCGGCGACGGACAGCGCACTATCGACGAGATGGCCTTCGCCTGGATCGGCTGGTATGACCTAACCGACGAAGAATACGAGGCAGAGGTGGCGGCCCGGCAGCAGCAAAGGGCCGACAACGACAACTAGCAAACGATGTGACGGGACTCGGCAAGACTCTCCGGAGATGTCACAGAGGCGCCCCGTTTGCTGTCGACACCATGTCCTCCGGGACGTGCCTTGAACGAGTCACAGCCGCACGGACGTACCGGCGGCGATACTTTTGATAAGAGAACGCCGATGGTAAGACCGCTACGATGGACCATCCCAGCACTTGGCCTGGCTCTTTTGCTAGGACCGGCTGCCCGGACTGATGCCCAGGCTGACCCCCAGAACTTCCTATTCAACTCTGGGCAGAATATCCAACCGTTCTTCGACGGCTGGTCCCACAATCCTGACGGGAGTTTTGAGTTTTATTTCGGGTATCTGAATCGAAACTACGTCGAGGAACTACAAGTAGCGGTCGGCCCCAACAACTATCTAACCCCAGACGATCAAAACCGCGGCCAGCCAACCTACTTCTACCCCCGCCGGCACACGCGGGTATTTAGCGTGACCGTGCCATCCGACTGGGGAGACCGAGAAGTCGTGTGGCAGGTAACGGTGGGTGATGACGAGCCGCAGCGCGCTGTCGGGTGGCTCCAGCCCGAATGGGAGATTTTCGCGAATGCCGCGGCTAGCCGGCTCGCGCCAGAGGTCGTGGAGGCGAACCAGGCCCCCTCGCTCGCGATCAACGCCCCCTCGACCGGTTCGGTAGGAAGCCCACTGACGCTGACGGCGATGGTCAGCGACGACGGGTTACCCGAACCGCGACCCCGTGGCCCGAGAGCCCCCCGCAACGTACTCCCAGCATTCGCGCGTCAACCTGACGGCCCAACGCTCCCAGTCAATGTGCCGCAACTGCAGGGCAACCGGCGTCATGGGCCGACCCGGACTAGAGTGGAGCGAATAAACGTGACCTGGATGCAGATGCGCGGGCCGGCCGGTGCGAGATTGGAAGCTGAGGGGGAACCCCAGGGGAACGTCTCTGCTGTCACCGCCAGCTTTCAGCGGGCGGGTGAGTATGTCTTCCGGGTTCGGGCATCCGACGGACCGACCACGGTCACCGAAGACCTCTCGATTACTATTCGCTGACTCTCAGGCTAACGCCGTTTCGAACCTGTCGGCGTCGGTCGTTCGGTGCCAACGCTAGCTTGTCCCGCCTACAGTCAGAGCACTCACCCGGCCTACGTGTCGAGTAACCGTTCGACCGTGGGAGCAAGCTCCTCGTAGGGTAGGTCGCCAGGGTTGTAGAGCCGGACCGTGCCTTCGCGATCGATGACCACCAACGTCGGCGTCGTGCTGACCCCGAAGGCAAGGAAGTTCTGCTGACTGACCGGCACACTCATCCATTCCGGAATCGGAAACCGCTCCTGGTAGGCCCCTCGGAGAAACGCAAGCTCCTCTTGGGGAGCCGCATCCTGACCGCCAGCGACATACCCATACAACTGCGTCGGCCCGATGATTTCTACTTGGTCACCAAAGGTGTCATGAATTCGCTCGAGTACTGGGAGCTGCCGCTTGCAGTCCGGACACCAGTGCGCCCAGAAGAAGGCGACGACAACCTTCCCTTTGAGGCTGTCAGCCGACGGAAGCGGCTGGCCGAGATACTCGTCGACGTCAAGTACGGGAAACGGCTGTCCCTCAAGACTCAATAGCAGGACGTTCTTCTGAATACGGGTCTCCACCGACGTGCCTTGGTATCGCTCGCGCTGTGCAGCAAGAAACTCGACGGCACCCGCTCGGTCGCCCTTCGCATCCCTCGCGTGCCCGAGTACCTCAATCCCGGCACCCAGCGCGAGCGGCAACTGTCCTTCAGCGTCCAGCTCCCGGTCAGCGAGTAGCGAGACGCTCCCGTCGAACGCTTCCGTGGCATACGCCTCAGCCACCTCCCAGCGTTCAGCAAAGCTGGCACCCCGACCCAACCACGAGGCCGCGAGCAACCAGCCGGGGGTGGCTGGATCATGGTACGGACGCTCCGCCTCGATAAGCGTCTGAGCGGCGTCGACCTCTTCGGCCCAAGCCATGGTCCGCAGTTGGCCGACCAACTCGGAGATCTCAAGCGAGGCGCCAGTCGGCGCCACCCCAGCAACGGAGTCCAATGCTTGACCCTGCTCCCCTTGGGGGGAAACCGGCCCGCAGCCCGTAGTCACCGCCACGCCCAGTGCGAACACGAACCGCGTTGAACTTTTCATCGTACGATCCCCCCCTACCTACCGGGCATTGTAACCCCGCCAACCCAGATTGGTCGCGGTCCCGCTCTGAAACGCTTCGGAAGGCCCGCCGTATCTCAAACACCAGTGGGCAACTTGGCCATATACTTCGGATCAGATGCGATTCACGGCTCGGCAGCGGTCTCTCATCCAGTGCGTCGTTGGTTTCGTGACGCTGACCACGGCCGCGGCCTGCACGCCATCGGCACCGACCGCCGATGGCTCGGCAGGCGAGGATGCCGAACTGGAAAGGCAAGCACCCGCGGAACCGAACCTACCGGAATTCTTCTTCATCAACCTGCTCCCCTGGGGTGAGGTTGACTTCTCCCGCGGTGAGTTCCCGACGCTGAGTGCCTGCAACAGCCTGGTGCGATCACTGCCAGACTATTCCTTCTATACAACTTCTGAACGGTGCGAACCCATCGGAGATCCGGTCTATTGCACAGCGTGGCAGGGCACTGACGAGCTGCCCCGCCTCGACTGTTTCAAAGGGGTCGGGGGCTGCGAGGTTGAACTCAAACGCCACGACCTACTCGCAGAAAGCGGCGCTCGGACCATTGCTGAGCGGTGCGAGCCCTCTGCACTAGCCGACGCCTGGGCTCGATTTCAGGCGCTGACCCCAAACGATCAGGAGCCTACTGCGACGACCCCGTCGCCCTAGCAGCACGCGCCTCTAGCACCCCAGACGGGTTTTGCGAGCACGACTCGCAAAAAGTGCCTCGCAACGCTCCATGTCCTCGTGTCAGCGCATGGACGCGCAGTCTCGGTCTATGGGCCAGGAATCGGGCCCTCCGTGCTCAAGCGGACACGATAGAGACTGGTGCTCGCCGTCATGTAAAGCGTCCGACCATCGTCACCGAACGCGACGTTGGCTGTCACCTCACCGGTTACGATCGTGCCGAGGTGGGTGCCGTCTGGCGCCATAACCCAGACACCACCAGGACCGGTAGCAAACAGGTTTCCGGCCAGGTCTACCTTCATACCATCGGCTGCACCAGCCGCTACCTGGTCGTTGACGTCGTAAAACACCCGCCCGTTAGACGCCCCGCTCGCATCGAGATCGTAGGCCATCCACACCTTGTTCTCTGCGTCAGAATTGGCCACGTAGAGCGTCGACTCGTCCGGTGAAAGTGCAATGCCGTTCGGTCGCGTCTGGTCACGCACGAGTAGTTCGAGATCTCCGCCTGGGCTCAGCCGGTAGATGCCGTTGAAATCAAGTTCTCGGGCCGGAGACTCCTCAAGTCCCTCGAGGCCATAGGGCGGATCGGTGAAGTAGAGCGACCCATCAGAGGCATAGACGGCATCATTCGGGCTATTCAACTGCCCTCCCGAAAAATCTTCAACGACGACGCTTCGCGAGCCGTCAGCCTCAAGCCGAGAAATACGCCTATTACCGTGCTCGCAGATAATGAGCCGACCCTCCGCGTCGAGCGTCAACCCGTTAGAACTGACCGACCCTTTGCCGGTTCGGTCACCCTCAAACACCGGATCGATGAACGTTGTTGCTCCGGTCGTTTCGGACCATTCGTAGATCTCGTTGCCGCGAACATCCGAAAATAACAGTCTGGAATTCTGGCGGTCCCACACCGGTCCTTCGATGAAGTTGAACCCGTCGGCCAGTTTTTCGATGGTGGCGCCGGCCGGAATCAGCGCGTCGACACGAGGGTCGAAACGCTGAATTTCTCCAACGGGACTCCCGGCAGGCTGGGCTTCCCCTCCGGCAGTGGCCTGGCCATCCCCCTCAGCCGGCGCAGACAGTTCTTCCCCGCCACAGGCGACGAATAACGCGGCATAGCTCAAAACAACGAGTGATCGGAATCCGGTCATGTTCGTTCTCCACATGCGCAAAGTGTAGCAGCCCTCCCTGACGGCGTGGCAATAGGAAGCCGCGACACACTACTCCAGCACATCGATCATACTGTGGCCGAACGCCGCGCACCTTTCCAAGGCAGCGGTGCCATGCCGGTCTGTTCCGTCAGCGCGTCGGCGACGATGACCGGCACTTGGGTTGATGATTTTCCGTTCTCCAGGGGCGACGCAACCATCGAAGTGACCTTGTCGCAAATGCCCGATGGGCAAGGGACGGGTACGTTCTTCTTGTTCGGCGAGAATCTCGAGACCGGCATCGTGGGACCAGAGGGCGAACCTGGCAGCATCGATCCGGACGGGACATTTGATCTACGCTTCAAACGAGCCCGCTTCGCTGATTTCCACTATCAAGGGTCTATCGCCCAGAGTGGGCAACAGTTGAGTGGCACTCTATACGACCCTAGATTCTGGCTGCAAATCCCGAGTATGGTATTGAACAAGCGATGAGCCACCATCCGATTGGCCTTGCTTAACAGCGGTCCGACCGGCTTTCGACAGAGCCCTTGTGATTAGTGCGGCGCACACGCACCCAGCACGGCCGCGCTCATCGCAACTGGCGAGCCATCCTCCACAATCGACCGCAGCCGATGACCAACACGACCTTCTACAAACTCGGACGCTTAGCCGGCGCCAAAGCCCGTAAGGTCCAGTGGATGTGGAATTCTCTCACCGGCGACGACGAAAAGGCGATCGCCGCTGAGTATGGCGTCGGCCAAGAAATGGCCACCGTGGTCCGCGAGCAGAGCGGTATAGAGCCGGACCCTGAATTGCGGCTGATCCTCGGAAACATCCGAGACAGACTCTCGGGCGTCGTTCGAAATAAGCACCACCGGTTCACGATCGGACTGGTGCGAGACGAACTACCCACCGCATACGCTCTTCCCGGGGGGTTCATCTTCGTAACACGACCATTGACCATGCTCTGCGAACACGACGAGGACTCACTCGCCTTCGTGGTCGCGCATGAGATGGCTCACGTCATCCGCCGACACGCCATTCAGCGAGTCCTCCGACAAACGGCGTTCGCCGCGGCTTCGATGGTCGCGCCGGGCCGAGGGTCGGTCGGCCCCTGGCTCCGCAAGGTTGGTGTCGAATGGCTGGAACGTGCGTACTCCCGCGGTCAGGAATTTGAAGCGGATGCGCTGGGGGTCCTCTTGACCAAAGCCGCCGGGTTCGATCCGGCGGGAGCGGAGAGGCTGTTCGAGCAGCTTCAGACCCTCGACAGTAAAGCTGGTGGTCTCGGAGCGTACCTGTCGACACATCCTCCTGTCGGCGAACGCATCGCAGCCCTGCGAAAACAGACGTAATGGAGACTGGCAACCGGCGGCGGAAAGTGTCAGTCCTCCGAGGCGGATTTCTGAGCGTCGATGGTCGACTGGTTCAGCTTGTCTCGCACTGCGGCCTTTAATTGCGTGATCCCTTCCCGTTGGTGTTTGTACATCTCCAAGAAGTAAGCTGCGTCAGCTTGGATTTCGCGCAATTCCGTGTTCGCGATCCAGTCACCGGCGGCAGTCCGACCGGCAATGTCTCGAGCGATGTTTGTCTGGTCCAATACCTGCGCGGTGTCTTTCTCCAACACCTCAAGGGTCGCATCAACGAGTTCCAACAGGCGTCGCTCGTCGATCGATGAGGCCAGCTCGCGCAATGGTGCGAGACGTTCGGGACCCTTGTCAGTCATGAAATTCACTCGCATAGTCCGCCAAGCACACGCCCCAGGCGGCACGTTCAACGCGGTTACGCCACACCCCCCGCACCACTACATCAAGCGCGCGGCCAGACCCCTCTCTTCGCCGACCGCCGCACATTTCTGACCACGCGACACAGTATGCCACCCCTTTGACACGATCAACACGCCGAACCGGGGTCCCACGCCGACGGCACGACTATAATGGCTTGGATGGACAAAGTCCTGCGAACCGTCGTGCTGGGTTGCATGCTCTCAGGGTGTACCCCAGCAGGGCAAGCCCCGGTGGCGGGAGCGGAGCGGGCGGCGCTCGATGTTGGGCACCAGTCCAAGTGGCGGGAACTGCGGGTCTCGGGCACGACCGACCTCCCCGATGGTGCCGTTCTCTCCTACCGGGTCACGCACGCGTTGACCGATGAAATAGCACCCGCCGAATGGCCGGCGAAAAACCTGATCACCGATGGCACCGCGATCGTCCAAGCGGGTCAATACTGGGCTGACCTCAACACGACATATTGGCCCGCAGGTACGGTTCGCATTCGCGTGGAATTCCCCGTCGTACCTCAGCCGGGCTCGGTTCAATCAATGTACGGCGAGTTCGGCGAACGACTGGAAGGTGACAACGTCTCGTCACTCGGTTCTTCGAAGGTGCTTACGGCCGAGCACGTGTTCGAGTGGACTCGGTAACGCCGCGACACCCCTGACATCCGTGTCTTTCTTCCGCCCCACCATCGACTCACTTTCCCCCTACGTGCCAGGCTTGCAGCCGGCAGCCGGGGTTCCTGTCGTCAAATTGAATACCAACGAGAACCCGTACCCGGCCAGCCCGCGTGCGCTGGAGGCACTCCGGCAGCTGGACCCCCAGCGACTCCGGTGCTATCCGGACCCCCTCGCCGACGAGTTCCGACAGACCGTTGCGACGGTCTTGAATCTCGATCCCTCCTGGGTTCTGGTTGGTAACGGGAGTGACGACTTGCTGACGATGGTGGTGCGCGCTGCGTCCGGGCCGGACCTGCCAGTCGTGTACCCCTCGCCTACCTATGTGCTTTATCGCACGTTAGCGGAGATCCAAGACGCACCGGTTGTGGCGATACCGTTCGATGATCAATTTTCGCTTCCGGTCGACGAACTCATCAACGCATCCGGCGCCGTGACTTTCGTCGCCAACCCGAACAGTCCGTCTGGCACGAAAACCGAAAACACGCAACTGGCTCGATTGGCCGACACCGTTGACGGGTTGCTGGTCATCGACGAGGCCTACGTCGCGTTCGCCGACGACGATGCGCTCGCGCTCGTGGCGGAGCACCCGAACGTCATCATTCTCCGCACACTCTCGAAGAGCCACGGCTTGGCCGGGCTCCGACTCGGCTTCGCCATCGCCCAACCGCCAATCATCGCAGGACTCGCCAAGGTTAAGGACAGCTACAACGTGGACGCCGTTGCCGCGCACGTCGGTGCCGTCGCACTACGCGACACCGTGTACACCTCGGAGGTCGTCGAGCGCATAAAGAACGACCGCACCCAGCTGGCAACAGCTCTTCAAGGGCTCGGCTGCCACGTGTGGCCGAGTCAGGCCAATTTCCTACTCGTACGCCCACCGCAGGCCGACGCGAAACGATTACATCAGGACCTCGAGACCCGAGGTATTCTTGTGCGTTATTTTGACGACCCCGCGCTGGCGACCACTCTACGCATCACGATCGGCACGAGCGACCAGCACGCTGTACTCCTCGACTCGCTTCGGACAATCTTAGGTGGAGACGCTGCCGCCACTACCGGCAACGGCGCATGAGTGCTGGAGAAACCAACACATGACACGCATCCACATCGTCGTCCTCGCTGTCACTCTCTTGTTCGGTGGATACGCGGGAGCTCAGCCGTCAACCGGAGACCTGTTCGACCGAGTCGACCACGGTTTCGCCGATAGTGATGGGGTGCAAATTCATTACGCCACGCTGGGCTCAGGTCCGCTCGTAGTCTTTGTACACGGGTTCCCAGACTTCTGGTATCTCTGGCGGCACCAGATGGAGGCCTTGTCATCCGAGTATCAAGTGGTCGCGATTGACCAGCGCGGCTACAACCGGAGCGACAAACCAAGAGGTGTCGCTGAGTATGCGGGCACGCGATTGGCCGCCGACGTGGCGGCGGTGGTACAGCATTTCGGACGCGATGACGCAACAATCGTTGGGCACGATTGGGGGGGCTTCGTCGCTTGGCAGGTGGCTATGATCTACCCGGAGCTAACCAAGAATCTGATCGTCTTCAACCTACCCCATCCACGTGGACTTCAACGTGAACTTGCGACCAATCAGCAGCAAAAACTGAACAGCGCCTACGCACGCCGCTTCCAACAGGAGGGTGCTCACCTGGCACTGAGTCCAGAAATGCTCGCGCAGCGGCACGCGGCCGACCCAGCCGTGCACGCTCGATATCTCGAGGCCTACCGGCGCTCTGACTTCGAGGCGATGCTCAACTACTACAAAGCTAACTACCCGTCACCACCCTACCTTGAAGACACAGACCCGGTCACCCAAGTTCAAGTGCCCGTTCTGCAATTCCACGGACTCGACGACACGGCTCTGCTCGACGACATGCTCAACGACAGCTGGAAATGGATCGCGCGAGACTTGACGCTCGTGACGATACCCGACGCTGGGCACTGGGCCGTAACCGAACGAGCCACCTTCGTGACCGACATGATGCGCAACTGGCTGACGGTCCAGGCCTCACAGTAGTAGACCACCGCCCGTCCCACCAGTAGAGGCTGATCGTGTCCGGGACTGCAGCCGGAGCACCGTACGTCCGATACCACGGACGTCATGGTGCGATTCAACAATCGGAACCGACCGACCGAAGAGCAGCTTACTGTCTGGTGTGAGCCGAATGAAAACGGCTTTCGTCTAAAAAGGCGAGAACCTAGTGGGCGTGTGCACACCCAGCGGTTTTCCAGTCGCTCGACCCTCTACGACGCCACGGTGCGGCTGCAGGTAGAACTGACGGAATCAGGCTGGCAACCCGTTGTCGACGCGGCGCTGCCGGCCAGTCGGCAGCGCGCAGTTCGCTCCGGTCAGTTTCATCGATAGACCGTGTGCAACCTGGGATGTCGGGTCTGTTCCTGAGCAGGACGTCTCGCCCGATGGCGTTGCGCTAGTGTCACTCGCAATCAACATCGCGGTACTTCTGCCCCCCGCAACGAGGACGGAGGTCGTGCGTCTCAACGCGCGGTTCCCTGACGCCGGTAACAACGGCTTCCGATTCACCGTCACTCATCACCCGCACCTCACCCTGGGTCAGCACTTCATCGACCCAACGCGACTTGATGAAGTGTGCGCCACCGTCGAAACGGCATTGTCGAAGCACATCCCCTTGGCTCTGCAGGTCACCGGCGCTCGTTCCGGTCGCACGGCGCAGGTGCTCACCGTAACCCCCACGCCAGCGCTCCAGGCACTGCACGAACACCTGCTGGACGCACTGGAGCCGTTTGAGGTATTTGGTACGGTGGAGTCATTCCAAAGCGATGCCCCCCCTCCGCGCACAGCCGACGTCGCATGGGTAACTCAGTTCCGTCATGACTCCAGTTACGCGAGGTTCGATCCCCATATCACCGTCGGCATCGGCTCCGTTCCGGTGACCACCATGCCGTTTGAGTTCACCGGTCACGAAATTGCCGTCTTTCGGCTGGGACGATTCTGTACCTGCCGCGACCAGCTGAAGCGGTGGACGCTATAATCTCGGCTCACGCTTGTCACGCCGTCTCGAAGGAGGTCCCGTGAAAGTACCCACTCTGGTCGCTGCCCTCGGCGCGCTGTCCCTCGCGGCGTGCGGGAACTCGGACACTCTCGATCTTGACGTCTCGGAGGCAGTCGACACCCAAGCTATACAGACACCGTTCACCCCGCGTGAGGTGATGCCAGGGGATATACCGTCCGACATTCAAGAAGACTCCTGGGCCCGACTCCCGACGATCGCGCGAGAGTCGTTAGACGCTGATGCGCAGCACGTGTTCGACCTCATCGTCAACCCAGACAGTCGCTACGCAGGAGGCCTGCGCGGACCAATAGGCATGTGGATGTACAGTCCGCGCATGGCCGAACACATCTTCCCCGCCAGTACCTACCTTCGCTACGGAACGGACGGCACCCGGGACCAGCGGTTGACGGAACTCGCGATCCTGGCCACCGCGCGAGAGCTCGACAGTCAATACGAATGGTCGGCGCACGAGCCGGCAGCGCGCACCGCGGGCCTCGAAGACGAGATCATCGACTTCGTCCGCTCCAACCAACCCTTGCTTGAAGCGAGCACCGTGCCAGGTCTTGGAGCCCCCGAGCGCGCCGTCATCCAAGTAGCACGTGAGTTGATCAATGAACCTAAGCTGAGTAGTGAGGCATTCGCCGAGGCCCAGGCGCTTTTCGGCAACGAGGGGATAATGGACCTGGCCGGTCTCATCGGTTACTACACCTTCGTGAATTACACCCTCAAGACGTTCGACGTGCAACGCACACCGGGCAGCCAGTTACTGCTGCCGCTTCCCTAATCGCCCCGCTGGGCGCGGGCTCGTCATGACACCAGCCGCGCCCCCAGGTATAGAGACACGGTCGTCATAGTACCGACCACCGGCAAGAGCTCACCCTCTATACTGGGTTCTAGAATGCCGTGGTTGCTGCTAGCGCTCTGCGCCGTGGGGTTTTGGGTAGCCAGTTACTTTACCGGTGTGGCTTACCATTGGCTCAAGCCAGAGACGCGCTGGATTCCGACGTTCTGCCGAATGCCGAAAGACACGTGCGCATCAATCATCTTCGCCCCACAAGCCCGCGTCTTCGGTGTTCCCAACTCTGTCCTTGGACAACTGTTTTATCTCACCCTGGCCACCGCCGGCCTAACAGGCGGACTGGACCAGTCGGTTACGCGTTTGCTATTAACTGGGGTCAGTGGCGTTGCAGTGCTCCTCGGCGCCTACCTCACGTACGCGTTGCTGGTGGTCCTGCGGGTGCACTGCATTTTGTGCTACACGTCGCACGCCATCAACTTGACACTTCTGGCGTTGTTGGTCGCTGCCAGCTGAATACGACCGTCAGACGACCGGATGACACACACAGCCAAGGCCGGTTAATCAACCCCAGGCGGATTCGTGGACCGCAAGCGGCGACGCTCACTCACGATGAGTCCATATTCGGAAGCCCGCTTCCAAACCCGATTGGCCATCTCGGTCAGGTGAACCGCCTTGAGCCCGAAGTAAAGGAAGATCGCGCCAGCGGCGCCGACCACCCCCGCCTGAAGCAACGTCACGGTACCGTCGCCGAGTTCTGGCGCCAACTCGCCGAGTCCCTGGTAGACCAGAAATCCCATAACCGCCAGTAATGGACCCGTCACCGTGCGCACGCTCCACGACGCCACACGTGACTCCTTCTCCATCAGTGCCCCAATCGTCCGCAAGCGGTCAAGGGACACCTCGATCCGATCAAAATCAGTCGCAGTTAAGATGTCGCGAAGCGTGATCTGCGCCCGGCAGGCCCGGGCGACACGACGGTCTCCGCGCAGCCACGACAGATCGTTGATAGCGTACGTAAACTCAGGAAACCGTGTCCGAAGCCACGAGAGTAAGCGCTCTCGCCCAGCGTCGGTGTGCTCATGAAGCGTCGACGCGATATCGATCTCTACGCGGCGTCTGGACGGAATTAAAACAATCTCATGCAATTCGCCGCTCTCTCGGTCCTCGACGTAGACGGCCGCATGCGGCGCGATGCCCTCATGAAGCATGGCCTCGTGGTCGAGACAGGGCAAGTTCGGCACCGGAGGGGACACGTTGACCCGCAAGCGGTAGAGCTTGACCGCCCGCACGTCGGAAACCGTGGTCAACCCAAGGAGCACGCGGCCACAGACGTCACAAGCCTCCGAGGGCACAGACAAGGTCTCAGCGTTCAAGGCGTCCACAACGCGCTCCCCGTCGACTATCGAGGGCCAACCTGGTGCCATCCGGATGAACTCGTGGGTCCATGTGCGTGTGTCACCTAGACGAAACCTGGGCAGGCGGTTTCCCCAGGAATCGGTTTATGTCGAGCAAAGCCCCGGAAACCGTCCGAGTGGTCCACGATACCACAGGGGTCAGCAGCTCATGATTCATTCGGAAACCTTGGACAATCGCCACGTAGAGCGGGACGTACGGGTCGAAACAATGGCGGCACGTGCCGCACAATGGACACAGCTCACTCCGAGGTTAGGGAATGAGTTTCCCGACCTCATCCGAACGAAAGAACCGCTGAGAAGCGGTTGGGTTTCTCGGCTGAAGTACGGCCAAATTGACAATCTCATCAACAGAACATGGGACTGAACGCCACGTCGCTGCCAAGTCCAGGCCGCCCACCGAAGCGGGCGTGACGTCGGTGATATAGTGTTATTAGTGGTTGCATACGAGTGACCGCCCGGAACTCGAGCGGCATACCGAGCATCAGCCCGGTCCTGACAGCCGCCCTAAACTACGAGGTAGGAGAGAGATGCGGAACCCGTCTTTAAATCCGTGCCGTCGCTTGAGCGCGGCGTTTTTGATCGCGTCGCTGTGCCCATTCGTGGCGTCGTTCGTCGTTGCCCCAGACAGCGCCGACCGCTCCGTGCACGCGTCCACACTCACCGTGCAGGACGGAACGATCTGGGCCGGAGTCTACACGGACGAGCAGGCCCAGCGCGGCATGCAGACCTATGAACAAGAATGCGCTGCTTGCCATCTAGACGACCTGATGGGAGACGGGATCGCGCCCTCCCTGATCGGCTCCTCGTTTTTCTTCCGGTGGAGTGACCTGTCCGTAGGTGACATGTATACGGCCATCCGCACCACCATGCCGCAAGGCGCCCCGGCCAGCCTGAGCCCGTCGGGTTATGCCGACATCTCGGCGTACCTGCTTCAAAAGAACAACGTGCCGGCCGGAGACAACGAGCTGCCGTCCGACGTGGACGGTCTTGAGGGCATCACCATCACGGAAGCGCAGTAGACGGACCTGTTGATACGTCCGTCGCGGCCATGCGCTGCGCCGCGCGCTCAGCTTCCTCGTGGCCTGGATAGCTGATCCCGCGACGGTGCAGCTTGAGCGTGTAGATGCTGAACGGCGACAGGCGATGGGACAGGTATACGCTGCCAACCGTCGCAGCCATGAGCGGTAGCATGATGCGATAGTCGTTCGTCATCTCGAACAGAATCAAGATTGACGTGGTCGGCGCCTTCGCGGCAGCGGCAAAAAAGGCGGCCATACCAACCATGGCATAGGCTCCCGAACCGGCCGTTACATCCGGGAACAGGAAATGGACCAAAGACCCGAAGCCTCCCCCGAGCATGGCGCCCATGTAGAGACTGGGTGCGAACACACCGCCAGACCCGCCCGAGCCAAGAGTTGCGCAATTGGCCAGAAACTCGGCCAGGAACAGGCCGATTAACAGTTCCCACGGTAGGCGCACCCATAACGCCGATTCCACCGCTGGAAAGCCGGCACCGTAGACCTCTGGAAAATAACGTAGTGTCAGACCCACCACAAGTCCGCCCACAGCCGGCTTGAGATAGTCTGGGAACCGCCAGGCACTGAACAGATCCTCGGTCTTGTAGAGCGCTTTCACGTACAGAATCGCTGCCCAGCCAATGAGAAGCCCCATCAAGAAGTAGAGCGGTAATTCTCGTCCACTGACCAGGTCATAGGCGGGAGCGGTAAACGCGGGGTAGTTCCCCAGGTACGACCGCGCCACCATACAGGAACTGAGCGAGGTCAGCAGCACCAAGAGAAAGTCAGTCTGCACGCGTCCGATCAGCACTTCCATGGCGAAGATCGCGCCGGCGATCGGAGCGTTGAACGTGGCCGCCACGCCACCGGCCGCACCGCAGGTTACAAGCGTGCGCACGCGATGCGGGTCCAGCCTCGTCCACTGCCCCACCGCTGAGCCGATTGCCGAGCCAATCTGAACCATCGGACCCTCGCGTCCGGCGGCACCGCCGAAGCCGATGGTCACCGACGATGTAACAACCTTGACGGTAGCCACCCGTTTGCGAATCTTGCCGCCGTGGTTGGCCAGTGCTGTCATCACCTCCGGCACACCGTGCCCGCGTGCCTCCCGAGCAAAACGATAAATTAACGGTCCCGCGACCAGTCCGCCGATCGCTGGCAGCAGCACGAGATTCGCCGGGCCAAAGACCGCCAACAGCGACGCGAGTGGCCCTTGCGCAAAGTCGGCGATCCATTCGAGAGCGAAGATGAACCCAACCGAGCCGTATCCGGGCAAGATACCGA
>UINC01001406.1_pt2 | contig 14377 bp, 12 predicted proteins | sample 5385821 | NCBI WGS metagenome assembly UINC01 (sample SAMEA4666929, study PRJEB26691) | marine metagenome | isolation source: Pacific Ocean | place: Pacific Ocean | collected 2011-10-13 | reverse complement strand
TGGGTAGACACATTGGATTCACCCACAGGCCTTTTTGCGACTTTTGGGTTCTATTTTTGAAATGAAGAACGACTGTCTAGATCCACAGTTGAGAGTTCTTTTTTTTGAGCATAACCGAAGATATACCAGAGAAGAGCAATGGACGCCAGACCTAACAATGGAATCGAGCTTAAATTTACGGCCTCCCATCCCAGTGAGGTTTGCAATGTGCCTGCAAGCAATGATGAAATGGCAGCAACCCCAAAAACCAAAAAATCATTCACTCCCTGTACAATGGCTTTTTCTGCAGGATGATAGGTTTCTGTAACCATTGTTGTGCCGGCCACAAACATGAAATTCCAGCCCATTCCCAACAAGATCAATGCCGACCAATAATTAAGAACTTCGCTCCCAGAAATATTAATTCCAATACACAAAATATTTAGCAATATCCCTGTAAAAATAATGGGAACCGATCCAAAACGATGAATTAGAGAACCTGTAAAAACTGATGGAGCAAACATTCCTACTACATGCCACTGAATAACGAAAGCCGCATCACTAAACGGATGTCCACTGCCTTCAGTCATAGCCAGCGGAGTAGCAGTCATTATCATCGCCATGACTCCATATCCCACCATCGAAGACAGTGCAGCAACAATAAATTTTGGCTGGCTGAAAATTTCCTTCAAGGGACGTGTTTCTCCTTTTTGTTCTACAGCACTAGGCCGGGGAAGCCGCGTCCTCAGCAAAATTGAAAAAATCAAAAAATGGAATAAAATGACAAACAGATAACTTCCGGCAAACTGAGCATTCGGAATCAGATCTTTCGCCTTGGATGCTACAGTCGGTCCAATAAAACCAGCAACGATTCCTCCGAACATAACTAAAGAAACAGCTTTTGTTCGAAACTCTTTAGTGGCCACATCTGCCGCAGCAAAGCGATAAAGTTGAGCAAAACCGCTCAAAATTCCCAGACAAAAAATACTCAGACAAAAGAAAGTAAAATTGAAGTAAATAATTGACAATGCAGCAGACACTGCACCAATTGATCCGATTCCAGTACCAATCATGAAACCGTAGCGCCTTCCCACACGTTTCATCAGGAATGAAGCCGGAATCCCGGCCAGCATGGTGCCAATCAAATGAAATGCAAGAGGTAATGTTGCCAAAGCTTTATTGTCCGCAATTTGAAAACCAACCAGTGGAGAAGCTGAAACCGTGAGGCTGCTGGTACTTCCTGTAAGTGCAAAACAAACACTCAACAGCAAAATGGTTTTCAATAAATCAAATTCAGCTCTGGACATGCATAAAAATAAAGAAATATGTTTAAATTAAAGAGCGGTTATTCTAACATGATTCTATCCTTCCTCCAAGCTGGAGAAGACTAACACTTCAAATAAAAAACAGCATGAACGAATTTATTGAACAATACTGGTCGTTTTACAATGCAGGAGTAACTGTCTTTCTCTTTGCAGGTCTGGCATTGGTGATCAAACTCCTTTTTTTTAAACGTAAGCGTCACAAAAAGGAGCCCCACCTCGCATTTAAACATTGGAATCATCGCTTCGAAAATGATTTCGGGCGCCTGGAAAAAGAGCTGCATGTTAAGCCATTTTTGCCTAAAGAAGCGACTAAGATGTTAATGAAAGCCAGAAAAAAAGAAGACAAGGAAGAAAAAAGAAAAGACAAAGAAAAAAGTGCAGAAACCATAACTACAATCCGCGAAAAATTAAAAGGCGGCCTTAAAACTGAGGAAGTTTTAAAACAACATTCAAACTGCGTTTATGTGCTCACATTTATCGGCAGCATCATGGCTTCAGAAGTTGAGCAGCTTCGGGATCAAATTTCATTTCTCTTACAAGTAGCACAACCTGCGGACGAAATTGTTGTTCGCCTTACCAGTCCCGGAGGCGCAGTTCCTCAATACGGATTAGCGAGTTCTCAACTAGAGCGTCTTAAGCAGGCAGGATTGCGCTGCGTAGTCTGCGTGGACACTGTGGCGGCCAGCGGAGGATATATGATGGCGGCTGTTGCAGACAAAATCATTGCTGCTCCATTTGCTATTATAGGATCCATTGGGGTTGTTGCCGGGATTCCCAACTTCCACCGTGTTTTGCAAAAGAATGAAGTGGACTATCACCTCTTTACTGCAGGAAAATACAAACGCACTGTAACACCCTTTTCAGAAGTTACAGATGAAGGCAAACAAAAAATGCAGGACGACATTGTGGCCATTCACGAGGCATTCAAGCGCCTGATTAAAGATGGACGGCCTGATGTTGACATAGAGAAAATTGCAACTGGTGAATATTGGCTTGCCTCACAGGCGAAAGAAAAGGGACTGGTCGATGAAATAATGACCAGCGACGACTATCTTTGCAGTAAACTCGATGATTGTGAAGTAATTGAAATCAAAACAGAATTTGAACAAAATCGCCTGGAAAAACTAATCGAAGGAGGGGTTTCCTTGTTCCGGCAATGGACCAGTTCCAGAATTCCCGGAGTTGGAGAAGAGCTGGATGATGTTCGTCAACGGTACCAGTGAAAAGGCGAATATTAAAACTGGAAAAATGAAGACGGTCTGATCACTTGCCTTACTTTCACAATGTTTTAAAGCAAACAGCTTTCTGCCAAACATTAAATTTCTCCAAGGAAATAACCGCATCCTGGTAATTTCAACTTATCATTTTTGATTGTACATCTGCGCATCAGAGCTTTGGGAGTGAGATCTTTCAATGTTTTGTGCGGCAGGTTGATGTCATGATCTTCTGCAGAAAAATTGGCTGCAATCAGCAATGTTTCTTTTTCCAGTTTTCTTTCAAAAACATAACATTCACCTTCAATCAGTACCTCTCGGAAATGCCCGCTATGTAGTGCAGGATGTGCTTTGCGAATTTTTAGCATTTCTCGCAGAACATTATAGCTGCTGTATGGATAAGCCAGTGCCTGATCAAGAGATAAATTATTTTTTGCCGGCAGCCAAGGTTTTGCCCCAGAATTGAAACCCTGGTTTGGTGCAGTGGAGTCCCAAGGAAAAGGAAGACGACATCCATCACGTCCCTTAATGTCAGGCCAGAAGCGAATACCCTGTGGATCCCTCACCTCGTCCTTTGAGATTGGATACTCCTCCATATCAACTTCTTCACCATAATAAATAATCGGCGTGCCTCTTAAAGAGAGTAATAACAAGAGCATCATTTGCTGAAAGCCCTCACGCTCAGCAAAGCAATTGAAACGGGTTATCATGCGAGTACAGTCATGGTTGCTCAAAGACCAACACGGCCAACCATCTTCGATCATTTCCTCTGTAAAACGTACCACATGATCAAAGTACTCAGCATTCATCTCTTTACTTAACATCGCAAAGGTATATGCCATGTGCAATCCATCACCGTGCTTGACATAATCAGTCCCCAATTTAAGCGTAGTATCCAAGCCTGAGCCACTGCCGATTTCAGCAATCGAAGTTATGCTTGCTTTCTCATTAAAAATATTGCGCAGAAAGTGAATAAACTCCAGATTTTCAGGACGATCTTTAGAATATTTGGTAATGTACCCGCTTAGCGGATTTGCCTCTTGTCCGTCCTCCATAGGCAGAGAAACAGCAGGGCGTTTGGGATTATCGCGCAATTGTCGATCATGGGCATAATAATTTGCTGTATCCAAACGAAACCCGTCTACACCGAGATTCATCCAGAATCGCACAACATCAGCCAGTGCCTCCCTTACCTCAGGATTATACCAGTTCAAATCCGGTTGCTCAGGCAAAAAATTGTGTAAATAATATTGTTTTCTTTGCGGTTCATAAGTCCAGGCGGCACCGCCAAACACTGCGAGCCAGTTATTCGGCAATGCTCCGTCTGGTTTTGGGTCAGCCCAAACGTACCAATCTGCTTTGGCGTTAATGCGATTTTTTCTGGATTCTTGAAACCATTTGTGTTGATCAGAAGAATGGTTCAAAACCAAATCCAAAATAATTTTGACTCCGCGCAGATGAGCCTCATTCACCAAACGATCAAAATCTTCCAATGTTCCGTAATCCGAATCAATATCGCAATATTCACTTACATCGTAGCCAAAATCCGCCTGTGGCGAAGGGAAAAAAGGTGATATCCAAATAGCATCAATTCCTAAACCTCCACCATTTCCGTCATTGAGATGATCTAATTTTTCGATAACGCCTTTCAAGTCTCCGATCCCATCGTTGTTTGAGTCGTAAAAGCTCCGTGGATAAATTTGGTAAATAACTGCAGATTTCCACCAGTCTTCATTGAGTGTCCCTTTAATGTAATTACCTGCATTACTCATGTTTATCTCTTGAAAATGAAGTTATTAATGACCAATTAGCATTTCATTGCATCAGGCCTTCACAGAACCAGTTACCAGTCCACGGACGAAGTAACGCTGCAGAGTAAAGAACACAATCAGTGGTACAATAATCGAAATGAAAGCACTGCTGGTTAAAATCTCCCAGTTATCACCGCGTGAACCCAACAGTTCCCTTAATTTTGAAGTCAGTACGATCTGGTTATCTTGTTTACCAAGGAAAACTAGTGCCACCAATAAATCGTTCCAAACCCACAAAAATTGAAAAATACAAAATGAAGCCAAGGCAGGAACTGATAACGGAAGAACCAGTCTGGTAAAAATCTGGAAATGCGTTGCCCCGTCAATACGGGCAGATTCTATGATCTCTCGGGGCAGACTTCCCATATAATTACGCAGAAGATAAATTGCCAGCGGCAAACCAAATCCGGTGTGTGCCAGCCAGATCCCTGGATACGATTTAGCCACTACGCCAAAATAGTTTCCAATTTCATTGTACATGCTCAACAGCGGAATCAAGGACATCTGTAGAGGTACAACCAGCAACCCAACAACACTAACAAAAAGAAACCGCCGCCAGGGAAACTCCATCCAGGCAAACGCGTAAGCAGCAAAAGAGGCTATCATTATAGGAATGACAGTAGCCGGAATCGTTACTCTCAGCGTATTGATGAATGATTGTCCAACACCCTCTGAAGATAATACTTCACGATAATTGTCTAATGAAAAAGTGGGGGGAACTTTGGCAACATAAAAAATCCGTTTACCTCGTTTATGTTTGAAAGGAACATTAGAGACCCATTCGTAGTCACCGCTTTCCTGCAGAGTAAAAAGACTGCTGTCTTTGAATTTTACGGTATCTCCAGCTTCATGGGCAGTCAGATTACGATAATTTGTACTGAAGGTTTGGATTTTTTTACCTCCTGGTTCAAGCAAGTTTCCGGCAATGACATATTTTCCATTACGTTCGACCTGATCTTCCTGGATTCCAGTTCTCCTGAATTCGCTCCTTTCTGCAGTAGAAAGTGCGGTCCACCATCCTGTAAGTGCCAGCTGATCCTTGTCACGGAATGAACTCACAAACAGACCTATTGTTGGCAATATCCAAAGCAGCACCAAAATCAGCAGTCCCATTGAGTTAATTATCCGCCCAAAAGAAAATGATTTGCGTTTCATAGGAATCATCGTGACTCCTCTTCTTTCCGGAAGTTCTCGATATTCCATATCATAATCGGAATTACCGCTATCATTATCATCAGTGCAATCACACTTCCCCGTCCGGAATCTCCACCGCCCCGGAACATCCAGTCAAACATCAGGTTTGCCAAAACTTCTGTGCCCCACTGCCCATTGGTCATGGCAAGCACAATGTCAAATATTTTAAGGACAATTATCGTTATTGTGGTCCAAACAACCAAGATGGTTCCTATAATTTGGGGAATCATTATTTTGAAAAAAATTTGAATTTCGCTGGCTCCATCAATGCGTGCAGCTTCCAACGTTTCTTCCGGAATGCTGCGTAGCGCTGCACTGAAAATCACCATCGCAAAGCCAGTTTGAATCCAGACCAAGATCACCATCAAGAAAAAATTATTCCAGAAAGGAAGTGTTATCCATGCTTGTGGTTCACCACCTAATAACATTACGAATGCATTCAAACTTCCGATTTGATCGGCATCCGGACCTCGGAAATCATAAACAAACTTCCAAATCACGCTGGCTCCAACAAATGAGATGGCCATCGGCATAAATATTAAGGACTTGGCAAGCGTACCCCATGAAACTTTATCTGCAAGTACTGCCACTACCAACCCAAAAACTACACTCAAGCTTGGTACAAACACCAGCCACAGGAGATTGTTCAAAACCGCATGCAGGAATTCAGGATTTTCAAAGGCCCATATGTAATTTTTAAGACCTACAAAGTCAAAGCCTCCAAAGTTAAAAAAACTCAAACGGATGGTTTCACAAACCGGATAAACAAGATAAACGCTGAGCAGGACCAAAGCCGGAGTCAAAAACAACCAGGGCTGAATTGCTCTTCTCCATCGATCTTTACTGTGGGAAAAATCATCTGTATCAGGGAAAATCTGCTCAAGCATAAAATTGGTGCCTGCGAAATAGAGCACGCAAACTCCAATACCTAAAACAACAGCATATAATGCATCCAAGAGTTGTTCTAACATAACGGATTTTTTTAGAGAGGGAGGGTGTGGTATAAAGGACTCGAATCGGAAGGGCCGCCTCTTACATGGTGGAAACTAGGCTCTTTTCATGCTGCCTTTCACAAGGCTACACAAAGGCATAATCCCACTTTTGGCCGACACGTTGGTCAGCCCTACCGAAAATTTTGGATCCCTTACTTAATGGAATCCCAACTGGACTGCACATTATCGGCGACTTTTTTGGCAGAAGCACCGCTCACAAAGTACACCATTTGACTCCAGAAAGAGCCGGCACCAATAGAACCAGGCATCAGGTCGGAACCATCGAAACGGAAGGTGGTTGCGTTTTGCAGAATTTCACCTTGCTTACGCAAAATACCACTGGAGTATTTGCTCAGGTCTACGCCTTTATGTGGAGTCAGAAATCCAGCGCGTGCCATCCAAATTTCGTGAGATTTTGGATGCTGGAGATACTCCATAAAAGCACGGGTAGCACTGCTGTCTTTGGTTATTGCAAGCAAAGTTCCGCCACCCAGAACAGGGTTCCCCAATTTCTTCGTGGAATAAGAGGGGAAATAGAAGAAATCTGCGTCAACTCCAACTTTCACACTTTTTGGAAAGAAAGCCGGAATGAAGCTAGCCTGGCGGTGCATATAGCAGCGAGGCGGTACAGTGAACAAGCCTTTTGGACTGTCTCTGAAATCAGTCGATCCGACAGCAGCCATACCGCCGTCTACATACTTGCTGTTTTTTGCAAACTGACCAAAAGTTTCAATTGCACTCACTACACGCGGGTCATTGAATTTAACTTCATTGGTCACCCATCCATCATAAACTGAAGGAGACTGTGTACGCAGCATCAAATCCTCGACCCAGTCAGTTGCCGGCCAGCCTGTGGCGTCTCCGGAACCAAGACCGATGCACCATGGAGTTCCTCCATCTTTAACAATCTGATTGCTCAAAGCAATCAACTCTTCCATGGTCTTCGGCAAAGAATATCCTGCAGACTCGAAGTTCTCAGGAACATACCAGACCAACGACTTCACGTTCACGTTGAAGAAAAATCCGTAGAACTGGTCTTTTCCTCCCTTGTTTTTGTATGTACCAAGGTCAACCCAGGACTGTCCTGCTGCATAATTTCTCTTGACCCAGTTCTCAGTTTTGCTGCCCAAAGGAACCAGCCCTCCGATTGCAGCCATGTTTGCCGCAAGTCCGGGTTGAGGAAAAGCAGCAATGTTTGGTGGACTACCAGCCTTGATGTCTATCACGATTTGCTGCTCGAAACTGTCCGAACCAGCATATTCAATCTTGGCCCCGGTGGACTTTTCGAAATAGGCGGTAACAGCTTCAAAGCTTTCCTCATCTCCGGTCAACCAAGGACCTGAAATCGAAACTGTCTGTCCATTAAGATTCGGACCTTTGTACTTTCCCGCCAACGCAGGCAGGCACATCAGCGTTGTGGAAACAACTGCCAGCAACGCAACTTTCATAGCATTCATAAAATATTTCATATCCCAACTCCTTTTCTTCGATTAGCAATTACGGTATGGCAACTAACCAAACCGTAAAACAAGGATTCAATTACTTATCAAAACGTTTTGGATAGTAATTAAAACACAACTTAATGTAGAACGTATTCCAGAAAAATTAATAAGTCAACTCATATTTGATATTTTGTTATTTTTTCAGGAAAAACCTCGTCAGTGCTTGACATATAAACTGATTGAGTGCTAGATGAAAGGACCAGCCAAATTTCAACTAGAGATAAGTAAACACCATGAGTAAATTCCCAGAAAATTTCGTATGGGGAGTTTCTACTTCCAGCTATCAAATTGAAGGTGCTGTAAATACGGACGGACGGGGACCAACGATTTGGGACACCTTTTGTGAAGTCGCGGGAAACATTGTTGATCAAACCAACGGTGCAGTTGCCTGTGACCATTATCACCGTTATCCGGAAGACATCCGTTTGATGATGGAACTTGGAGCAAAAGCCTATCGCTTTTCCACAGCGTGGTCTCGTATCCAACCTGAAGGATTTGGGGCAGTTAACCAAGCCGGAATCGATTTTTACAAATCTCTCATCGATTTTCTGTTGAAGAATAACATTGAGCCGTGGCTATGCCTGAATCACTGGGATTTACCACAAGGTTTAGAAAATCTCGGTGGCTGGCGCAACCGGGAAACCGCATTCCGTTTTGCCGAATATGCAGAAATCATGGCCCAGTTTTTCGGTGATTCAGTTCCAAATTTTATCACGCACAATGAGCCGAATGTGGTGGCGTTGTTGGGTCATGGATGGGGCTGGCATGCTCCTGGATTGCAAGATGCCGAAGCAGTGATGTCCACAACTCACCACCTGAATCTGGCACATGGTTTGGCGGTTTCCGCAATTCATAAAACAGTTCCGGATGCAAACATTGGAACGGTGATCGCAATGCAACCCGTAGTGGACTGGAACAGAGATTCAGAGGGCAGCGCACGGCTTGACGCTCTTTACAACCGGGCTTTTACAGATCCAGTGCTGTTGGGAACTTATCCGGAATTGCTTCGTGAAGAGCTTGCTCCCTTTGTGCATAATGGTGATTTGGAGACGATCCACCAGCCACTTGATTTTTTTGGTCTTAATCACTACACTACCATGCGTGCCCGCTCTGCGCCTGGAACTGCAGTTGGAGTGGAAATTCTTCCTCCTTCACGGGAAATACCGCAAACCATCAAAGGCTGGGAGATCAACCCGGCAATGCTCCACCAACAACTACTCGAATTTAAGAATCGCTACGGGAATCCGCCGATTTACATAACTGAAAACGGTTGTGCGTCTCCGGATGTATTGGATGCCGATGGGAGGGTTTCCGATCCAGATCGAGCGGACTATTTTCGGGATTATTTGAGCGCCGCTTCCCATGCAATTGAAGACGGCGTGAATTTAAAAGGCTATTTTGCCTGGTCGCTCCTTGATAATTTTGAATGGGCAGAAGGCTACACTCAACGTTTTGGAATCGTTTATGTGGACTACCCAACACAGAAACGTATTCCCAAAGATTCATTTTATTTTTTGAAAAACATCTATCAAAATAATGAAGTTTAGTTTTTACCTTCATAAGCAATCTATAATCCTCTTGACAGCAAACCCGATTTGTGGAATTCTGCACTGGAATAAAAGAAGAATTTAATTGTTCACATCTCTTTACATTTTTCAGATTCGCAAACACAGGAATAAGAAATGGCAGATGTAAAAATGCAGTCCATTTTTAAGCAATTCGGCAAGACCGAGGTTATACACGGAGTCGATCTAGAAATCAAAGATAACGAATTTGTTGTCTTTGTAGGACCTTCCGGTTGCGGCAAATCAACTCTTCTGCGTTTGATTGCAGGCTTAGAGGACGTGACCAGCGGTGAAATTGAAATCGATGGCGTCCGGGTCGATTACCTGCCGCCGGCCAAACGCGGAATTGCGATGGTTTTTCAGTCTTATGCCCTCTACCCGCACATGAATGTTTACCAAAACATGTCATTTGGTTTGAGACTGGCAAAGACCGACAAAAAGGTAACTGATCAAAAAGTCAGGGAAGCAGCAGAGATTTTGCAGATTACAGAATTGCTGGAACGAAAACCTAAAGAACTTTCAGGAGGACAAAGACAAAGAGTTGCCATCGGCCGTGCCATAGTCAGGGATCCAAAGGTTTTCCTTTTCGATGAACCACTTTCAAATCTGGATGCAAAACTTAGAGTACAAATGCGTATTGAGTTGACAAAATTGCATCGTGAACTGAATGCCACCATGATTTATGTAACCCACGACCAAGTGGAAGCCATGACGATGGCTGACAAAATTGTGGTACTCCAGGAGGGCTACGTGGAGCAGATTGGAGCGCCATTAGAGTTGTATCATAATCCTGTAAACTTGTTTGTAGCTGGGTTTATCGGATCTCCGGCAATGAATTTTTTAGATGGAAAAATTTCAGGAATTTCAGAGCATGCTGTTGAGTTTGAATTAGAAAATCTGGAAAAAATTCAAATCCCATGTTCCCCCGGAGAGGATGCAACTACAGGTAACCTTGTTAGAGCTGGAGTTCGTCCAGAACACCTGGAACTGACAGGAGAAGGAAACGCGAAATTACGTGGTGAGGTTTTTGCTGTCGAGCGGCTCGGCGGGGAAACATACCTTTATGTTCACACTGAAAAAGATAAAGCACTGACAGTTCACGCTCCTGGTGACAAAGTAGTCAGCGTGGGAGATTTGGTGTCAATCGAATTTTCTCCTCAAACCTGCCATCTATTTGACAGCAAGGGACAGGTTTTTGAAAAATTGGCAGCCTGATTTTTCTGCAACTACGGAATAAATTCTGCTTCGGCGGTAACTGCCAATTGAGACTGATAATCCAGCACACGCAGTTTTGCAGTATCGTTGCCGTTGAGGTCTCCGGTAAGAGTAAAATCATGCAGGTCAAAAACCGGGCGCTTCCCCCTGAACCGGAACCTCTTCAATTCACTTCCGGATTTACGAGCAGCAAACAACGAAAGCCATGTTGCCAGCAATGGTCCATGAACTACTAATCCTGGATAACCTTCAACTTCCGTTGCATAAGGCCGGTCATAGTGGATGCGGTGACCATTGAAGGTCAGTGCAGAAAAGCGGAACAGTTGTAATGGATCAGAATGCATCTCCTCTACCCATTCACCAGTCATTTCCGGGTCATCAATAGGACGAACCTTTGGGTCTGAATCTGTATAAACGATCTCCCTGATTTCTGTAGCACAGAGAACTTCCATAGCATGGAAATCCCGGCGAATATTAACAAAAATCAACTCACCACCACTGCCGTTTTTTCTGATGATATCGGTGATGCACCAAGTCACTCTCACTTCGTCTCCGACTCGCAACGGTTGATGGAATTCATATTCTCCTCCGGCAAACATCCGACGTTTTAACGAAATTGGTGGCATGAAACCCCCTCGTACAGGATGACCATCTTCCCCAATCTCTTCAGGCGAAACTGATGGTTCTCCTAAGATCAACAAGGCCAGCGGAAAGACTGATTCTCCAGAAGAAGGCGGATTGTCTGTAATATTTAATGTATGGTAAAGGCGCGTAGTGTTGACTTCGGAAAGTTGCTCTTTAAAAACCTCCGTTTTACCGATCCATGCCTCGTATTCGGGAATCATTAGCCATTCTCAATAGTTAGTTTTTAGCAAATTCAGCACGAATTGCTTCACCGTGCTGATTCAGGGCTGGTACCTCTCTGAGTGAATTATCAGGAGAGTTGTCAAAAATTGCCGGCGGAGCCGGTAACCGAATACTGCCTTCCGGATTGGAAATGACTGTACGCCGCAGAACTGGATGAGAGGAAAAACCATGCACATCGTTGAGCGTGCCGTAAGCAATCTCAGACTTTTTTAGTTTGTCAGAGGTCTCAGCATGATCCATTTTGCTGATTACATCTGCAGCAAAACCATCCACAACAGTACGGTTTTTTATGCGAGAGGAATTGTCCGGATACTGCTCAGCGAAATCTGTATCCTCCAGAATATCTGTACAAAAACTTAGCCATTCACGCTCGTTCTGTATTGACAGTAAAATCGTCTTACCGTCAGCTGTTTTGAATGCTCCGTAGGGACAGATCGACGGATGGGCCAGCCCGATTCTTTCAGGTGCCTTGCCTCCATAATCGTGCCACAATAAAGGCACGGCCATCCAGTCTGCCAAAGCATCAAAGAGAGAGACCTCGATGTGTCTGCCCTGGCCGCTTATGCTTCTGGCAATCAAAGATTCCAGAACTGCCGACCACGAATACATTCCTGCGGCAATATCAGCAACAGAAATTCCAACCCTACCAGGAGCATCCACAGAACCAGTAATCGAAGAGAGTCCTGTTTCCGCCTGAATCAGCAGATCATATGCCTTCATTTTCGACCAATCTCCCTGACTCCCATAACCGCTGATTGAACAGGTGATCAGTTTTTTGTTTTCTTTACGTAACCCAGTGAGGTTAATTCCAAGTTTTTTTAAAGCACCTGGCTTTAAATTTTCAATCAATATGTCAGCTTTTAGTAACATTGAATACAAAAGTCGATAATCTTCTGGCTGGTTCAAATCCATTGTAATCGACTCTTTACCTCGATTGAGCCAGACGAAGTAGGCCGAATGGCCATTTACGACATGGTCGTAATTGCGGGCAAAATCTCCTTCCGGACGCTCAACTTTAATTACCCTCGCACCGGCATCAGCCAGCCTAGAAGCAGCAAACGGTGCGGCAACAGCCTGCTCCAGACTCACCACCAGCAACCCATCCAACGTGCCCATCAGTACGACCTCGGTAAGCCAAGCACATGCTCGGCAATGTAGGAAAGTATGAGATTGGTAGAAATCGGCGCTATCTGATACAACCGTGTTTCCCTGTACTTGCGTTCAACATCATACTCTTCGGCAAAACCGTAACCACCATGAGTTTGCATACATGCTTCAGCCGCTTTCCAGCTCGCTGCGGAAGCAAGTAATTTTGCCACATTCGCCTCCGCTCCCAGTCGTTTTTCGTCTTCATACAAAAGTGCTGCCTTCTCTGTCATCAATGCTGCGGCTTCTGTTTCTGCATATGCTTGTGCAATTGGGAACTGAATGCCTTGATTCATACCGATTGGACGATCAAATACGATCCTTTCGTTGGCATAAGCTGTCGCTTTTTTGATGAACCAGCGGGAATCACCAATGCACTCTGACGCTATAAGTATCCGTTCCGCGTTCATACCGTCAATGATATAACGGAATCCTTTCCCCTCCTCGCCAATTAAATTTTCTTGAGGAACTCGTAACTCGTCAAAAAAAACTTCCGTCGTCGCATGGTTAACCATTGTTCGGATAGGGCGGATTGTCAGCTCCTTACCAATGGTACCTCGCATATCAACAATGAAAACAGACAATCCATTGGTCCGTTTCTCTACCTTGTCACGATGTGTAGTTCTAGCCAACAATAACATCAGGTCTGAATGCTCTGCCCGAGATGTCCAGACCTTTTGACCGTTTATGATGTATGAGTCACCATCTTTTCGGGCAGTAGTTTTCAAGGCCAGCGTATCGGTACCACTGCCTGGTTCGGTTACACCAAATGCCTGCAGGCGTAAACTGCCTTCTGCAATTCCGGGGAGGTATCGTTTTTTCTGTTCGTCAGATCCGTGCCGCAGCAAGGTTCCCATGATGTACATTTGAGCATGACAGGCAGCACCGTTTCCTCCAGAATTGTGAATTTCTTCCAAGATCACAGCTGCTGCACTGAGTTTTAGCCCGCTGCCTCCATATTCTTCCGGGATCAAACATCCAAGGTACCCTTGATCTGACAGTGCCTTCACAAACTCAGAGGGATATGTCCGTTTACGGTCTTTTTCCCTCCAGTACTCATTAGGAAACTTGAGACACAGGGCTTTTATTCCTTCTCTGATGGCCTTGATATTCTGATCATCGTCAAACATGGAATTGTTCGCAAAATGTAGATGCTTGCCATGGCCCTTTTCAAGGCTTGCAACAGTACATTAATTTTTTTATAGTCTCAGGCAGGAAAAAGTATAAATCAACAAAAATGTGGTTCCGGCAGTCTTCTTAAATTACCGACTAAGCAATAATTCTGTCCAGAAAGATTTCTTTTCATTTCGACAGCATTGATTCTTTGTCACCGCGGTTCAACAAGTTGGCCGAAATACCAACCGCACTATCCCGCTGATAAACTTTTTATTTTGCATAGCGTTATCTCCTGCGTTTAGGTCGTTTTCCGGACCCACAACTTTTTAGCCACCGCTATGTCTGCTCCGGCGATAATGTCTTGCACCATTTCCGGAAGCCTGCCGAAAGTCTGAGGACACTCGGACTCATCCAAAATTCCCTTACGTCCACTCCGTACCTGCTCCGAAGT
>UINC01001122.1_pt1 | contig 14418 bp, 11 predicted proteins | sample 5385821 | NCBI WGS metagenome assembly UINC01 (sample SAMEA4666929, study PRJEB26691) | marine metagenome | isolation source: Pacific Ocean | place: Pacific Ocean | collected 2011-10-13 | reverse complement strand
AACACACCGGAACGGGGTTTGGGCTCAAAGTAGGAGGACTTGGGAGGCATGAGGTCGCTGTCGTCGGCGACGGCCATGAGCTCGGCGACCGACGTGGCATGCACGACGAAGCCCACCCGGTCGTCGGCGTCGCACCGGCGGACCAGGGCGGCGAGGCCGACCGGCTCAGGGATGTAGTCGATCATCGGATCGCTGCCCGGGTCGGTGATGCCGAAGGTTGGGGCCAGTACCCCGTCCTGGAGGCGGGACACGTCCAGGCGGTCGACCGCCCGGTAGCCGACCGCCGGCGGTAGTTCGAGGGAGAACCATCGGCCGCCCACGTAGACCCCCACGGTGCCGGGCCCGGTGGGGCGCGCGTCGTTGGCGTCGGCCCTGGGCTGCAGGGTCCCGCAGTCGGCCAGCGCCTCGATGATCGCCTCGGCCCCGCGTCCGGCCCGATCCCCGACCCGACGGTGGAACGGCAGGACCAGCATTTCGGCGTCGGGGAACAGAACGGCCTCGGTCCAATGCAGCGGATGGTCGGGGTCGGTGGGTGCCACACGGTCCCGTGCCTCTACCGCGGCGGCAAGTCGGTGGTGGCCGTCAGTGACGTAGAGGGCCCGGTCGCCCATGGTGTCCATCAGGGCGTCGGCGTCCTCGCCGACCACTGCCCAGACCGTCTGGTGGACGCCCTCGCTGGTGGACTCCAGGATCGGCCTGCTTGCGCTGCACGCGGCAACGACCGCGTCCAGGGCCTCGTCGGTCCTGTAGGTGAGCGAGATCGGGCTGGAGGACATCCCGACCTCGAGCAGGTGGCGGGTCAACAGGTCGGCCCGGCCCGGCCGGACTGACTCGTGGCGCAGGATCCGCCGGTCGTCGGCACCGGTCACGGGGACGAGGCCCAGGATTCCGGTCTGGGCGTGGTCGCCGATCTCCATGCGGTACAGGAACAGGGACGGTCGGTCGTGCGCCAGGTAGGCACCGGCGTCGTATATGCGCTGCATGGCCGCCACACACCCGGCGATCAGGCCGTCCACGTCATCGCGCTTGTCGGGCGGCACGTCCTCCTGGGAGCGGGTCACGTGCAGGAAGCTGTACGGGTTCGATTCGGCCACCGCTGCCCGTTGCCTCGGACTGTACGCGTCGTAGGGACCGGTGGTGACCTGATCGGCCCACACCGGGTCGATGACTAGGCCGGGAAATGCCCTCAGGACGTTCACTGCTAGCGGCCCCTGGTCTGCACCTGGATCACGTTGTCCAGGGCGGCCAACTGTCGGGTGACGTCGACGGTCACCCCCCCAGTCACGTCGATGACGGCCATGGCGGCGTTCGAGCCCTCGAAGACCTTGTTCTCCATGGTCTGGACGTTGATGTCGGCCTGGCGGAGCACCTCCAGCGCGCCGGCTAGCACACCGACCCGGTCAAAGTGTCGGATCGTGATGGTGACTGCGCCCACCCGTGTTTGGACCACGTTTACGCAGTTCATCGGATCGCCGGCCCGGTAGGCCTCGATGACGTCGATGGTGCGGGCCGAGGTGGCGTCCTGGGCCTGCTGGGTGGAGGCCCCGATGTGGTGGGTGCCGACGACCGACGGATGGGAGGCCAACTTCGAGGCGAACTCCCCGGTGCCACTGCTCGGCTCATGTCGGAACACGTCCAGGCCTGCCCGGATGCCCTTGGACTCGATGGCATCCACCAAAGCCTCCTCGTCGACCACCTCGCCGCGGCTGGTGTTCAGCAGGATCGAATTTGGCTTCATCCTGTCCAGGAATCCGGCATCGACGAGGTCGACGGTTTGGTCGCTACCGGGCACATGAATCGACACGATGTCCGATTCAGCCAGGAGGGCGTCGAGGTCGTCGACCAGGCGGATGCCTATGGAGCGGATGCGGGCCTCGATGTCGGTCCGTCGGTCGGACTTGCGCTCGGCCACCACGGTCATGCCGAACGAGCGGGCCCGCTCGGCGACGGCAAGGCCTATCTCTCCCACGCCGACTATGCCGAACGTCTTGCCCATGAGGCCGTCGGCCTTCGAATAGCCATCCTTGTTCCAGGTGCCGTTCCTGAGGTCGTTGGCGGCAGCCGGTATGTGCCGGTCGAGGGCCAGCAGGAGGCCGAGGGTGAGCTCGGCCACCGCGATCGAGTTGGTGCCGGGCACGTTGCAGACGTAGATGCCGGAACTGGCGGCCGCCTGACAATCGATGGTGTTGGTTCCGGCGCCCGAACGCACGATGAGGCCAAGGACGTCGGACCGGTCGATGGTCTCGGCCGTCACTCTGGTGCTGCGTACGACTAGCACGTCGATGCCCTTGATGACATCGGGGATGTCGTCGGCTCCCAACTCGGGAGCGACAATGCACTCGTCTCCCTGCTGGCGGAGGAGGTCGATGTACGACTCAGGTAGCGCGTCGGCGAACAGGATCTTCATGGGTGCTCCTTCAGCACGCCGACGCCGGCACCTCTGGTGCGGACGGCGGGGTAGCCTGCGCGGATCTGGGGTGGCCCTGGGCCGTGGGAGAGCCTACGCAGGGCCGTGCCGGATCACAATGGGCGGTCCGGTCGGCAGCACCGTCGGACCCGGTCACCCGCCACGTTGCGGGGAGTCAGGGGGGCTATGACCCGAGCCATGAACCGCGATGTGATCGTCTCGTGCGCCGTGACCGGCGCCGGCGACACAGCCGGCCGAAGCGAGCACGTGCCGGTCACCCCGGAACAGATCGCAGCGTCGGCACTGGACGCAGCCTCGGCCGGGGCGGCGATCGTGCACTGCCACGTGCGCGACCTCGAGTCCGGAAAGGGCACGCGGACCGTGGACCTCTACCGGGAGGTGGTGGAAAGGATCCGGGAGAAGAACGAAGAGGTGGTCATCAACCTGACGGCCGGCATGGGTGGTGACCTGAACGTGGGTCCGGACGACGACCCGATGGCGTGGCAGCCCGGCACCGACCTGGTCGGTGGCCTCGAACGCCTGGCACACGTGGAGGCCATCCGGCCCGACATCTGTTCCATGGACTGCGGGTCGCTGAACTTCGGCGATGACAACGAGGTGTACGTCTCCACCCCGTCGATGCTGCGGATAATGGCGAAGCGGGTCCGGGAGCTGGGCGTCCGGCCCGAGCTGGAGGTCTTCGACACCGGAAACCTGTGGTTCGCCGAGACGATGATCGCCGAGGGCCTGATCGACGCCCCGTACTGGATCCAGCTCTGCCTGTCGATCCCCTACGGAACGCCCCTGGACATCGGGATCCTGCAGGCCATGGTGAACCGCCTGCCTGACGAGGCCGAGTTCACGTCGTTCGGCCTGGGGGCCATGCAGATGCCGATGGCCACCCAGTCGGTGATGCTGGGAGGCCACGTACGGGTCGGCCTGGAGGACAACCTCTACCTGGAGCGTGGGGTCCTGGCCACCAACGCACAACTGGTCTCCAAGGCCGTGATGCTCATCGAGCTCATGGGTGCTCGGATCCAGACGCCGGCCGACGCCCGCCGGACCCTGAAGATCGGCTGATCCGGGAGCCGAGTGGAGAGGTATGTGCCGGTGACGGAACCGCGCACCATCGGGGTGGTCGGCACCGGGGTCATCGGCGCCGGCTGGGCCGTCCGGGCACTGGCCCGGGGCCATGACGTCGTGGCCTGGGATCCGGCCCCCGGTGCGTCCGACAGGCTCGGGTCCGCCGTTCGGAGGGCCTGGCCGTCGGCCGCCAGGCTGGGGCTGTTCCCCGGCGCCGATCCGTCCCGCCTGACGTGGGCCGACTCCGCCGAGGGGTTGGCGGCCCGAGTGGACTGGATCCAGGAGAGCGCTCCGGAGGACGAGGAGGTGAAGCGGCCGCTGATCCGGTCGCTGGCCGCCCACTCGGGGCCCGAGGTGGTGATCGCCTCCAGTTCCTCGGGCCTGCTCCCCACCCGGCTCCAGGACGGTTGCGAGCATCCGGAGCGGATCCTCATCGGCCATCCCTTCAACCCCGTGTACCTGCTGCCGCTTGTCGAGGTGGTGGCTGGGGAGCAGACCTCCCGGGCCGGCATGGACGCGGCGGTAGCCCACTACGACGACCTGGTGATGTACCCGCTCGTGGTACGCACCGAGATCGAGGGCTACCTGTCGGACCGCCTACAGGAGGCGCTGTGGCGCGAGGTCCTCCACCTGGTCAACGACGGCGTGGCCACGACCCGGGAACTGGACGACGCCGTGAGCTACGGCCCGGGGCTCCGGTGGGCAGGCATGGGCACCAACCTCACCTTCCACCTGGCCGGGGGAGAACAGGGCATGCGGCACATGCTCCGGCAGTTCGGACCGGCCCTGAAGCTGCCCTGGACGAAGCTGGAGGCGCCCGAGCTGACCGATGAGTTGATCGAGGCCATGGCGGATGGTTGCGAGGCACAGGCCGACGGCCGGAGCATCGACGAGCTGGAGCGACTCCGGGACGACTACGTGATCGGCGTGATGCGCTCGTTGCGCCCCCTCGACCTGGGCGCCGGTCGCCTCATTGCAGAACGGGAGGCTCGTATCCACGAGGCCTCGGGCGTGTCGACCTGGGCCACCGGCGATCCGGTGGCGGCACCGTTGGCCCTGTACGAGGCGCCGGTCGAGCCGGACTGGGTGGACTACAACGGCCACATGTCCGAGTGGGCCTTCCTGACCGCGTTCGGCTGGGCCAGCGACAAGCTGTTCCGGTACATCGGGATCGACGAGGACTATCGTGCGGCCGGCCACTCCCTCTTCACCGTGGAGACCCACCTCAACTACCTGAAGGAGGCCTCCCTCGGGGATCCGTTGCGCTTCACGACCCAGGTGCTGGGCGTCGACGCCAGGCGGGTCCACTTCTTCCACGCCATGGAGCACGCGGGTACCGGCGAGCTGCTGTGCACCACCGAGCAGATGCTGCTCCACCTGGACACCGATGCCGGTGCCACTACGCCGATCCTGTCGGGTCCGGCCGCCGCGCTGGCCGCCATCGCCGATGCCCACGCCGATCTGCCCGTCCCACCCCAGGTGGGGCGGGTGATGGGCCTCACCTGAACACCTGACCGGTACCCGAACCCCGGAGCACGCCATGGACTTCGCCCTGACAGACGAACAGGAGATGATCGTCGAGACGGTCCGTTCCTTCGTCGAGCGCGAGCTGGTTCCCCACGAGGACGAGGTCGAGCGGCTCGGCGACGTGGAGCCGGACCTGGTGGCCCGTATCCGCGAACGGTCGTTGGCCGCCGGCATCTACGCGGCCAACATGCCTGCCGAACTGGGTGGCGGCGGTCTGGACAACCTCACCATGGCGCTGGTGGACAGGGCCTTCGGCTGGACGCAGTATGCGCTGCACTACGTGGTGGCCCGTCCCTCCAACATCCTGCAGGCCTGCATCGGCGACCAGGTCGAGGAGTACCTGCTCCCGACGATCAGGGGCGAGCGGGTCGACTGCCTTGCCATGAGCGAACCGGGCGCCGGCTCGGACGTGAGGGGCATGTCATGTCGGGCCGTCCGGGACGGCGACGACTTCGTCGTCAACGGCACCAAGCACTTCATCAGCCACGCCGACCTCGCCGACTACACGATCCTGTTCGCCGCGACCGGGGAGGAGAACACCCCCAGGGGGCCCAAGAAGCTGATCACGTCATTCCTCGTAGACCACGACACGCCGGGCCTCAAGTTGGCGCCCGGCTACAACTCGGTGTCCAACCGCGGCTACCACAATCTGATCCTGAACTTCGACGACTGTCGGGTGCCGGCGTCGAAGGTACTGGGCGAGGAGAACCGGGGCTTCGAGGTGGCCAACGAGTGGCTGGGCTCCACCCGCCTGCAGGTTGCCTCGGTGTGCTTGGGGCGGGCCGACCGGGCGATGTCGGTGGCGCTGGACTGGGCCGCGTCCCGGGAGCAGTTCGGCCAAAAGATCGGAAAGTTCCAGGGTGTGTCGTTCAAGTTGGCCGACATGCGCACCAGGATGGTCGAGGCCGAGCTGATGACCTACCGGGCGGCGTGGTTGATGGACCATGGCGACATGTCGGACGGCGACGCGGCCATGGCCAAGATCTCGTCCACCGAGATGCTGCAGTTCGTATCCGACGAGGCCATCCAGATCCTGGGTGGGATGGGCCTGATGGAGGAGTTGCCGCTGGAGCGCATCTGGCGGGATGCCCGTGTCGACCGGATCTGGGACGGCACGAGCGAGATCCAACGTCACATCCTTAGCCGCGAGATGCTCCGCCCGTTGGGCGCCTGAGTGATTGCCCACTGGCAGGATCGACGTGAACCGACTGGCCCGCCTCCNGGCAGGATCGACGTGAACCGACTGGCCCGCCTCCTGGCCCCGGGTTCGATCGCTGTGATCGGTGGCCGCCCGGCCGCCCTGGCCGTCGAGCAGTGCCTGGCGCTCGGCTTCGAGGGCGAAATCTGGCCGGTCCATCCGACGCGGTCGGATCTGGCGGGCATTCCGACCGTGCCGACCGTGGCCGACCTGCCCGGGTCGCCGGACGCCGCCCTGGTGGCGGTCAACCGCCACGCCACCATCGACGCGGTGGCAGCCCTTGCCGCCCTCGGAGCCGGTGCGGCGGTCTGCTACGCCTCGGGCTTCGCCGAGGTGGGTGGGGTCGGGGTCGACCTCCAGGCCGATCTGGTCGCAGCGGCCCGTTCGATGCCGGTGGTGGGTCCCAACTGCTACGGCACGGTGGCCGCAACGGTCGGGGCGGCCCTCTGGCCCGACCAGCAGGGCCTGCGACGTACCGGACGCGGGGTGGCCCTCGTGACCCAGAGCGGCAACATCGCCCTGAACCTCACGATGCAGAGCCGCCGAATGGCCATCAGCCACGTGCTGACGGTTGGTAACCAGGCCGACGTCGGTCTCGAGGAGTGCGTCGAGGTCCTGGTGGGCGACCCGACGGTATCGGCCATCGGCCTGCACATGGAGGCCCTGGGCGACGTGGCCCGATTCGAGTCGGCCTGCCTGCGGGCCTCAGCGGCAGATGTGCCGGTGGTGGTTCTCAAGACCGGGTCCTCGACGCTGGCGGCTGGCATCGCCGTGTCGCACACCGCCTCGTTGGTCGGCGACGCCACCGCCTACCGGGCGCTGTTCGAACGCCTAGGCGTGCGACAGGTCCGGTCGATCCCGGAGCTGCTGGACACGCTGGCCGTCCTGGACCGGCTGGGTGGGATCGGCGGACGCCGACTGGTCTCGATGAGCTGCTCGGGTGGCGAGGCATCGGTGGTGGCGGATCGGGCCGAGTCCATGAACCTGGACTTCCCGGCCTTCGACGACGATCATGCTGTCCGGATCACCGACACCCTCTCCGACCTAGTGGCGGTCTCCAACCCGCTCGACTACCACACCTTCATCTGGGGTGACCGGGAGCGCCTCTCCGCCACGTTCACAGCGGTGCTGGACGGACCCCTCGACGCAGCCATGCTCGTCCTCGACTTTCCATCTGCAGGCCTCGACGGCTCGGGCTGGTGGCCGACGCTGGGTGCCTTTGCCGACGCTGGTCAGGCCACCGGGACCCCCGGGGTGGTGGTGGCATCGATGGCCGAGAACCTCCCCCCGGAGGTTGAGGCGGCGGCCGACGAGGCCGGTCTGGTCGCCGTCCGGGGCATCGGTGAGGCGCTCACCGCCCTCGAGGCCTCGGCATGGTGGGGTGGACGGCGGGACCGGCCGTCGCTCCTGGTCGTCGATCCGTTCGATCCGACTGCCACGCGTACCCTGTACGAGGTCGAGGCCAAGGACCTGCTGGAAGCGGTTGGGGTACCGGTTCCCCGGCGTCAGGTGGTCACGGCCGTCGATGCGGTGGGTGCCTGGGAGCGCGGGGCCGCCACGGTTGTGGTCAAGGCCACCGGGATTACACACAAGACCGAGGCAGGCGGTGTGGCCGTGGGGTTGGCCGACGCCGCCGCGGTAAGTGCCGCCATTGAGTCCATGGGCCTCGACGACGACGATCAGGTGTTGGTGGAGGAGTTCGTGGATGACGCCGTCGCCGAGTTGCTTGTCAGCGTCCGTCGGGAGCCTCCGGTGGGTTGGCTCCTGACCCTGGGTATCGGCGGCACCCTGGTCGAGTTGTTGAGCGACACCGCCGGCCTGCTGCTCCCCGTCGATTCCGAGGACGTCCTGGCCGCCCTTCAGGGTCTGGCCGCCTGGCCACTGCTCGTCGGACACCGCGGGAGCCCACCCGCCGACCTCGACGCACTGGTCGGGACCATCATGGGCATAGCGGGCGCGCTGCACGCCCGTCCCGACCTGGTGGAGCTCGAATGCAACCCGGTGCTGGCTCGCCCGTGCGGGGCGGTCGTCGTCGACGCCCTGGCGACCGTGGTGGACTGCCGGTGAGGAGGACCCCCGAATGACCGATGCCCACGATGCCTCCAGGTCGCCGGTCAGCACGCGGATCCACGACGGCGTGCTGGAGGTGGTCCTGGACCGTCCGAAGGCCAACGCCATCGACGCTGCCGCCAGCCGGGAGCTGGGGCGGGTGTTCGCCGGGTTCCGGGACGATCCGTCTCTGCGGGTCGCCGTGTTCACGGGTGCCGGAGACCGCTTCTTCTCGGCCGGCTGGGACCTCGGCGCCGCGGCGGCCGGTGAGGAGTTCGAGGCCGACTACGGAGAGGGCGGTTTCGGGGGGTTCGGTGAGTTGCCGGGGCGGAACAAGCCGGTGGTTTGTGCCGTGAACGGCCTGGCGGTGGGCGGCGGCTTCGAGATCGCCATGGCGGCCGAGTTCGTGCTGGCCGCCGACCACGCCCAGTTCTTCCTGCCCGAGACCAGCCTGGGGATCATCCCGGACGTGGGCGCCATCCGCCTGCCCCGGATGCTGCCACCGGTGGTGGCCAACGAGGTGCTCTTCGGCGGCCGGAGGCTGGATGCGATGGAGGCCGAACGGTGGGGCCTGGTCAACCGGGTCGTGCCGGCTTCCGACCTGCGGGATGCCGCCCTCGAGCTGGCCGGCCGTATCGCCGCCGCCGCACCACTGGCCGTCGAGGCGGTGATGGCCATCGACCGGGCCACCCGCCAGCTGTCCACCGACGAGGCGTTTGTTCACCTCAGGTCCGGCGATCTGGAGGCCTATGGGCGGATGCTGACGTCGGAGGACGCCCAGGAGGGTCCGAGGGCGTTCGCCGAGAAGCGAGATCCCCACTGGCAGGGTCGTTGATTCACTGGTAGGAAACTCCCAGTGGCGTGAAACCGCGCTAGGTTCCGGGCCGACGGCGGCTCTCCGACCGGGGGCCTGTCGTCGAGGCCGGTCAACGGAGACCGGTCGGACGCCACTGATGGGGGACACATGAGCCAGCGTCTGACAACGCCGATGGTCCGCGAGGACGGGGTGCTCCGCGAGGCGACCTGGGAGGAGGCCCTCCAGCGGGCCGCCGACGGGTTTCGCTCCGTGGTCGACGCCCACGGCCCCACGGCCTTCGGCATGTTCAGCTGCTCGAAGACCACCAACGAGGTGAACTACGCCGCACAGCGTTTTGCCCGGAGGGTCGTCGGCTCGAACAACATCGACAGCTGCAATCGAACTTGACACGCTCCCAGCGTCGTCGGTCTGGCGACGGTCTTCGGAGCGGGCGGCGGCACCTCCTCGTATGAGGAGATCGAGAACGCCGACGTCATCCTCATGTGGGGTACCAACGCGCGCAACGCGCACCCGATCTTCTTCCACCATGTCCTGAAGGGCATCGGCAACGGTGCCCGATCGTGGACCATCGACCCCCGTCGGACCGGCACGGCCAGGTTCACCGACACATGGCTGGGCCTGAACGTCGGATCCGACATAGGCCTGGCCCACGGCGTGGCCCGGGAGATCATCCACGCCGGCCTCACCGACGAGGAGTTCATCCGGAACGCCACCACCGGCTACGAGGAGTTCGTCGAGTTCGTGGAGCCGTGGACGCTGGAGCACACCGAAGAGGTCACCGGCGTGCCCGCCGAGGCCATCCGGGAACTGGCCCATGGCTACGCCACGGCGGCCACCGCCCAGATCTGCTGGACGCTGGGCATCACCGAACACCACACCGGGGTCGACAACGTCCAGTCGCTCTGCAACCTGGCCCTGCTGACCGGCCACGTGGGCCGCTGGGGTTCTGGCCTGGTGCCACTTCGGGGCCAGAACAACGTTCAGGGCGGCGGTGACATGGGCGCCCTGCCCAACAAGCTGACCGGGTTCCAGGACGTCGAGGACGACGAGGTCCGGGCAAGGTTCGAGGCGGCCTGGGGGTGCGAGATCCCGCCCGCCAACGGCTGGAACCTCACCCAGATGTTCGAGGCCATGGAGCGCGACGAGCTTCGCGCCATCTACTGCATCGGCGAGAACCCCGCTGACTCGGAGGCCAACGTCAAGCACGCACGGGCCATGCTGGAACGGCTCGACGTGCTGGTGGTCCAGGACGTGTTCATGACCAGGACTGCGCAGATGGCCGACGTGGTCCTGCCCGCCGCCCTGGGCTGGGCCGAGTCGGACGGCACGGCCACCAACAGCGAGCGTCGGGTCCAGCGCATGCGGGCCGCCGTGTCGCCACCCGGCCAGGCCCGCCAGGAGATAGGGATCATCAACGACCTGGCGGCGCTAATGGGTGACGACCGCTGGGGGAACCCGACGGCCGAGGAACTCTGGGAGGAACTCCGGACCGTCTCGCCGATGCACGGAGGTATGTCGTGGGAGCGCCTGGAGGCCGAGGGCGGCCTCCAGTGGCCGTGTCCGACCGAGGACCATCCGGGTAGCCCGTTCCTCCACGGACGGCTCTGGGAGCGGCCGGTCGGGGGTCGGCTTGCCCCGTTCTCGTGCGTCGAGGACAGCCCGCCGCTGGACCTACTCACCGAGGAGTTCCCGCTGCGCCTGACGACCGTCCGGGCCCTGGACTCGTACAACACCGGCGTACAGACGAGCAGGTACGCCTCGCCAATCCGCACCGGGGAGGCCCTCGAGATATCGGTGGCCGACGCGGCCGACCTGGGTGTCGTGGCGGGCGAGCGGGTACGGGTCTCGTCCCGACGGGGGGCGATCGAGATGACCATCGGGATCGACCGGGAGTTGGCGGTGGGCCTCTGCCACACGACGTTCCACTTTCCGGAGCTGGCGGACGTCAACCAGATCACCAGCGATGCCGTGGATCCCAAGTCTGGGACCGCCGAGTTCAAGGCCGCGGCGATCCGTATCGAGCGGCTGGACGGGAACGACCGGCTGGACGTGGACCACAGGGTGGGGGCCGGTGCCTGACCTCTACTTCGGCGCTGCCGCCGACGCCACCGAGGCCGAGAAGGCGGCGATCGACGAGGCCATCGCCGGATGGGGTCCGGTCACGGTGCGGGTATCGGAGCGGCTCGTCCATGCCGGGCTGACCCGCGCCAGGGAGCGTCGCCACCTGTTGCTACCGGCCCTCCATGCCCTTCAGCGGGCCGCCGGCTGGATAAGCCCCGGAGGTCTCGACCATGCCTGCCGGGTCCTCGAGGTGCCGCCGGCCGAGGGCTACGGCGTGGCGACCTTCTACCACTTGTTCACACACGAACCGCCGGTCGCCACCGACACGGTCCACGTTTGCGACGACGTGGCCTGTCGCCTCGTCGGGGCCATAGACCTGATCGACGACCTGAGGGCCGAGGGCCACCACGTGAAGGCCAGCCCCTGCCTCGGCCAGTGTGAGCGGGGGCCGGCGATCATGGTCCAGCGCACCGGCCGATCGGACGTGACCGTCGCCGCAGTCGACGGCGGACCCGTCACCCCCTCGGAGGTGGCCGTGGCCATCGGATCGGGCGCGTCGACGCCCTCCGTCACGGTTCCCCAGGCAGGCGATCCGGGCCTGCGTCTGCTGTCCCGGATAGGGGTGGTCGACCCGACCAGCCTCGAGGATTACCGGACCCACGGCGGATACCTTGCGCTGGATGCCTCGGTGGCGATGGGTGGCGACCGGGTCATCGCCGAGGTCACGACCGCCGGCCTATCCGGGCGTGGTGGCGCTGCCTTCCCTACCGGCATCAAGTGGCGTGGCGTGGCCGACCAGGAGGGGCGCCCGCGCCACCTGGTGTGCAACGCCGACGAGTCCGAGCCCGGGACCTTCAAGGACCGGGTGATCATGGAGGGCGATCCGTTCTCCCTGGTAGAGGCCATGACGGTGGCAGGCCTGGCAATCGGGGCCGAACAGGGCTGGTTGTACATCCGGGGGGAGTATCCCGTGGCGATCGAGCGCCTCGCCGGCGCCATAGAGGCGGCTCGGGACGCCGGGCTGCTGGGCGACGACATCGCCGGGTCCGGCCGACGCTTCGACATCTCGCTGCGCAGGGGCGCCGGTGCCTACATATGCGGTGAGGAGACGGCCCTCTTCAACTCGATCGAGGGGTTCCGGGGTGAGCCGCGCAACAAGCCGCCCTTCCCGACCACCCACGGCCTGTTCGGGGAACCGACGGCCATCAACAACGTGGAGACGCTGGTCAACGTCCTGCCCATCGTGCTGGCCGGTGGAGCGTCCTACGCGGCGGAGGGCACCGAGCGCTCACCGGGGACCAAGTTGTTCTGCCTCAGTGGTCGGGTAAACCGGCCCGGCACCTACGAGGTCGAGTTCGGCGCAACCCTGGGCGACCTCATCGACCTTGCCGGCGGCCTGACCGAGGGCAGCCGGCTACGGGCCATCATGCTTGGCGGTGCGGCGGGCAGCTTCGTGGGGCCGGAGTCCCTGGACCTCCCGTTGACGTTGGAGGCCACGCGGGAGGCCGGGGTGTCGCTGGGGTCGGGCGTGATCATGGTCTTCGACGAGTCCGACGACATGGTTGACACGGTGCGTCGGATCGCCGAGTTCTTCCGTGACGAGTCGTGCGGCCAGTGCGTGCCGTGTCGTGTGGGCACCGTGCGCCAGGAGGAGGTCCTGGTCCGCCTGGGCAGGGGAACCGCCCTCGAGGATGAACGTGACCTGCTCGATGATCTGGCAACCGTCATGAAGGATGCCTCGATCTGCGGCCTGGGCCAGACTGCGTCCGGCGCTGTGAGGAGCGCTCTGGACCTCGGCCTCCTGGCCGGGATCGCGGAAGGGGGAGGGCGATGAACGAGACGCCGGTGTCCGTGCCGACCACCCTGGTCGAGCTCACCATCGACGGTGAGTCCGTGAGGATTCCCGCGGGCTCGACGATCCTGGATGCCTGTCGCCGCGAGGGGATCGACACTCCGACGCTCTGCTGGGCCGAGAACCTCACCCCTGTGAACGTCTGCCGTGTCTGCGTCGTCGAGGTCGAGGGCTCGCGGGTCCTTGTGCCGTCGTGCTCCCGGCCGGTGGAGGACGGCATGGTCGTGGCCACCGACTCCGAACGGGTCCGGACCAGCCGCCGGATGGTCTACGAGCTGCTCGCCTCGTCGGTCGAGATGGACCGGGCCGACCGCGAGGTCCACGACTGGATGGAGCACTACGGGGCCCGTCCGGAGCGGATGGGGAAGCGTTCGGAGATCGCCACCGTGGCCCAACCGGTGAAGGTCCAGGACGACCTCTACGTCCGTGACTACGAGCGCTGCATCCTCTGCTACAAGTGCGTAGAGGCGTGTGGGGACGATGCACAGCAGACCTACGCCATCGCCACGGCCGGTCGTGGCTTCGGTGCCCACATATCCACCGAGCACGACGTCACCCTGCCCGACTCGGCCTGCGTCTACTGCGGCAACTGCATCGGCGTCTGCCCGACGGGCGCCCTGGCCTTCAAGACGGAACACGACATGCGCCTGGCAGGCACGTGGAACGAGGAGGTCCAGGAGGTCACCACAACCATCTGCTCCTTCTGTGGCGTGGGTTGCAACCTGGAGCTGCACACCCAGGACGACCGAATCGTGAAGGTGACGTCACCGTCGGACCATTCGGTGACCCACGGGCACCTCTGCATCAAGGGCCGATTCGGCTGGCAGCACGCCCACGCCTGACTTGGCCGTCGGCCTGACGTGGTCCTACGGGGTTTCTCGGGCGCTCAGCCTGCCGGCCTGACCAGGACGATGACCCAGCCCATGATGGCGGCTCCCGGCAGGTGTTCGCCGTGCTCCCGGGACGCCACCGACGCCAGGCCGTCCGCCTCGATGGCGTCCAACTCGGCGGGGAGTTCGCCCACTTCCCAGAAATGGTCGTTGACGCCCACCACCACGGCACCGCCCGCCCGTACCACCCGGAGCACCTCGCGTAGGGCATCCGGCCTGATGTGGCCGAAGGAGAACACGCCGACGGCCACAGCGTGGTCGTAGGCGTCGTCAGTGCCCAGACCGGTGTTGAGGTCCGCCTCGAAGAGTCGCCGGTAGACGCCGGTCTCCGCCGCCCGCTCCAGCATGGGTGGCGAGAAGTCGCAGCCGTCCAGGCGGGTGAAGCCCGAGTCCCGCAGGGCGAGGCCCGAAAGGCCGGTTCCACAGCCCACGTCGAGGACATGACTGCATGGGTCGGCCACCCCGGCCAGGGTGGCGGCGCACCTGGCCGGTTGTGCGTACCCGTTGTCGACGCCGACCTCCTGGTCATAGGTC